>Ga0187866_1003406_pt1 | contig 11947 bp, 13 predicted proteins | sample June2016WEW_11_1_3_FD_133013 | JGI IMG/M metagenome (GOLD analysis project Ga0187866, IMG submission 133013) | Peatland microbial communities from SPRUCE experiment site at the Marcell Experimental Forest, Minnesota, USA - June2016WEW_11_150 | ecosystem: Environmental > Terrestrial > Soil >... | reverse complement strand
TGAACGAGCCGGTAAGGTATCTGTGATAACAACTCTGAAAGCTCTTTCTCACTCATGAGGTGCTGGCCGGACAGCGCGTGAAAGAGCACGTACTCCGGCATGATGGACTCGTGGCGACTGGAAACCATCTGTTCCGGAGAAAGACGAAAAAGCTCACCAAAGGCAACGGATGCGCTCGGGAAGCGGTGGTGTAGCTGGCGAAAGAAATCGGCAAGATGCCCGATATCTCCGTCGAAGATCTCGTGAAGCAGAAACCACATGGTAATGAGCTGGCGAGCCTCAGCACGAACCGGCAGGGCGGCTGCCCAGCCGGCAACATCAAGGGCACAACAAACGGCGGACGAATATTTGGTGGACGGGTGGTGCGCTGAAAGCTGCTGGTGAACCATGCCGATGGCCTGCCCGGACAAGTCCACCGCTGTAACGGAGAGGGCGGGCTGGACGGTTAGTGCCTCATGAATGAAGGTGCCGTCACCACAGCCCAAGTCTGTAAGATGCTCGTAAGGAGTGTCGGCGATGTGAGACAAGACCGCCGGGAAAAACTTGCGCGCATGGAGCTGTCCGCTGCCGATGACGTTGCGCTCCCGGTTGACGCTTGGACGGGGCAAGTTGGATTGCGGCAAGACCCAATCCAAATCGCGGAAATACTCATCATAGGAGTCAATGAGGCAGAATGCGCCGAAGCGCTTGAAAACCTTATGGCCCAATTCGGTCGCAGTGAATCGCAGCGGTGTAGCCTCGTCGAGAAGACCGAGTGCGACGAGATAGCGGAGAAGCGATACAAGCTCGTCCGTGCGCCTGTCGTCGGCATCGAAGCTCAACCCACTGTTTGTGAGGGCATCAACGAAGCCACGCCGTCCCAAAAAACTGATGACAGGACAGGCGAATAAACCGCGCAATAATGAGATTAGTTCCTGGCGTGGATTATTCACGGGATGCTGCCGAACATTTGTATTCATCCTTGCTCATTGGCGTGTGCCATTGACGTAAAATGGTCATTTTCACGGCGGCAGCTTAGCATTGCGGCAAACCCCCTGTAAAGGGCGGTTGAAAAGTGCGGCGGGGGCGACATGGTATTTGCATTCCCATTTCGTATGGTTCAAACTCTCATAAATATGATTCATTTCTTGAGCCTACTGTTGTTGACCTTGAGCGGTTCACAACAGGGAATCTCAAGCGACTCCCGGAGCTGTCAAACTCTGGGAGTCTCGCCGGCAGAGCCGGGGGGTTCCCGGACCACTGACTCCTCCGGTATCGAAATGCAGAACATGGAAAAGCTGCTGTCCTGGGCCACGCAGGCCGTGGCCAGCTCAACCGCAAATCAATTCGATGAAAACAATGGGGGATTGGCGTATGACAGAGAGGTCGGTGATCACGGGCATCGGAGTCCTTAGCCCGAACGGAATTGGCAAGGATGAATTCCGCGCGGCCATTCGCGCCGGCAAATCGGGCGTGAGGCGCGTCGAGCATCTCGATTTGTCCGACTGCGACACGAAGATTGCCGGATTCATAGACGATGACAGGATCGATCCGCTCTGGGCGGACAGGAAGGCCAAATCGCGCCTGGACCGGGCAGCTCTCCTCTCTCTGATCGCTTCCGAAATGGCGGTCGCCGACAGTGGTCTCGACGGACTTTCGGAGCTCCCGGTGCGCAAGGGCATTATGCTTGGGACCGGGTGCGGGATGGTCGGGACAACCGAGGCGGCCTACCATCGCTTCTATGCTCTCCAGAAGCACCGCTTGAAACCGACCACCGTGCCTCGCGCGATGTACAACGCGGCGGTGTGCGAGATCGGAATCCGCCACGGCCTGCGGCGGATCAGCAACACGGTCGTCACCGCCTGCTCGTCGGCGCTCGTGGCTCTGGATCTGGCCGATCTCTACATCCGTTCGGGCAAGGCCGACCTGATTCTGGTTGGAGGAGTGGATTGCCCCATCTTTCATGCATATTTCCGCGTCTGGGATGCGCTTACGGTGTTGACGCGCGACTTCAATGACGAGCCGGCGCGAGCCTCGCGTCCCTTCACCCGCAATCGCAGCGGCATGGTTCTTTCAGAGGGGTGCGGTTTCGTGGTTCTGGAGAGCGCCAGTCTCGCCGAGAAACGCAACGCGCGCGTCTATGCGGAGGTCCTTTCGAGTTGGCAGACAAACGACGCGTTCGACATTGTTACGCCGTACACGCCGAGCCAGGTTGAATGCATGGAATCGGCGATGGCTTCTTCCGGTCTTGGCAAAAACCAGATCTCGCATATTCAGGCTCACGGGACCTCGACCCGCCTGAACGACGTTACGGAGACGAAGGGAATCAAGGAGGTTTTCGGAGCGTACGCCCGTGAGATCCCGGTCAGTTCCATCAAATCAATGATTGGCCACACGCTGGGGGCCTCGGGATTGCTTTCGCTGATCGCAGTCCTTCTTGGCATGGAGGACAACTTCGTGCCTCCGACGATCAACCAGGACGACCCCGATCCGGAGTGCGATCTCGATTACGTGCCCAATGCGGCGCGGGAGCAGGCGGTGCCGACGGCGATGGTGAATGCCTTCGGCTTCGGGGGGACGAACGTCTCGGTCGTTATTCGCAAGGCATGAAGGGTATACTCACGGTGTCGTTTTTTCCTTCGACGCGGGCTTCTCGGGACGCGATGCTCCAAACTGCGCCAGGGCGGATTGAGGGTACGCCTCGATATATATCTGGAGATCGTCGTCCAGCGTGGACCATGTGATCTGGCGAGCGATCCAGCGCAGGATGGCGTTGATGAAGAGGTTGCGATGCTTGCAGCGGTTGATCAATGGAACAGGATACAGACCGAGGTCGAACCTTGGGGCGTACATCGTCTGGCCGCTCTGAATCTCTTTCGCGCCCACGCGAATGGCCCATTCGACGGAGGTCTCCCAGAGACGATAGTATAGGAACCAGTTCCCGCCGTACCGATAGTCGACGCCGATGAATTTGAAAATCGCCCGCGCCCCGATGGGGAATCGTAGCTCGAAAGCCACCAGGTTGCCCTTTTACTTTCCAGGGTACTTCGACGGGTTGCGTATCCGGTCGAGCCGTTCGGCTTCACGTCCGTTCAGCCTTTCATTTCGGCAAAACGGATTCGACTCCGCTCATCAGACCCGCTTGGGGTTCACCAGCAGCAACACGATTCCGCCGACGAGCGCAAGCGCTCCGACGACGGGCGGAATAAAGTGGCTGTCGGTGGTCTTAATGTGCATGCCGAGGAACTCGACAGGCTTTCCCGGAGTCGTGAAGGTGATGCCCGAGTAAGCGAGCACCACGATGCCTAGAGTGACCAGGATGACTGCAACAATGGTTTTTGTATTCAATTGAATCTCCAGTTTGATTTCTTCGGTTAACAGCTGCTCAAACCGTTCGCCTGCGCCCGGAAATGAGGTTGAACAGCACCATGACAATGGCAACCGCCAGCAGGAGATGGATGAACCCGCCCATCGTGTAACTGCTCAACAGTCCAAGCAGCCACAGAACCATCAGTATTACCGCAATTGTCCACAACATATAGTTTCCTTTCAGTTTACTTTGGCCACTGCGGGCTGGCGCGCTTTTGCACCAGCCAACAGCCATACGCCGGTTTAGTTATTGGACTTCGATGGTCATGTTGTTGATCACGCTGGTCACACCATTGATGTCGGTGACGAGCTTGGTGACCAGGCTCTTTTCGGCGGCGTTTTTGGCAATGCCGCTCAAGGTGACGACGCCGTCCGTCGTTGAAACCGTGGTGTGCAGGGCACTGGTCGAGTGGTGCGACAGCAATGACGCCTTGACCTGAGCCGTGATGGAGGCGTCGTCAATCTTTTCGCTCGTCGTTTCGCCCGGCGTTGCCGGAGTATTGGCAATCGTCATCTCGTTCTTGACCCCTTTGACATTGTCAATGTCTTTGGCGTATTCGGTGGTGAGTTCCTTTTGGGCCAGGCTGGAGGCTTCACCTTGCAAGGTGACGATTCCATTTGTCACAGACACCATCGTTCCGGTGGCGTTTACGTTGCGATGGAACAGGAGCGCGAATTTTATCTTCATGCCGATCCAGGCGTCTGAATGTTCAGCGGGTTGTTCGCCGCTGACTTGCAGTTGATTGTCCACGCTCTTGACGCCGGGCAGACCCGCCACGGTGTCCTGGGCCAAGGACTTATGGTTCGCATCGGCGACCGTTCCGGTCAGGGTGACAACCCCGTCTTTGGATTCAGTCTTGATTGAATCGTCTTTGAGGTAGGTTTTGAACACATATGACTTTGCAGCGGATGATTCGATGCGGCTGTCCGTATCGGAGGCGCGCAGGGATGGGCTGGTGACTAATATGGCGCCCGCAGCCATGATAAGTGCGAGCGGATAGGTTGATTTCATTTTCATTGTGCTTTTTCTTTCGGTTGTTGCGTTATTGATGTTTAAATACGAGAAGCACGTTACGCTGCGGGCTGGACCTTCGCTATGGGGTGTAACCCTACCGCGCATTTTGGAAATTGCCCGGCGAAGACTGATCAGGCCGAATTGAAGCGGATTCAACGGGAGGCGGCTGTTCCAACGTCGCCGGCCAGCGCGGCGCTGAAACATTTTCGTCTGGCGGCAGGAACGGGAAAAGTTTGCGGAACAACTGGCGTAGTATGCGTTACGGCCTTTGCCGTAGCGCCGCAGGCCGCGAAATTCCACAAGCATTTCCGGCGCTTTTGTCACGTAACTCGCGCGCCGCCATTACACACCTGGTCGTCACTATTTCCCGGTTCATCTTTTGGAAAATCCTTGAGGCGTTCCTCAGCAAGACGTTCCAAGCGACGCGCCTGAGTCACCAGCATGGCGAACATCGAGAAGGGGTTGGAACGGATTGAGAAATTTTGCAAAGGCCTTGCGAAGTAAGTTTATTGCTCTTGGAACGCCGAGAAGGACCCGGAAGCTATCAAGGACTGCATCTGCCGCAACGAACACATCGCCAACCCTCTAAAAAGTTTTGTCGTGGATGGCCTTTGGCTGCCGGTATGTTAGCAGATAGGAGATAGAAGTTGGGAGTTGGGAAGATTGCACCGGTTGAAAGTTGAGCGTTGAGTCGTCTCCGCTCCGCTTCTCCGCGCCAAGGAGTTGAGGGTTAAGCGTAAACGAACCCGAATTAAGGTGAACACCCCATGGCGGACGCGTCGTTGCCAGCCTATGCTTGCTGCATGAAATATAATAAAATTTTTCGGGATCAATACCAACGACCGGACAGTGACAACGAAGGCTTGGACCGGATTCAGGCGCGCTTCGAGCGGCTCGCCCGGAAGGTGAGAGATGAGTCGGACACCGGCCAGACAAAATTCATTCGCCCGGCGAGCCATCCGGATGCACCGGTCTTTGCGCAGTCCAAACAGGGGCTGTTCCCCGCGATGGCCGCGTGGCCAGTTGAGGGTTGAGCGTTAATCCGTCTTCGCATTGCTTCGACGCGCCGAGGAGTTGAAGGCAAAAGCCGGAATGAGAAAATCGTTCCGGCCCTTTTGTTTTGGAAAGAACAACTCCTTCGCGTGGGGACACGCGACGCTACAGGTTTGTGCATTTTGCGCCTTTTTGCGGCAATGTATGTTCGTGCAAATTCGTAAAAGGGTCCTTGGTGGCCAAGTGATTGGGGATGGGAGTCGGAAAGATTACCGCACTGCTATGGAAATGCGCCGGCCATGCGCTTCCAGATGGCGTTGCCAACCATTAAAGTGAACGCGATGGTTGCCACCGCCACAACGCAAGCCAGAAATTCCACTTCAACGAGCCATGTTTTATTGTTCATGGTTAAGAGTTGCGAATGCACCTTTCTCAATTCGATCACTCTTTGACGGTGATGTTGTTTTCGACATCGGTCACGCCCTTGACTTTCCTGGCGAGATCTCCGGCCCGGTTCTTCTGATCCTTCGTGTTAACAAAGCCGCTCAACTGGACCACGCCCTTGAACGTTTCCACGTTTACTCCGTCGTACTTATATTGCGAGTCGTCTGCCAGCGCGGCCCGGACGCGGGAAGAAGTGCCATGGTCATCAATTCGTTCGCCCGTGCTTTGCTCGTAGCGGCTGCCGGTGGTGCAGCCGGTCACGCCCAGAAGCAATGGCAACGCGCCGACGCAGAGGATCAACGCCAACACCTTGAGGGGTTGGCCCGTGTTTACAGATGTGTTTTTCATATAGTTTCTTTTCTTTTGTTGGTTGTTTGTTCACTGCAAGAGGCCGATCACCAACCTCCATACAACTACTCTTTGTCTTTGTTCTCGTGGTTTTTGTCCGCTGGGTTCGGTTCGTTTTTTTCACTCGCGGCCGGCTTTTCCTGGGCAGGCGGCTGCTCTTTCTTGTCCGACGGCTGGACAGATTTTTCCTGTTTTACAGGTTGTTTATTGGCATTCTGCCCGGCTGGTTTTTCAACCTGCGCTGGCTCGGGCGCCGCAACTGCTTTCTTTTCGGGGGGTTGAGCCTCGTTGTGAACCGGCGGCTGGACCGTTTTTTCACTGGTCGCTGTCGGTATCCTTTGCTTCGCGACGACTGCGGCTTCCGCCTTGTGGCGCAGTTCCTGAACCGGGACCGTCTGGACCTTTCGACCGCTTGCCTTTTCGATGGCCGCGGTGGCCGGCCCTTTGTTGATCACGGTCTTATTGATGATGGTGGTGCTATTGACGACCACTGTGGAACGGCTAACGGGCTCCAGGAAATGCCGTTCTTCGACAAAGACATACGCTCGGGGCGAGATGACTCTCACGTCGGACGGGTACAACGGCGCCCAGCCGATGTATCCACCACCGCTGTGCCAGGAAACCCAGGCCGGGGCCCATTGCGTCTGCGGCACCCAATACCAGCCAAAATCCGCGCTCAAATTCCAGCGACCATAATGATACGTGGCCCAGGCCCACGGCTCATCGCTGACCCAATACCAGCCGGCGTCGGTTCTCTGCCAGCTGCCGTTACAATAAGGGCGCCAATCGGCCTCAACGTGGCCCGGAATCCAGCAGCGGCCGTAGGAGCCGACAACCTCCCATCGCCCGTACGGGGTGAGCGGTTCATAAAAGTCGCTTTCAGCGCGAATCTCCACTGAGGGCAGCGACACGCTCACCCCGACCGATACCGACGGTTGTCCGTAGGTTGTGTAGCCTGTCAGCATGCCTAACAGCGTACTGCACAACACGAATCCGATTTTACCGCCCAAGCGTTTGGTTTTATTCACAAAATTTTCCTTCTCACCTCAGGGCGCGATTTTGTCGCTCACCCACTGGCGTGCCTGGTTGAACCCGTCCTTCGTCGCGTCGTAGGCCTTCTGGAAGCCGTTTTTGACGCTGTCCCAAGTGGACTCGGTGGCGTTTCTGGCATCCTCCAGTTGTTTGTTCAACTGGGCCGTCTGGTCGCGCAACGCCTGGAGTTTGGGTTTGGCTTCGGCTTTGACCGCGTCGCTGGAGCTGTCGATTTTGGCGGAGAGCTGGTCCAAATCCTTGTTGAGCTCGGCCAACTGGCCCTGCATCTTTTCAACGAATTCAGCTTTTTGCGCGAAGGTGTAATCCTTCATATCCTGCGCGGCTTGTTTTGTTTCGGTTTTGACTTTCTCAATCTGCTGAGAAGTGGTTTGTTCCTTGTTGCATCCCACCGCAAAAGCGGCAATGGAAAGGAAGGTGATGATCAATGTTTTGTTTTTCATAATGGTGATTTTTGTTGCGTGTTTAGTTTGTTGTTGCGCCTGCTAATTTTGCGAAGCTACGTCGCCGGGTGGTTTTTCGCTATGGGGTGTAACCCTACCGTGCGTTATGGGTGGTGTTCGCCCTGGCTGACGGTTTGGCTGACAGTCGAAACCCACGCTGCCCACTTTTTAGCAGCGTGCCGGGGTGGGAAGTAATAGAATGTGGGCATGAGCAACTGCTGTGTGCCGTCGGTTCCGGCCGACGGCGATTTCGAGATGCTTGCCAGAGCGGTCGTTAACTGGGCCGCCCGTCACCCGGCCGTTTCAGACCGGAGTATCCAAGCCACCGACCAGACGCCGGGCCATTGGAAAGAAAGGATTCTCCTACAGAGCCGGAGATTGGGGCGAACATTACTGGAGGAAGCGGCACAAACGAAAGCCGGCCAGCATTTGGACTTCTACCGTGCCAGCCAACACCTGTGGGTCGTGGCCCACCCTGAAATGATTCGCTGACTGCTTTGGGCATGGGTAACAACATTGAAATTGTCCGGTTGTCGCGCAACCCGCAGCAGGTGCTCCGTTTCCTGAAGGTGAGCTATCACATTTACCGCGATGACCCGTATTGGGTGGCACCGCTGTTGATGGACCTGAAGAAGGTTTTCACGGACAAGAACCCGCTTTTCGAGCACGCGGACATGGCGTTGTGGGTGGCGACTCGCGGGGGGAAGGACGTTGGCCGCATGGCGGGCATTCTCGACCAGCATCACAACCGAACGCAGCATGATAACGCAGCCTTTTTCGGCTTCTTCGAGTGCATGAATGACGCGGAAGTCAGTCGGCAGTTGTTCGATGCCGTATTCACGTGGGCGCGGCAGCGGGGTGCTCGGCGCATGTTGGGGCCGATGAACCCGACGACAAATGACGAATGTGGTTTGCTGGTGGATGGGTTCGACTCGTCGCCGGTCTTCATGATGACCTACAATCCGCGTTACTATGTGGACCTCGTGGCCGCGGAGGGGTTTTGCAAGGCGAAGGACCTGCTGGCGTTTTACGTGGACGTCGCGCAGTGCCCGCTCGAGCGGTTGGGCCGCATCGCGGAGAAAACCCGGCGGCGGCATCCGGAAGTGACGTTCACGCCCGTCCGCCGCGCCACGCTCACGCGTGATCTGGCCAAGCTCAAAGAGGTTTATAACACCGCGTGGCAGGAGAACTGGGGGTTTGTCCCCATGACGGACGCCGAAATTGATTTCATGGCGAGCCGGTTGAAACCGTTGCTGGTGGAAGGATTGATATGGGTGGCTGAGACGCCGACGGGGCCGGTCGGGTTCATGCTGGCGTTGCCCGATTACAACCTGGCGCTGAAGCCGCTGCGCGGACGCCTGCTCACGCCGAAGGTGCTTGGCTTCCTGCCCTATCTCCTCGGTCGGAAATACCCGTCGCGGTGCCGCGTCATCACGCTGGGAGTGAAGGCGGAGTATCGCAACCGCGGCCTCGAAGCTGTAATGCTCACGGAAGGTTTCAGGACCGGCTTCAAGGTCGGCTTCAAGGACGCGGAAGCTTCGTGGATTCTCGAAGACAACGTGAGGATGCGCCGGCTGCTCGAAGCCTTCGGCGCAAAGGTGTACAAGACTTACCGGCTGTATGAACGGGAGGTCTGATAACCCCGCCGGAGGAACCGGCGCTGGCGACGCCAGCGGCTATGAAGGAATTGATTGGCTCAGCGAACGTTCTGGCTCCACCGCCTTCCTGAATTTGAAGTAGAGCCGGTTCCCGAGGGGAATCAGCACCGCTGCCGTCACGCCCCCCGCCAGGACGTCCACCACGTAGTGGTACCGACAGTAAATCGTCCCCAGGCAGAGCAGGATCACTGCGGCCAAATGCAGCCAGCGAATCGAACGCAGATACCGGAAGGAGAAACAAACCGTGCCAATGGCGACCGCGATGTGACTGCTGGGAAACGCGGCGCCCGGCGCCTCAAACGTGTGATAAATCCACGCCATGATCTGGTAGAACAACCCGGCCTGAATCGCGGCCGGGAAGGTCGGCGACACCGCGGGCTGCACGTCGGTTGGCAAGTGATAGTCCGTGATCTCCGGGAAGAAAATGCGCGGCCCCATGACGGGCAGGAAAACGTAGATCAGGTAGCAGACGTAAAACAGGAACGAGATGACCGAGAGGTAGTGGAAAAACTGCTCTCGATTCCGGTAGAACAGGGCGAGCCCGACGCCTACGATCATGAGGTAATAAGAGAAATAGGCGGCGTAAAGGAGTTCACTCACCGCCAGGTAGGGCAGCCCATCCATGAAAGCCAGGCTCGGCTGCAAACCAAAAACGCGCGCCTCCAGCCGGATGAAGAACGGGTCGAGAAAACCGGCGATGAGCATATGGTTCAGTTCCCCGGTTTCGCGATAGAGGCCCGTATAGAGGAGCACGGGGTAGAAGTGGCGGAGGAAGTCGAACACGCGGTTGTTCGGGTGGGCCGCGTGGGATTGGATCAGCGTGTGAACCAGCCCGATGCCGACCGCGTGTGCCACCAACAAGAGCGGCCACAACGGGACGGCGTGGTCATGCAAGCACACTACGATCAAACCGACCAACGCCAGATAACCCTGAGTGGCGTAATCTACGAAGGTGTAATGCTGGAATGGTGAACGAACGTTCCGTCGCCAATGCGAGGCCGTGCCACTCGCCTGTGGGCATTTGGATTGGGGGTTGCAGTTTCCCTTCGTCATGCGTCGCGCGAAATCTGTCATTGGCCATCGGTTTTAGAGCCATCCCTGCTGCTGATACCAGGCCAGAGTTTCGGTAATTCCGTTCCGGAGCGTAATGGCACAGACAAAACCCAGCTCCCGCCGCAGCCGCGAGGGGTCACATACCCAACCCGGCGCGCGCAGCTCGGCGTACTTCTGCCGGCTTAACAGGTTGGGCTTGCCGGTCAGCCGCGAAACGGCTTCCTGGAAACAGCACAGCGGCCACAGCGCCGCTGTTGGCAACGGGAGCGGGAGCGTCCACGTTCCCATTTGGTGCGCGATTTCGTCCGCCAGTGCGAGTGCGGTCGTCACTTCTGGCGAAGCGGTGTAGAACGTTTTCCCGGCGGCTGCCGGATGCGTCAGGCAGGTCACGGCAGCTTCAGCCAGATCTTTTGCGAAAACCAGACTCAATTGCTGCCGGCCACCGCCAAAACGCGGCAGAACATGCTTCTTGACCGCTTTGAAAAGCGGCAGGAAGCCGGTGTCGCGCGGGCCGTACGCGGCCGGGGGTCGCAGAATCACGTAATCCGGCTTGCAGGCGCTTCGCACTTCCTCTTCGCCGGCGAGCTTGCTCCGGCCGTATTCCGAGACGGGGTGGGGTGGGTCGTCTTCGCAGGCGGGCCTGGCTTGTGACGCCGGCCCGCCCGCCGCGAGGCTGGAAATGTGAACCAGCCGCTGAATCCGCTCGCTCTGTCGGTTAACCGCCTCCACGACATGCCGCGTGCCTGTCTGGTTGACCTCGTAGAATTCCGAAACGCGCAGCGCCTTGGTGCAGCCCGCGCAATGAATTACGTGGGTGACATCCTGCATGGCGGCACCCAGGCTTTCCGGGTCGCTCAGGGAGCCGGTTCGCACGGTCACGTGCGACAGGTGGGATTCGATAAGGCGTCGATTGCTGTCGGGGCGAAGGATTATTGCCGTCGCGACGCCCCGCACCCGAAGACTATCCAGGATGTGGCTGCCGACAAATCCGTTTGCCCCTGTGAGCAGGATCTTCATTGGCTCGCTGGGAAAAATACTTCGCGATGGGCCGGAATCAGATTGGGCGAACCGGCTCGACATGGTTTACACCAAGCCAAGCTCCTTGCCAACCTTGCCGAGCTTGTCCAACGCAAAATCAATCTGGCGGTCGGTATGTGTAGCCATGAGGCTGAGACGGATCAATTCCTGTCCGGGCGGCACCGCCGGCGACACCACCGGGTTGACGAACACACCCTCCTCTTCCAGGCGCTTGCAGAACTTGAACGCCGACATCAGGCTGCGGCAATACACCGGCAGGATCGGTGTTTCGGAATTGCCCAGGTCGAAGCCCAGTGAAATCAACCCTTGCTTCATGCGCTTGGTGTTGCGCCAGAGTTGCGCGATGCGCTCGGGTTCAGAGAGCATGATTTTCAACGCGGCCATGACGGCGGCGACGTTAGCGGGGCTCATACTGGCGCTGAAAATCAGCGGCCGCGAGTTGTGCTTCAGGTAATCAATGGTTTCAGGATCGGATGCGATAAACCCGCCCAGGCTCGCGAGCGATTTGCTGAACGTGCCCATGACCAGCTGCACCTGGTCGGTGAGGCCGAAATGGC
>Ga0187866_1003399_pt1 | contig 11960 bp, 17 predicted proteins | sample June2016WEW_11_1_3_FD_133013 | JGI IMG/M metagenome (GOLD analysis project Ga0187866, IMG submission 133013) | Peatland microbial communities from SPRUCE experiment site at the Marcell Experimental Forest, Minnesota, USA - June2016WEW_11_150 | ecosystem: Environmental > Terrestrial > Soil >... | reverse complement strand
TCCGAAGTAAGTCTCTGGTAGTCAAAAGTTTCTCGGCAAGAGAAAAGTATATGCTCCAAAGATCACACTCCCATTCTATATCAGATTTGCCATAGCAACGCAGTTTACATACTCGTTGAATGTGTAATCTCCTTTAGTTTATTGTTTCCTTCTACTCCACGGAAGATTCCGTACTTCTCCCCTTCTTTATATCCGGCCTGGAAATTGTCAGGGTTAAATTTGACAGTGCTTTCTTTACCATCAAACGTATTAGGATACTTTTCTTTCATGTAATTAGCAACCAGAGCACCAGTACAAAGTACAAGAGCATGAGTTGAATTGGTTTCTTCGGGAGTAATACTAACAAAATGATCAACCTCCATCTGTTTCAATTTCTCACAGACAGCAGTAACAAAACCGAGCGAATATTCAGAAATAGTTTTGCGAGTTTTCTTCTTTACCATGTCATAATATTCATCAGCTTTATTGTTAATAATTGCTTCCATATAACAAAATACAAAAGATGAAACAGCAATATCTGGTTTCCTTCCAATGAATCTAATAGACGATTCAAACTTAATGTTATCTATTCCAGTGTTGGTTTTTACTACAATTGATGTAACTCGAAAAGCTTTACATAACCAATATGCAAGACGAAGTATATATTGTTCAGAAGAATGTGACATTACAAAATCTACTTCAACAATTTCAGCAGCAGCTTCAGAGAGTTGAAAATCATCAATGTCATACTTGAGCATCAGCTTTCTTGCAGCTTCCAATGCATTAGCTGCTTCGTTCTCGTATGCTCCTTTGTTGGCAGCAAGAGCTAAGAGTTTATTGATCTGCTCCAAAACCTTTCTGAATTTTTCGTTTGCCATTGTTTCTCCTTGGAAATACTATACTCTATTTCAATTTGAATGTCAAGGATTATTCTTAAAAAGAAAACGTTTGAGCAGAAACTCAATAGTCAAGAACAGAATCATAACAACTAAAACGCATATGATTACATCACCTAGCTGTTGATCGCCAAGTTTTCCATACATTACATTATAGAACCAGTTCATGATTTCACCGAATCTTTCAGAGCTTGCCAGTATTCAGCAGCTTGTGCTTTGTATTTACGGGGAACGAATTCGGTTCTGTTCCATCCACTATCACTTACTGATACAACTGCCTGGACATAACGGGGAATCTTTCTTTTATGGAGCTTTTCGATTACTTCCATAATATTCCGTGGATGATCTTCGGTTCCAATGCCTAAAGTTTTCATTACTTTGAAAGCTTCACTTGTAGAAGTATCAACATTCATGTTCAGATCAAGAGCATAAGACTGTCTCACTGTTTTGCGTTCAGGAGTATGACATTGCCCTTGAAGTGTGAAGAGATTAATGACCCATGTAGGACATTGGGAATCGATCTTGAAAACTCGAATGGTCGGATGACTGTACTTTGAACCATTCCCACCAGCAATGTGATCGTACACGTAGAAATACTTTGCCTTTTTGATTTTCATTTACTCTTCTTTGGATTTAGTTTTTGTCTATCGGCTCGTAGTAAGTAACACTGATGCTTCCGTTCTCATCTTCTACAAGAACTTTATTTATAGCTTTATACTGAGGTTGAGGAGCAGCATGACAAAAGAAATATATGATATAAACAAGTCCAGCAAGTCCAAGTAAGTTGTTGATGAGGTTTCTCATTTCTTTCTCCTTAGAAATACTATACGCTATTTCAATTTAAAAGTCAAGAGAAAAAAATAGACTTTTCTAAAAAACCATATTATAATAGGATATAAATACATATAAAGTGAGGGCTAACGAATGTTTGGTGATAGAAAGATAATGGTATATTCGAATGATGACGGTGCATGTAGTTATTATAGATCAGTTCTTCCATATAATTTTCTAAAGCACCATACTAAATATGTAACTCTTTCAGAAAAAATTCCTAAAGAAGTAACTTTAGATACCATGTATTATGATATCTTTATGTTTCAAAGACCACTTTCAGCTTTCTTGCATAAAGAATTTGTCCCATATTGCAAATCAAAAAATAAGAAAGTTATATGTGATGTTGATGATAATCTGTTTGTCCTTCCTGATTATAATAATGCTAAAGCTGTGTATGAAGCTAATGGATGTTTATATGATCATGGTATGAATTTAGCAAAAGCAAATCTTGTTACTTGCTCAACCGTTCCATTGGCTAACTATATTGCTCAGAATTTTAATCGTAATGTACTAGTAATTCCTAATCGATTGTTTCATTTCTTTCCATACAAAGAAACCGAGCACCAGGAAAACAAAATAGTAAAGGTAGGATATTCAGGATCGGATACTCACATTGGAGATTTCTCGGACGAACTTGTAAACTATTTGACTAAGAAAATCAATCAAAAGAAAATAGAATTTGTTTGCTTTGGTAGTTGTCCGAAACAGTTAAAAGAAATTTCTACTATGGTTCCTTATTGTAAATTAGATCAATACTATCCTGTACTAAACAATCTTCATTTTGATATAGGTTTGATTATAACTAAAGACAATGAATTCAATAGGGGCAAATCCAATCTGAAATATATAGAATATAGTATGCTTTCTATTCCAACTGTTGCAAATGCTGTCTATCCATATGCCAATTCTATAGTCCACAACGAAACAGGATTGCTTGTGAATGACGAAATGAATTGGGAAGTATATATTGATCACCTTATAGAAAACAAAGCAGAGAGAAAGCGTTTATCGAAGAATGCTTATAACTTTGTCAGACAAAACTTTTATTATGAAACTGCTGAACTAGAACTTATAAATACCTATACTCAATTATCAAGGATGTGTTAAAATGTTGGAAAAAGCTCACGAAAAAATGACACAGATGTATTCTACGTTCGGAGACAAGTTACTTCAGCATACCGATGTACTTAACTCGATCCAGAACAAAAAGAAATTTAAACCGATTACTGTTCAACTATGTCCTACAGAAAGATGTGATTTGAATTGTCATTACTGCTCAGTAGGCAATAGAGATAAAAGTAAAACTATTCCGTTACCTATAATCAAAAAAGGACTGAAAGACTTCAGACAATTAGGAGCTAAAGCATTAGAGATTACAGGTGGTGGAAATCCATTACTATATTACCAGATCAACGAAGTAATCGATTTTGCATATAAGCTTGGATATGATATTGGAATTATAACAAATGCTTATGTGCCTTTAAATCATTTGTTATTATCATCTATACAGAAGATTACCTGGATTAGAATATCAATGTCTGCTCTTGATTTTGATATTGATACCTTTTTTAAATTAGGGACCATCCCAAAAGAAAAATTAGGACTTTCCTATATTATCAATAAGAAAACTACAGAAAATATTATTCAACGAATTGCACATATAGCTTCTAAATTCGATGTCAAATTTGTAAGACTTGCTCCTGATTGTCTTAACGATGATTCTCTTACTATCAACAAAAAATGGAACACAACTATAGATAAATATAATAGAGAAGGTAAACTGTTTATCAAAGAAATCAATGATAACTTCTATCCATATTCAGATGGTTGTTATGTTGGAATGGTCAGACCGTACTGGAATAGTTCTGGAGTTTATATGTGTTCTTCTCATGTTCTAGAAACAAAAAATTATGAGACTGCTTGGAAACTATGTGATATAGAAAACATTAAACGCTTTTATAAAGAAGCAAACGAAAAGTTTAAAGCAGGACAAAAGCCATATGACATAGAGCTTTCAAACTGTTATCACTGTTACTATTATAACAACAACAAGTTACTTCACACGGTTGCTACTGAGCTTCCAGACAGGAATTTTGCATAATGAATGACTATACAGAATCATATTACAACACTGTAAATTATCACAACTACTTGGAACGTGCTGATCGATATAAAATATTAGCAAGAGAGCTTGAAGGATTGTTATATTCATTATCTCTGATAAAGAAAGATCATGACATCTTAGACTTTGGATGTGCCTTTGGATTTTTGATGGAAGGATTCAGTCAACTAGGATATGAAAAGGTTTATGGATATGAAATTTCAGACTATGCTAGAGATATTGGAATACAAAGAGGCAATACATATCTTGTAGATATAAATGGCAAGTTCGATATTACATTTGCATTAGATGTATTTGAACATATGACCGACAAAGAATTAGTTAATTTGTTTTCTAAAATAGATACCAAGATAATTATAGCTAGAATTCCCTGTGCAGATTATAACCAGAAGGATTTCTATTTAGATATTTCTAAAAACGATCCGACACATATAAATTGTAAAGACAAAGATCAATGGAAAATGTTGTTCTGTCTGTTTGGATATAACACATTTCTTCATTTGAATTTGTTTTCTATTTACGATACTCCAGGAGTTTTTTCTTTCATTGCAATCAAAAAGACTTTATGAAAATTCTATACACTCAAACTATATGGGTTCCTACTGAAGAACTATTTCAAAAGAACATGGATTCGTGTATCTCTTTGGTCGAATATTTAAAAGAATATCCAGGCAATGATATAGAGTTTTTGTTCTGTGGATGGACACATAAGAACGAATACTTCGATCAAATAACTTCGTTCATCCACGAAAACTTTAAAGGATATAATTTCAACATCGTTCCATACGCAAGAAACTTTGGCAAGGCTTATATAGTCAACCATTCAGTTTTCGATAAGGAGTTTGATTATTTATTCATACAAGATTCGGATATGCAATTGGATATCAATTGTAAAGATATGTTTGGTCAATTACTAAACTGTGTGGAAGAAGTCAACCGTCATACTAAGAAACCGTTTGGGTTTGTTGCTCCAATGCAAAAAGTTTTTAATTGTCATATAGATTGTATATACGAAAACATCTTTCATACTTCGTTTGGTAGATTTATGTATCCTAATCATTACGGGGGAATTGCTGGAGGTAGTCTTTTTATTTCCAAAGAGTGTTGGAATATAAACAAAGGATATAGACAAATGGGAGTTTGTTATGGCGAAGATGCTTGGTTTTTAATAGACACCTTCACTAATGGAATGAGTTATCAGGTAGCAGAAAGTATATGGGTAAATCATCCTCTCGAAACTAACAAAGTATATCATGCCTGGAAAGTTAACCAGTGCCAGAATAAACAACTTCCGTTCGAAGAATCTATGAACAAGACAGAAGATTACTGGAAAAATTTATCTTAAGCATCTATAAGCAGTGTTCTCTTTTAGTCTGCTAAACAATTGATCATGGTATAATCTGCCTACACTGTTTATGAATTCTATGTTATCCTTAGTATAATTCTTAGCATCATCCATCTTATCTATTGTTGGACTATACTTATCCAATATGTTTTTCAACACAATATTGTTAGTAGGTCTGGTATAAATGTCAAAGTAGTTGAGTGTCTTGAATTTTTTGATGCTTAATACAGTAGAAAACATTCTTTCCATAACAAAAGCAAAAAACGCAGAATCTATTTGTGCGTCAGCTTTTATGTCATACAGTAATCTTTTTGTTTCTTTATCAGTATTCTGGATAGCTGCGTACAGTTGTTCACAATACTTCATATAAACATTCCAGAACTTCTTATTAGCTATCCAGTAGTTACAGAAGCACAAAGTATGTATAGTATTTCTGTGTGTATTTCTTATTTCAATGTCTAACTTTGCTTCTCTGAATAGTTTCTCAATCAGAAAAAGCATTCCAGGATGATAAAATTCTCCTTGATGCCAAACATTGAAACTCAAATAACTATGTTCGGGCCAGGGATTTATAAAGTAAACATCATATCCTTTGTTGTCTTCCATCCATCGAATGATCTGCTTTCCATCTAGGCCGGTCTTTTGTCTGAACTTCCATGACAATACTCCAGCATATTCTTTATCGTCTTTAAATAGTTCCTTGTTCAGATAAAGATTTCTCATCACACCATATTCAAATTCTTTTTCCTTAACAGGAATAGTATTATCATATGGTGTGAATGCAGAGTTTACCATTTCTTTAGTATAGTCATTGTAAAATATCTGAAATATGTTATACTTAGTTTTTTCAAATACCTCTTTGACTTCTTTAAAAACATCTGGATATGCTTTGGCTATACTTTCATCCAGAACTATTTCATTCTTAAAGAATGTTCGAGAACCTAAAGTAATGGATGATGATTCAATGGTTGTTTTCCACTTCATAATAACCTCAAATTACATAGCTTTATATTTTTCAATCCAATCAAGCAATTCTGTTATTCTTTCGTTAACATTATAAGCTGGAGTTACACGGCATTTGTGTTTAGTAAGTACCATCCACGGACAAATTGTACATTGAACGATATCATTATATCTTGATGTTACTTTACAAAGAGCGCACTTATTAGTATCGAATCTATGAGTACCATCGACATATTCTTTGATGGTTGTCTTCATAGCTTCGATGTACTCTTCTTTATGAATATCTTTTTTTGTTATAGATTCGTTATATTCTTTGATAGCATTCTTAATACGATCAATATATGTAGACAATATACTTGTATTCTCATGGTGTATGATACATGATGTACGGGTTGTTTGGTTTCCTTTTAAATATAATGTGTCATAAACCATGTTAGCATCGGGATATGATTGAGATACTATATTGAATTTTGTAGAATCTTTAAAAGAAAAATCCAATTTTGGTTGATTTGTTATTGTAAATAAATATTCATTATCGTTCAATGGAGTAAGGTTGTAAATCAATTCTTCTTTCATATATTTCTCCTGTTCTTTATTTAGTTGTTGGACCAATTCAAATTTTTTGATATACATATTAAAATCGTATTCTTTTATACGTAGAGAATCCTTTGAAGTATAGGTAAGAAATGTAACAGTCTCTTTTGCTTTTAATAAATTAAAATCATCCTCAAATCTTCTAATCTTATCTCCCGGCTTAAGGTCTGTAAATATATCGAATGGTTTGACAGGACGTTCTACAAATTCAAAATACTTAATGTAACCGGATATATCATTTTCTTCAACATTAAGATCAGGAGTTATATAATTTTTGAAAGTATATAGTATGTTATTTTTAAATCCCCAACTGCTATCACTTATTCTACGAATTTTATCTCCAGGCAAAAGATCAGTAAGTATATTAAATTCTTTGACAGGACGTTCTACAAATTCAAAACTTTCAACCCATCCTCCCAATTCTGCTTTCATTTCTTCTGTTTCTGCATATATACTCTACATCACTTTCCCAAGCATGTTCTACTTGAAAAAGTTCCAGAGTAAGTTTTGTGATTTGATCTTTTATGTCTTTCTTGGACATGAGTATCCTCTTTTCCGTAGAGCTTCTCTGTAATCAGAGACAATAATATTGTTTATATGTTTGAAAGTAATGCTAAGAGCGTTCCACATTTCACAGGCCAAATAATTTGAACCAAACGATTGACGAATATCATCTACACTATCCAGATAATAGTTTCTTAAAAGTAAATGAGAGAGCATATACGTTCTCTTGTCTTCGATCTTCTGTAGTTCCTTGAGACTTATATGGTACTTAGAATAGATCAAAAACAATTTTCTTGTTAAGAACTTCATATTCATCTTCTCAAGAATCTCAACAAGAGAATGAGAAGCTTTGTAATTTCCAAACGTATATGGTGACATCATTTAAAAACCCATCCCCGATTCATTATCGAATTCGATTCCCATCATCCGATAGTTCTTGACGATTAACTGTGCCTGAATATAAGTATAATTTTGTGTTACCGTTTCACCATCAGGAGCCACGAAGTAGATGTATCTGGTCTTTGCACTTTTCGAATTATCATACTTGACTGTGATCATGTTGTCTCCCTTTGATTTAGATTAACTTCTAGAGACATAATAACACAAATTTAAATTGAAGTCAAGTCTTTTTTATTATTGGTATATATGGAGCAAAAATAAACGGATCGTCAAATACTGATTTGCCAAAATAACAACCTAAATCTTGTTGTTTTTCTATAGTCCATTTTGCTTTTAGTTTTCTTGGTGTAGCCTTTACTGTTCGAATTTCGATATTACCTTTGATTACAAGTTCACCACTATCTATTTGTCGTTGTCGTTCATCTTGTTGTTCTTGTAACAAAAGATTAGAAGGACAACACACTGTACAATATAGTTTTCGATAGAACGTTTCAGGTATACGATCATCATCAATGATAGCAACATGCTCTGATAAAGCTTTTAATTTGATAGGATATGTGATCCTTTTCTTTTTTAAAAGGTATTCTAGATTCTCTACCAGGAAATTGACTATACGAACACTATTATTATCAGTTATCATAGAGAAACAGTTACCATGTTCTCTTGGATACTTACCATAGCTTCCAACTAAGGTTTGAAATCCTATACCGATTCCGTTCATTCTTTCTCCTCTGGATTTCTTACTAATCTATAATCGAATGCTGTCATGAGATTACAAATCTGACTTAACTTACCAGCAAGAGTATCTAATGGTTTCCATTGGGGATGAACAAACCCACCTTGATCTTTGAATTCTTTCATTAAATACTTTAGTATAGAATCTGCAAAAGCATGTGATGTTTTGTCAGCTTTAACATGAAATGTTTCTGTTATATGTATATTCTTGAATATCACATTTGTAAATTCATCAGAAGATATATGTGAAAGATCAACAAAACAATCTTGACAACACATATTTACTTTCCCAAAATTATCTTGAGTAATATCTACATTTTCATGTTTACATTCATACATGAATAGAAGTCTCATTCTCCCAAAAAAGTTCAATAAGTTTAATCAGTAAATCATTTATCTTATCAAAGTCTGGTGTAGCTGGAAGCGAACTTTCAAAATTCTCTAGTTCATTTTTCTTATCTTCAACTAATTCATGAATTTCTTCTAGTGAAAGTTTACCTTGTCGGATATCTAAAAGCAATTGTCGTTCTTTCAAAGGAAATTCAATCTTTCCTGTTTCGAGAAGTTCTTTTCCTTCAATCATAAGTCTAACACAATGTTGCATGAACTTAGTATTTCCTTGAATTGCTATTTTGCCTTTTCTTCTTGTAATTAAAATTTCATTCGAAACAGAAAAACAACAAATATTTCCATTATAATTGTATTTTGTGTAAGAAGAACGTTGTGTATTTTCGTCTTTAGGTAAGCATATAGCACATGGTATCTGTATTTTATCTGGTTTATAATATACTTGATATGCATCTTTATGTTCTTCATTGTAGTTATATGGACCTCTTAATGAAGAATCAAATCCCGCTAATAAACATAAGGTCTGTACACCAGATGCTATATTATAATTTGATGAATAATAACATATTCCTTGTTCATTTTTGGTTCTCGTAATTGTTCCATCACCTAAAAATAAATAATGTAATAACAATTTACATTGTCTAGTCGATAAATTAGATATAAAGGATGGTAAATGTTTGTTATCTAATGCCCCACAATTTTCTTGTATAAAAGACACAATTTTTTTATTAAAAGTAATCCATCTTGTTTCTATTAATTTATTATTTCTGTTATAAACATGAGTAATAAAATTGTATATATTTACAATTTGATCCATCCAACTAAAAAATTCTGATTTGCTGTGATTTGTTTGAGTAATATTTAAAGAATTATATTTGTGAGTAGTTGGATTCATGTTTGACAAATTGCCTTCTGATATATAAAATCCTAAAAGAATCAATAATGTATCATCAATAGGATATTCTAAATTAGAATTATTGATATTATGTAAAATATGATATCTGCTTTGTCTTGAATCTATCAATGATTGAAGTGGTGCAAATTCCCATTGTGCATTTTCTTTTATATATCCAACTTTATAGATATTTCTATTTTTTATTTTGGATGTATACATTCTATGATTAGGAGTAACCATACAATTAGAATATTCGTGTTTTATTTCATACATAATTCCAGAATATTCTTTTTTTACTCTATCTATATAATGTTGAAAAATAATATTTGATGAAGAATCTATTGATGCTAATTTATCTTCATTAGATATTTCATCATAAAATTTCCATCCTGTTTCAGTTAAAAATTCAGTATCGATAGAATAACAATCTACACCATATTTAAGCCACATATCCTGTCTGTGAGAAGCCTTTTCAAGACGAGTGCATATGCTATCATATACTTTAGGCATCTTTACGTTAACATTGAAATTTAACCCACCTATGGTTGCATGTTCATTATAGAATACTACCAGTTTGCATATAGGATGTGAGAGATATTTAAGTTCTATCAATCTTCTGTTAGATACATAACCATCATTATATTGTTTTTTAAATTCAGTTAGTTGTTCAAAATTATCAGGCTTAACTTTAGCTTTATGTAATTGACTTATTGCATAACCAATGAACCTTTGCTTTACTAGCTTAGAAGGAAATAAAAACTTTTCATGTAGAAGTCTTCTGCCTATAAAGTTTGCATATGTAATATTATTTTCATTAACAAATAACGATTCTATGATGTTTGGATTGCCATCAGCAGCAAGACGAACAAAGTTTTTCAGTTCATATAGTTTGCTATCGATTGCGTCTTTATCATTCTTTCCGTCTGCTGTCTTAGAAACAACATTGCAGTTTACTTCCTTAATAGTTTTCATGCCAAGGTAGTATTCTTTTGGAGCCACAAAGAGTCCCATGAAATCCTCATCAGATTCAGGAACATTCGTACCATATAAATGTGACCCCGTTCTTATAACCAGAATCTTATTTTGTTCTGCCATTTCTCTTTCAGTCATAGTTTATCCTCAATATAAATAGTATCATGAAATGTCAAATATGTCAAGAAAAATTCCAAACCAAACATCATATTCAAAGTAAAGTATTTGAAGGAAAAAATATTATAAGTAATATTGCTTACTTATGTGCTTCGTGTCACTTTAAAGTTCACCATTCAGGAGAGATCGTCATTGAAGGAAATTTTCTTACTTCAACTGGATATCAATTGATCTGGCATCTAAAAGGTGAACCTTCTATTACAGGATTTGAGCCTGAAGTACATATATGGTAGATGTCATAATAATTTTAAGTGTCCGGTTATTTCATCTATGAGATGACTTTGAGCAGGTCCAATAGCACAACAAGTTTTAGTTGGAACACCATTGAATTCTGTGGTTCCGTTGTCGGTAATAAGAATACATGGAAGTTTACGCAGGTTTGCTTCTGCATATAACTTTTCAAGTTCTTCTTCCGAATCACAACCTACACAAATTTTGGTGAATGACTGTTCAAACCATTCTTTTGTATCTTCGTCTCCCCAAAAAACGAATCGTATTTCACCAGTTTCTGTAAAGTTCCATACCATAGTCTGAGTAAATACTCCAAGGGAAGCATGACAAGCTTGCGCTATCATTTTCCCCTTCCTCATATTCAGATCAGTACGCATTACTATTACTTGTTTGGTCACACGACCTCCATATTTTGAATATTTATTTTTACAATTTTTACTTCTAAATAATCATAAACCTTATACGATGTTCCTTTCCAAATAGAACCTTCAACCGAATATTGTAGTTTCATTTTAGCAGCAACTGTTCCTGCATTTGCAATATCAGTAAACATCATGATATAAGGTAAATACCCAACACCATCGATAAAAGTATTAAACATTTTCCATTGTATAATATCAGGTGCTTTTCTATGTATAAATGAAATGCCATATACAATTTGTTTGATGTTGGGTATATCTTCGTATGTCATTTGATTTCCTTATACTTGTTCAGTATGATGTTGTTGATGAAGTTGTCGATTGCTTCTTTTGTTTTGTGAGTCTTGACAAAAGCTTCAATCTCTACCTTCTTTCCTTTTGTTGCTGTGTCTATAGCTTCGCACACTTTCTTGAAAATGTCAAGCTGTATTTCAGAAAGAGGCGCATCACAATTACATGCCTGGATATATTCTTCTCTCAGGTGTCTAGGAATTCTACGGATGAACCTGATTTTTTTTATATCCTTCATGGCAGAAAGATAATGAAT
>Ga0187866_1003397_pt1 | contig 11967 bp, 10 predicted proteins | sample June2016WEW_11_1_3_FD_133013 | JGI IMG/M metagenome (GOLD analysis project Ga0187866, IMG submission 133013) | Peatland microbial communities from SPRUCE experiment site at the Marcell Experimental Forest, Minnesota, USA - June2016WEW_11_150 | ecosystem: Environmental > Terrestrial > Soil >... | reverse complement strand
GGGAGAACAACCCTTCCGAGCACCTCTGCCAGATACAAGCTTTCAGGCTAGTGGGGCAAGTCAGCCGATCCCTGACGGGAAGCCAACTTCACAGGCAGAATCCCTAAGACCCAGCGTAACCTCTTGACCGGCAGTGGCTTGCAGCGTGACGAGCGAATATATTCTTCTGCGACCACTTCAGAGTAATTTCCGAGTTCGCGACGATTCAGGAGTTGGGCAACTTCGCTCTACCCTACGGTGTTGATCGCGGGTAGTCGCCGTGACAGATGCCCCTACTGCTACCCTACGCGGGCGTGAGGCACTTCTACGGGTAGGCCGTAATACATCAAAGTGGAGCAGGAGCTTCAACGACCGTGGTTCAGGCGTAATCGTGTTTTTTTGCGGGAAGGGCTGCTATCGACAGTTATTGGCAAACACTTGGCGACAAGGCAGGACCTATTTTCTCGAATACCCTTTAGGGAATTCGAGATGGAGGCCCATTTGTCAGGTTTGCCCACGTGCCCTCCACATGGAAAGGTCAACTAAATCGCTTTCGTGGCTTCGCTGGTGATAAGGTGGGCTATTGCAATGGATGAGAAAACAAGTGGCTCCGCGGCGCGATCCGCGCTTTTGCATCGAACACTGCATTTTCATAAACGCTGGCTTGGTCGGACGCATGGGCGCGGTGGCCGTCATCCTCGTGCCGTTCTCCTGGTATGTTTACTTTCACGGCGAGGTGATGCATTTCTACGGGGAGGAGCGGCTCAAGCATATGTAAGCCATGCGCGCCCTTCTGGATGCAGGATTGCGTTCGACGGACTCCTCCGACTAGACCGCCAGCCCCTTTCATCCTATGATGTGGCTCCAATCGCAGGTTGCGCGCACCGACATGAACGGGAATAAGTGGGGTCTGAATCAACGCATCAGGGTCCGGGAGGCGATTCGCTGCGGGACGATCCAAAGAGCTTATGCACCCTTCGAAGAAGCGCAGAAAGGCTCCATCGAGCCCGGCAAGTTGGCCGGCCTGATTGTGCTCGATCGAGATCCGCTCGCCGCCGACCCATCTTCCCTCATCCGGGTCGCGGTTGAGCGCAGGGTGGTGGGCGGCAAGTGGGTGTACGAATCGTGGCAGGCCCGGGTACTTAAGGAGGGTCCTTCCATCTCCCGCAGGCTCGTGTGATTTCTATCCCGATCCAAAGCCAGGGAAACGTATGTGCAGAGCAATTCTCACCGCCTTTTTTTCCCTGCTCGCGACGGCAGCGAGCGGCGCGACCTTAAATATTCCGTCAGCGGATGGTGCTCTGACCGTTGACGGCCGCGTCGTGGAAGGTATCTGGACACAAGCGGTCGTGCTGCCCCTCCAGCCCAAAGAATTCGGCGCCCCTTTCCCTGCAGGGGGGGAGATGCGCGCCGTGGTGCGCCAGGGCTATCTGTGTCTCAGCGCGCGCCTTCCTGAGAGCGGACGCATTGTCGCGAAATCGACTGGCCGAGGTCCCATACAGTGGAGCGAAGACTTGGTCATCTGGACCTTCTACATCCACGGTTCCGAAGGGCGAAACAGATCCTTGACGCTCACTGTTAATCCCCTTGGTGCGTACAGCGTTGACCCCGGCGGAACCTCCGGCGACCCGCAGCAAGGAGTTCGGGCTTCTGCTTCCCTTGGTCCAGAGGGCTGGAGCGTGGAAGCGGCGATTCCCGTCGCCAGGCTGGCCCAAATCGGATTCCTCACTGCAGAAAGGATTCGCGCACCCCGCCCCGATGCTCCGGAACTTCGCTGGCACTGGCCCGGAGTAAATGATCCTTTGGATTTCGAACTGGCTTCAGGTGGTTCCAACCCCCAGTGTCCATCTGTCGTGGAAAGGGATTGGCGAACTCACGCGCCGCCCGCCGCGCGCGCTACGCCCGCTAATCCAATAATCGTTGCTCTGGCCTCGGTTCCGCATCAGATTTGGACGGAAGATGAGCGAAGAAAACTGGGCTTACAGCAGATGTGGGAGAAGAACCTGCATTCCCGTGTTAGTGAGGCAGCCCTGGCGGAAAGGAGCGCTTGGAAGCAAGTTGGTACGGCGGCGGATTGGGAAGCGTTTCGTAATCAGCGGCTAATCGCCTTGAAGAATTCTCTTGGACCCTTTCCAGAGCGCACACCCTTGCACGCCGCCGTGACCCGGCAATTCGACTTTAGCGACGGTTTTATTTTGGAGAATGTGGTCTTCGAAAGCCGTCCCGGGCTGGTCGTGACCGCAAACCTGTACCTGCCGGCGAAGTCCACTGGGCGGATTCCCGCCATCGTCGTGGTCCATAGCCATCACGCACCCAAGTTTCAATCTGAGCTTCAGGACATGGGCATGACCTGGGCTCGCAGCGGTGCAGCTGTTCTGATCATGGATCAACTCGGAGCCGGCGAACGATTGCAGTCCCAGCCATGGCCCCGCGAAAGCTACTACTCGCGCTACAACCTCGGAATGCAACTCTATCTTGCCGGCGAAAGCCTCATCAAGTGGATGGTGTGGGATTTGATGCGCGGAATCGATATGCTATTGGCAAGATCCGAAGTGGACCCCAACCGCATCGTGCTGCTGGGCTCAGTGGCCGGTGGAGGAGATCCGGCCGCCCTGACGGCAGCGCTCGACAGTCGTATTGCCGCTGTGCTGCCGTTCAATTTTGGCGAAGCCGGGCCGGAGGAACATTACACCCTGGGCCCCCGCGGCTATGATTTCGAGACGGCGGATCCCGGGTGGGGCGAATGGGAATCCACACGCTGCCTGCGGCAAAGCATCGCCGACCAGTTCTTCCCGTGGATGATCTGCGCCTCTGTTGCGCCGCGTCGGTTTGCTTACTCTTTCGAGGTTGCCTGGCCGTCCGGCGTCGAAAAAGAGGCTGCCTGGACCCGATACAAGAGGGTCTTCGATCTCTATGGGCAACAGGGCCATCTCGCCGAGGTACATGGGTACGGGCCCTTTCCCGGCCCCGGTGAATGCACAAATGTGGGGGTTTACCTACGCAAGCAGATCTATCCAATTCTCGCTCGATGGCTGGATTTCCCCATTCCCGCAGAGGAATATCACAACGTGCATCCGGATGCGGACCTGATGTGCCTCACGCCCGAAACGGCGGCTGAGCGGCGGCCGAAGACTGCGAGTGATATCGCTTACCAGATGGCCGCGGAGCGCCTGGCGGTAGCACGCGCAAACATCGCTTCTCTTACCGTCGCGGATCGACTGCTGCATTTGCGCGCATCTTTAGCGGCGAAGCTCGGCGACATTGAACCGCCGGTTCGCCTGGAAGGCCGGACCCTCTGGACGAAGTCCTTTCCCATTTTTTCGGTGGAGGGGGTCGAGCTTCAGTCGTCGCCGGGGTTGCGCATCCCGCTTTTGTTGATCAAGCCGCAGGCAAATATATCCGGGCGTCTTCCCGTCATCCTGGGATTCGCCCAGAACGGCAAAGACCGATTCCTGGTCGAACGTAGCACCGAGTTGGCCGCGCTTCTGAAGGAAGGCATCGCCGTGTGCCTCGCTGATGTACTTGGAACCGGCGAGGTGGCGCCGAGTGCATCCATGACATCTCTGGCGGCGACGGAGTTGATGCTGGGCAATACGGCTTTGGGCGCGCGACTCAAGGATTCGCGTGCTGTCCTGCACTACCTATCCGGGCGTAAGGATCTTGACCCGCAACGCGTCGTCCTGTGGGGTGATTCATTTGCCCCCGCCAATCCACGCGGTTTGCTGCTCGACCAGAGCATACTCCTGGAACCCGATCGCCAGGAAACTGGGCCACAGGCCATTCAGCAAGGGCAGCCGTTGGGAGGGTTGCTGGCTCTCTTGACGTCACTCTATGAGGACAAAGTGCAGGCTGTCGCTGTGCGTGGCGGCCTGGTTTCTTTTCTCTCGGTTCTGAAAGACCGATTCTGCTATATGCCGCAGGACATCGTTGTGCCCGGCATTCTTCAGAGCGCGGATCTCTCAGATGTGATTGCTGCCTTGTCACCCCGTGCAGTGCTGCTCGAGGGTTTGGTAGACGGCCGGAACCGATTACTGTCGTCCACTGAACTGGAAGCCGAACTCCGGGAAGCGCGGGCGGCGTATCGGGACATTCCATCTCACCTCGCGGTTCGGGAACAAACCGACGAATCCGACTTTGTCTCTTGGATGGCTCACCAAGCTGTGCAACGATGACCTATGATCCGCAAGGGCTATCCAAGGGCCGGAATTCGGCGCTGGGGTGAAGATCCCCGAAGTTGGAGGACGCCATCGCCGTTACGCACGGCAAGCCGCTTGAACCGTCATTCCCCCCTAAGATAATCTTGCGTTTCCTTCTGGTCCCATCAGACGGTGGCGTTGGATATCAGAACCACTGATCGATTCCAGAACTCGCTGCCTCGAGAAAGATGTTGAGGATATCGTGCGATGCTGCTGAGATGGACACGGAGCCATGCCGGATTGTCTTCCTGCGCCATCAAAATTTGTGGCTTCCGCACTCGACCCCTGATGATCGATTTCAGCGAGTCGTAACGCCTCTGACGCCAGAAAAGATGGGGCAACTTACCGCGCCCCGAGAGCGGCAGGCTGTCCCCGCTTTCGATCAGTATCACAACGGCGGTGCCCAGCAGGCGGGGCGCGCGCTGGCCCAGCGCCTCCAACCAGTCCAATGTGATTTTGCCACTGCACAGGTGCAAAATTTAAAGTAGAATTCTGGTCACATGCCCAATCACAATAGGCTTTTTAATCTGTTCGTACCGCTCATCGGCATAGCGATGGTGCAGATTGCGCTTGCAGGGAATCAAATGCTGGCGACCTGGACGGGAACCTTGAGTGAATCGAACGGCAACCCTGTTGCCCAAGCAGAGGTCGAGTTGCGTGAGGCCCGCTCCGATAGAAGACGGCAGTCCTCTACCGACGCGCGCGGTGTTTTCTTGTTCACCGATCTCCCTGCCGGTGAATACTTCGTGTCGGTTCGTTGGAAGACCCGAACCTTGACAGCCACGGAGCGTCTGAAGATCAGTCTGAGCCAGATCCTCAACGTCCGGCTCGAACTTCGCGCACGTGGCGTCGAGATCATCACCCGCCCACTTGCCGAGGAAACGGCGAAACAGGCTACGGGCGGAGAGGTGCTTTCCGGCCAGGAGGTCGCCGATCTGCCGCTCAACAAGCGCGACTTCAGTCAACTGCTCCTACTCGCCGCCGGCACCATGACCGACACCAACGGCGCCGCCAATTTCACCCAGCAGTTTGCCGTGAATGGCCAGCGCGGTTCGACCACCGTTTTTGCCACAGACGGCATCGATACGACGGACCCGGAGATGGGCGGGGCGACCTTCTCGAGCTTCAACGTGGACGCGATTCAGGAAATCAAGTCGAGTTCCGGCGTCATGCCAGCAGAGATCGGCCACGGCGCCGCCGGATTCACCAATGTGATCACCAAATCCGGCAGCGACCAGGTTCATGGCTCAGTATTTGAATTCGTGCGCAACGCTGCGTTCGATGCACGCAACTTCTTTGACCGCCGGAACATCGCGAATCCGGGGCGAATCCCGCCCTTCATCCGCAATGAATTTGGATTCACGAACGGTGGGCCCCTGGTTATTCCTGGAATCTATGATGGCCGGCGCCGGACGTACTACTTTGGTCAATATCAGGGCTTCCGCCAGGTTTTGGGAACCACGCAAGTCCTATCAGTTCCGACGGTCGAGGAACGCCAGGGCTTGGACACGACGGCTTTTGCAGGTGATACCTTGAGAGTTCCGGTGAATCCACAGATCGCTTCCGCACTAGCGGGTTACCCCTTGCCGAACGACCCTGTGGGAGCGTACGGTGCCCGCACTTACGCAACATCCACAAAGGTCTCAACGAATACGGATCAATTCTCGGTGCGCATCGATCATCGTATTTCTGACCAGGCTACGTTTTTCGCCCGGTTCAATTTCAGCAACGTCACGGGGCCGCTCACGAACCCCAACCAGACGGCTATTGATCCAAGTTTCGCCATTCGTTTTTTGGACCACCAGCGGAATGCGGGAATGACCTACACTCGCACATCTTCTCCAAACTTCAGTTGGGAGTCTTCTTTGGGATTCATTCGGGCCACTCCGTTTTTTCCCTCGATCAACAATACCCAGCCGGCCCTCGAGTTCGGCGACGGCCTCTATGAACCATTCAACTCCGCGGACGGCTCGGTGATCGGCACCTTCGGGAATCTCTTCCAGGCAAGGCAGAACTTCACGTATCTTCACGGAACCCACACGCTGAAATGGGGCTGGGAAATTCGCCAGAACCGCGATGCCAGCGTCTTCGGCGTGAATCCCAACGGTCTCTACACATTTGGCGGCGGCTCGGCCTACGCGCATGTGGCAATTCCCTCCGCAAGCGGCCAGCACGACGTCCAGGTCGGCGGTTTGCTTCCCGATGCTCTGACGGGCTTCCTGACGGCTACGCCCTTCGCCTACACGATCTCGGTGGCCTCGCCGCAAGCGGCGACGGGGGATCGCTTCAACGAGGCCGCACTCCACCGCCAGGCCTACAATTTCTATATTCAGGACACGTGGAAGGTCACGCCCCGTCTCCAGGTGGATTATGGTTTGCGGTATGAATACAACTCACGATTTAACGAGCCCAAGGACCGGACTTCGGGGCCGGTCTTCCTGGGCCCGGATGGGCAGCGGGCCCGCTTCTGGGACCAGGGCGCCTATCAGCAGTTCGTGGTCAGACCGGAGCCATCCTACCGGAACGACTGGCGCGGGTGGGGGCCGCGGCTTTCAGTCGAGATGCGGCAGAGGGAGCACACCACCTGGCATGCGGGAGCCGCCATCACCACGCGCCTGCCCAACCTTTTTCAGGAAGACTTCGAGACCGGGGGTGCCCCCTTCATGATTCAGCCTACCCTTACCGCCAAGCCGGGAGTTTACGTCCCCTTTGAAAACGCGGTGACCCATTTCAGTCTGCCGATGCCTTACACGCCCTCGGGACAACTGGTTTTTCCGACCGGCCGCACCACGGACGTTCTGCCCAACACAGTGATGGACGTCCAGCGTTATGAGACTGACCTGGCGGCTGCGACGCCCGGGCACCAGATCCTGCCTCTCTCCATCTTTGGAATGATGGTGGACTTTGCCGATGGTTACATTGAAAGCTACACGGCAGGAGTGGACCAGGATTGGGGCGACGTCAAGGTCGGTGCTGCCTATGTGGCCACTATGGGCGTGCGATTGCCCAGCATTGCTTATCCCAACGGTTATACGGGCGCGGACACGCCTTTCGCGCACTTTACGAGCTTCGACTCCACGGGGAACGTCTTGGGAGGATTTGGCCCGGAAGCTTTAATGAGCAGTCGGTCGCACTCCACGTATCATGGTCTGCAGGTGGGCGTGGAGAAGACGTCCGCCCGGCTCGGTTTGGGATTTCAGGCGAGCTACACCCTCAGTAAATCCCTCGACGACACGAGCGCTACCTTGGGAGGTTTCCTCGGCTCCTCGGGGACGTTGTTGCAAGCGAGTCCCCAAAACCCCTGGAACCCCGGGGCGGAGAAAGGGTCCTCCACGTTCGACACGACCCACGTTTTTACCCTCAGCTTGATTCAGGCTCTGCCCTTCGATCGCATCACCGCTCTTCGCCCGTTGGGCCGTAAGCTGACAAACGGGTGGCAATTCCTGAACATCACGACGCTCACCAGCGGCGCGCCCTTTACCGTCTTCTCGGGAATTCAACAGACCGGCGTGGGATCCACCGGGGCCGACCGACCGGATCAGATCGCGAAGCCGGATTCCTCGACGAGCCGGAAGGTCCGCGAGGACTACTTCGGCCGCGGTGTGGATAACCCCTCGTCCTTTTCGATCCCCATCAATCTGCCCGACGGTACGGGGCCCAACCTGGGGAGGTTTGGAACCCTGGGCCGCGACACCTTCCGCGGGCCGGGCTTTCATGACTTGGATATGTCCTTGATCAAAGATACCCCGCTTGGAAAGAGAGGGAATTCGGAAGCGGCGACGCTGGAGTTCCGCGCGGAGTTTTTCAATATCTTCAACCTCGTCAATTTCGGCCTGCCCTCGAATATCGTGCTGGGATCTGGATTCGGACTCATCAACAAGACTGCCGGCCCCTCCCGGCAAATCCAGTTTTCGCTGAAGCTGATTTACTGAATTGAGCAGGGATTCTTCACCTTAACATTGTCATGAGCCTCTCAATCTAGCGCACAATCTTTTCGGGCCCAAGCTGCATCGGTTACGCAGCGCGCCGTTCGTAGCGATGGTGCAGGCCACCGACCTGCGGGATCTCCACGATCTCTCCAGCCTCCGGCCCCTGCACGACGCGAGTTGTCGGAGCGTCCTTGGCTAAAGAGAGGTGAGTTCTCGAACCCAGATAGTAATCAAAATAACCCTTCAGGATTCGTCGCAGATGCTTCTGACCTGCCCCCAATTGTTGTACCACTTTCTAAGTTAGTCCGTATTTCACCCCTTTTGCTAGGGGCAAACCTGATGGGTCGTGAATAACTAGCGCGGCGAGATACTGATCGACAAAGCCATTTAGGCATGCGCGATCACACGCGTCTTCGGCTGCGCTTGACAGAATTCCGTAGCCCATCAGCATCAGGCAGCCGATCAGTCTCGCGCTCAATGACTCTATCCGCATCCTTGACCTCCCCCGCTTCGATATCGAGAATTATATCGCCCCGAACGCTCACTGGCATTTGTCCTTCCGCGCAAATCGATGATTGTCTCCGTCTGTGCGGTGGCATTGTCGCCGGCCGATACGGAAAACAGAAAGGTGGCTGGGCTATCCGGTCCCTAACCGTCTCGGTCTGCCGGTTACTTCATTTACTCTCCACCGCGATTTCCCGCTCGCTCCAGAGTCGTCTGTCGAATCGCTCTCACGCTTCTCCAAGAGCCACTCACGACCCTAAAGAACTGCCCCCTCACCCCCGAAAAGCACCTCTGATGTCCCTACCCAAGCTATTTCCAGCAGCGTCGCCACACCAATCCCACCCCAAAGTCGCAGAATCCTATTCAATGTCCATAGCTGATCGCGTCCGCAGCAAACGCCAGCTGTTCCTCCCAGTTTCCTTATCGAAAATGCCTCGGCCCGCTGCATCCCGCCATTCCCTGACGCCCTCTTGCCCGAGGCATTTCCGATCAATGCTAGCGACGATTCGGTCTCGATTACTCCCGAGTGACGGGGCACTCGGAAAGTATGCTCAGTGGGTACGTCGCCGGATTGGGCCTGATAAACAAGCTTCCCTGACTATGGGGATTCCGTGCCGGCACCAGGCCCGGGAGTGCGGACGCGGGCGGATCGCTTGCCGGGGCCAGAGGAAGGGTTTACCATTGACCAGTAACCAGTGTCTTGACTGGTTGTCTCACTTCAGGGGCCCACAACAGCCGAAGCCCAAGAAAGTCAAGTGGCGGGCGCGGCGCTCGCCGTAAAGCTCCTGCCGCGCTTGCCGGGTGGAACCATTGCAGACGGAGGTGGCCAGTTGTATATTCTCAGTCAGCCGGAAAGCCCACATGGAAATCTTGCGTTGCTAGGAGTCCCCAATGAGCCAGCCTCCGTCCCCTGTTTCCTCTCCAGCTCCTGCCGACCAACCCTCTCCCGCGGCCCGCCCCGTTCGCGATTCAGCAGATGTGCTAAGGCTGATCCACCAGGAAGTGGAAAAGGAGAAGGGCTATCTGAAGTTTGCTCAAGAGCAATCGGAGAAAGACAGAGCCTATTTTGAGCACCTTTTCAAATGGGCAGTGTCGTTCCTCGGTCTCCTGATCGCCGCCTCCGCTGCGGGCATTGCCTTCTTCGGATTTAACAATGTCTCGGAACTACGTGACGAGATGCGAACGATTAACCAGTAAGAGCTTCAGAAAACTGAGAAGGATGTTAAAGAACGAATCGAAGCCGAATTCCAGACGCCGCGCATCCATGATTTGGTCGTGCAGGTCGCCAGGGAAGTAACGGAGCGTGAGGCTGGCAATCTGATCAAGCAAACCGTGGACGCGAAGGTCGCGCAGGAAGTTAACCCGCGCATGGCCGTCCTCGACCGGAACCTTACGGCGCTCGGCGAGCTGGCCGACATAGGCATGAGGATGAGAATCGGGCTTCGGAGTGGACTTACAGACCTCACTGCGAGAGCGAAGTCTGCGGACAGCGAGTTTGAGAGAAGGCGTGCCGAAGGGCTTCTGACAAGAATCACAGCGGATTACGAGGCTGTCTACACGGTTACCTTCCAGCAGGAGTCAGGTGGCAGCCCGGCAACTGCGGCTACGGCAGCCGGCTTCCCGCCAAAGGACCCGAACAAGCCTGTTCCTGCCTTAGTTAACGTGATCCGGTCGAATAGACACTTAGACTATGTCGCATTAGCCTTCATCGCTCTCAGGAAGGCGACAGGCCAGCAGTTCACCATGTTTGACTTTGCCCAGGTCGAGCGTTGGTGCAAGGAGAAGGCGCCGGTCTGCGACTGAACCGTCCACGACATCCTGGAAGAGGCGAGCGCCCCGCCCCGCTCATCGACCTGGGCGGCCAGGGGGCAGACGGTGGCTTTCATCCGGTCGAAGGCTCTCGGCAGCGTGAAGGACCTTTTTCGCTCGAGTTTGGCGTTCAGCGGGTGGCTGCCGCGTTGCGCCACGGAGACATGCCCTGCGTTTTCTATAACTTGCGAATCTCGAATACCTCCATAGCGGGCTGCACGGAAGTTAAACAAAGCGCGTGGGTTGCGAAACCCCTCAGAAGGGCTAATTTCAGCCACGCAGCTATCGACCAGTTTCGAACGCTTTTCGCTGGACCTCTTTCGTAACTTCGAAACATGCCTATTCGAAGAATAGCAACACCGCTGGACTGTTTCTAAAGTATAAAACACCCGCCGCAGGAACGGCGCTCGAGCGGCGGAGCGGGTGTATCCCAGTTTGGAACCCCCTGCGGGAGCTGTTTCGAACGAGGTGGCGTTTGGCAACAGGGCTGCACGAACTGTAGGCCATAGGTGTTAGGCGGGGGGAATGCCGCACCTGGCTTGGGATAGTGATGCCAGAAGTTCACTGGACGTATGCGAAGACCTATCCGGACGCCCCGCATGAGTACATCCTCCGCTGGCGCTATCCGGAGGTCTTTGAGAAGTATCGGCGCCTGATTCGGCATGAGGGTGTGAAGCGGCCGTTCACCTTCCGGGGGCGCACCAACGTGTACCGCTACTACTACGGTGAGCACGGATGGAAATATTGGGTGATCGGACACGTGCTCAGCCGGGCGCGCATCCCCCCCAAGAACCCGTCAGTCTAGGACCGGGGAATCCCACAGCTCCAGTTTTCAGTGCCTTGGACTTTGGAGGGCGGGTTTTGTGACGGAATTGTGCCCTCTGGACCGCGCGAGTCCTCCACTTCTCCCTTGGCACCCGCCATCGGCGCGGCTACGCTGCCTTCGGCACGCAAGCACAGTGAGCCTCGTCGCCGGTCACGCCGAGGCAAAGGCGGAACTACCCTGTGACCGGCGCATCAACCCCAACCTCACAAATCGACCCTATGACGTAGGGATTACCCTATGACGGGATGACCCATGAAGCACTGGACACCCATGAGGAGGCCCGGTGACGGCCCAGGTGCGCGATGAGGAAATCCAGATACTCGAGCAGGAGATCTTCACGCTGCGCAACCGGCTACGCGGGTCCCGGTCCCGGCCGGTGGACGGGCTGGATGATCTGTTCGAGGGCAAGGTGGCCGAGCTGTCCAAGCTGCGGAGCCAGCGAGGCCAGGAGCGGCGGGCGGAGATCGAAGGCGAAGTCGATGTCGAGGCATGGAACCGGCTGGTGGACGTGGAGAAGGCCGAGCGGGATTTCACCAGGAACATGATGCGTAGCTTCAAAGGGCTCGGAGCCTCGGAACTGAAACCGGGCGAGGGCATCTGACGGCAGGCCGGGGGAAGCTGGACGGCCTAGGGGGAACGAAATGGAGACAACGATGCCGGGAGAATTCGAGATTGAGGAAAAGCGGCGCGATGCCGTGCGGAGGCAATAGTGAACCGAACGGGG
>Ga0187866_1003396_pt1 | contig 11967 bp, 7 predicted proteins | sample June2016WEW_11_1_3_FD_133013 | JGI IMG/M metagenome (GOLD analysis project Ga0187866, IMG submission 133013) | Peatland microbial communities from SPRUCE experiment site at the Marcell Experimental Forest, Minnesota, USA - June2016WEW_11_150 | ecosystem: Environmental > Terrestrial > Soil >... | reverse complement strand
TCGCCCTCATCGCTAGAATAAAGCCCCATACCGACTTCAGGGCAGAGATCGAAAGCGGTTTCTACAAGATGATGGCCGTCGGTCTCGGGAAGCACAAGGGTGCCGTTACATGCCACCGTGCTTTCGTGCGACATGGTTATCAGAAAGTCTTGGAAAACGTCGGACGCGAGTTGTTGAAGACAGGAAAAATAGCTTTTGGTTTGGGGGTCGTTGAGAATGCATATGAACAAACGGCGAGAGTCGGGTTAGCGCTTCCCGAGGAGATGGAGCGAGAAGAGAAGCGTCTGCTCAGTCTAGCTAAGTCTTGGATGATGAAGCTTCCATTCAACGATATCGATGTCCTTGTTGTGGATGAAATGGGGAAGGATGTGAGTGGTGATGGTATGGATCCCAATGTTATCGACCGCTTCGCTCCGGAGACACTGGATATGTCTTGCGGGCCTAAGATTGTCAGGCTCGTCGTGCTCGACCTAACAGAAGAGAGCCGCGGGAATGCTATAGGGATCGGAAGAGCCGACTTCACCTCGAAGAGACTGGTTGAGAAGATCGACCGACAGGCAACCTACGTTAACGCCTTAACTTCCCTTGCGCCGGAATCGGCGAAGATACCTCCGTACTTCAACACGGATAGGGAAGCGATAGATGCTGCACTAAGTACCGTTGACACCATCGAACCTGGGGTCGCTAAGCTGGTTCGGATCAGGAACACCCTGGTACTGGGTGAAGTTGAGGTGTCCGAGGCTTACGCGCCGTTGCTCGAAAATCGGAAAGACCTCCTCCAGCTCAGCGAGCCGAAGGAGTTACAGTTTGACCAGTATGGGAATTTGCCACCCTTGAAACCTTGGAGTCCCGACCCAAAGCAGCACAGTTTCCGCTAGTACCTGCTACGCGAGATCCTCGGTGGTTGTTTCCGTGATCTTTATTCCCCGCTTGGCCAATTCGGGGATTAGTCTCTTTGGGTCTACGGAGTTTTCGGGTAGTAGGACTCCTCGCTGTACTATCTCTCCTCGTCCAAGCATTTGCGCTACAATCGAAGATGGAACGCCGACAAGATATTCTCCTGCGTTCGCTCCCCATTCTTTCTTGGAATGACCGATCCATTCAACGATGTGGCTGACTCTAGTTCCGTTTCGTTTGCCTATTACTTGAACCCTAGCCGCTTCCCAGTCATCCAGAGTCAGACTCTCCGGGTATCCAAGGAGGCCACGGCTTGCCAGAAGGTTGACAAGGAACTTTCGGGGGGATATCTTTCTTCCGTCCACCTCTACAGCATCGTCTCTCCCAAACCCGGCATCGGCCAAGACTTTGAAGTCGAGAAAACCTGGGCCGCCCTCCATCCAGTTCACGTTCCGAATTCCTTTCTCCTTGAAGGAAACAGGAAATGTTGTTGCTTCCGAATGAATAGTGACAAATACATCTTGCTTTCCGATAGGCTCAGGGAATTGCACTGTCTCTCTCCGGCTCAAAGGTGGGACTTTCTTGTGCTCACCATCTTCAAATATGGGAGCGTCCAAGACGAACTCGTCAAGAAGCGTATCGATTGACCAGGTAACCAAGAACGGGGGGACGCCTTTGGTTAAGTCTTTCCACCCGTCTCTTACCAGAATCGTTTCCACCGAATCCAACTTATCTACGATGTATCTTGCCATAACATTGCTCACGCCGGTGCAGTTGCCCATGCAAGGTATTGCTGTTAGCCCCGCTTGTTTGAAGCGATCATGCAATTTCAGCTGCCTGAATTTTGAGTAGTCGCCAGCCGGATCCAAGAAAGTGAGACCACCATGGTCCAGGTAATGCACTTTAGCCAGTAGCGCTGCTTCCATAGCTTCTAAATTGAAGTAGTAGGTTGCTGCATTAAGAGCCACGTCAGCGCCTTTCAGGATCTCCGCTGTGTCCTTAGGTTTTCTGAGATCCACATACGCCGCAGATACATTGCCTCCTTTTATTTTATCCACGATCTCTTTTGCCTTAGTCAGATTAACGTCCGCAACAACTACCTCAGTGACTCGAGAGTTCTCCACCAAGTCTCTAACTGCACACCGGCCAGTCAGGCCAGCTCCTCCCAACACAACTACTTTCATCTTGCTTCCTCAAGCGAAATGCATAATCTGGTACATATGCCTATGTTTCCAGTTGTAGAGACGGAGGCGTCGTAAATGAAAATATCACTCGTCGCAAAATTCGCAATGTTGACTCAGTTAGTTTGATTGGCAATCGTGAAGGCAGGCAACCTTATGAAGACACGACAGCGCTACGAGAAACAACGAGGACTCTAGAAATTGCTCAGAGTGGGCGTTGACATAGGTGGGACTTTCACAGACGTTTTCGTTTATGACGAACAGACTGGACATATCCGAGTTGGAAAGACTCTTTCAACTCCTCCTGGTTTCGTTGAAGGAGTTGTTACTGCTCTAGTGAAAGCTCACGTCAACCTTGCACAGGTCAAGCATTACATTGGCCATGGGAGTACGATATTTGACAACGCTATAGTCGAGCGGAAGCTGCCGCCGGTCGCCCTTGTAACCACCAAAGTATTCTTTGACCTATTGGAAGTGGGTCGATGGTGGAGAGGCGAGCTGTACGATCTCCAATGGGATAAACCTGCTCAGACAAGACCTTTGGTCAAGAGAAGTGACATCTATGTAGTCGAAGAAAGGATCGGCTTTGATGGCAAAGTTATCAAGCCCCTTAATGAAGCTGAATCCAGAGCCGTGGCGAAACAGATCAAGACCAGAGGATATGAGAGCGTCGCGATATTCTTCATCAATTCCTACGCTAATCCCGAGCATGAGCTCCGAATGGCAGAGATCATTGCTCAGGAGAGTCCTGACATCCACATCACAACGTCGACTAGCATCATACAGACCATCAGAGAACTTCCTAGACTATACACTGCGGTTTTTAATGCATGTGTCATCCAGGCTGTGAAGGCATATCTGAGCCATCTAATTAGCGAACTGAAAAGCCGCGGCTTTCAGGGAGAGCTTTTGGTCTTCCAGTCGAACGGCGGCACCATGAGATCCGATCTAGCCGCGATCAAACCCGTCCTTACAGCAGTGTCCGGAGTCGCGGCGGGAGTGGTAGCCTCGCGTGAACTGGCCGCCAACCTTGGAATTGATGATGTAATTGCGTTCGATATGGGCGGAACGACTGTCAAAGCATGTTTGATTTCGGGGCTTAAGTTGCCGGTGACAAGTGAGTATCAATTCGAATGGGATATGCCAATTGGAGTTCCTATGATCGACATGGTTGAACTTGGCGCTGGGGGAGGCAGCATAGCTTCGCTGGACGAAGGGAACATGCTCCACGTGGGACCGAGAAGCGCAGGGGCCAGTCCAGGGCCTGCATGCTATCAACGTGGCGGAACTGAGCCTACCGTGACAGATGCGAACCTCGTTTTGGGAAGACTGAACCCCACAGGATTGTTAGGCGGCGAACTCAAACTTGATGTGGACTCAGCACGCAGAGCTATCGCAGCGAAAATCGCCGGCCCTCTAGGGCAAGAGATCGAGGACGCGGCTATGGGGATTGTCAGGATAGCTAACACAAACATGACTCAGGCATGTCGAACCGTCAGTATTGGACGGGGGTACGACCCACGCGACTTTGCTCTCATTGCGTTCGGCGGGGCAGGACCAATGCATTGCGCTGATATAGCAACCGAGCTGCAGACAACGCAGATAATTGTTCCTCCAGACCCAGGGGTCTTCTCAGCTCTAGGAATGTGCACGGCCGACTTCCAACACGACTTCGTACAGACATTCATGGGCGATACAACGAAGATTGATCTGAACCAACTGAACAAAACCCTGGCGAAACTGGAGACTTCGGCTGCGGAAGAGCTAAAGAGAGATCAGGCCGAAGGGGGGGCAAGCATTACTCGCTTTCTGAAAATGAAGTATTACATGGAGCCCGTTGCGAAGGGCCTAGAGATACCGATAAGCCCCGGCCATGTTGACAACAAGAAGATCATTCTCACTCGGAGAAGATTCGACAAACTTCACAAACTGCGTTATGGATTCTCAGTTCCTGATGAGCAAGTCTGGATGGTAGAGCTCAGAGTAAGAGGCGTTGGGAGAGTTGAACGTGTCAAACTCAAGAAATGGCAGCAAAAACCCCCATCCTCACTACATGCGCGAATGGCAATGAGAGATGTCTACTTCGAAGACAAGGGTTTTCTAAAGACGTCGATATATGCGAGAGAAAAGATTGACTCTGGCAACGTTATAGTTGGACCTGCCATAATAGAAGAGTTGACATCAACGTGCGTGATCCCCCCAAACTTTAGAGCGAAAGTGGACCGATTCAAGAATCTCGTAATCACCGAATCTCAAGGGAGGAGGGCTCGGTAATGAAAGTCGACAACATCACAATCGATGTTATAATGCATCATCTCGAAGCAATATGCAAGCACATGTCCGAAATCTTGATCAGCACATCATATTCACCGATCTTCTATGAGGCAAGAGACTTTTCCACAGCGCTATTCGATAGAGATGGACAACTTATCTCTCAAGAGCTCGGCTGTCCCGTCCATTTGGCAGCAATGCCTTTTGCAGTGAAGGTTATCATCGAGGATTTTGGGAACAACCTAGAACCGGATGACGCAATCCTGATGAACGACCCCTATCGAGGAGGATCTCACGTACCTGACTATACATTTGTCTCGCCGGTCTTTCTCAAGAACGATATAATCGGTTTCGCTGCGACCCGAGCCCATGTGGTAGACTCAGGCCAGGCAGCACCTTGTTTCTTCGCAGAAGCGACCGAGATTGTTCAGGAAGGCCTACGTATTCCCCCGGTAAAGATTTACAGCCGCGGGAAGCCCGTAAGCGACGTTTTGAAACTGGTTCTTTCACATACACGTCTGCCAAAATGGTTGGCAGGTGACATACGAGCTGCTGTAGCATCAAATGCCATCGGGAAGGAGGAACTGCTCCGCCTCTATGATAGGTACGGCAGCAGAACCGTAGAAGCAAGCGCCCGTGAAATACTGGATTACTCAGAACGTCTCGTAAGAAAAGGCATTTCAACGATCCCAGCTGGCACCTACAAAGCTGAGGACCAACTTGACACAGATACAGTAACCACCAACATCTACAAGCTCCGCGCAAGGATTCTCGTGACAGGACAGTCAATGACAGTGGACTGGACGGGAACAGACCCACCCGCTAGGGGGCCGATCAACAGGCCGAAACATGCAGCCGTAGGAGACACTTTCTACGCCCTCAAGTGCATACTGGACCCCAACGGGCCTGCGAATGCAGGCTCCTTCAGGCCTATCAGCGTCGTAATCCCAGACAATTGCCTTCTGAGTGCCAATGGGCTTGGGCCGGTTGATCTGGGCAACAACGAAACTACAGCGCGAATAATTGATGTGATATGGCAGGCTCTTGTACCAGCCGTGCCAGAACGCATAATCGGCATGACGTATGGCTACTGTGGCGGGGCAAGCGTAGGGGGAATCGATCCACGAAGTGGAGAACCATACGCGTTCTGGGAAGGATCACCAGGCGGATGGGGAGGACGTTACAACAAAGATGGAGTGAGTGCCAACACCCACCTTCAGGGAAACGTCAGGGATACCCCCATTGAGATCATGGAACACGTTTATCCAGTCATGATCACGAGAAGCGAACTGCTTATCGACTCTGGTGGACCAGGAGAGTTTCGAGGCGGCCTCGGACTCGCCCGCGAGTACAAATTTATCAACCATTCAGCAACCTTCGGCGGCGGCGGTGAGAGAGCTAGAGCTGGACCGCCAGGAGTAATCGGCGGAAGACCCGGGAGCCTTTTCCGCGGAGTCTTAGTCAAAGACAATCATGAGGAAGAGGTCGTACTGGGCATAGATCAAAACGGTAGGTGGCATAGTTCAATGCAAACTCTGTGGAATCTTCCGCCGAATTTTGCTGTCAGACTAGAGAACGCGGGCGGAGGCGGATACGGGAATCCGTTGAAACGTAATCCAGAACGTGTTCTCCAAGATGTGATTGATGGGTACGTTAGCCTCGAATCTGCGTTCTCGGACTATGGAGTGGTAATTGGAAAAGAAACCATGAAAATAGATCGCAAATTAACAAATGCAGAGCGCAAGAAGAGAATCACGGGGGAGGTTAGTAACAGTCAGTAGTTACGGGATTATCGAAGGTTTTCAACCAATCGAAATCTCACTCCACGTCTCGATTTGCATATTGATCGGGCCAGAGCTTCAAATTCCTTTATGGAAGACATTTTAATCGGTTGTCAGCCAACTATCGGATTCAATCTGCTTCTCTCAATCTCTCGATCTAAGTCTCTGATGCTTAGAGACAAGTAGCGCTCGTGACAGGAGGGTCGTCCGGGATGGACTGACGGTGTCCAAGTGATAAGTGATAAGTGATAAGATAACCAAGTGAAAGAAAGTCCAGATCTGATAATACCGAGCAGATTGAAGGAAAAGGCGCGAGCGCCCAATAGCCTACTGAAGAAACTTGGTCGAGGTGCTTCGATTTTATCTGAGAGTACGCCTCAGCGGACGAAACCGACAGACGGTCCACTGATGCTTGTAGCAGAAGAAGCGTCTTGCATGACTGGTGCGAATGTGACAGTAGATAGCGGAAAGACACCGAGATAGCAAGGTCTATGTACTGTTTGAAGCTTTTGACTCGATGAGGATTTGAAACGCGGTCGGAGAGATGTTGCGATGAAGGGTCTCTTTGATATTGAAGGGAAGGTTGCGTGGGTTACTGGAGCTAGCGCAGGGGGGTTAGGTTACTATCATGCTCTGACTCTTGGTGAAGCGGGAGCTAATGTTGTTGTGAGCGATCTATCATCAAGGGCTACGGATCTTGATGAGACCAAGAACAATCTGCAACGCAGGGGTGTCAAAGTGCTTGCTCTGCATATTGATGTAAGCAAGGAAGACGAAGTTCGAAACGCTGTCTCTACTATTGAGAAAGAGTTTGCGGGAATCGACATATTGGTAAACAACGCAGCCGTTTCCGTTGAGGAGCCGTCTCTGGAGATGCAGCTGACGGATTGGGATCGAGTAATCAGCGTCAACTTAACAGGCCTATGGCTTTGCTCCCGAACCGCATGTCAACTGATGGTGAGAAAGAAGATCAAAGGCAAAATAGTTCAGATCGCTTCTGTGTCCGGTCTTCAGGCTGACTTGGAACCATCGGCGCCCTATTATGCTACTAAAGCAGCGGTAATCAACTTAACCCGGGCTTTGGCTGTTGAGTGGGCGCAGTACGGAATCAATGTGAACGCCATCGCCCCAGGATACTTCCGCACCCGCATGAACAGATTCGTCGATGAAAACCCCGAGCTTAAACACAGATTCATGTCGAGAATCCCACTTAAGAGGATCGGAGATTCGGCAAAAGACCTTGCCGGGGCTTTGATATTCCTATCGTCCAGCGCATCAGACTACGTAACTGGCCACACGATTGTTGTTGATGGAGGATGGACAGCACACAACTAGGTTCTCTGTTGGGTATGATGTGACACAAGATCTCAGCATGGAAAGCATAAGGCGAGCATGCATATTTACGCACATGTACGGATCTTGAAGTTCCTGTATAGAGGCTACCCGTGGGTCTGCTCCGGACATAGCAGGGTCACACGTTGCAAACCCAATCGGACAGATTCGCTCCGCGGGAATGCAGGACTATTTGTCCATGGTTCATGATGACGGCAGACTGAAAGAGGCGGCTTTCTCAATTGAAAGAGCCATAGGGAACTTACTCATTTCCTCTGATTCACTTATCTTGCCAGTCGAAATTGGTGGCAAGGCAAATACCGTTGAGGTGGCCGAAGCAATAGCTGCAACTCTTGGCGAAGAATGAATTGGTTCCGCCTAGAAAGTTCAGAGGAAGACACAAGCCATAGTCTCTATACGCATAGGATTGTGGAAATGGAAATCGATTTGCCATCTTAAGAGTCGACGCCACACGTAGTCGACCGCGATTTTCATGCCTACCCATGAAGTAGTGTAATGTGTAAGCAACACCACTCTTCAAAAAAATCACGACATGCTGGCCAGGATAATTCCTAGAGCCGTCAACACAGCCGTCCAATACGATTCCCCATGTAGAGCAGCCCCTCAATTCGGCGAGTTGACACTCTGCAGACATTTTCGGGAATTTGGGAACGGGGGATTGAATTCAAATATGAACAAGGCGTGAGTGCGAGATTGTGAAAGCATTGGCTAGTGAAATGGCTAAACGAGTTCAGTATGCCACTCACGGTCTCTCTCTTGCTCATCCAATAACAATCGAGAGAGGGGAGAACGCGCTGCTGTTTGATTCAAATGGAAATGCCTACCTGGACTTCACGAGTGGCGTAGGTGTCACCAACCTGGGTCACTGCAACAGAGAGCTAGTGGACGCGGTTGCTGATCAAGCTAAGAAATTGTGGCACATCTGCTACATGATTGCAGACTACGAGCCTTACACCATTGTTGCCCAGGAGCTGGCAAATTTGGCACCAGGCAAATTCGAGAAACAGGTGCTTCTTCTCAACAGCGGAGCAGAGGCAGTTGAGAACGCAGTCAAGTTGGCTAGGCAGCAGAGCGGCAGGTACTATGTCGTTGCTTTCGAGAATTCGTTCCACGGCAGAACCTATGCAACGATGGCCCTCACTGGAAAGTACGAACCATACAAAACAGGCTTCGACCCATTTCCCGGAGGAGTGGAACTCGTTCCCTACGCGTACTGCTATCGTTGCGTCTACAAACAGACATATCCAGAATGCGGTCTTTGGTGCGTCGATTACCTCAGGAAGTTCTTCTTTGCGACACGCGCTCCGAGCAGCAGGATCGCCATGATCTTGGCTGAACCCATACAGGGCGAGGGTGGGTTCATCACACCTCCCGCAGAATACTTCAAAGAACTCAAGAAGATAGCTGATGAGAACGGCATAATCCTAACCATCGATGAGATACAGACAGGGTTTGGAAGAACCGGCAAGATGTTTGGCATCGAACACTGGGGCATCGAGCCCGACATGATGATCGTCGGCAAAGGCCTGACTAATGGCCTGCCTCTTTCAGGAGTAGTTGCTAAGAAGGAACTGATGGACAAGGTACCACCAGGGTCGGTTGGCGGAACATACGGAGGCAACCCTATCGCATGCGCCGCGGCGATAAAAGTGATGGAAATCATGAAGCGGGACAGAATTCCCGAAAGGGCATCGAGGTTAGGTTTAGTCATGTTGAAAAGGCTGAAGGAGATGCAGACAAATCATGACATTATCGGTGATGTACGCGGGAAGGGCATAATGCTGGCCATAGAACTTGTAAAGGATCCAAAGACCAAGGAACCGTCAACCGAGGAAACCAAGTCGATATTAGAGGATAGCAGAAAGAGAGGTCTCTTGCTACTGAAGGCTGGACTTTATGGCAACGTTGTCCGACTTCACCCCCCAATTACGATCGATGAGGACTCGTTGAATAAAGGGTTAGACATACTTGAGTCGGCAGTGGCGAAAGCTGCCGCAGGGTAGAAAACACCTGTAATCCTCGTTCGAAAAAAAGACTAACAACGCACGTGTTTCCAAATCATCAACGGTCGCAGCCAAATCGGCTTATCTGAGTTTCACTAATCCCGTTCACTGGCGCATCAATTTCGCGCCAGTTCCCTGGGCAAACCGGCCACCCCTAGGCTATGCCACGACCTAGCCCCTATTCCGTAAATCTGAGTGGGTGGAGCAGTCGAAGTTCTCCCTATCGAATTTCTCAGTATGAAGTGATTTGGGCCTCTCCTTTGCTTTCTTGAGAGACAGGATAAGCCTGGCCTTCAGAACATCAGCCACGAACCAAATGACAGTCCGCGAATCCAAGTGACTGCCGATGAATCTCTCTCATGGGATGAGACCTGATCGCTTGGCTGCGCTAAGCGTTGACGTCCCGATTCTCCTGCGGAGCAATGAAAAGCGAGTCGATTGAAAAGTGCGTCGCGGATGCGGTTGGGCTCATGTAGATTCATTTTCAGGCTAGTCGCGCATTCTTCGGTAGAAACAATGCGAGCAGACCTCCGAGAAACGCGAACCCTGCGAAGAGCAAGAACGCAGAATGCAACCCTATTATGTCGGCTACTCCTCCGAAAACCAACGCAGCGACGCCACCAATCCCTATGAAAAAACCAAGCATGAAGCCCGAGACCGCTCCGACGTTGCTTGGAGCCGCTTCCGATGACATAACGACGATCACTGACCAGTTGGCGTAGAGTGCAGCGCCAGAGAGTCCCAAGAGAAACAGAGATAGAATTCCATCTGTGATGAGGAATCCGTAAAACAGGCAGGCACCCGCTAAGAGTGATCCGACTATCACGGACCGTCTTCCTAAACGATCTGAGAGAAAACCTCCTCCTAGCTGACCTAGCACTGCCACACCGAGCCAAATGGATGCAATGGTAGTCGCGAGAAAAAGTGAGGCTCCTCTTGCCACGAAAAACATTGGAAGAAATGTCACCGCTGATTGGATGGTAACTGATCGGAGAGCGGTAATTGCGGCCAATAATGACACTAGTCGCTTGTTTGCTGGTTGATTACCCTCCGATCCTAATGGTGGAATCTTCCCTTTTTCAGGCCTGCGGATGCGGAACAGAAGCATCGCAACCAAAAGTCCAATTGGGAGAAAAAAGAGCGTACCAGACAAGCCGAAGCTCGACATGAGCGAACCCGCTACGACTGGGCCGAGGAAAACAACTATGTTTCCACCAGATAGGAAGATGCCCATTGCCCCGCCTTTCCCTGATTGGGCTGACTTTACTACCGCAGAGAAACCGGGAGGATGGAAGGCCGCTGAACCAAGCCCTGCGGTTCCAACAAGAAATAGCAGGAGCACGTAGTTCGGTGAGATGCCTACCAAGCTCATTCCGATGCAATTCAATGCCAACCCTGCTTCCAAGATCCAAGCGGCCTGAGTTCGATCGAACCAACGGCCGATTAGCGGCTGTAGGATTGATGAGGTGACGTTGAAAACCATCGCTACAAGTCCAGCTAGGAGATAAGAGAGGTTGAAGAAAACCGTTAGCATTGGTAATAACCCTGAGATAGAATAAGAAAACATGTCATTTACTGCATGGCCGAACACTAGTAGTGGCGAAAAGGTAGTCTTTAATCTAATCGCCTTCAGAGAAAAACAAGAGCAACAAGTGTTGGCTTACTGGAAGTATCTATCTCTTGTGTTGGGAAATCGAAAAGATTTGCTGGTTAATAGCGCCACCAATGTCTTCCAGATTGCTTGCTCAACGACATGGACGGACATCTAAGTGATCTGTCAATTGTGCCGTCCCGGGGGTGTTTGCGGAAATAGCGTCCTGGTATCCCATGCTCACCAAGATCCTCGTAGCTCATTTTCTCAAGAGGCTTAATGCACAGTTTTGCGTCTCCAAGTTCGCCTACTGCCGCTATAATGCCTATGGTCGGTCGCTGTCATGTTCATCGTGCTCTCGTTTCGAACGAGAAAATCCTTTGCTTAGATAATCTTTTCACACATGCCGGCCAGATGCGGTGTCTTGAGCACGAATCGAGAGGCGCGCCAACCCGCTGGGTCTGATATGGGAATTTCAGAAGTGATTTGGTCACCGACTGTATGGTAAATATTAGTATTTTTTCTCATTCCGATATGGCCTTCTCGGGATGCAGCAACCACGGTTATAGTAAATGGCTAGGATATGCGGTGTGTAACTGATCTTTTCGCATGAGGTCCTAATTGTTGGAGGAGGTCTGGCTGGCCTACGCGCCGCCATCGAGTCCTCCAAATATGCTGACACCGCGATCATCAGCAGAGTCCACCCTTTGAGGTCACATACAGTTGCGGCACAGGGTGGAATCAATGCGGCCTTGGGCAACGCAAGCGAGGACAATTGGGAGAAGCACATGTACGACACGGTCAAAGGTAGTGATTTCCTTGCGGACCAAGATGCCGTGGAGCTGATGACGAAGGAAGGTCCAGGAAGGATCACGGAGATGGAGCATTGG
>Ga0187866_1003394_pt1 | contig 11970 bp, 9 predicted proteins | sample June2016WEW_11_1_3_FD_133013 | JGI IMG/M metagenome (GOLD analysis project Ga0187866, IMG submission 133013) | Peatland microbial communities from SPRUCE experiment site at the Marcell Experimental Forest, Minnesota, USA - June2016WEW_11_150 | ecosystem: Environmental > Terrestrial > Soil >... | reverse complement strand
GCCTGTGCACTCATCGGCCAGGTTCCGTTAAGAATGAAGACCATTGATGTAGGGCAGTTCGATAAGCGTTATTTTATTGTAGGAATGAGCTTTGGGTTTGGGGCGGATTTGGTTAAGGGGGCAAATCGTGAGTCCAAAAATAAGTTTGGCATCTTCTCTTATTTTCTATCAGCGATCTCGGCATTAAGGAAGTTAAGAAAAGCCACCTACCATCTGAAAATCGATGGACAAGAGCACAAAGTTCGAGGTCTGACATGTATTATTGCTAATACAGGAAATCTCGGGTTTAGCAACATATCTTTCGATAAGCATATCGACGTCAGCGATGGGTTCCTGGATGTCGTTGTTGTACGAAAAGCGAATCTCAGCCTGCTTAAGCTTATGGTCGTTACCTTACTTAAAAGGGAACGTCCGCACAATTTGAAATTAGTAGAGCACTGGCAAGGCAAAGACATCAGCGTTTCCTCAAGCCCCAAACAAACAGTTCAGTGCGATGGCGAAGTATTAGAAAAAAGTTCTTTTCATATCACTGTTGTTCCAGGGGCAATCACTGTTCTGGTTCCCAAAGAGAAGAGCAAAATCATTGAATAAGCGTCTGTTGGCTCTTTATGCCTTGATCGTGGTTAGTATTATTGGATTGACCATTTTTGTCCAGAATTTCCCAATATCCAACTTTGATCTCGACATAACTCGGGCGATTCAGGAACAAAGAGCCTGGGATCCTACGCTCTTGATGAGATTCATAAGTATTTTTGGGGATGCTGTCGTTGCACCTTTTCCGGTAATTATTGCTGCATTGCTTTTCTATATAACCTATCGCCGTCGGGAAGCTCGCTTTACTCTTGCAGTGGTTCTCCCGGATGTGTGCAATTTTTTGTTTAAGATGTTGATCCATCGCCCGCGACCGACATTGGAGGTTGCCAAGATATTATCAAAATTTACCCAAACCGGTTTCCCCAGCGGGCATGTTGTCCATTATGTTGTGTTTTTTGGTTTTCTCTTAACGGTGATGATCGTCGACAAAAGTATTTCTTTGTCTTGGAGAATCTCGATTGGCATCCTATCTGCCTTTCTAGTCCTCACTGTTTCAATATCCCGTATCTATCTTGGCGCCCATTGGGCCACTGATGTAATAGGGGGGTATTTATGCGGCTTTGTATACCTGGGGATAATGCTTCACTACTATTTGAAAGATCCCAAGTTCAAACGTCCTCGAAAAAACTGAACTTCTGGCCACGAAGAAATTTCTTCGATCTTGCCAAACTCCCTTTCGCGCTCGAGAAATTAAGCTTCACCTCATCTATCATATTTCCGCTGTTGCCGCTGGGAATTGAGTGCCCCGACCCTGCTTCGAGAAGAAAAGACCCATCGTTAACCTCTCCTTTGCCCAAAACGCACTTTATCCAACACATGCACCGGTAATAGCGGCTGTAAGGGATTAATTCCTTTTCCATCCTTTTGGTCCATTACGCTTGGCACATTTCTTTAGTAACTCTAGTCAGGTATGATGCCACCGGACATTGATCCAGCATTGTTCCGTCGCCCACTCGCCTTTTCCAATCTCAGCAAGAGTGGAAAGTTTCGTGGAACGACACAAGCTCTTCAGTCACCATAAAAGGACAACCAAGTATGAAAAAATCCAAGCTCTTGCTCTTCCTGCTTTCTGCCGTGGTATGTGTGGGCATAGCACTCTCCTCCATGAACTGCGCGGGCACGGGTGCCATGTATGGGAGTGTCGGTATGAATATCGGCGATCAGCCTATTTGGGGACCGACTGGGTATGATCGCGCTGATTACTATTACATACCTGACATTGACTGCTACTACTCTGTCTCCGAACATCAGTATATCTACAGGGATGGGTCAAATTGGACCCATGGCGCATCGCTGCCCTCCCGTTACAGTAGCTATGATCCATACCATTCATACAAAGTGGTAATCAATGAGGATAAGCCGTATCAAAACAACGATAGCCATCAAGTGAAATACAAGACGTTCAAAGGTACGAAGGATCAGCCGGTGATTCGCGATAGCCATGACCCCAAGTACTTTGTGAACAAAGATCATCCCGAGCATGACAACTGGGTGAAACAACAAAACCACTGACATGTTCGTCAGTATATGCACCGGGGTGGACTTAGTGAAGTCTTGTTAGGCTCGGCGAGTAATTGATGCTTGAAGACTCTGAAAGGATACGGGACTACAGATGAGTGACTATAGAATGTCAGGATCAGGGCTTTACGACGCACACCATCGACTTATTGCGAAGGCGACGGGTGAAAGCCTCTTTGACAACGCCAATCAAAGAGTCGGCATTATCCGCGGGGACACTCTTTTTGACCTGCAAGACAGAAAGATGATGAGTGTTCGCGGCACGGAGATCTACGACGCGTCCGACAAAAGAGTGGCCGCGCGATCGGTAGTGAAGAAGGCAATCAAGGGAGCTGCGGAAGAGATCATGTGTGCCGCGATGTGGTTTTGCTTCATTCGGTGACGAGGAAGCTTCCTCATACCATTCTTGGAAGTATGCTGGCAGCAGCGCAATAAAAGGAGAGAACCATGAAATGCTATTATTATTTGATCCTCGGTATGATTCTCTGTCTCGGTTCTTGTACGAATACTTCGACTTCACCGACAGTAAGTGATATCCTCCATGCGCCTGTTACTACAAATGTACCCAATAGCTTCACGTTCAGTATCGATGCAAACCAGTATACAGACAACAGTAATAATGATCTCAGCTTTCTATCTGATTCATTGGTTGTGACTCTATCATCCACCGGTTACATATCCGGCCAGGCAATTATTTTTGTGAGTGATGCGTCAAATGCCACGATTTTTACCGATACGGTACGATCGAACAAGACAGTCGCAATCGCACATCTCAAAACAACGAAGCCAAGACACTGCAGTCTTAATATTTCAAACCTGACAGCAAAACTCGCCTTCGCTGTCGTGGGTCAATAAAAGAAAAAAGGTAAATCCCAAGGCCCCAACAAAGTATTGTCGATGGTTCGACTGCCTGCCAGCTCTCCTGAACCAATCAGGCAGGCGCACAGAATGATGTTGATTGATGATTGAAGATTTCGATTGACGATTTGAAAACTCTTCTTTCAATCGAAAATCATAAATCGACAATCGAAAATTACTTCGCGCTTCACCCCCCAAGTCCCATCCTCCCCATCCCCCCTTTGAACAAGTACTCCTTCGGCGGCTCGGCATTCAAAAGCCACTTCACAAAATAATCCCAACGTTTGCGCATCATATAGTTCGATTGCATGCCGTACCCGTGAGCCTGACTCGGGAACACGACGAGGTCAAAATCCTTGTTCGCCTTGATCAACGCCTCGACGACAAGGAGCGTGTTGTACGGAGGAACGTTGTTGTCCATCAGCCCGTGTGCGAGCATCAGGTGACCCTTGAGGTTCTTCGCGAAGTTCTGGTTGGCTTCAATGTCGTAATTGTCTTTGCCGTCCGCATCCCGAACGAGCAAGCCCTGGTAGCGCTCGCCCCAGTCATCCTCGTACACGCGTTGGTCATGATTTCCGGATTCGGAGACTCCGACTTTGAAGAAATCAGGATAACGGAACATCGCATCGGCAGCGATGAAGCCGCCTCCCGAATGGCCGTACATTGCCGCCCGGTCAATATCAATCCAGGAATACCGTTGCGCGAGCTCCTTCATTCCTGCGACCTGATCGGGGAGAGTGTTATCGCGACCCATCGCTCCGTAGTAGGTGTCGTGGAATGATTTCGATCTGTCGGGATTCCCCATTCCATCAATCGTCACAACAATGAAGCCCAGTTCTGCGAGCGCCTGATGATCACCACGCGCCGCCGCGAACGCGCGACTGCCCGTGCTTCCCGCTTGAGGTCCTGGATAGGCATTGTTGACGATCGGGTACTTCTTCGTCGAATCGAAGTTTGTCGGTCGGAACATCAGGCCATAAATGTCGGTCTTTCCGTCACGCCCCTTCATTGTGATCGGGATCGGCGGCTTCCACCCGGACGCCAACAGTTTTGAAATGTCGGCTTTCTCAATCGGCATGACAAGCTCGCCGCTCGCATCGCGCACTTCCACCACGGGCGGAACATCGGGCCTCGAGTATGTGTCGATCAAATATCTGCCGGACGGCGAAAGCTGAATGCTGTGGTGAGCGTTCTCGGGCGTCAAAAGGACGAGTTTCTTTCCATTCAGACCGACGCGATAATAGTGCATGAAATATGGATCCCTTCCCTTCTCACGTCCGAACGCGCCAAACCAAACCGTCCGCTCTTTCTCATTCACCTTCACGATCTGAGCGACCATTCCTGGGCCCGTCGTAATTTGATTCTTGAGTTTTCCGGTCACCAGATCATAAAGGTAAAGCTGTCCCCAGTTGTCCCGCTGCGAGTACCAGATCACCTCATTGGAGCCCCAGAGCACTTCCCAACCGGACGTTGATTCGTACTGGGTCGGCACCGTCTCATCGAAGACTGTCCGAACTGCCCCGGTCGTCGCATCGGCAACGCGGAGCACTGCCTGTTTATGATCTCGCGAGCTGGACACAAGTGCGAGGTGCGATCCATCCGGACTCCATTTGTAGTCGTTCATGGAGATGTCGTCACTCAACATCGCACGATGGAAGTCGGGAGGCATCTGCAACCGGACGGTGCGCGGGCCATCCACCTCGATAATCACACGCTGAATCATTGCCACGATACTGTCCCCGGGAAGCGGGTACTTCCAGGCATGAAGCTTGGGATGACCGGCCTTTGATTCCACCAGGTACATCTCCCCAACATTCCTTTCGTCCTGCTGTTGTGTCGCTATCTTCTTCGAATCCGGCGACCAGAGAAGAATCGCACGGTCACTGTTGGTCCATCCGGCGTTGTCGGTGGCGTATCCAAAGTCCTTCACACCGTCGGTGGTGAGTTGTTTCTCCTGTTTCGTTGCCACATCACGCACCCAGAGATTCCAGTCGCGAATGAAGGCTTCTTGCTTGCCATCTGGAGAGAGGACGGCTGTGTTCATAAAGCCCCTGCGACCTCGTGGTCTGTCCGGTGCCGCGGTATCCTTGGCTGTCGGCGTGTATGGCACACGAATCCGTTTTGCCGGATCGATCACATAATACGCAGCTACGGAATCCGCCGTTCTGCGATACCAGAACCGCTCCCCTTCCAGCCATTTGGCCGAAACTGTTCCTCCGACGACCAACGGCATCACAGTGGGAGCCAGCATTTTTTCTGCGCGTGCATAGTCGTCGACAGTAAACACACGCGATTGTGGTTGAACGATAACGGGTAGGCAAATGATAAGAAACAGAACGAGCTTCCTCATCTCAGTTTCCTTTCCTCTGTGGTGAATGTTGAATTCAAAGTGGCGAACACTTGGTGAGCATTCTATCGGATCAAAAAGACATCTCAGAAACATTTCGAGTTGCGCCTTCCCGCAAAAAAAATCCTCAGTTCTCCCTCTTCGACGACGAGCGTTGTTCCCTCCAAGCGTTGATGTTTTCCGGCGGCACTGCGACTTCCCCATCCTTGCGGCGTTCCAGGTGGAGCGCGTCTGTGGGACAAATCAGAACGCAAAGACCACAGCCGACGCAATGCAGGTAGTTTGCGATCGCTAGTCCTTCGGTCATCGTCAGGGCTTCGAATTGGCATCGGCCAACGCACGCTTCGCAGCCATTGCACGCGTCTCCTTCCACTACAATCTGAAAATCGGAGTGTGCAACGGCACTCATGATGCCGAATTCCGCAATGCCGCGCATGATTCCGCAACAGCAGATACAGCAATTGCAGATGTACTCGATCCCGTCCCGGTAGTTGCCGGATGAATGCACCAGTCCAGCCTCTTCTGTCTCACGCAGTATCTTCAACGCTTCTTCTTTCGTGAGGGCCCGATCAACTGTACTGCGGTCGAACGCATGCTCCACGTGCGAAAAGACCAGACACGTTTCAACCGGATGGCTGCAGTTCTTACCCAGCAGGTGCTGCTGGACACGGCAAATGCAGTCGCGGACTCCCCACGATTTTGCTTCCCCCAAAATCTGAGACGCACGTTCGTAAGGATGAATCTCCACTTCGAGGGGAATCGCTTTTTCTACCGGAATGACGCGATGCAACGCCGGCGTCGGGCGCAGAACTCCACCTTTAGTCTCGCGATAATATTGCTCAAACAGACCGGCCATCTCTGCATCCATGCGGGGGAGCTGACCTTCGTAGAAACCAACCACAAAAGGCCTGAGGGCGTACGAAAACTCTCCATCTCCCCTTCGAATGTCGATGAGCCCTTTTGCTACCATGCGCTTGAGAGTGTTCCGCGTTTCTATCGGGTCCGACCCGGCCCGCGTGGCAATAACCGCCGCTGACTCAGCAGTTAATTGCATCACGCATGCGAGCGAAGCTTCTTCTTCGCTGAAAAGCTTCGCAAGGAGCTTGAATTCCACACCGCTTTCCGTCGCCGGGAATTTGTTTGGAAGCGCGTCAAGCACCCGTGCGAGGCGGCGATAGGTTTCATCTTGCATGGAACACATTCCTTTTGTTCTGATAGCCCAAGCGCGCTGGTTTCAATTCGCTGCAGCGAAGAGCGAATATACATATCGGCCAGCCAGCAATCAATCCGCAAAAATTCTACACAAGAAAAGAAAAACCCCTGTCAGCGCAGGGGCAGGATGATTGCCGATGGTTCGACTGCTTGCCAGCCTATTCGACACTTCAGGCAAGCGCTCACCACAAGTTTTCGAAATCAATCGACAATCGGCAATTGAAAATCGAAAGTTTCATGCAGTCCAGACCTCCCTCCAATCTCCCTTCTGACTTCTGTATTCTGACTTCTTTTCTTCAGAATCACACGTACAGATGTCTTTTGATCTTCTGCGTCGGAGTCTTCTCGAAGGGTTCGGTCTGTTCGATGAGTGTTTGAATGCGCGAGTGGGATGAGAGGCAGGCGTTGATCTGTCGGCGGAGATCCTCGAGGAGAGCTTTGATGCGATCACGGATCTGTGATTCTTCGAGATTCTCGCTGGCGAATTTCCGGTCAAGATCTTCGTAGTTCAGGTGGATGCGTGCGGCGATTTGGTTGTTCTGCTGGAACACAAGTGACTCGAGGACAATTTCGAATTTGTTGATAATCGATTCGATCTCTTCGGGATAGACGTTTTTACCGTTCGGTCCGAGAATCATGTTCTTGATCCTCCCCTTCACGAAGACATACCCATCCCGGTCAATCACACCAAGATCCCCGGTGTGAAGCCAACCATCTTTCGTCATTACCTCAGCTGTCTTCGCCGGATCTTTGTAGTAGCCCTTCATCACTGTCGGGCCCTGCACCATGATCTCGCCTTCCCCGTTCGACGGATCGGGGCTGCCGATGCGAATGTTGATCCCGGGAAGGGGCTTGCCTGCCGACTGATGCCGGGTTGATTCCGGGCCTGTTCCGACAACGAGCGGAGAAGTTTCCGTCAGTCCATATCCAATTGCGTAAGGGAACTTCGCTTCGCGCAGAAAAAACTCCACGTCAGGGGCGAGCGGCGCGCCCCCGATACAGAAGAGCTTCAGAGCCCCACCGAAAGTCTTCAGCAGTTTCCTCCCGGCGATTCTATGCAGTCGCTTCCGGATGAACGGTACACGATACAGGCTGCGCGTTACGGGCGAACCTGTCAGTCGCGGGAGTATCCGAGTCTTAAACATCTTCTCAATCACGAGCGGCACAGAAAGCATGATCGTTGGCCTGACACGCTCCAGTGCGGGCAGGAGAACACCAGCTGTAGGGGGTTTATCGAGATAGGCAACTGACGCGCCAGCCAGAATCGGCAGGACCATGCCGAGCGTGCACTCATACATATGGGCAAGAGGAAGAATAGAGAGCATCCTGTCATCAGGTCCGATGGAAACAATCTTGGTCGTCGCGATCGCATCGGAGACGATGTTTCTATGCGTGAGCATCACTCCTTTTGAATGTCCCGTCGTGCCGGAGGTGTAAACGATGGCGGCCAGATCGTCCTCTTCGACCGTCGCAGAGATGAGACCCACAAATTTCAGGGCACGCTCTTTCAGCCGGGCAAACTCCCGCCCCCCCTCGTCCAACACTTCTGTGAGCTTGTCTTTCGTTGTTCGCGGCGGAACGAGAGTAAAGTCATCGAGTATGATGATCGTCGGGAGCGGGCGAACTCCGAGGTTTTCGATTTTTCCATACAACCGCTTCGAAACGAAAACTGCCTTGCATTCGGAGTGCTGGATAATGTGATGTACTTCGGACGTGTGGAAATCCGCGAGGATCGGCACGGCGACAGCTCCCATCACCGTAATGGCGAAATATGCAATCCCCCACTGAGGTTTGTTCTCACTCAGGATTGCCACTTTGTCTCCCGTGATCACGCCACGGTTATGCAGCAAGTCAGAGACTGTCTGAACGAGATGGTTGAACGATGCATACGTGAACTGCTCCCCGTCGACTGCGGAGAGAGCTGGACGATCGGCGAATGCAATAGCACGACTCTGAAGGAGAGCGCGGAGCGTTAGTTTTTCGAGGGGGAGCATACAATCCGGTGCGTGGTTGTTCTGTACATCAAAGTTTATCAATATTATCTTCAACTACAAGTGGATGATTTTTCCCGGACAACTTCACGCGTTTTATTGTTGACACGACTTCTGATGAGCTTATGTGGAGAGATAGACAGAAATGCGCAGAGATGATGATCGAAGAAGATGATGTCGATGGCTGATATCCGTGGTCAGATTTGACAAACGCGAGCACCGCTGAATCTTTCCTGCCGTTCTTCGACAGTTATACTGTCGAAGAAGGCTCATGCTGGAGTTAAACTCCAGAGGGCCTGATGAGCTTGTCGAGGTGCTCTTCGTGGTGCTATCTCGAGCATAAGTGTTTTGCTCGAAAAGATCGGCACCTTGATCAAGGTTCGAGAGTAAAACTCTCGCATGAGACGAGTCCGACAGTACAACTGTCGGACAGAAGGGTTTTAAGCCGCCACTCGCACTCGCCGATGATTTCGGTAGCGCAGTATCACGGTGAAACGAGGCAAGACATCACGACGAATTCAGGAGCTTGCCTTTTGATAGAAAAGGGAAATTGTGAGAGAATTCAGATTGTGGCCGGAGTCGGGGGAACATCATCCCCGCAGTAACGTGATGCGTGAAGGGACAAATCTCGTAATACCGATTGGTATGGCAATGAGGTGGGAAACGACGAGTTGCATAACTCTGCGGAGGTCCTGATCAGTTTGCAAAGCAAGAGCATTGACGCGGATTGAGCTTGTCACCGATCGCAGCATCGATTCAAGGCCTCACTGACTGTCTTGGACAACAAGAATCCTCACTTCGTTGACTCATGAAGCTCACTTGCGCCCGAACCGGAATCGGGAACCCGATCTTCCCGTTCCGCCCCTTCAACGATACTGAAAAGTTCTGAGAGTGAAACACCCAGTGCATCAGAGAGCTTCTTGATGCTGTTGAGGGACGGATTACGTGCTCCCCTCTCAACATCCGTCACATATGTGCGATGCAACCCTGAGCGGTGTGCAAGTTCTTCCTGGGATAGACCAGCACTCTGCCTCTGGCTCCTGACCACAGAACCAAATCTCGCTTGAAACGTTCTCGCGATTGTCTGTTCGCTTCGCATGGTTCCTCCTCTACTTCCCGGTGTCACAGTTTGCAGCGATGGGATCAGTGACGTCACTTGTACCAGAACAGAGGAGACAGCGTAAAGGTTCTAGGGAGAGCCGAAAAAATAAGCTATTCATTACAGAGCTACGTGCGGCGATCGGGATTGATCTGAAGGGTCTCCGGCATTGTCGACGAAGAGAGACATGTCAGCGAACCGCACCTCTTCAAAAACGAAGGGGCAATTGTGGACTCTTCTTTATCACACATCGTACCTGTCTCGAAGGAGAATTTACGGAATCGCCTTCCGGGTGGCTGGGGGTCAGTGTGCTTCAACGGCTTTCGAGCTCCGGATATGCAATGCACTGGCTATCTATGGATGGTAGCAAGGGCAGTTGTTATCGTTACTCGCTGCTCACGCTGCCGGATAAGGCGCGTTTGCTGCCGCGCAGTGAGTAACGAGGTTGTTCCGTTTGAATTTATGGTGGAATTGCTTACATTTATTCGATTTGTCTGCTTTGAATCAGCAGAGCACCGTGGACAGGGAAGCCGGGTCCATTTCATGGCAAAGGACAGATGTGCGGCATCCGTGATGATTGGAACAACCTCTACTTTCTCCCGTCAAATCAATGATCTTTTCGCGGTCATCCCAACGACCAGCTCCCCGGCTAATCCTATGAAGTGCCTCATTCTGTTTCTATCAGTCATCCTCCTGTTGGCTACGCCTCTTGCTGTGTTCTGCCAGCAGGGGACATACTATAACCCGCGTGATGACCAGTACAAACTCCTTGGCTTGAAGAGGGCTCTTGACGCCTACAACATTTTGAAAGCCGAGTTCGAGCGGCAGAAAACGTTGTTCGACAAAGGCCTTGTCTCAAAAACTGATCTCGACCGGGTCGAAAGTCAGTTTCGCGATTCAGAGGTAAACTACCAACAATCGTTTCTTGCGGTCATTTATGAACGACGCTACATCTCCATTCAGAAGGCGGTAAAGTCTCAGCTCCCTAACGGTCAGCGGCGGGTAAAACTGACGCTGGCGAACATGACCAGCGGCACGAACGAGATCAAGCGCATCCTGAACATCGAAGAGAAGCTGTATTCGCTAGTTCAGCCTGATGTCATTACGGATGTCTACGTCGCCCTGCTCAACGACCAGGGAGCGATCATCAGTCAGCCCTATGAAACAAAGATCGAGGCCCTCAAGGTTGGTGAGAATCCAACGATCGAGTTCACCTTGCTGCAGGATGTCGACATCGCGACGGTACGACTGATCTACTCGCAAAACCAGGACCAAAAGAAGATCTATTTCCAGAAGGATGCCGCCTCCAACCGCGTAGCGATCGTTACGGAACAGTTCAGCCAGGAAGCGCCGCTCGCCTCGACGGCAACGTACCGGATGAGGATGGAGCTGTTCTCCAGCTCGGAGAACACGTTTCGGCTGGAAGTCGCCAATCTCCCGCTCCAGCTGAATGTCTATTTCCTGGATCCCGTGACCCAGGCCCGACTGACACAGGTGAAGTACACAGAAGGGGTCAACACGAAGGACGTGTCTCTCAATGTACTGTTGCCCGCCCGCGCGAACGAAGAACTTAAGATCGACCAGCCAATCAAATTCTATGTGCTCGCCATCCCACAGAAGAGCAACATCCGTATTGATCGCTCCAAGACGATGACGGATGAGCAGGTACGCAGCCTCAGCATTGGGTATGCGCAGCTGGAGCTCGTTCCACGAGGCATTGGACAATTCCAGATCAGGGCCCAGCAGCTCTACTATGAAATCAACCCAGATCAGACCGTTTCGATGACACTGGATGTTCTGAACGAAGGGTCGCGCTGGCTCGACAACGTACGCATCGATGCCGATCTTCCTTTGAATTGGACGAAGGTGATCGATCCGAATACGATCGATCGGCTCGATCCCTCAGCAGAACGCCGTATCAGTTTCACGTTCAAGCCGGTGCAGGATGTGGGAGTCGGGAAGTACGACATCCGCATTCGCATTTCGGGCCGTTCGGATAATCAGCCGCTTGAAGCGGAGCCGAAGACGGTTACCATCCAGGTCACGGCGAAGGCAAGTATTTTCGGAACGGCGGCCATTGTCATTCTGATCGTCGGACTCGTCATTGGGATTGTGGTATTTGGCATTCGGCTTACGAAAAGATAAAGAAGAGCGGAAATCCGAATCTCGAAATACGAAGGAAACTCGAAATTCTAAGACTGAAATCTGAAACAGAGTCATTTCGATTCCACGAGTTCTACAAGGAAGTGCAACACCTGGGATGGTGTCCGATGATTTAGTATCCTAGGTGCATGAAACAGACATCATATCGTCATTTGAGTCTCGGTGAAAGAGACACATTGGCCCGTTTG
>Ga0187866_1003383_pt1 | contig 12000 bp, 11 predicted proteins | sample June2016WEW_11_1_3_FD_133013 | JGI IMG/M metagenome (GOLD analysis project Ga0187866, IMG submission 133013) | Peatland microbial communities from SPRUCE experiment site at the Marcell Experimental Forest, Minnesota, USA - June2016WEW_11_150 | ecosystem: Environmental > Terrestrial > Soil >... | reverse complement strand
GGCCGGCAGTGAATAGCGTCCCACCACCCCCAAAAACGGGGCGGTTACTTGTTTCGGTAACAGCTTGCAGAACCATGAGTTCCGCGAGCTGTCACTGGGGAGGCCCGGCCGTCAGGCCGGGATAAAAATGGTCCTTATATGTGAGCGCCGAAGGCGCGGCACAGTAATCCTGAGATGCGTATGAGGTTCAGGGCATGACGCCGCACTCCAAAGGCTCCGCCTATTTTCGAAACAGACCGATGTGGTGAGTTTCGTGATTTTCTTGGCCTCCGCTCATGCGCACACTGTTGCCATGCTTGATTCTCTTCCTGGTCTACCTGATCGGTGAGCGCCTTGCTCTCGAGCGTTCCCTGCGCCGCATCCCGCTGCGCATTGCGATCACCGGAACCCGCGGCAAGACGAGCGTGACCCACCTGCTCGCTTCCATCCTTCAGGAGGACGGTCGCCGGGTGATCGCGAAAACAACAGGTTCGGAGGCCGTCATATTACTGCCTGACGGCGGCAGGATCGAGTTGAACCGCGACGTCACCCCCTCGATTCTGGAGCAGAAACAGCTGGTCAAGAAGGCTGGGAAACTCCACGCCGACTGCCTGATCGCCGAAGTCATGAGCCTTCGGCCGGAAAACCACTACATCGAGTCGCGCCGCATTCTCCAACCGAACATCGTGGCCATAACCAACGTGCGTCGCGATCACACGGAGATCATGGGAGAAACCGAAGAAAAGATCGCCTCGGTGCTCAGCCTGGACATTTGCGCCGGGGCCGCGGTTTTCCTGCCCGAGGAAGAGGATCGTCCCTCATTCCGCGCAGAGGCGGAGCGTGTAGGCGCTTCCTTGATCAGGGTGAAACCTGGCGCTTCGGCGCCGCTGATGGAGAGCAATCCTCGACTGAGTCCTCTGGAGTTCTCAGAGAATCTCGATCTGGTTTACGCCGTGGCGGACCACATCGGCGTCAGCCAAACCAGGATCAGGGAAGGCATACGCAAGGCGCGGCACGACATGGGGAGGCTGAGAGTCTGGCTGTACAAGCCGCGCGATTCGCAGCGGACCTGCTATCTGGTGAACGCCTTTGCGGCCAATGATCCAGAATCGACATTGGAGGTTCTGTCGCGAGTCGCCGGCATGTTGCCGCACGCAGCGGGACACATCGTCGGCATTCTGAACTTGCGCGCCGACCGGGCGGCGCGAACTCTGCAGTGGATCTCGGCCCTCCGGGACGGCGCAAGGCCGAGGTTCGCGCAGCTGTTTGTCGTCGGCGCACATGCCCGCATCGTGCGCAGGCAATTGCCGCAGGCGCGTGTGCTCAAGTCCGGATCGGCGGAGGAAATGCTTAACGCCGTTTGGTCTGCGAGTCCTGATCCGACCGTTGTGTTCGGGTTCGGCAACATCAAGGGGGCAGGCATGATCCTTGCCAAGCATTGGGCGGAGGTCGGCGAGCCTTATGGAATATGAGATTTCCTTTCTGGGACTGCTGGTTTCCCTGTTGTTCATCGGTATCACGGGAATCTATCCCGGCGGGGTGATCGTCCCCAGTTATCTCGGACTGTTCCTGCGTTCGCCTGAGCGCATTGCGGGCACGCTGATTGTGGCGCTGTTGACTGTGCTCTGTTACAAGGTCGTGTCGAACTATCTGATCCTGTTTGGAACGCGGAGATTCGTCTTCATGGTGATGATCGCGGGCCTGTGGACGCTCGTGTGGCTGCGTTTTCTGCCGTCGCTCCTCCCGGCATCGCTCGAATTTCGAGCCATCGGCTGGGTAGTTCCCGGACTGATCGCAAACAACATGGAACGGCAAGGCATCCTGATAACGACTGCATCGCTTGTGACCGTGACAGTGGCAGTGTATTTTCTTTCGCAATTTCTCCGCCTGATTATGGGTTGAAGGAAAAGCATCGCCGCATGGTGCGAGCATGGATAGGATTTGCGGGCGCACCAGGTTGGTTTAATGGATCATGACTGGGTAATCATGGCCGCATCCTGTTAGGGACGGCAGACGTATCTCGGCATTGGCGGCGTCCCGTTAGGGACGCAACGAGAATAGCCCGGCACTTCAGTGCCGGGATTCTCGGATACCCCAGAGGCTAGTCCCGTAGGGACGGCTGAGCCATTTCCAGTCGGACATCCCGTCGATCTGGATTAGGAATACAGCATCCATGTTCTCCAAATCAGTCGTCCCTACGGGACTCGTAGTTAATCTGGTGCCTTATCCCGGCACTGAAGTGCCGGGCTATTTTCACCTCGTCCCTACGGGACTCCAGATGCGGCACAATGGATATGAATTATAAAACCCGCATAGCAGCCGCGGCTGTAATCAGCCTGGCGGCCTTCTGGATTACTGAGATTGGTTCCCATGGCTCTCTTCCCGGCGATGAGGATGTCACACTCCGTGCCGCGCGGCTCATGGGACAAGCCGTTCAGGCCATTGCGGCCGAGCGCGAGCGCCGAGGCGTTTCATTCGAATCGAGCTCCGATCCCAACAGGACCGGTCTGATCGGCCCGCAGGATTCCCCTCTTGTAACCACGGTGGGAGAGCTGGAAGCCAAGAGGACCACGGCCAACCCGAACATGGCCGGTCTCATCGTCCTATTGCTTCGACAGGCCGGAGTCAAAGCCGGAGACAGCGTCGCCATCGGCAGCTCCGGTTCGTTTCCCGCCCTGCTCGTGGCTTCGCTCGCCGCGGCCAAAGCGATGGATGTCCAACCGGTCGTCATCCTGTCGCTCGGAGCCTCTTCCTATGGCGCCACGGATCCCCATTTCGATTTGCTCGACATCTTCAACCTGCTCCAGCGCGAACGGATATGCACCGAAACTCCGACCGGCGTTTCTTTAGGCGGAGACAAGGACGTTGGGCTCGATTTTGACGCCGGGACCAGGGATCGACTGGCCAACCGGATTCGTGCTTCCGGCCTGCTGTTTCTGCATGAACCTGACCTGAGACGCAACGTGGATGAGCGCATGCGCCTCTACCGAAGCGCGGCAAGAGGAAAGATCGCCGCGTTCATCAACAGCGGCGGCGGATTTGCCAACCTGGGCACGAGCCGACTGGTGCTGGACGTCAAACCCGGATTGAACACTCGTTTGCAGCAGCCGCCTGCCGCGGAACGCGGCGTCCTTTTTGAGATGGTCGCAAGCAACATCCCCGTGATTCATCTTCTCTATGTCAGGGGACTGGCGCAGCAAGCCGGGCTTCCTTGGGATCCGATCCCCCTCCCGCAGCCGGAGGCTTATCCTGATGCTACAAGCCGGCGATCCGTCTGGTTCTGGCCGGAGTCTCTCATCTATTTGGTGTTGTTGGGGCTCCTGATTCCCCGTCGGCGATAAATCGCTTGATTCGTGCCAAACAGATCATTACTGTGGAGCCATCATCAGTACGAGATTATGAAATACCTGGACCTCGGACAGGCACGTCGGACGACCAGTACAGCCGTAGATATCGCCGCACCGGGGTTTTTTGGCAAGGAGTAATCCATGAGAATTCCCACCAAAATGTGCGTAATCGCCGCCGCAGCAATCCTGCTGCTCCTGTTCCTCTTGATTGCGCCGGCAGTGTCTCAGCAAAAGGCGGGCGCTCCCACAACCGGGCCACAAAAAGCAGGCCTCCCGGTACTGCTCACCTCGTGCGGCCAGAGCCCTGGACCCACCAGGTTCGAGATCTTCTTCAAGAGTCTCAAGTTGGATTATGTTTCCAAGATGAACGCAACGGCGGCCGACATAACCGCCAAAGCCAAGACCGGCGCTCCTTTTAAATCGGTCATCATCGTGACCGGTGCGAGCCTGAAAGGCATGGGAGCGGCCGGCGTCTCCATCGAAGACGAGATCGCCCGAATCAAGGCATTGATTGCCGAGGCCAAGAAGCTGAATGTGAAGGTGATCGGTGCGCACGTCGAAGGGATGGCGCGGAGAGCCCAGGGCGCAGCGCCCGGCGACAACTCGGATGAGCTGACGATTGACGCGGTCTGTCCGCTAGCCTCGCTCCTTATCGTCAAGAAAGAAGGAGACGAAGACGGCCGGTTCACGACCATCTCCAAGGGCAAAAACATCCCGATGCTCGCGTTCGAAAAGAACATGGATCTGGAAAACGTCCTTAAAGATCTCTTCAGCAAATAGGTTGGCGCGATGAACATGTTTTCCTATACCGAGATGATTCTCGGCGTCATGGTAGCAGTGTATGTCCTGGCGCGGCTGCTCACGCCTTCGACGGAATTGGCGATGCTGGCGGCCGCGGTTGCGGGAGCTCTTGCCGGCGGATTCGGGGTTCCCCTCCGGCATTTCGCGGAAGGGGCGATCACCTACCTCGACATCAACCTGATCTTCATCACGGCGACGCTGTTCATGAACATCCTGAAAGAGTCGGGAGGGGTCGCCTTCTCGGTGCGTGCCATCCTCCGCAGATTTCACCGCAACAGGCCGCTGCTGCTCGTGCTCCTGTCAATCATCCTGCTGATTCCCGGTGCGTTGACGGGAGCCGGGAGCGTGACGGTGCTGATCGCCGGTGGCATGGTCGCGACCGTTCTGCATTACATGGGAATCCCTAAGATCAAGATCTCAGCAATCATTTTTGTGATTGCGGGGTTGAGCGCCGCAGCGCCTCCGGTGAGCTTGTGGGCCATGCTTGCGGCTGCCGGCGTGAACATGCCGTACGTGGGCTTTTTCTGGCCTCTGATGATCCCCTGCGTGATCTGTGCCGTTCTCACTATTTTCATCCTCGGCTGGAGAGGAGCCAAGACCGATATCATCAAGGCCTTGGAGGAACTGCCCGTCCCGCCTCCGAGTATGAACTGGTTCCGGGTCCTTCTGCCGTTCGCGGTTTTTCTGGGGCTGATCTTCCTCGGGCGCAGCCTGCCGTTTTCCACCCCGATCCTGGGCCTGCCGCTCATGTTTTTGCTCGCCGCGGCAACGTCTTATCTGCTTTCGCCGGCAAAGCCCAACCTGTTGAGAATTTCACGCGAGACCATAGATCAACTCCTTCCTTTGATCGCAACCCTGACCTGCGCGGGCATTCTGGTGCAAATCATGACGCTGACGGGCGTGCGCGGTCTGCTGGCGGTGACGGCCGTGACGCTGCCCATTGCCGTCGTATTCGCGACTCTGTTTCTCGTGCTCCCTGTCTCGGAAGCTGTTTTGATGTATGCGGCTGCCCCGGTCCTAGGCGTCCCTCTTGTACTTTTGTTCAATACCATCGGCTTGAATCCGATCGTCGCACTTGCCGGGATGAGCATCATCTGGCCTCTCGGGGACGCTCTGCCGCCCACAGCCATCATCGGACGCCTGACGGTGGAGGTGGCCGGTTATCGTGATTCTTATGGAAAGTTTTTAAGACAGTGTTGGGTTCCGGCCCTGATCATCGTCGTCATGGGCACGCTGATGGTGATTTATAGCGGCAAGCTGGCCTTTCTGACCGGCGTGTGAGAAGAGGTTTGAGCCATGTTGGGAATTCTTACGAATGTCGTCACGTTCATCTACTACGCGTTCGTGGCGTACGTGTCCGTGATACTCGTTTATGGTTTCGTGAAGTCAAAGAGCTGGGAGAAGGAAATACTGTACCTCGTCGTTCTCGTTCCCTTCCTGCTCCGGCTCTTCAGATTGAAGTGAGACACCTATGAGCGGCAAGCTGATTTGCGTTCGCAAGATTACTTTCGGAATCCTGGCCCTGATCCTCCTCGTGGCATCGGGCATCTCCTTCTATAGCAGCCGTCATTTGAAGGAACCGGTCGTGCTTGGGCCCGGCGTCACCAGGATCCAATCCCTCGGCGATTACTTTGCGGGAGTCCGCGGGACCGCCAACGATTGCAACGTTTACTTCCTCGAAGGCAAGCAGCCGGGCGCTACGATCATGGTCCTGGGCGGAACGCATCCGGAGGAACCCGGCGGACAGCTGACGACCTGGATTCTCGCGGAGAACGCGGTCATGGAAAAGGGGCGCATGATCGTGGTCCTCAGCGCCAATCGCAGTGCTTCTACAGTCACACGCGTCAGCGGCGCCTATCCTCCCGACTTCACGATTCCGACCGCCTGGGGAGGCCAGAAGTTCCGCATGGGAGACCGCTGGTCAAATCCCTTGGATCAGTGGCCCGACCCTGAGGTCTACATCCATTACCCCAGCCGGCAGTATCTCGCCTACCTCGACGTCCGAAATCTGAACCGGTCCTGGCCGGGGCGGCCGGATGGGACGCTTACGGAAAAGACTTGTTTTGCGTTCATGGAGCTGATCAGAAACGAAAAGGTGGATCTGGTAGTCGACCTCCACGAGGCGGAGCTGCAATATCCGGTGATCAGCACAATCGTCGCCCACGAGAGGGGAATGGAAGTGGCCACGATAGCATCCATGATGCTGTCCGACGATGAAGGCTTCAAGATCGGCACCGAGTACTCTCCCAAGAACCTCCATGGGCTTTCCCACCGTGAGATCGGCGATTACTCGCAGGCGGCGTCGCTTCTCGCCGAGGCGCCCGAGCCGTTTCTGGATGCTACCAGAGGAAAAACCGACCGCGAGCTGCTGCTGACGGGCAAGGACGAGTTCATCGTCAAGGCCGGGCAGCATGGCCTGCTGTTCGAGAAGATCGACGCCAAAGGCTGGCCGATCAACGTGCGCGTGGGGCGTCACACCTCGACCCTGTACGGCATTATGGAGAGTTGGAATGGAGAGCACGCCGACAGGCCTCTGATCTGCCTGAATCTGCCCCGATATGCGGAGGTCATCGCAAGAGGAATAGGTTATTACTTGCACGATCCCGCCAAGGCCGACCCCAAGCATCTCATTTTCGAATAGTCAGGGTGGAGCCTATCCGCCGATCGCAGGTGAGGGATTTCCGACTGATCTGCGGGACCGTAGCGTGGTTCATACCACGATGCGGGGCAGCATCGGGTTTATTCTGGACACTATCTCATAATTGATGGAGCCGACTTTGCCGGCGAGCGCCTCGGCGGATATCGAATCTCCGCCTTGCCGGCCAAGCAGAACTGCCTCGTCTTCGAGAGCAGCCTCGGGTATGTTGGTGACGTCCACCATGATCATGTTCATGCATACCCGCCCCCGCACCGGCGCTCGGCGGCCGTGAATCAGCACGTACCCTATGCTGGACAACCCACGATCGTATCCTTCGTAGTAACCCACCGGGAGCACGGCGATGCGGGTGTCTTGCGTGGCAAGGTCAGTGCCTCCATATCCAATCGTCGCTCCGGGCGGGATCATCTTGATCTGTGCGATGCGCGTTTTCCATGTCATGACGGGCGCCAGCTGATTTAAGGCAATCCCCGCTTGCAGGGCGCTGATCTTCGTCTCCTTGGACGGCCACAAACCGTAAAGGCCGATGCCTACGCGCGCCAGATTGAAGAGTGTTTTGGGGAAAAGAATCGCCGCGGCCGTGCAGGCCGTGTGTTTGATGGGAATGGAAATGCCGTTGTGCTCGAGCAGGTCACAGGCAGAGTGAAATCGGCTCAACTGCAGCTCGGCAAAACCGTGCTCGGTCACATCTTCGATATTCGCATAGTGAGTTGACAATCCTTCCAGCTGAAGATACTCGTGCCTGCGCACCGCCCGCGCCAGTGACAGGAGCTCGTCCCCATGCACGCCCTGACGGTTCGTTCCCGTCTCGACCTTGACGTGCACCCGCACCGTCTGTTTGAGCCTTGCGGCGATGATGGCCAGGCGTTCAATAGTTTCTAGGTTATAAATCGTCAGCCGGACATCGAGGCCGGCGGCTTCCTCCAACAAGGCAATCGGTACATAGGCCAGGCAAATCACAGGGGCGGTCACGCCCGCCTTGCGCAATACCGCTGCCTCGTCGATCGAATTGACTGCCAGCCACGCCGCGCCGGCATCCAGCATGACACGCGCAGCTTCCAGCAGGCCGTGCCCGTACGCGTTGGCCTTCACGACCGCAGCCAGCCGGACATCAGAACCAATATGCGCCTTGAAGCGCTTGACGTTCTCAGTCAGCGCCTGACGGTTGATTTCCACCCAGCTCAAAAAGCCGCCGCAATCCATGCGCATAACTATAGAGCATGGAGGCGCGGGTATCCAAATCAGACCTCAGATCTTGCGCAGGCCGTTGCTGCATGTGATTCGACCCAATGTCTGAGTTCGTTCCACCAAGGGAAGGTTCGTCCGGCTTCCGGAGCGCGCCGGATGAAATACGTGGTACTGAATTGCGCGATGTCTCACCCATAGGAGCCGGGCCCCCGCCATCCGCAGGCGACATTCCAGCTCCGTATCTTCCCCGCCATATCCGATAAAATCCTCGTTGAATCCGTTGACCTCTTCGAACAGACTCCGCTCCAGCGAGAAATTGCTGCCCAGAATGGAGGGCCGTTTGCTGTTGATCCACGCGTGAACAATGCGGTTGCGCAGCGTGAATCCTTCGTCCCAATGGTCGCCGCGCCCGAGCAGCGCGCTCGCGAGTCTTATGGGAGTGAGGCGATCGAGCCTTCCTTCAAGAATATATTGGTTGGTGATTTTGGCCGAAAGCGCCGAGCCCAGATGCACGCGCCTGCCGCAGAGCACGGCGTGGGCTGCCCTGTAATCGTGGTGCGCCCGCACGAAATCACGATGCGGGATGCAATCGGCGTCGGCAAAAATCAGATAATCAGAGGAGGATTTTTGCACTGCCTGGTTTATTGCTCTCGCCCTGCGATACCCTTCGTCTTGCTGGAAGATGTATTTCGTGAGGAATGAAGACCGTTGCGCGAAAGAATCGACAAGAGCCCGGACCTCAGGACCCGAGCCGTCATCCGCGATGCACACCTCAAAGTGTTGCATCGACTGCCGGCTGTATCCGGTCAGGACGAGTTTGAGAGTTTGTACTGCATTGTAGACCGGGATGATTACGGAAACCTTTGGAGTCATGTCCTATGCGAGCCGCAAGCGGCTTTGGAGTGCGGCTTGACGCCGCTTTCAAACGTAATGAACTGCGCGCCTCTGCGCCGCACTCCGGAATGGAGGGCATGCTGCGGGCTATTTCGATCTGCCTGGAGCGAAGTGATAACAGTAAAACGCTCCCAGAAGCAGAAGCAGCCCGCCCCACCAGATTGCCGGACGAAGCTGCGCCAAAACGACCGGGTGTTCGGGTGGCACGAATAGCTCGTAAATGCCGGTGCCACAGATCAGGATCCCATAGATAAACAGGAGTATCCCGATAAAAAACCAGATGGAAATGCGTTGTGCGCGATCGCTCATGGCAAACCTACCAGAAAATGATTTGAAGAACCACAAACACGCCGGCAACTACGGCCGCCCAGAACATTGGGCGCTTGTAGAGGGGCAGATGCGAAGACGACGGCAGTTTCGTCAGACCATACACTAAACCCTCCAGCTCTTTGTCCTCCTTGGGTCTTGTAATCAGGCTGACCACGACCGTCACAATCACGCACACAATCCAGGACCACAGCGCACGGTACATGTTCTCAGCCATGTCTCTTGCGTGCGTGGAGAGTGCGATGTACTTCAAAGCCGTCGGATCGATCCAGACCCATGCCCACATGCTGATGGAAGACAGCGTTCCCGCCAGCAATCCCCAGAAACCGCCGGCGGGCGTGGCGCGCTTCCAAAGCATGCCCAGGAGAACCGTCCCGAAAAGCGGCGCGATGAAAAAGCTGAAAAGCGCCTGGACATAGTCCATGATGCTGGCGAAGTGCATGACAAGATAAGCCGTGCCAATGCTTGCCAGCACGCCCAGAATGGTGCACCAGCGGCCGACCGTGACGAAATGCTGATCTGATTTAACCTTCTTTAAAAACGGCCTGTAGATGTCGTACGTCCAGACGGTCGCGAAGGCGCTGACGTTGCCGGCCATGCCGGACATAAAGCCTGCAATCAGAGCCGTGATGCCGAGTCCGAGAAGGCCCGGCCCACAGTATCGCGCCAGCATGATCGGCAGCACCTCATTGTAGCTGTGTCCGCCCGTGGCGATTGCCTGGGCTTCGGGAAGGAGCTTCATGGGAAGCAGGGCGAGTCCCAGAAGGCCGGGCAGGATCACGATGAACGGAACCATCATCTTGAATGCGGAGCCGATGATGGGCGCCAGCTGGGCGGAGCGCATGTCCTTTGCCGACAGCACTCGCTGCACGACCAGAAAATCAGTAGTCCAATATCCGAAGGAGATCACCCAGCCCAGGCCAAAGACAATCCCGGTCCAGTGAATGCCCATCGGGTTGTCCGTGAAGGATCCCATGGTCCGCCACATGTGCGTGTAGTCTGCTCCTCCCAGGTTATGGGAGATGCGCTGCACCATGTTGTGCCATCCGCCGGCTTCGATCAGGCCGATCACCGGAATCAGGAGAGATCCGGCCCAGATCAGGATGAACTGCAGTACCTCATTGAGTATGGCCGACAACAAGCCGCCGAGGGCGACGTAAATGGCTACGGTCAGCGAAGAAACCCAGATGCTGAAGTAAATGTTCCACCCGAGCACGACTTTCATCACAAGCGCCATCGCATACATGTTGATGCCGCTCATGAGGACCGTCATGAAGCCGAAAGAGACGGCAGACAGCGCGCGGGCGGGCTCGCCGAAGCGCAGTTTCAGGTAGCCGGGCACGGAGTGGGTCTTGGAAATGTAATAAAAGGGCATCATCACGATGCCCAGAAAAAGCATGGCCGGAATGGCCCCGATCCAGTACCAGTGCGCCGCCAGAATGCCGTACTGATAAGAAGCCCCCGCCCATCCCATCAACTCGAGGGAGCCCAGGTTGGCAGAGAGGAAGCTCAAGCCGGCAATCCATGCCGTCATCTCGCGGCCTGCCAGGAAAAAATCCTCGCCGGTCCGAGTAAACTTTTTTAAATAGAACCCGATGCCGAGTACAAAACAGAAGTACAGGATGATGATCAGCAAATCGACGCTGCTGAGCGAAAAGAGCCGTGCTGGCATCCCCGCCATGAGGAGTGGACGCTGAAAGAGGAAGTTGAGCATGCGCCTCCTAGGAGTTATCGGATTGTCGAGACGTACCCGCGCATTTTACATTTCTCAATAATCCTTAGCAAATAGTCTTCTGCTCCAACTGCTCCAGATTGTGGCCGTCAGCCTTTGCTGTGATATGATCCACTCTCTTTAGATCTGTGGGTTCGGAGCCCTCGTCAGGCCAAAAATGGCTCTGCAGTCCTTTGGAGCACGCCAGTCCTATGCAGATCAATCCTCACGCGAACGATCCCGCAAGTTCCGAGCCGCAGCCCATCCAGGCCGCTGCGTCCTGGAAGTTGCCCCCTCGCGGATTACGGGCGCGGATCAACCGCGGGGTCAGCTTTCTGAAGGGTAAGGAAACCCTGTTGTGGTGGTTTCACAGCGGGTACGCTCTTCTCTTTGGCTGCGGCGTCATGTGGCTTAGCGCCAGGGATTTCACCTTCGTCAGACTCATAATCTTCTACATAAGTTTCATCTGGCTCAGCAGCCTGCTGCTTCCGTTCGTGGTGCACCTCACGCGGCTCACGCCCAAATGGCGCGAACGGGCGCGCATGACCATCAACTATTTCAACAAGAATTTCTACCAGCAACTCCTGTTCTTCCTGTTGCCGGTCTACTATGCGAGCACGACGCTGGGATCGCGCAACATGGCCTTTCTCATTTTGCTGACTGTTTCGGCGATTCTTTCGACCCTGGACGTCGTTTACGACCGATACGTGTCGGTCCGGTGGCAGCTGGCGGCATTGTTCTTCATGTTCAATCTCTTTGCGTCCATTAACGTCATGCTGCCGATCCTGTGGACAGTAAGCAATCATCGGGCTCTTTGGGTCAGCGGCGTCCTGGCCTTCGGAGGCTTTGCCAGCATGGTGTACCGGTTGTCGGGACTGCGCGGAGCTCGTGTGAAATGGCTCCTGGGAGCCGCCGGGTGTGCTTTGCTTTTGATCGTTGTATTCCTGCCTCCTTTCATTCCTCCGGCGCCCTTGACCCTGGCCGGCGCCGAATTCGGCCGCTCGGTCCGCGCGCTCACCGTTGTCACACCGCTCGATGCAATCCCTTCGACCCCCGGCAAGATCGCGGTGTTGACGTCGATCAAGGCGCCGATGGGG
>Ga0187866_1003381_pt1 | contig 12011 bp, 19 predicted proteins | sample June2016WEW_11_1_3_FD_133013 | JGI IMG/M metagenome (GOLD analysis project Ga0187866, IMG submission 133013) | Peatland microbial communities from SPRUCE experiment site at the Marcell Experimental Forest, Minnesota, USA - June2016WEW_11_150 | ecosystem: Environmental > Terrestrial > Soil >... | reverse complement strand
TGTCGCGCAACGTACGATGGACCACAGAGGCATATTTGTCAATAATCTTGCTATTCGTCGGGCCACCGAAGACTTGAAAGGCACTAGCGATTATGTTCAGGTATGTCGCATCCTGCATTCCGCTTTTTCTATCATTGATTTTGACGGGTTCGAATTAGAGGTCAAGGCCGAGGCAGAAGAACTTCCAACCATCGGCGACAAACGTCTGCGCGGGAGACCGGGAGAGAGTTTACATTTCGAATGGAGTAAGCCCGGCGCTCCGAAGTTTCGCGATGGCTGGGCGGCTTGGAATCTTACGCTGGAGTTGGTGACGACCGCCAATCGATGGCGCGGCTCGATGAAAATCTCCCGGTTTTATACGGACCGCGCTCTACTTGTGGACACCAATCTTTTGACCTCGGTCTTCCCGGTCGTCCTTGCCGACGCGCTGGATCGCGCTCTCGCCTCGAAGGAGGGCGTGGTCCCCGAAGTGACAGCCAGTGCGGAATTCATAGCAGCTGAGGCCAGTTAACCTTCTTCTCCCCGGCACGGTATCGCCAACTACAGGCCACAAACCGCATTACCGACGAGACTGCAATTGATAGGCAGGGAGGCGTGAGCTAGTCCCATGTGGCTTCGCTACGCACCACGATGCACATTCTTGTGACATGCGGCACAGAGCGTAATCAGGTTCCACTCTGAGTCATCTCCGGACTGGCTGCGATGTTGTTGATGATGAACCTCAAGGTTCGACGTTGTGCCGCATGCTTGGCATCTCCAGCCATCCCTTTGCAACACTTTTTGACAAAGCTGCTCGTACGATTCAGGATCCAGCCGCAGGCGCGGCTGCTTTGGTCGAATCTGATTCACGACGCCTTCTGAGTCGCCTGCGCCAGAAATGCCTGCCGCTGCTCTCCGGGTAGAAACTTGAAGAATCTCGTCATCGAGAACCGCAGCATCTCCGGATCTCCGTTGTCCAGGTTGGCCCCGGCCAGGAAATACGCACAGATCATTTCCAGACAGTAGCCGCGAGATCGATCGCTTCCCAACATCAGCGCCGCGGTCTCAATCGCGCGGTCGACCACGGGGATTTGGCTCTCGTACAGCTTGAAATAAACGATCTCCCAAGGTTCCGTTTCTTGTCCAGTCAGGGCCTTTTCGATCTCGACCTTGAATTGGTTCGTGGTCATCTCGCGGGCGGTGCAACCAGATTGCACAATTGAAGTCTTTCCGCTTCTTCCTGGCCAGTTTGGCAAGCTCCAACCCCTAAGGCCCAAACCAGCTGAAAAGGGACGGCCGACGGTCTTCATTTGTTAGCCGTAGACAACACGTACCGTTGCTGTCATTTCAGCTCATCCCGCCGCCTGGCCGTTGCTTGGAGCGCCGCCAGATTCGACCAAAGCCAAATTCCGCTTGGGTAACGCGGGCACGGGCTCGCGACGATATCGCACGTTCCAGTATATCCATGAGCGACGGTCAAAGATTCCAGGAGGTGGGTCATCGAGGACCGCTTCGAAATCGGATTCCGAGAAGTAGTGCAGCGTCGCCGTTATGTCGTTGAGCGTTCCGTAGGTCATCACATGCGCGAGAAACAGTTTGGTGTCTCGGAGTGCATCTTCGGGCTTCTTGAACCACACAACCCGCTTAGCCACCATCTGCAGATCCCAGGGACTCATGTTCGGACGCCCTCCCCAGTCACGCCGGTCCTCGCTTTGAGAATCGGAATCTCCTTCAAGTTAACCTCACCAGCCAGAGTACGAAGTTTCTCCTGAATGCCAGAATTGAGCTGCGGCAAGTCCCCATCCGCGAAGTACGTCAGTGCTTTTAGACTTAAGGCGCCATTAAACTGTTTGCCATAGGCAGTCGAGGCAGCCGCCAGAGCCTCAGACAAACGAATCCCTGCGGCAATGATCGCTGCAATATCCTCATAATCCCTGGCTTGTGCGCGTTGTTGAATCGTCGCCAGTTTGGTCGCAGCGACATCGAGAAGCGACGCGACTTGTATTCCGTTGTTTGCAGCTACGTCCGGATCGTGTATCCGATTCAACGCGAGGCCTCCGAAGAAGGAGACCTTCACGGGCCCGGTTCGATCCACGATGGCGGTCAGCGTGTTGGCCTCAAACTGGCTCATTTCGGCGTCCCGCAGGTATGGAATCACCTTGCACAACAAGTCTGGGGCGAACGAATCATTCGAAAAGAAGTCAAAATCTTCGGAGCTTCGGTGCGCCAGCCTTAGGGCCAGAGCAGTCCCCCCGTAAAGTACGAACTGTTTGGGAGTATGCCTCAGTTCGTCCCAAAGTCTGCGTTGCGCAGGCGGGAGGATCTCCAGTCTGGGGGTGAACATTGTGACTCCTGCTCTACCTTTTCGAGATTATTCACACTGGCTGCTCAAAACAGACTACGTTAGTCAGCGGATCAGAAATGTAGTCTACGGCACTTTGTGTTTGCAGTTCGTCAGCTGTTGCAGCCTATCTTATCACCGTGCCTGTAGCCCATTGCGCTGGCAGTAGCCAACCGCGAACTTGACGCAAGTGGAACAACTTCCTCCAGCCGGCTATCCCGACTTCACCTGGAAGCCTTTTCGGCCCACCAAGGCTTAAGCTAAATCGCTCCGGTGCGTCTGACTGTGGCAGGCGGTGCAGAGCGTGATCATGTTCAACTCGGAATCGTCTCCGGAGTGACTGCGGAATTGCTTGTGATGAACTTCGAGATTGGACATTGAACCGCAAAGCTGGCAGCGCCAACTATCGCGGCGCAGCACCTGCCGGCGCAGAGCCTCGTAGGAGATCGAATCCAGTCGCAAGGGTGCCGTTTTTGGACCAACGCCTCTCACGCTGCTTCCTCGTTTGCATTGCGTTAGTCGTGATATGCGGCGACGGATCTGTTACGATGCTTACAATAGTTACATCTCGGAGATTGCTATGAGATCAACCCATTCGATGGTCATCAGCATGCGCCTGCCGGCGGAGAGCGGAAAGCGTCTTAAGCGCATGGCGAATCGCCATGGGTGGACCCCCAGCGACGCCAGTGCGCGCCTGGTGGAGGAAGGCTTGCGCCGGTCGGAATTTGGATTCATTGACTTTCGCGATTCGGCTGCGGGCCGGCAAGCCTGCCTTCAAGGGAGCACGCTCGCCGTATGGGAGGTCATGCTGCTCGTCCGCAGCTACAAGAACGATGTGTCGGCCGTAGCGGAACATCTCAAGTGGCCAGAGGGGAAAGTCCAGGCCGCGGTCAACTATGCCGTTGCTTTTCCCGAAGAAATAAATGCGGCCATGGCTGAGAATGAGACGACGGATTTTGACACGCTGAAGCGCATGTTGCCGCAGGCCAGCGAATTCGTTCCCAAGAAGGCGGCGAAAAACCGAAATGCTCAAGCTTCTTCTCGATGAGCATATCTCACCGGACGTAGCGCATGGTCTGCGTCGCCGCCATGGCGAGCTAGAAGTTCGCTATATGGTGGAATGGGAAAATGGGCATTTCCTGGGACAAGCGGACTCCCCTTGTTTGCGAGAAGCCGCCGCCCAGGGATTAACGCTGGTTACTTATGACCGGAGGACGATTCCTCCCCTGCTCAAAACCTGGGCGGAAGAAGGGCGAACGCACGGCGGGGTGGTTTTTGTGGACGAGAAAACAATTTCGCCCGCGGATATCGGTGGTTTGGTCTGGGCCTTGACCAGACTGGCAAGGGAAACTGGGAATTGGGACTGGACTAATAGAATCTATTTCCTGCGGCGCTGATGCCCATCGCCTCGCCCGCACCATCATTCTTAAAGTAAGGAGAGCGTGTGGTAAAGTAAGGAATCGCGGAGGTGAGGTATTGGAGAAACAGGCGAGAATCACGAGCAAGGGGCAGATTACGGTACCGCGCGAGGTTCGCCGTGTGCTGGGTGTTCGCCCTGGCGACAGGTTGTTATTTGAGAGTGATGAAAATGGCGTACGAGTGCGACCCGTCAGGACTAAGAGCCCGTTCGCGAAATTCAAAGGAATCGGGAACCCAGGGATTCGTTCCGGCAGGGAGGGAATTATTCGGTGGGTTCGATCTCAGCTTGTCGCATACATCGGGCTCAACAATGTGCTACAATAGTATTAGTATTGTGCTACACAAAAATGGCGGTGCAGTCCGTCTCCGGGAGGTGAGTGGTGAAGCATAGCGCCCAATCCAGTTCCTCACGAAGAAGGAAACGTTCGGGCATGGGGGAGGGAAGTCTCATGCGCTCCAGCAAGTTGCGCGACGTGATGGTTATCGCCGAGAAGGAAGGACTACTACGTGGCGAACGCACCCAGGTAGTCCGGGGAAGAATGCCGGAAGCCCTTGTAACAAGGGCAAAAAAGCGCACCGGGATTGACTCGGACACGGACCTGATCGAGGTGGCGCTGGCCAACATTGCGGTTGCCGACGACTATGCGGACTGGCTGCTTTCCCGGCGCGGCACGGTTGGTGGCGAGGCTGACCTTGAGTTCTGAATTTCAAGGTACTCTTAGGCGACTCAAACCCGACAAACATCGAGCACAGCTTAGACCGCGGGCCGAATCGGAGCTTGAGTTCATTGGAACGACCAGCCATCGACCCGCCAAGCTGCTCTACGATACAACGGTCTACATTGATATTCTGCAAGGCCGTTTTCCGCAACAGGGCGAAGCAATGCTCCGGGCGACCGAGGCTTGGCATTCGCCAGTCACGGAAGCCGAACTGGCGGCGACCTGCGGACTGCTCGATCCCGCTCACTCTCAAACGTCCAAGATCATCGACCAAGTTGCCGCGGTCATCGACCGGCGGCCCAGCTACCGGACGATTACGCCCGATCCCGAGATCTGGCGGGAAGCCGGAATGCTGTCCGGCACCCTGGCACGAACCCAGGGATACGGAAGAGAGCAGCGGCGGCGCGTCTTGAACGACGCGCTGCTATTCGCCACCGCTCGAAAATATGGATGTGCGGTGTTGTCCCGCAACGTTCGGGACTTTGACCTGCTGCAGCAACTTGATCCCTCGGGGAAAGTCGTGTTCTATAAAATAGGCGCTCAGTAAGCATCGCTGCCGCTTGCTTAGCGCGATTGACCGTCGTTTCGTTTGCCAACCTCTGACGCACCTTTGTACCAAGTCCGAGTTCTCGATGATTTGCGGATTCCGTTACTGTGCACGGAGACCCACCCTTCGGAACCGCTAGCCTCCGGTTCGTTCCAAACGGTTCCGACATACCGTGCGCTCCCACAAAGAAATGTGCGTCTAGGTGCGACTAGCCGGCTGCCACTCCGAGTTTTTCAGCGATGGATGCGGGCATGGCAGGTAAGCGCCTTGTTCGTTTGCCGGGCACCGTTAACCAGCGCAGCAGCGGTGTCCGTCAGGGCTGGAAGCACTCTTACCACAAGTCGTCGCACTGCAGCCTGGGAAGTTAGGCCGCTTTGCATCCGTAGCTAGCAGTGATAGCATTGACAGCATGGCGACACTAACGATTCGACAACTTGACGAGAAAACTAAGACCCGGTTGAGGGTCCGTGCTGCCCATCATGGACGTTCGATGGAGGAGGAGGCCAGGGAGATTTTGCGCTCAGCTCTAACCGCTTCCTCACCGGTAAAGGGGAACCTGGCTGAGACCATTCAACGACGATTTGCAGCGTTTGGCGGGCTCGAATTTGAGTTGCCGCGACGTGATGCTATCCGCCGGGTCCCAGGATTTGGCGAATGATCATCCTCGATACTGACGTGCTCTCAGAGCTCATGAGGCCCAAGCCATCTGCTCGGGTTGTGACATGGGTTGCGAAGCAACCAGCAACAGAACTCTTTACGACGTCAATCACCGAGGCAGAAATCTTTTACGGTATTGAGTTGCTCACCAAGGGCAAGCGCCGAGAGGGGCTGCTGGCAGCGGCGGAAGCTATGTTTACCGACGATTTGGCGGGCCGCATCTTCGGGTTCGAGAGCGACGCAGCGCGAGTTTTTTCTGAGATTGCCGCTCACCGCCGTGCGCTCGGCAGACCTATCAGCCACGCGGATGCGCAGATCGCGGCCATTTCCCAAGTGCGAGGAGCCAAGCTCGCGACTCGCAATGTTGCAGACTTCGAGGATTGTGGTCTTGATATCGTTGACCCCTGGAATGGTTCGTGAACCTGTGGCTTGAGGATGCCCAAACATCGGGTGAGGCGTAACCCGGCTTCCCCGTACCCACCTCGGGTCTCAAGCAACGCCGTGTCCACAGATGTGCGATGTTGTCCCGCAACGTTCGGGACTTTGACTTGCTGCAGCAGCTCGATCCTTCGGGAAAGTCATGTTCTATAGAATATCTGCTCGCTAAGCACCGCGCAGCGCGCGCAAAAATGCGCTCACCCCAAAGCGATAAGTTGTCAGGGCGTGCCGAGGCCGCATGGGTCCTCCTCAATGCCAACATGGGTGACATATGGGTTCCATTAAGGATGACATTATTTACCGTCTTGAGTGCAATGCGACCGGACAAAGAAAAAAGGAGCTTGATAGGTAGCGAACAAAAGACGAAACTAATCCGACCATGGGCAAAGCCCTAACAATACGGAGACTGGGCGAAAACTTCCGCAGTGCCGGGATCGATCTCCTAAGACTGGGGCAATCTCCTCGACCCATTCCCGCTATGCTGGAAATTCCGGGAAAAACTGTCCTGAGGATCGGCGAAATGGCTTGGAGCTGTAATGTGTGGGCCACCTATCGAACGATGGTCACTGTGAGGTTCCCATTAGGCGGGCCAGATGGAGTTCGGTTCATTTCCGAAGTCCACTGTTATCACATTGTCCCAGGTGTGAAGAAGCCATCGAGAGGGATTCAGCGTGCCGGTTTATCAAACCGTTGCGGCTTGCCTGTGTGGGCTGGTAGGTTCTCTGCATGGGTTCGGTCTTCCTAATCCCCGTCCTAACTCCACACGGCCACCTCACCTTGATCGAGGATCGCGACGCATCGGCTCTTGAGCCCGAGCCTGCTCAACGTCTACAGGATGCCTTCGTGCGTGGATCGGGCCATGGTCTGCTCCAACTCGGAGCCAGTGAAGTCGGAGTCGCGCTTCCTCCCGTCTTCTCCTATTGGCGAGAATTCGGCGCGCGCTACGTGACGGCCATCTGCACTCTGCCGGAAGGTGGAGCCCGGTCCATAAAGAGGCATATTCCATCTCCGCCCGATGCGGAACTGGCTTGGCTGGCTCTCGCGGCGCCCCCGATGACTGGAGCGGAGTACCTGACGACAACTGTCCTTCAGTGTCTCTGGCAAGAACTGGACAGCGCTTTCGGGCTGGAATTATCTGAATCGAAGTGCGGCGTTCAGGATTTCTTGAAGCGCCGCAACGCGGCGTGGAACCTTGTCGGCCGCGTGCACTTCAACCTCGCCGAGAACCGCAAGGACGAGGCCGCCCCATTCGCCTTTCTCGCAACTTATACCACTCGACTGTCGGCACACGCCAAGGCCCAACATCTTCCGCTAGGGCAGGCTCTCCGCGAGTATGCGGGCGCGGCCAACAAGGATCGCCTGCTGTCGCTGCTTCTCCCCGTTCAGCAAGCCTCGGAAAGCTGCTCGTGGCTGAAAGCCATGGTCGATGCGGGCGAGATCTTCCACCCATTGCGGTGGAGGCCGCACGAGGCCATGCAGCTTTTGAGAGATGTCCCGCAACTGGAGAGTGCGGGCGTAGTGGTGCGGATGCCAGCGACCTGGCAAGCCAACCGGCCTCCGCGCCCGCAGGTGACGGCCAAAGTTGGCGGTAAGGTGTTGTCGGGAGTGGGCCAGGATGCACTGCTCGATTTCCGCATGGAAGTCACGCTCGACGGGGAAACATTGACCGCTGCCGAGGTCCGGGAGTTGTTGGCTAAGTCGGATGGGCTCGCGCTGGTTCGAGGGCGTTGGGTGGAAGTTGATCGGGAGCGGTTGAGCCGAATGATGGAATATTTCGGCCAGGTCGAGCGGACCGCTGCCGAAAGTGGTCTCAGTCTTCGGGAAGCCATGCGCATGCTCGCTGGGGCCGATGTGGCTGTGGGCGGCGAATCTGCTGCCAGCGAAGCGGACTGGGCGCAGGTCGTCGCGGGTCCGTGGCTCGCGGAGACTCTGAGGGGACTGCGCAGTCCGGAGGGATTGGGTCGCATCGATCCCGGCTCGGCTCTGAACGGTACTCTGCGGCCCTACCAGCAGGTGGGCGTGCGCTGGCTTTATCTCCTCGCAAAGCTCGGCCTCGGAGCCTGCCTCGCCGACGATATGGGATTGGGCAAGACCATTCAAATACTCTCGTTGTTGCTGGTGTTGCGAAAGCAAAACCGCGGCGAACGGAAACCAAGTCTTCTGGTTGCACCCGCTTCGCTTCTCGCCAATTGGGCGTCGGAACTGGAGCGGTTTGCGCCGAGTTTGAGTTCGCTCATCGCTCATCCTTCGGCGCTGCCCGCAGCCGATCTCATGACGCTCGCGCCCGAGCGTCTGCAGGATGTCGATCTGGTGATTACGAGTTACGGCTCGTTGCTGCGAATTCCATGGCTCGCGGAAGCCTCTTGGCGCTTGGTTGTGATCGATGAAGCACAAGCCATCAAGAATCCGGATGCCAAACAAACCCGGATCGCCAAGATGCTGAAGGCGCAGGCGAAGTTTGCGCTCACCGGCACGCCCGTCGAAAATCGGATTGGCGACCTCTGGTCCATCTTTGATTTCATCAATCCCGGGCTGCTCGGATCGTCGAAGGAGTTTTCAAACTTCGTGAAGCGCCTGGAGGATCGGCCCCACAATCCGTACGCTCCACTGCGTGAACTGGTGCGCCCCTACATTTTGCGGCGACTGAAAACCGACAAGACGGTGATCGCAGACTTGCCGGACAAGACCGAGGTTAAGGCGTTCTGCCAACTCAGCCGCAAGCAGGCTGCCCTCTACAAACAGGCAGTGGAAGAACTAACAGAGGCGCTCGATGGCGCCGATGGCATCCGTCGTAAAGGTTTAGTACTTTCATTCCTGATGCGGTTCAAGCAGATCTGCAACCACCCGTCGCAGTGGCTGGGCGACGGCGCTTGGAGCGAAGAGGACAGCGGCAAGTGGGCGCGCTTGCGCGATATCGCCGAAGTCATTGCCGCCAAACAAGAGAAGGTTCTCGTCTTCACTCAGTTTCGGGAGATGACGGCTCCGCTCGCGGCGTTTCTAGGATCGATTTTCGGGCGCGCCGGGCTGGTGCTTCACGGGGAAACCGAAGTGAAGAAGCGCAAGGATCTGGTACGCCGGTTTCAAGAAGAAGAGGCTGTACCTTTCTTCGTGCTTTCTCTCAAAGCGGGCGGCGCCGGCCTCAACCTCACTGCCGCATCCCATGTGGTTCACTTCGACCGCTGGTGGAACCCCGCGGTTGAGAACCAAGCCACGGATCGCGCTTTCCGCATTGGACAAAACAAGAACGTGCTGGTACACAAGTTCGTCTGCCGGGGAACGGTCGAGGAAAAGATCGACCAAATGATCGAATCAAAGCGGCAGCTTTCGAAGGACTTGATCGAGGGCGGGGCTGACCTGCTCCTGACTGAATTGCAAGACCAAGAACTGCTAAAGTTGGTGGCGCTGGATCTCAATACGGCGCTTAAGGAGGCTTGATCCATGTACGACGGCTGGGGATGGAGACCTTATGTGTCGGTGGCGGAGCGCCGGCTGGAAGCCTTGCGCAAAATGGACGTGCGCAGGAAGAAAGGGCACTCCGTTTCGCCGGTGATGATTCAAGGGCGGACGATCGTCAGTACCTTTTGGGGCAAGGCGTGGTGCGATAACCTCGAACGCTACAGCGACTTTGCCAACCGCTTGCCGCGCGGGCGAACCTACGTGCGTAATGGTTCCGTGATCGATCTTCAGATTTCTTCCGGTGAGATCAAAGCGCTGGTCAGCGGTTCGGAGATTTATGAAGTAGCAGTGAAAGTCGCCCCGGTCACGAAGGCGCGCTGGCGGTCCATTTGCAAAGACTGTGCCGGCGCGATTGATTCGTTGATCGAGCTTCTGCAAGGACGCCTGTCCACGGGCGTCATGGAACGCATCTGCCAGCAGAATGCCGGCCTGTTCCCTTCGCCAAAGGAGATTAAGCTCTCGTGCAGTTGCCCGGACTGGGCCGAGATGTGCAAGCATGTCGCGGCGGTCCTTTACGGCATCGGCGCCCGTTTAGACAAACAACCTGAACTCCTTTTCAGGCTCCATGGGGTCGACGAAAAAGAGCTGATCGTCCACGCCGACGCCGCGCTTCCGCTGGCCAAAAAGGGACCGGCTGCAGCCAAGGTCCTCGGCGGCAAGGACCTTTCCGAACTGTTTGGATTGGATATGGCTCAGAGCGCCGCCGCCAGAACCGGGCCTTTTGTGCCCGCGCCGGCCAAGGCAAAGCGCGTGAAGGCAAGGAGCCGAAGCAGGAAAACAGCGTCGCCCGCGAAGAAGATGGCACGGCCTTCAGTGAAGGATGGCGTGGCTAGAAATGCGAACAAGAAGCCCTGATTCGCGGCCCGGTTGTGGAATGCTTCTGGACATGGCGAAACGGGCTTAGCCAACCTGCAGAGGCTGTTGACAACTCTTCGGCTGATGCGCAGCCGGGCGGAACGCCGTCGGGAACCGACGGGAACCCGCCGCAAGAACCTCCAGTAGCAGCCGCCGCGCCAGAAGGCTCTGAAGACGAAAACCGCAAACCCGAGACTGGCGATCAGGGCGGGAAGCACCCGCTGCGAGCGCAGCCTGCGAAGATGACGTTCGGGAGGGTGGAAAGAAGGCAACTTAGCGTGCGAGCCGCTGTTGCGAGGTTCCGGAGCCGGTCGTCTATGAAGGCGGGCGCCTCCAGCCAAGCCGTCTTGTCGCTGCGAGGTTCCCGTCGGGACGTGTGCTTAGCCACGTTGACGCGGGAAGATCTCTTGGTGCATCCTAACGCTTAGACCGTGCCTGTCACCGATACGAGCCCTTCGGCGCAAGCCGTACAACTCCGAGTTCAACGGACGATGTCGGGTGAACAGCGCCTCCTCATGGCGCTGGAAATGAGCCTTTTCGTACAAGAATTAGCAAAGGAGCGAATCCGGCGAGAACATCCGGAGTGGTCTGACACGGATGCCAAACGCGAGCTCCTTCGGCGGGCGTTCTTGCCGGGGCCCATGCCGGCGTCGATGCGATGAGCGTTGCGGGCGTCTTCCATCGGATCACAGCGACGCTTGACCGAGCCAGCATTCCCTACATGCTTACGGGGTCGTTTGCGAGCGCCTACTACGGTGCTCCACGGACGACCCAGGACATTGACGTTGTAGTTGCAGCAACCCCGGATCAGTTGCGAACGTTCGTCCAGCTTCTGGCAAGGGATGAATACTACGTGGACTTGGACGCGGCCCTGGAAGCGCACAAACGGCAGACCATGTTCAACGTGGTTGACTTGGTAACGGGCTGGAAGATCGACTTCATCATCCGCAAGTCCCGAGCCTTCAGTGAAGAGGAATTCCGTCGTCGCGCTCAGTTCAACTTACAAGGTGTCCCTCTTTTTGTCGCGAGCGCCGAGGACGTAGTCATCTCGAAGCTCGAATGGGCAAAGCTGGCACAATCCGCAAGACAGATCGAGGACGTTGCCGCGATATTGAGAATGCGGTGGAACTTGCTGGATCACACCTACCTGGAGAAATGGATCCGAGGGTTGGGGCTTGCGACGGAATGGAACGATGCTCGGAGTGCAGCGGGTGTCTCCGAATGAGGGGGAAAACCCTAGGCCGCGTCTTCTAAAGATCGCCTTCTGTTCCTCCCGCAACAAAATTCTTACCTACAGCAGGTGCGTGCGATATTCCCGTTGGACTGGCGGCGAAGGCATAGACCAGAGATCCTTGAGCTTCGTCACCGCTCATTGAGTGCCCAGCCGCCAGCCTCCAAAACTATAACCATCGAAGTTAATCGAAACTGGCCTGAACGTGATGCCGTCCGGCGCGGCGGTGCTATTGCCACCACACCTCGGGGCCATTCCCCGCTCTGTCCGTCCGCTGCACACTGAGAACACCGAGAAACAGAGCATTAAGGCCCCGCCTTCTGCGCGACCTGTGGCTGGACCGGAAAAACGGACTCGTCGCTGAATACG
>Ga0187866_1003377_pt1 | contig 12015 bp, 11 predicted proteins | sample June2016WEW_11_1_3_FD_133013 | JGI IMG/M metagenome (GOLD analysis project Ga0187866, IMG submission 133013) | Peatland microbial communities from SPRUCE experiment site at the Marcell Experimental Forest, Minnesota, USA - June2016WEW_11_150 | ecosystem: Environmental > Terrestrial > Soil >... | reverse complement strand
CCCCGTCACGCATCGGTTTGGTTCTGAAAAGGCTTTTTTCCATATTAGGGCATCAGCCCAGTCAACACATACCCAAGAAGGAAGCAAGAACGCATGAAGGCAGGCAGGTATTCAGTTCTCCTTGGACTCCTGATGGTGTTAGCATTCAAACTCTACGCCCAGGAGGGTCTCTCAACCCAACTCTCAAAGGTCGCGGGCACGAATGCAGTCAACTATCTTGCTCCACTTTTCTCAGCGTGGGGTGCGGACCTCAACAGCGGATTCTACCATTCCGCCGACTTGCACGACGTCCTTGGATTCGACGTCGGACTGAGGCTGGAGCTGTCCTGATAAAAGACCAGGACAAAGTCTTTGATTTTCTCCTACCGGATCACATTACGTACAACGGTGTTACACTTCAAGCTGGCGTGGACTACGATAACGTGATCCCGGGCTCTCCGACGGCAGTTGGTGCGAGCACAGGGAAGACGGTTGCGGTGAAAGTGAAGCAGACTTCTTCATTTGTCCCTTTTCGCGGACAGACGATCCTGAACTTTACTACGCCGCAGGGATTCGACATGAAATACGCTCCGCTGCTTATGCCACAGGCAGCGATCGGATTGCCGTTCGGTCTGGAAGTCATTGGCAGATTCGCCCCCAATATTACCTTGCCAAATAATGTGGGAAAGGTGAACTTCATCGGATTCGGTCTGCGTCACAGTATTGATCAATATATCCCGATGATGCCGATCGACATCGCAATCCACTTCATGACGCAGAAGCTGACCATCTCCGATATGAGCGACGTCAAAATCCTCGGCGCGAGTGGCACTGCGTATGGCATTGAAGTGAGCAAGAGCTTGGTCATGTTCACGTTGTACGGCGGGTATCAGATTGAGAAATCTTCCTGGACTCTTGAGCCGTATTCATATATCGATCCGTCGACAGCAGCCTCGATCAAGTTATCGGGCTTTTCTGTCGATGGACAAAACACCTCACGATTTCATGCCGGAGTCAGAATTCTCCTGCTCATCATCAATATTCATGCTGACTATTCGTTCGCAAAACAGCCGGTGGTAGCTGCAGGCATAGGGATATCATTCCGGTGAGTCCTGATCTTTGCGGAATGCTGCTCGCGCTCGTGTCAGCATCCGTGATAAAGGATTTTTGATCCGTGCACGGTTGAAGAGACTACTCGCACCCATGGCTTTACGAACATCGATTCTTTCCTGCGCTTTCCTTCTCCTCCTCTCTCATTGCGAGATGCGCGATCGTCCGCTCGCTGATGCGACAGACCTCTTCGAGCGCGCGATTTCACTCTATGAAGACCGGGCATACCTCCGGGCGGAGTCCCTATTCGTTCAATCACTTCCTGTCTTCGAACGCGCCGGCCAGATGTACACAGTCGTTGAAGCCAACCGCTATCTCGGACAGATCTACCAAGCACAAGGACGATTCTACGCAGCGCTAGGAAGGTTTGAGACTGCGTTGCGGCAAACAAAGTCAGTCAAAGATTTTCGGAGCGAAATGATCATCGACGGCCTGATCGGTGATGCGTATGCATCTCTCGGTGGCGATTTGTCCGCTCTGACGTCGTATCGTGAGGCACATCGTCTCAGCTCTGCATTCAATGATCTCGACGCGAAAGTGTCGCTGGAGCTGCGCATGGCAAAGGTTGCCATGTACAATGAGCATCTCGACGAGGCACTTACATACTTCCAGTCAGCATCGACCTATTACGGAGGGAAGGAGGGAGATAGTGCTGCCGTGGCGCTTCGCGGAATTGGCGAGGTGTATTTGCGGCAGAAGAAGTATGACCTTGCCCAGACAGCGTTCACGCAAGCCCGTTCGATTACGCAGAAAGGCGACCAAATCGTCCTTGATGCTCAACTTCGGCTGGATCTCGGGCTCATCCAGCAAGCGCTCGGAAACTATAATGAGGCGCTTCAGTGGTTTCGGGATGCGGTCAACAATCTCCGCAGCAAGAAAACCGGCCGGGAACAGGAAATTGTCCTGGTCTTCAACATTGGCCTGATCTATGAAGAAAACGGCCGCTTCCCTGATGCAAAAAAATACTACTCTGAAGCGGAGGGACTGGCGCGGACCGTGGGTGATGGTATCGCTGAGGGATACCTGGATCTGTTCATTACCCGGTGTGATGAGCGCTCTCTGAATGCCAATCAAAAGGTTCAGGAAGTTAGCCGGCTTGTTCAGGAATATCAGGCTGTAGCGCAGAAGTTCCAGTCAGTCGGTCATCGCTCGGGCGAAGCCTACGCGCACGCACAGGTCGGTCGCCTTCAGGAAATGGTCGGTAATCTGGTCAAAGCACGGGACGAATACCGCGAAGCCATCGAGGTGGAGGAAACAACGTTTGGTGAGTTCAGTATTCCGGAAATTCACCAGCCGTATCAGAATGCACTCACTCTGAAATCAGAGCGCATCGCGTGGTATGCCCAGCTCGCAGGAATCCTCATCCAGATGAAGGTGAGGGAGGAAGCCCTCGCTGTCGTGGAGCTGGGGTCTCAACGGTCGCTGGCAAACATGCTACAAGACGTTTCAATCGCAGTCCGGCATCCCAGTCTCAAGCCGGACCTTCTCAAGGCTCGTTCGGTTCTGCAGGAGTTGAGGATGCTCCAGATTGAGCAGTCCAGCATTCTCTCGATGCGAAGGGAGTCGTTCAATGCCGCGACGGTGAATAGCCTCCACACGCAGATCTCGTCACTGCAGCGGGAATTTACCACACTTTCGGATCGTATCGCCGGTCAATTTCCAAATTACGAACCACTTCTTCACATCGGGTTCACGAAAATCAAAGAAGTCCAGGCGAGCATTCCTCCGGGTACGCTTGTCGTTCGCTTCCTTCCGGCCAACGAACAACTCCATATCTTCGCTCTGACGCGGACAAAGTTCGAGATCAAGAGCACTGTCATTTCAAGGGAAAAATTGCTGTCGCTCGTCGCAGAGTACGTCCGCCTGCTGAATGATCCCAGCGTCTATACGGGATCGGCGGGAGAGACCAGCCTCACAACAATGACCAGGTTTGCGACATTATCCACGCAGCTCTATGACTATCTCCTGCGTCCGGTCGACTCGATGCTGGAACGAAATCTCGTCATCATCACGAGCCCGGAATTCGAGCGCTTTCCCTTCCACACGATCGAGCGACAGGATCGGGGGGGCTCCGTGAAGTATCTCATTGAAATCACGAGCGTGGATTATCTCCCCTCACTGGCTTCGATCAGATACAAAACAACCGAGGCTGAACGGATCAACAAGGTCGTGGCACTCGGGAATCCAACGGGAAAAAACTGGTCGATTGACTACGAACTGAGAGACATTCGGAGTTTCTTCAAGGAAGCAACGATCTACATCGGGAAGGAAGCGACGTGGGAGAATTTGAAGGATGTCAAAGCGGACGTGCTTCAGATTTCTTCAGACTTTCTCATGGGAGAGGGGGACTCCCCGCTTGGTGTCGTCGGCCTCGCAAATATCCAGAATCCGGACGAGGTTGCGAAAACTCCCTTTGAACAACTCACCCAAATCCAGGCGCCTCCGCTGATCATCCTTTCGAATCAGTATGGACAGGGGTTGGGCCTTTCAACGATCCACGCTCTCGTGTTGCGCATGAACGGCACGTCTGACGTTTTCCTCAATGCCTGGTTCTCGGAGCGAAAGGCCACAAAGTTCTTCAGCGAATTCTTCTATACCCATCTTGCCAACGGGCTCGCTCCCGGTGATGCCTACAGGCAGGCTCTTCTCAATCTTATCCGCACACGCGATGTGAGTCATCCTCACTCATGGGGGCAGTTCTTCCATTTTGGAATCGGCTGAGGCGCTGTCCTTTCGCTGGAAAACCCTCCTCGTCCTCAAAGCATGTCCTGGTTTGTATGGACCTCTCGACGCAAAAAAAACCGGCGAGGTATTCAGCCGGGTTGCGTGAAAAGCCTATCATTGGTGGAGGAGCCGCGGCGGGCCTTGATCAATCCGCCTCAGTCTGATTATCGGCATCGCACCTTGATACTTCCAAGCCCTGAGCCAATCTTGATTGTCAGGGTCTTGTCACTCTGTGCGAAATTTTCACTCTCGTACGTGTTCTTCTTGGTCTTCTCAAAACTGTCGTCAACATCGATGCTCGAAAACCAGCTGTCGTCAGTGATGATGCGCGTTGGAGTTTCTTTGGGAACGTAGACGGTTATTGCACCGAGTCCTACCTCGACCTCAGCATATGCTTTTTGCTGGAGTTTGCCGGCGAAGTCGAGTGTATAGGCACCGACACCTCCGCTGAATTTGAGTTTTCGGAAGTTGAGGTTTGTAAGGTGGCTCGCTGAGAATTTGCTTACCCCCGACTCTATGTTGACGTTCTCGCAGGAGATCGCGTTGGGCTCATCACAATGAAGTTCGGCGGAGCTCGCACCGGCCGATATCTTGAGGCTCTTCATTTTCAAACCTGTGAAATCGAGGTAGGCTCTCCCGGCGCCGACTCCGATCTTCATGGAAAGCGGCAGGCCATCTGTGAACTTTGCCGTCAGCTCTCGTTCATCCGGATGGTTGTGATTTCCTTTGAGTTCTTCCCAGGAAATAGACGATGAACGGTGCTCCTGGCGCCTCTTCTCATCTGTCAGATTGATTTCGAGATTGCCCCGGCCGTCCTCGATATCGTAGAACATCTCCAACTGACGTTTGTCATCGTTCTCTCTGCAGTATTCGGCAGCCACAATCTTGTTACCGTTACCTCGCAAAATATTCAAGGTCCCAAACGATGCGACGAGCGAAATCGAAACTTCTTTTTCGGAGGTTCGGGTAACCTCACGACGCAGCACCTCCTGTTGAAAAGCGTTGAGGTACGGAGTTGTCCCCAGCACGCAGAGCGAGGAAAGAAGCAGGTATCGGTTTTTGACTGAGATGTTCATTGCTCTCAAAAGGCCCTAGGAGTCCTGCATAAGCTTACGTAAAGAGGGAAACGGAGTTACAGGGAGTTACTAGTAATGGCGGAGTCTGTCTCGTAGAAACTTGTTGAGCATTTCACGGGCGCGGAAAATGTGTGCTTTTACGGTGCCCAACGGAAGTTTTAGGATTGCGGCAATTTCTTGGTACTCTTTCTCTTCAACATGCCGTAAGTGTATGACATGCCGATACTTCGCGGGGAGCGAATTGATGGCATCCTCGAGAAGCTTCTTACGCTGTCTGTCAATGAGATCTTGATCCGGCTCATATGTTGAATCAGGAAGTTCGTATGTGTAGTCACTTTCCTTCGATTCGATGGGCTTGTCAATCGAGAAGGTCTGAAGCTTCTTACGGCGGATGTAATCGATGCAATTGTTGGTTGCGATCTTGTAGAGCCATGTCGAAAAAGCGAACTCGTCGTTGAAGCTCGACAAGGACATGAATGCCTTAATGAACGCTTCCTGTGTCAGGTCTTCAACCTCATCCTTGTCACGAATCATACGGTAGATGAGATTATAAATTGATTCGTGATACTTCTGTCGGAGTTTTCTGTACGCACGCTGGTCGCCCGCAAGGGCGCGCCTGATCAATACGGCGTCCTCCTCGCGTGATTCAATTCGTCTTTGTTCGGACTTGCTGGCTGGTTCGCGCGTGGGGGGAGAATCGGCGGCACTATGGGGCTTCTTGCTTTTTGCCATTCTGCTTGGACCTGTGGTCGGCGATTCTGCGGTGGTGACTCGGAAAATCGTTCGTGAACGCTTGCCCGACACGAAAGCTATAAAAACGTACCACAGAAAGTAGCTAAAAAAACCGTGAGCTGCAACTGAAGCAGCAGGCTTCGTTTGCATCCGTGTGCGAATTTGATTACTTTTTTAAAATGCTAAGAGATGATCAACAGCGAGCGATGTTCATAACGTTTGAAGGACTCGATTTCTCGGGTAAATCGACGCAGGTGGGTCTCCTCTCGGAGGGATTGACCAGAGCCGGAATGAAGAGTGTCGTCGTCAGAGATCCTGGCGGCACTGCCATCGGTGAACGCATCCGAGCGGTTCTCCTCGACAGGAAAGTGCTGACGATGTCTGATTACACTGAGCTCTTTCTGTTTTCCGCCAGTCGATCACAACTTGTTCACGAGGTTATTAAGCCAACGCTGGTAGGGGGAACGATCGTCGTCTTAGACAGGTTCTATGATTCTACGACGGCTTACCAGGGATGGGGGCGAGGTCTGCCACTCGATGCAATCTCGACCATCAATCATCTTGCTTCGCACGGACTGGTTCCGAATATCACGTATTTCATGGACATCCCAGTGGATGAAGTTGAGCGTCGGAGGCTTCGGCAGAAGACAGGAGCTGATCGGATGGAAATGAGTGGACGCGCATTTTATGAACGAGTGCGCGAGGGGTTTCTTCATCTGGCGAGCGTTGAGCCGAGATTCGAAGTCATCGACGGGATGCTCGGCATCCAGGAAATCCACACGAAAGTCTGGAGCCGGTTCGAAAAGGAAATACACGCAGTTTCGGGGGGAAAAGAATCTGTTCAGGGAAAGAGGAGAGAAGGATGAGTGAATTAACACGACGTTTATTCGACGTTTTGCATAAGCGGATGACCCTTTCAGTGAAATCGCTCGGCTTGCTGGCAATTGTTGTCATCGCATGCGGATTCCTGGTCGGCTTTTTCGGAAGAAGTGATGACGATCTGATGCTCAAGACCCGTCAATGGATCGGGGTTTTTGGCAAGGTATATACAGAAGTCGCGCTGAACTATGTTGATCCGGTGGACCCCGAGCGGTTTATGCATGCGGGGATTGACGGAATGCTAAAAACGCTGGATCCGTACACTGTCTATCTTGGTGAAAAAGAATCCGATGAGATGGACCTCGTGACCACAGGGAAATATGCAGGGGTGGGCATCACGATCGGGGTTCGCGATGGGTACATCACGGTCCTCAGTCCTATGGAAGGATTCTCGGCAGCCAAGCAGGGAATTCAGAGTGGAGACCGGATCCTCGAGGTCGATGGAAAGCCGCTGAAGTCTCTCTCGACAGATGATGTCCGTGAACTTGTCCGGGGAGTCCCCGGGACGTCCCTGAAGATGAAAATCGAGCGTGAAGGCGAGCTAAAGCCACTCGAATTCGTCCTCATCCGTGAGGAAATCCCTGTCAGGAATGTGACGTATGCCGGTTTCGTTTCCGATGGAATCGCCTATATCCGGCTTGAGAGGTTCTCGAGAACAGCGGGAGATGATGTCCGAACATCAATCAAGGATTTGCGGAGCAAGGGGACGATCAAGGGTGTGGTCCTCGATTTGCGCGATAACCCCGGGGGATTACTTGACATTGCCGTTGATGTGGTCTCTAAATTCCTTCCTGAGAGCACGCTCGTCGTATCCACGAGGGGGCGCCGGAGTGATTCAGAACGGAAATACTATTCAACGGAAACGCCAATGCTGGGTGATGTCCCGCTGGCAGTGTTAGTTGATCGGGGAAGCGCGAGTGCAAGCGAAATCGTTGCCGGTGCAATCCAAGATGTTGATCGTGGGGTCATCGTTGGGACGCGATCGTTTGGAAAAGGGCTGGTTCAGACCATTACGCGAATAACCGAAAACAGCTCGCTCAAGATCACTTCCGGTTGGTACTATACCCCCAGCGGCAGGAGCATTCAGGAAATCGACTATTTTCATAGGACGAAAGACGGGGTGTTTACAGTAAAGCCTGATAGCGCTCGGAAGCAGTTCAGGACGGCTCACAACCGGATTGTCCTCGACGGTGAAGGAATTGTGCCTGATTCGACGGTGCCCGATGAGCCGACAAACCGGCTGCTTGATGAACTCACCCGCAAGGCGATGCTGTTCAAGTTCGCTAATCATCTTGCCACAGAGAAAAGGAGCTTCCCTGAGAATTTTGAAGTCACAGATGAGTTGATCCGGGAGTTCGATGCGTTCTTGAAAGAAAGAGATTTCCAGTACGAGGAGGAGGCCGAGGTTCAATTGAAGGCGCTTCGTGAGACGGGGGGGAAGGCGCGCTATGGAAAGTCGTTTTCTGATGAGGTGGACCGGCTCGAGAAGATCATAGGTGTTGAGAAGGGGCGCGCATTCGAGCGGTACGACAAGGAAATTCGCAATGCGCTGAAACTTGAGATCATTGATCGCCTGCGGGGCGAGAAAGCAGCGATTCAGGCCTCCTTCAAGGACGATCGCCAGCTTCAGGTTGCAACGACGCTGCTCAAGAACAGGCCAGTGTATGCCAAACTCATGGGGGGAGGAAAGAAGTAGCAGTGCGAGTTTAGAGTTCTGTACTACAATCTGTACAAAGAAAAAGGCATCCGTCACGTCGAGTGAGGATGCCTTTTCTGTTCTTGATGGGCTCAGCTGCTCCGATCAGGCACGGATGGAATCAAGCTTTGCGTTTACGAGTCGTACAATCTGCTCCAGATCTCCATCTCGGTTCACAAAATCGAGGTTGTCGCTCTCAATGATCAGCAGCGGTCCGCGGTGATAGTTGGATATCCAGCGTTCGTAGTGCTTGTTCAGCTGCTCGAGATAATCCCGCGGTATACCCTGCTCGAACGAACGACCCCGTCGAGAGATTTGCTGGACCAGTGTGTCGATGGAGGCGCGAAGGTAGATCATCAGGTCTGGCGATTTGAGATAATCGGTCATCACTTCGAACAGAGAAACATAGTTGCTGTAGTCGCGATCATCCATTTTCCCGATATCGTGGAGATTCCGGGCGAAGATCTCGGCATCCTCGTAAATTGACCGGTCCTGGATCACGGGTTCCCCCGACTCAGTCATCCGCTTATGGTGCTTGAAGCGGTTGGCGAGGAAGTAAATCTGTAAATGAAACGACCAACGCGTCATATCCGCGTAGAAATCGGGGAGATATGGATTGTCATCCACTGATTCGAAGTACGGCTTCCAGCCAAATCGACCGGCAAGGAGCCGCGTGAGGGAAGACTTGCCTGCGCCGATATTCCCCGCCACTGCCACAAAGAGTGATTTTGAGGGGTCCGTCATAAGTGTCTGAGTCTGGAATTCAAATGAGAAGATTGGACGTAGGGGCACGTGGAATGTATTCGAATGAAGGTACAAAAGCAAGAATCGGGGCAGCTCAAATCAATTCGAATGGACTGCCTTGGCAACCGCCTCCAGTCCATCGATGATGCGCGGGCCGGGTCTGCTGACGATGCTTGCATCGATGATCCCGATTCTTCTGTTCCGTATTGCGGAGAGGGTTTTCCATTCCGGATACATTGAAAGGATATCGCCGCTGGACCGGACGATGTCGTTGGTGGCAATAATGACATCCGGCTGGCGTCGCAGGATTTCCTCCCTGCTGAGGAGAGGATAGGCCGTTGTGGCGGTATGCGCAATGTTCTCGCCATGTGCTAGTGTGATCATCTCGTCGAGGAACGTGCCGGGGCCAATCGCCACAATCGGCTTCAGCGAGAGAAGCATCAGGACGGTTCGTTTCGGCCGGGCGGCCGCCTCACTGACAAGTTCTTGTTTGCGCATGCGAAGATACTGCAGCAGGGAATCTGCTTTGGGAGTCGCGGAGGTAAGAACCCCGGCGTCGCTGATTGACTTAAAAATGTCTTCTATAGTGTGGGGATATGAAACGAAAACAATAATACCGGACGAGCAGAGTTTGTCGTAATCCGATTTCATGTTGCCGGAGCCGGACATGAGCACAAGATCGGGACGTAGAGCGATAATCCGTTCGACGTTTGGATTCATGATGCCACCGACCTTCGGCTTCAGCTTTGCTGAAGGTGGATAGTCACAATAGTCTGTCACACCGATGATCGAAGAATCCAGTCCGAGGGCGAAGAGCGTTTCGGTTATGCTCGGTGCAAGGGAGATGATGCGTTGGGGGGCGTGTTGAAGGACGACGGTGTGTCCGACGTCGTCGGACCTGGAAATGGAACCGTGGGCTTGTTTCTTTTCTTCCCGCGTGCACGATGACCAGAGGAGCGCGGCGGCGAGGATGATGGTGAGTGTTCTCATGGAGTCGGGACCGAAACAAAAAGAGCGAATCGTACTGATCCGCTCTTGGCGACACTGGTGCGGAAGAGATCGTTATTTGAAGGAGGCGAGCGCCTCGTCGACGGTATCGAAGTGTTCGAAGACCGTCACGAGTTTTGTCACGACCAGGAGTTGCTCGATCTTTTCGGAAGCGCGGGCAAGCTTCAGGTTTCCGCCGGCATTCCGAACGGTTGTCAATGCACCGATCAGCATTCCCAGGCCGGAGCTGTTCATGAACTTGACTTCTCCAAGATCCACCACGACTTTGTTCTTCCCCGCATCGATCAGCTTGTGTAGCTCCTCATTCAAAGATGATGCATCGGGTCCACCCATCACGTTGCCTTTGAGCTCGATAAGTTCGACGCCTTTGACTTCTTTGATCTTGAGTTTCATTCGCTGATCCTTTGGTTGTTCCGGTTTTCCTTGATTACACTGCAATTGTACGGGTATCTTTGGGAAAATCCAATATGCGATTTCCTATTCCGGTTTCTTCTTTGCGAGCGAATAGTCGAGCACGATTGCGCTGGCGATATAGATCGATGAATACGTGCCTGTGATAATACCGACTGTCAACGTAAAAGCCATTCCCCGCGTGACTTCACCACCGACGAAAAGAAGCACCAGCAGAGCCATGAAAATGGTGCCAGAGGTGATGATTGTCCTGCTCAGAGTGTCATTGATGCTTTTGTTCATCACGTCGTTGAGTGACATGCTGCGATAGATTCTGGAATTCTCGCGAATACGGTCAAAGACGACAACTGTATCGTTCACGGAAAGGCCGACCAGCGTCAAGAAGGCTGCAATCATTTCCTGCGTGATCTCCAGATTGAGTGAAGGAATGACCCCATCGAGAATAGAGATAATGCCAAGCGTCAGAAGAACATCGTGGTAAAGGGAAAGAACGGCTCCCAGGCCATAGATGAACTTGTATCGGATGGCGATGTATGCCAGAATAACGAACAGGGTCGCGAGGACAGAATACACTGCGTCTCTGCGAAGTTCCTTTCCGATTTTCGGTCCGATTTTGCTTTCCATTACGACCTGGAATTTCAGAGTTGAGAGGTCCGTTTGAATCGCCTCCTTGATCTTGTTGGCAACCGCCATTCCTTCTTCCTGCTTGACCGTCCGGATGAGGATCGTCTGATCGTTTCCGAAGGACTTGATTTCGCAGTCGGGCAATCCGGCTTTCAGAAGTGAATTGCGCAGAACTCCATAATCTGGTGCCGCGCTGAAGGACAAGACGAGCTCTGTTCCGCCGCGGAAGTCAATTCCGTAGTTCAGGCCTTTGACGAAGAGGGAAATCATGCCGAGCACAATGATCGTGGTAGACATGAAATACATCTTCCCACGCAGCGCCATGAAGTCGATATTTGTTTTCTTAAAAAGCCGCATTGAGTTTCAAACTCCTTCTGGAAAATCAATTGTGACAAATTGCAGCGTGCAGGCGAATCTGCGCCGGCCTATCCAAACTTCGGGCTCACTCCCTTATTCAGCATGATATTCATAATGACATGCGTGATGACGACGGAGCTGAAGAGGCTGGCGGCAATACCGATCATCAATGTCAGCGCAAATCCTTGAACCGACCCGGTGCCAAACTGGTACAGGATAACGCCAGTTAGGAATGACGTGACGTGCGCGTCGATGATAGCTGTCCACGCTCTCTTGTAGCCGGCGTCGATTGCTGCGCGAAGTGTTTTACCCCCTGCAAGTTCCTCGCGAACGCGCTCGTCGATCAGCACGTTTGCGTCAACTGCAACACCAATAGTGATCATGATTCCCGCGATTCCAGGCAACGTCAGTGTCGCGGAGAACCCGGCCATGACGCCCAGGAGGAAGAGAAGATTGAAAAGGAGCGCGATATCGGCGACTGCACCAGCCGTATGGTAGTACACCATCATGAACAAGACGGTGAGGATCACCGCGATCATGGTTGCGGTGATGCCGGAACGAATCGAATCCTCTCCGAGCGATGGTCCGACAGACCGTTGCTCGATGATTGACACGGGAGCCGGCAGCGCGCCTGCTCTCAGGACGATTTCCAGCAGCTTGGCTTCGTTCGCGTTT
>Ga0187866_1003367_pt1 | contig 12053 bp, 11 predicted proteins | sample June2016WEW_11_1_3_FD_133013 | JGI IMG/M metagenome (GOLD analysis project Ga0187866, IMG submission 133013) | Peatland microbial communities from SPRUCE experiment site at the Marcell Experimental Forest, Minnesota, USA - June2016WEW_11_150 | ecosystem: Environmental > Terrestrial > Soil >... | reverse complement strand
TCCTGGTGGCCGCCTCCAAGGACGTGCTGATCCAGAGAGTGGTGATCGAGGACAGCGGCTCGCGGAACGAAAAGGGCAAGAACAACACCACCGGCGGGATTCTGCTGGAGGAGGGGACGACCGATTTCCGGGTCGAGGACTGCCGCATCCGCAACGTGCGGGGCAACGGCATCTGGACGCATTCCCTCTACAAGTCGCCGCGCAACCAGCGGGGGCGCATCGCCGGGAACCAGTTCGAGAACATCGGGCGGGACGCGATCCAGGTGGGCCACGCGGTGGCGGTGACGGTCACGGACAATACCGGCAAGCGGATCGGGTACCCGGCCGGGGAAGTCGACGTCGAGAACGGCGGGTTTCCGGTGGCCATCGATACGGCGGGCAACGTGGAGCGGTCCTTTTACTCGGCCAACCACTTCGAGGAGATCGACGGCAAGTGCATCGACTTGGACGGCTTCCACCATGGCGAGGTGCGCGACAACGTCTGCATCAACCGCGGCCGGCCCGAGGATTACCCGTTCGGCAACTATGGAATCGTGATGAACAACGCCAACCCGGACATGAAGTCCGAGTGGATCACCATCGCCGACAACGAGATCGACGGGACGCTGTACAGCGGGATGCTGGTCATCGGCAGCAATCACAAGATTGTCCGGAACCGCCTGCGCAACCTGAATCTGGCGCGCTGCAACGACAACCGGGCGCGGTGCACGTGGCTGCTGGCCACCGAGCCGGAGTTCCTGCGCAGCGGCATCTATCTCGCGCGCGGCGCCGCGCGTCCCGACCCGGCACGCGCGAACCGCATCGAGGCTAATGAAGTGTCAGGCTACGGGATCGCGCAGCACTGCATCGTGGCGGCGCCGGGGGTGTCGCTCGCGGCGAACACGGTCGTTGGCAACCGTTGCGGCGTGAGCTCCGGGAAATAGTCTGGACGGCAGTGTGGTCTGTCCGAGGACATAAACGGTTGACGAGAGACGATGCGGCCAAGTGGTGAACAAATGCTGAACACACAAATTCGGGTCGTCACCGCCCGTCCACTGAAAAGAAAGCAGAGAGCAGTCTGCGAGGACGAGTAGCGTGCCACGCAAACTCAGGGAACTATATGGCAGCAACGCTTATGTCGTGAGACGCTGATCCTGGCTGACACCGTTGCTCACCCAATCCACTCATCCAGAGCAATCGAGCCGTTAGCGTCTACAAAAAAGGCTCTGCGCAACGATTTGACGGGAGGCCCATTTTACGCGGCTTTCTGCAAAACGATGAATTCGGCCTTGGTCACGGCCATCCGCTGACCCTTGAGCAGCAGGTAGCGTAGATTCTTGTATCCGCGGCCGCGCCGTAACAGCGCCTTGATGTTGCCGTTGACCGCCTCCACCACTCCCAACCGAACCTTCGTCCGGCAGTAGTTGAGAATTCCCTCGAGGTGGTCCAGCAGCATCTCGGCCAGCTTCTGGAACGGTCGCAGGCGCTGCCAGCGAAGCTGGTCGATCCAGCTTTGTAGGTACCTCAGCATGGCGCCTTCGTAGCGGTAGTCCCACAGGCGGTCCAGGCCTTCCTTGAGCAGGTAGGCTTTCAGCAGCCGGCGGTTCAGCGCAAACAGCGCATTCAATTCCCGCCGCTTGCCGCTGGTCAGATTGACCCACCGCGTCAGCAGCAGCCAGCGCTTGCATTTGACCAGTCCCCGCCAGCGGCCCCCTTACGGAAAAACTCGGCCCGCCGCACTTGGTCGACCGCGGCGTTGGCGTGCTGCATCACCTGGAACTTGTCCACTCCCATCTGCCGCAGGGCTGGCAGCGGTCAGCCAGTCGATTGCCAACCGCTCAAACAGCGCCGTAAACCGGCTGCCCGGTTCCGCCCAGGGCAGCTTTACCACCCGAACCCCATGCTCGCCGCACTCCCCGCGGAGTGGCTTGGCATGCAGAATGGTCCGGTATTGGCAGGTGTCCAGGTGCCGCCACTGCCGCTCCCGCTGGTGGTCGTACTGCTGGCACGACTCGCCACACTCCGGGCAGGGCCAACTCCGCACATCGTGATGATCCAGATGGACGTGGACCTCACCCTCGGCTAGCTTCACTTCCACCCGCCCCACAAACCAGGGAGCCTTGCTTCCAAGAATCTCTGCGTACAGTTGTCGGTCTTGCATGGAGCTTCATTTTCCCATGCAGAACCGGCCGCCTTCCCACTACAAGGCCGGAATTCCCCTGTAATGTCCCAGAAGAACACAAAATCATTGATCGCCAAGTCGCCAGAACCTCCGTCCACCTTATGACCGCACCTCACTATTTCCTCTCAGACAGCCTTTCGGTATCCGGCTAAAACTGATAATAAAGGAAAACCGTCTCATTGCCATTCATCAACAGAAACGCCACAAAAAGCCCAACGGCATAAGCCACGGCATATATACGCCTTCGAGAAAACCTAATATCCCACGTTTCAGGCACAAAATTGGCGAGCAAGAAGCAACCAATGATTCCAGCAACTGGTATCCACGACACAACGGCTGTCCCCGCAGCACCGATGCCGATCATTTTCCCGAGCCACACTGACGCCATATGAAAATCACTGGAGCGGAACAACACCCACCCCGCGACAACAAGAATGAACGTCAACCACCGAAATACCAATGCAGGCAGCTTTTCTGTCACAGGCTCGGCGATCCGGTCCAGCACTAAAAGAAACCCATGGTATGCGCCCCATACAACGAAAGTCCAGTTCGCACCATGCCAGAGTCCACCCAAGAGCATCGTCACAAATAAGTTGATATACCTCCGCATCGTTCCATGCCGATTACCACCTAACGGGATGTAGAGATAGTCCCTCAACCAAGTGGATAAACTGATGTGCCACCGCCTCCAGAAATCACGTATGCCGAGAGCCTTGTACGGAGCGTCAAAGTTTTGGGGTATTCGTAATCCAAACAGATAGCCTAGCCCGACAGCCATATCAGAGTACCCACAGAAGTCGTAATATAACTGAAACGTGTATCCCAGCGCTGCGGTCCAAGCTCCAACAAATGTTAAAGACTCAAATGCCCCGAGTGCCGGGTTGACCCATCTCGCAAGGAGGTCAGCAATTACGACCTTCTTGATCATGCCAATGGAGAAGAAAGCAATACCACGCACCACGTAGTCCTCATTCAGGGACCGGTCGATATTCTCAAGGTCGCTCTCGATCTGACGGAAACGCACGATAGGTCCGGCAACTAGCTGCGAGAACAGACAGACGTAGGTGAAGTATTCCCAGATGTCTTTCGTCGCTTTTACTCGGCCTGCCGCCACGTCAACTATGTATGAAATCGTATGGAACGTGTAGAAGCTAATCCCAATCGGCAGAACAACCTCCAAATGCGGCAACAAACTGCGCGGAAAAATAGCCGTGGCTGTCTCTGCAAAGAAGTTGTAGTACTTGAAGAAGCCAAGCAGGGTCAAGTCTACCCCAACGGAAACATATACCCATAGCCTCGCCCGGCTCTTTGTCTGTGCGCGGTCAACAAGAATGGCGGCAAAGAAACTAACCAGACTAGAAAACAACAACAGAAAGCAAAACCGCCAATTCCAATAGCCATAAAACACATAGCCACTCAGAGTAAGGAGCACATAACGTTGTTGTTTCGTTGCGAAGAGCCAAAACAACACAGAGACGATAGGGAGAAAAGCGAAAAGAAAAATGTTGGAGTTGAAGACCATAATCAGCTAGTGAGCGTCAAGTGAGATGAGCAAGCCATCCGTCATCAGCTTGGTGTTGACTTCATCCATGTGACCGCCGTCGTACCAACCAGCCGGCAGCGCGTTGAAGTACGCCGGATCACTAAAGTCACGCACTGCTATTCTGTATCGAGGTGCCAGCAGCATTAGAAATCGTCTAACTTCGAGAAGTCTGGCGAGGTATTCTGTCTTCGACGTAATATACTGAACGACATCGGGGTGAATGGGTGAGATCCAGAGTATAGTTGCGACACCGTCCTTAGACGCCTGGGCGAGGAGAATCTCGAGATATTGTTTGCGTTTAGGCGAGATAGAGCGCATTGTTTGAAAACGCCTTAGATACTCGGGGCAAGAGGCTCTAATATGAGTCTCGAGGGCGAATCGACCTGATTGCTTTTCAGATTCCCAAGCAGGATAGTGTAAATACCCATCGGGATCAAAGGAAGTCTGTAGGGCTGGGTGCGTCTGTGTTGCGTGTTGCAACGATCGGAGGATGTCCAGGGTGTATTGAATGCTGAATACCTCTTTGAGGCGCCGAAGCGGACGCAGTATCGCGGGAGACTCTGTGACATCGACAGGCAGGTGAGAGAGCAATTCAGGGGTGTTCAAAAGGCGGTCGTCGAACGAATCGTCTCCATGGAGTGCTTCCACATCAAGACCGATTAGAAGGATCGACGGGCGCGATCCGCTGGAGCGAACGAAGTTATAGATAGCGAGATAGTCCTCGGCGTGGGCACTGTCGACCGCGAAGTTGAAGAACCGCTTTCCCAAGGTTGCATTTAGATAGGACGGCTGGAGTTTCATAGAGCGACTCGACCCTAAGATTATGCCATCTACAGGACCCTGAGATGCGTATGAGGAGAAGAGATGCGCTTTTGTGTTCCGAGAATCGAGAACGACCGGGGCGAGAAAGCGGGTCGGAAAGTAGAGTCGTGGATTACATACGATGGCAAGAAGGAAATAGCACAGAGTAAGCCCTAGGAGGACGATGCCGAAGGCTGCAGCAAAAGATGACCCGAGATGAGCCGGAGGATTCGGCGAAGCATCCTGTTCGGAGATCGCTGGGGGCGCATTCGCTTCCATGGTCTGTTGGGGCACACGGACGTGTTCTGGGTGTCGGAAGGGTATTATTACCACACGGAGTTGGACGAAATCAACTCAGCCTCCAAAATGGCCTCTGCGTAAGAATCTGACAGACCCCCGGTTTCATGTGGTTTCTGTGGAAGGTGGGTTCCCGCTTCCGTGCGCCGGCCACAGGCGGCCGGGCCGCCCTGGGGGCAATGCTGATAGGGGTTTCAAGGGAATCCACGCCTGCCGGGGCGTGGCCAGAGCCACACGGCGCCCGGCGCTTTGCCGAGTGCTCTGCTCCCGGCCACGCTCGGGAGAACAGGCGTGCGCGGGTTCACCGCCGCAGAGCCGTGCCAGACTCGGAGGACGGAATTCTCGAAGGGGTATCCCAGATGAATAGTTTCCGGTAGCACGCGGCCCTACCTCACCAATCTTGGATGCGGCGTCTGCTTGGAAAGAAATGTGGTCTTGGCAAGCCGTCGGGCAGTCCGCCGCTGAAAAGGCCGGGGCAGCAAAACCCCCGACCGCAGCCGACAACCTCAGATACTCAAACCCCCGCCAGTCAGGCACTTCATCGAATTCCTGCCCAGAGCCGTTCTTTCGTCATGCCCCATCTTGTCTGCCGAAAGTCGAATTCGGTTGCTGCCTTGGATGGAGCGTACGGAGCCAACACTTCCGTTCGAAGGTCCGAAACGCACTAATCCCCATACACCAAGAGCGTCACCGATGCCGTTCCTTGCGGAATCGGAAAGAGATAGTTCCCGGATTCGGCAATGTTCTCCATGCGCTGACCGCCCAGTGCTTTTGCCCCCTTTCCTTTCGGGCTGGCGATCAATAGCAAGGTACGCGTTGCAGAACACGGAGCCTTCCATCGAAACTGAAGGCGCTTCCATGATGGATCGGTCACGTCAACGCTATTCATGATAGTCTTCCTGTCGCTGAAGACCTTGATGCGCTTCCAGGCGGAAAAGCCATTCTGAGCAAACGCCACGATGCCGAGTGCGACTATCAGGGCTGCTTTGTTTGCGGTTCGCAAGCTGTTCACCCCTTCACTTCAGCGAACGTCGAGCGGCGTCCGCGAGGATTCTCCAGTACAGACCTGAATCTATCAGAATCCACGCCATGCCGCTCGTTGTACCGGAAGGTCTGTGCGTTGACATGCCGGAGCAGGTGGAACGGCTGGACACTGACGTAGGTTCCGTTTAGGCACCGTCCCAAGAGGCACCAGAAGTACTCCATGCCGCTCGTGTGAACATCACCGACGACGTAGACCTAAGTGTCGTGATCGCTGCTTCCTTGGGCATAGAACGCATTCAAAGGAGTTTCGCGCGATGGACGCGAACCGGCGCTAGGCAAGGCGTGAGGTTGAAGAGGATGTCGCATTGGTTGCCTGCCGCGAACGGGAGCGGAAGCGGAAGGCGCCGGCAGAGTGGAAGGCCAAGCGGAGTACTTCCCTGGCACCTATGACACGCAGAGGCACCGGATGACCCAGTCTGCGCGCAAGTTCATAGCTCTCCCTGATAGTGGCCTCGATAGTGGGACAAATAACGCCCAGGCAAAAAGTGCCGGTCAGCGGCCGGTGAATCTCGATGCCAGGAACGCGCAATCCGAGGGTTCCTTTCACAGGGTCTTGGTTCACGTTGAACAGCGTGACCGGGTTGTCCGAGATGTAGAAGGGGTGTTTTTGCGAAGTACTGTACAGAATCCAAGACTTGTCCAGCAGATGGGGCATTAGGTCTCGCGCCAGCTCGCGAGGCGATGTGATCGACGCGGCGCGAGGCTATCCCTCGTCGAGGAATTCGAATCCCTCAACGTTGTTGGGGTCCCAACCAGCGCGTTTGATGACGTCGTGCAAGCGGTCAACTTGGCCCTTCAGTTGTTTGCGTCGCGCGTCCGTTCGGAGCATCTGCACAGTAGGGAATAGGGCCACCATCGCTCTCCCTGTGGCACTAAGACCGTGAACGCTGCGCGCGGCTACTATCTTCTTGATGATGTCGCTGGTCACACCTTCCATGTTGGTCAGCAGCGGATCAACCGACTGCGAGACGCCATCAACTTCTTAGTCGTAAAAGGCCTTGGCGGATGCAATTTTCTGAATCGATGCGCTGAACGATTTCTCATTGGCCATGTCAAATACGAAGATCTGGCTGCCCCTGCCGGACGCGAAGTTCCGTAGAAGGAATTGCGGGACGTAATGTTGATTTGTCGCGCCCGTCCTATCGTGTAGTGAAGCCTGGCAGTATCCATTCTAGCAACCGGAGACGAGCACGAACGATCCGTTGTGAGGCGCGGCCTTCTTCATTGGCCCGGCGAAGATGCGCGGTGAGTTGCTTCCTGAATTGGAGCGCGGTCATGTTCATAGTCTTGTTCCTCAAGTTCACGGATCCGTACCGTACATCGTGGTTCTGCACGTCGAAATACAGGAGCTGAAGCCAATCACGTGGCATTTCGGGCGCTCTCGGGAACGGAGACAGGACGGCGGGCTCTGGACAAGCCTGGAGGCTTATCCTACTCTGGAGGTCTGTGGCGAATCCTGAATCCGCGGCCGCGTTTCTGGCCGGACATGTCGAGCGGGTACGCCGGCAGCAGCCGAAGAAGCGCATTGTGTTTCCCGAGGGGGGCGATCCGCGCGTGCTGGCGGCCGCCGAGCGGCTGGCGCGCGAGGGGCTGGTCGAGCCGATCCTGATCGGCGCGCGGCCGGCGGGCGCTTCCTCGGTGCTCCAATTCGTTGACCCGGGGACGTCGCCGAACGCGGCCAGGTACGCCGCGCTGTACTCGGAGCGGCGGCGCGGTCGGGGGATTACCGAAGCGGAGGCGGCCCGGACGGCGCGGCGTCCGCTATACTTCGCGGCGCTGATGGTAGCGGCCGGAGACGCCGACGGCACCGTCGGGGGCGCTTCGAACACCACCGCCGAGACGGTGCGCGCCGCGCTGCACACGATTGGGACCGCTCCGGGCGTCCACACCGTCTCCGGGTTCTTCGTCATCGCGCTGCCGAACCGGGCCTGGGGGCACAACGGCCTGTTCCTCATGGCCGATTGCGCGGTGGTCGTCGACCCGACCGCGGCCCAGATGGCCGATATCGCCATCGCTACCGCGGCCAGCACCGAGGCGCTGCTCGGGACCAAGCCGGTGGTGGCACTGCTGTCGTTCTCGACCAAGGGCAGCGCGCGGCACCCGGAGGTCACCAAGGTGGTGGAGGCCTTCAAGCTGGTGAAAGCGCGGGCGCCGCAGCTTGAGGTGGACGGGGAACTGCAAGCCGACGCCGCGCTGGTGGAGGCGATCGGCCGCTCGAAATCGCCCGACTCCCGCGTGCCGGGCCGCGCCAACACGCTCATCTTCCCCAATCTCGCTTCGGGCAATATCGGCTACAAGCTCACCGAGTGGATGGCGGGCGGCGCGGCCATCGGCCCGCTGCTCCAGGGGCTGGCCAAGCCCGCTAACGATCTCTCTCGCGCCTGTTCGCCCGAAGAGGTCTACAGCGTTGCGGTCATCACCGCGACGCAGTGCGGCGACGGCAAATGAAAGTCCTGGTCCTCAACAGCGGCAGCTCGACGGTGAAGTACCAGTTGTTCGAGACCAGCCTCGAGCTGATGGCGGCAAACGAGGACCGGAGTCTCAAGCGCGGTATCGTCGACCGTATCGGCGAGGCTGTTCCAGACCACGCCGCGGCGGTCGAGATCGCGCTCGACCAACTGACGGACCCGCAGCGCGGCGCGGTCCGGACACTCGATGAGATCGAGGCGGTGGGCCATCGAATCGTGCACGGTGGCGATTATTTCAGCGAGCCCGTGCGGATCGACGAATCGGTGGTGGAGCGGATCCGGGAATGCATCGCGCTCGCGCCGCTGCACAACCCGGATAACCTGAGCACCTACGAATCCTGCCGGCAGCGGATGCCCGGCGCCGCGCACGTGGCCGTGTTCGACACCGCCTTCCACCAGACGCTACCGCCGGCGGCCTACACCTACGGGCTGCCCTACGAGGTCTGCGCGCGGTACAAGCTGCGGCGCTACGGCTTCCACGGCACCTCGCACCGCTACGTCGCGCTGCGCTTCGCCGAGATCCACCGCCGCCCGCCGGAGGACTTCAAGCTCATCACCTGCCACTTGGGCAACGGCTGCTCGATGTGCGCCATCGACCGGGGCCGTTCGGTCGATACCAGCATGGGCCTGACGCCGCTGGAGGGCCTGCTGATGGGCACACGTTCCGGCGATACGGACCCTGGCGCGGTGCTGCACCTCATGCAGTGGGAGCGGCTGGATGTCGAGCAAATGGATTCGCTGCTGAATCACGCGAGCGGTCTGCACGGGATCTCGGGCGTCTCGAACGACATGCGGACCCTGCTCGAGAGCGCGCGCGAGGGCAACGGGCGCGCCCGCCTGGCGATTGACGTGTTCTGCTACCGCATCCGGAAATACATCGGGGCGTACTTCGCGGCGCTCAGCGGGGCGGACGCGGTGGTCTTCACGGCGGGCATCGGGGAAAACGCGCCGGCCATCCGCGCCGCGGCGTGCGAGTCTCTGGAAGCCCTGGGAATTCGCATCGACCCTGCACGGAACGGAGCCGCGCTGGGAGTGGAAGCGGACATCTCGGCCGACGGCGCGGCCACTCGCGTCTGGGTGATTCCAACCAACGAGGAACTGCTCATCGGCCGCGACACCGTGCGGTGCATTCAAGCAACGACTAGAATGCCTACCGCTTGCTGACGCGCGCGGTTCGGTGCTGCCGCGCGGCCCTCAGCACCGAACCGCGACCGTCAGGGAGCGGTTTCCAGCGCGGCCAGCGCGCGGCGGCACACTTCGGCGTGGCGCGCGCGCCGGTCGTGGCGGAGGCGGTGGCGCGTCTCCTCGTCGAGCGGCGGCAGCAGGTCGAAGGTGATGTTGGCGGGCTGGTAATGGGCCGGATCTGCGCCGGAGATGTACCGGCACAACGAACCCAGCGCGGTTTCGGGAGGGAAGAGGCGGGGCTCGAGTCCCTGCGCCAGCGCGGCGGCGTTGCGCCCCGCGACCAATCCCGTGGCAATCGACTCGACGTAACCCTCCACCCCCGAAATCTGCCCCGCGAACAGGCACGCCTGTTTATTGCGCAATTGGAGGGCGCCGTTCAGTAACGATGGCGCATTGATGTAGGTGTTGCGGTGCACCTGGCCGAAGCGGAGGAACTCGGCGCGCTCGAGTCCCGGGATCAGGCGCAACACGCGCGCCTGCTCGTTGAAGCGCATGTGGTTCTGAAAGCCGACCAGGTTGTAGCTCGCGGCGCGCAGGTTCTCCTGGCGCAATTGCACCACCGCGTGAGGGCGGCGCCCGGTTCTCGGGTCGGCGAGGCCCACTGGCTTCATCGGGCCGAAACGCAGCGTGTCGCGTCCGCGGCGCGCGAGCTCCTCGATGGGCAGGCAGGCCTCGAAATATGGAACGTCCTCGGGGATGTGCGCGCTGGCGCTCTCGGCGGCCAGCAGGGCGTCGACGAAGCGCTCGTATTGCTCCCTGTCGAAGGGGCAGTTCAGGTAGTCGCCGGTCGAGTCGAGCGACTTGCCGTAGCGCGAAGCGCGGAAGGCAATCGACAGGTCCACCGAATCGGCCTCGACGATGGGGCTGATCGCATCGTAGAAAAACAGACGGTCCGAGCCGGTGAGCCGCGCGATTTCCTGCGCCAGGGCGTCGCTGGTCAGCGGGCCGGTAGCGATCACCACGATACCGTCCGGAATTGCCGTGACTTCCTCGCGCCGGATCTCGATGGATGGATAGGAGGCGATGACGGCGGTGACCCGCTCGGCGAAGACCTCGCGGTCCACAGTGAGTGCGTGGCCGCCCGGGACCCGCGCCTCCGCGGCGATCTCGAGCAGCAGCGACCCGAGGCGGCGCAACTCCTGCTTCAGCAGCCAGGGGGCCGAGCCTTCCTGCTCGGTCTTGAGCGAATTACTGCACACTAACTCGGCGAGACGGTTCGTCTTGTGGGCGGGCGTCGGGCGCACGGGGCGCATCTCATAGAGAATGACCCGGCAGCCGGCGCGCGCCGCCTGCCAAGCGGCCTCGCAGCCCGCAAGTCCGCCACCGATGATGTGAATGGGGTGGATCAAGGCCGTGGAACCATTCTATCCACCCCACGGGACAGGCCGGGCTACGCGTGCTGCGTACGCATCTGCGCGAAGAGGGCCTCGGCGCCTTTCTGCATCTCCTCAGGGGTAACGTCCTTGGTGTGGGTGGCCAGCCCCCAGGAGTGGCCGAAGGGATCGGTCAACTTGGCGTACCGATCGCCCCAGAACATGTCGGTGGGCGGCATGTCGGCTTTCGCGCCAGCCGCCACCGCCTGCTGGAACGCCGAATCTACGTCCCCAAAGTAGACGTAGAGGCTCACAGTGGTTCCGCCTAGAGAGATCGGCGAGCGCGCGCCGCCCGGAAACTCGTCCCCCAACATGATGCGTGAGTCGCCGATCTGCAGCTCCGCGTGGCCGATCTTGTCCCCAGGCGTGACCATGCGAGATATCTCGGTGGCGCCAAACGCCTGCTTGTAAAACTCGATTGCCTTAGCTCCGTCCCGCACGGCCAGGCCCGGCGTGACGGAGTGATAGCCCTTTGGTATTGGTTGTGCCATTTTCCCCTCTTTCTGAACGGGCTAAGCCCGTTGCCACCAGTATAAAATGATTTCGTGCCCGTTGGGATTCAACCCGAGCAGATCCGAAAGGCCGCTGAGCGGATTCGCCCCATCGCGCACCGCACGCCGGTGATGACCTCGCGTAGTTTCGATGCCGCAGCCGGAGTCGAAGCGCACTTCAAGTGCGAGAACTTGCAGCGGGGCGGCGCGTTCAAGATCCGCGGGGCTTCCAACTTCATCTTCTCAATTCCCCGCGAGGATCTGGCCCGGGGCGTCGTTGCCTACTCGTCGGGGAACCACGCGCAGGCGGTGGCCATCGCGGCGCGGCACGTGGGCGCGCGAGCGACGATCGTAATGCCGGCCGACGCACCGCGCTCGAAAGTCGAGGCCACCCGCTCCTACGGCGCGAGCATCGTCGCCTACGATCGCCTGCGGGAGAACCGCGAAGCCATCGGCGCGCGCATCGCCCAGGAAAGCGGGGCCACGCTGGTTCCGCCCTACGATCATCCGTGGACCATCGCCGGGCAAGGCACGGTGGCTCTGGAACTGCTCGAGCAGGCGCCCGAACTGGACGCGCTGATCGCGCCGGTCGGCGGCGGCGGACTGCTTTCGGGGTGCGCCATCGCAGCCAGGAGCATCAACCCGAACATCCGCATCTTCGGCGCGGAACCGGAAGACGCCAACGACACG
>Ga0187866_1003364_pt1 | contig 12058 bp, 10 predicted proteins | sample June2016WEW_11_1_3_FD_133013 | JGI IMG/M metagenome (GOLD analysis project Ga0187866, IMG submission 133013) | Peatland microbial communities from SPRUCE experiment site at the Marcell Experimental Forest, Minnesota, USA - June2016WEW_11_150 | ecosystem: Environmental > Terrestrial > Soil >... | reverse complement strand
TCGATCGGGCAATGGTCAGGAAACGTGGAACGTCACGCCTGAGACCATGCTGACAGGAATCGAAAGAGGACAGTTTCAACCTGGCGACGAGATTTCTGCGAAGCTCTACAAAAATCACAACCTCGCCGAAGTCACGCTGATAAAACGCGGGGTGAAAGTCAATTGAGCCGGTTGAAAAGCAATTAGATCACCAACGACGAGGCGCGGATCATGGCGGAGAACCCTCCGCCATTCTTTTCTCCCGGCGTACATCACGGCGAGGGTCGCGAAGGGTTTGCAGGATTGGCCGCCGCATGGGTCTCCATTTCTTCACGCGCCAGCAGCAGGATCTCCGGCCTGTACTCGAAATGCATGGCGTCGAAGAAAAGCCATTTGCCGCCCCACACGAAGCCGTGCCGCTCGAACGCGGCCACGACGGGCTGCGGCACGGACCAGCGCCGTTCGTACGGAGTGGCCCACCAGCGATCGTCCTTGTCCATCACCCAGCGCCAGTAGGGGATCTTGCCGGCGTAGCTTCTCGGAATCAGGTCCACGGCAAGACCGTAGCTGTGATAGCTTCGAGCCAAGGTCCCCGCCACGTCGCGGAAATTGAAGCCATCGATCTCCGCAAGACCCGCGAGAAATGCGGCAGTTCGCGAGTCCGAGCTGCGTGCAGCTTCACAATCGCTGGCCACCTCCCGCAGGGCCCCGGCAATGCGCTCGTGGACTTGAACGGAGAATCCGAGGAAATCCACCCGCTCGATCCTGTGCAGAGTCTCCGCCCGTGAACCGGCCCTGAAAAGGCGCTCCAGGAAAACTTCGGAACGACGCGGCGGATGCGACCGTGAGGCTTCCAGGAGCTTCTTGAGCCTCGCGGCGCTCTCATCATCAAGGCTCGGGAGAGGAGGAAGGTCCCCCAACGCGTACCGGTAGAAGCGAAACTGCGCATACCGCTCCCAGTCTCCACGTTCCACCTCGGGAAGGAGCCTGCCATGCGCCCAGACGAACCACTCACCGTCCATGCTCAGTGCCCACTCACCGTCGTGAAGCTCTGCGCCGCTGATCCTGTCAGGGTAGGCTGCGGCGAGCGCCGTGAGCTCGCTCTGACCCGTGCTTTCGGCGCCCGGCGCGGGAAAGAGATTCACGCCCTGGGCCACGGCGGTCCCCGCGATCCCGGCGAGCAGGGTCAGGGTGATGGGGATCAAGAATCCAGCGGGCCAGGCAAGTGGCATGTGTCGATTCACTCCCCGTCGAACAGCCCGCGCGCGCGCAGGCGCTCGATCGTGAGCGGGGCGCTTCCTTCGAAATGGTTGTTGATGTTGAGGTAGATCGTCAGGCTGCGGTCCCTCATGTCCCGCATCATGTCCACGAGCCGGGCCAGGTCCTCATCCTTCGGTGCGACGATCCGGTCCCAACTTTCCCCTGTCTGCCTCTCCATGCCCTCCCTGTCGGGTCCGTGCAGTCGCACGACAACGGAATCACGCACGAGCCTGCCGAATCTCCGCCAGGTATCGAATATCGAAGTCATGTAGTAGCCCTGCAGGAAGACGTGGGAGAGCCCCCTCTCCGCCAGGAACTCGAAATAGCGCTGGTCGACCCACCGGGGATTCCGCGGCTCCACGGCGATGGGAAGTGACCGGGGGGCCGCATCGAAGAACATGCCCAGCAGCCGCAGGAACTCTTCCTGCGATGCCATTTTCTGCCTGTTCAGGTATTCGAATTGCAGCATGAGCATCCCGATCTTCGGCGTCAGCGCTGCCATTCTCGCAAGCACCTCCTGGAAGAGAGGAACGGAAAGGAACTGGGGGTTCGGCCTCAGGCCCTGCTCCCCCTTTTTGGGATAGAAGTGCGTCAGAGAGAGCATGTGGGGAAGCTTGACGGTGAAGCGGAAGCTCTCGGGCGTCACCGAGGCATACTGGGCAGCGGTTGCGGGTTCCGGCGGCGCCCAGAACCACTGGTCGACCTCCACCGTGTCGTAGCGGGCCGCATACTCGGAAAGGTAGTCGATGCCGGCCGCCTTTGAGTAGACAAGGCCTTTCCATGAGGGATATTTCCAGCTGCAGGTGCCCACGCGGAGAGTCGAACCCATGGAGGAAATATACCAGTCCGTCCGCGGACGGTGTAGCGCAGCGTGGATTCCGGGACGCAATTCAGGTACACTCGAGCTGTCGTGAAAAAAAAGAGGCCGGTCGTCACCTCGCTCCGAAAGTCCCTCGCGTACGGGCCCGCTGAGCTCGCCTTCGGCACGAGCGGCCTCCGCGGCCTCGTGAAGGACATCACGAATCTCGAAGCGTACGTCAACGTGCGCGGTTTCCTCGCCTGGCTCTTGAAGGGCGGCGAGATCGAGAAGGGGGGAACCGTTTTTGCCGCGGGAGACCTGCGGCCGAGCACATCGGCGATTGTCCCCGAGGAGGGTTTTCGCGGCGACATCCTGCATGCCGTATGCCGCGCGGTGATGGACGAGGGGCTCGTCCTCTCCAATCTCGGGAAGATCCCCACGCCAGCCCTCGTGCTGCACGCGATGCGGCATTCGGCGCCCTCGATCATGGTGACGGGCAGCCACATTCCCTTCGACAGGAACGGCTTGAAGTTCACCCGGCCTTCCGGCGAGGTGATGAAGGCCGATGAGCAGCCCATCCTCGCCGCAGTCGCCGACGCTCGCCGTGCCGAGTACGAGAGGCCCTTCGAGCAGAGCATCTTCGACGAGCGCGGGATGCTCAGGCCGGAGAGCAGGGTGGACATCCCCGAGCCGGATCCCGAAGCAGGGGAAGAGTACATCCGTCGGTATGTCACCGCGTTCCCCCCCGGGGCGTTGTCCGGAAAGCAGGTGCTGGTATGGGAGCACTCCGCCGTCGGCCGGGAGCTGCTCGCCCGAACGCTCCAGGATCTCGGCGCCCGGGTGGTCCGAGCGGGTCGGAGCGAGACCTTCGTCCCCGTGGACACCGAGGCGGTGAACGAATCGATGCTCCAGTCCCTCCAGGCGCTCGTCGATGCGAACGGCGGAGCGTCGCTGGCCGCCGTCGTCTCCACGGACGGAGACAGTGACCGTCCCCTCGTCCTGGCGGTGGACGCCGGCCGAGTACGCTTCATTCCGGGAGATCTCCTCGGCCTTCTGGCGGCGAGGTTTCTCGGCATCCGGCACGTCGCGGTTCCCATCAGCTGCAACGACGCGGTGGACGAGTTCTGCAGTGCCCACGGCATCGAGCTCGTGAAAACCCGGATCGGCTCCCCCCACGTCATCGCCGCCCTGCGGGAGGCTGGCTGGGAGGGAAACGGCGGATTCCTCACCGCCTCGCCCGTGGCCGTGCCGGGCGGCGGTTCTCTTTCCCCGCTGCCCACGAGGGACGCCCTTCTGCCGATCCTCTGCGCCCTGACATCCCCGTTGGGCCGGGATTCGCTGCCGAAGAGGTTCGGCAGGTCCACGGTGCTTCGCGATTTTCCCATGGACGCGGCGCGTGAGATCATGCGCTGGCTCACCCCCTCGGATTCCTCCATCGTCGAGGCAGCTTTCACGCCCACCGGGCTCAGTGTCCGACACGCGGACGGGACGGAGCGCATCCTGGAATCTTCCGATGCACGGGTGGAGGAGATCGGGGGAATCCGCGCGGGAATCAGCAGGTATTTTCTCCCGGAAGATGGCTTCCCGGAGGTTGAGCGGATCAACTGGCTGGACGGCGTGCGCGTCCGCTTCTCCTCCAACGACGTGGCGCACTTGCGGCCGTCGGGGAACGCTCCCGAGATGCGGTTCTACACGAACGCCCACAGCGCCGAGCGGGCGGACGCCATGGCGCGCCTGGGGACCGGCGAGGACGGGATCCTGCGTCGCATGGCCCGGGACGCGGCGGACCGGATTGCTATCGCGAGCTACCGGGCCACGCCGCGTGCGCTCCCCCTGTTCGGCGCGATCCAGCATTACGCGTGGGGTGGGTACGAGTTCATCCCTGGTCTTGTCGGAATGGACAATGGCGGGCGCCTGCCGTGCGCAGAACTGTGGATGGGCGCGCATCCCCGGGGACCTGCGCAGGTCGAGATCGACGGAACGCGCATGACCCTGGACCGGCTGATCGCAGCCGACCCGTGGCTCACGCTCGGCCCAGGAGTCGCCCTGCGTTTCGCGGGACGCCTTCCCTACCTTTTCAAGGTGCTCGACGTGCGGGACATGGCCTCGATCCAGGCCCATCCTTCACGAGCCCAGGCCGAGGAAGGATTCGCCAGGGAGAATGCGGCCGGGATCCCCATCGATGCCACGAACCGCACGTACCGCGATGAGAATCACAAGCCCGAGGTCCACGTCGTGCTCACAGACTTCTGGATGCTGCACGGGTTCAGACCCCTGGAGGACATATTCGAGGTCCTTGCATCGCAGAAGGAGCTCTCGACCATCTTCGCCGGGTTCCCGGAGAAGCTCGGCGCATCAGGACCGGATCCCGAGGCCCGGACTGCCCTCCTGCGGGACCTGTACCGCATGGTCATGACCATGCCGCAGCACGAGGTGGACGGAATCCTGGACCCCCTCGTCTCCCGGCTCGAAGCGGAGGAATCAGCCGGCCGACTGGGAAAGGACGATCCCGGCTTCTGGGCCCTGAGGGCGGCGCGGACATTTCCACTGCCGGCCGGGCACCGCGACCGGGGGATACTCTCGATCTACCTTCTCAACCTCATTCACCTGCGGCCGGGGCAGGGGACGTACCAGCCCGCGGGAACCCTGCATGCCTATCTCGAGGGGGCGGACGTGGAGCTGATGGCGAACTCCGACAACGTTCTGCGCGGCGGGCTCACGCCGAAGCACATCGATGTGCCGGAGCTGCTGGGTACCCTGTCATTCCGGGACAGTCCGCCGCCGCTCCTCGAAGGCAGGGCGACGTCCGAGACCAGCCGGGAATACGAGACGCAGGCGGAGGAGTTCGCGCTGGAACGGATCGAGGTCTCCCCGGGGGTCCCGTATTCCGGAGGCCGGGAGCACAGCACCGACACGCTCATCGTGACCGAAGGGGGGGCGGCGGTTGTCGCCGCGGGGCGTACGCTCCTGCTCTCACGGGGCGGCTGCGCGATCGTGCCCGCCGGTGTGCCCTACTCCATCGCTGCGCGGGCCTCACGCGCGGTGCTCTTCAAGGCAGGCGTTCCGGCCTCTGCCTGAACCCCTACACGTATTCCGGGCCGAACATCTCCGAGGCGCGCGCGTAGAGCCTCTTCAGATCATCAGCCTTGTCCCGGGGACAGACGAGCGTCACACTCGGGGTATGCACGATCACCAGGTCCTCGCACGCGAACGCCGCGATGAGGTGCCCGGGATCGCTTGAGACCACGAGTGTCCCCTTTGTGTCGAGAAGGAGGCGCTTTTCCGCCGCGGAGCTGTTGCCCTCATCGTCCATCGGACAAGTTTCCGCAAAGGCGGGCCAGGAGCCAATGTCCTTCCACGAAAGAGCCATGGGCAGTGCCGCGACCTTGACCGCCGGGTCCCGCGAGGCTCTCTCCATGACAGCGAAATCCACGCTGATTTTCTTCAGCCCCGGGTACACGCGGCTGATCGTTCCTTCGAACCCGGGCGCACCCCACGCATCCGCGATCCTGCGTACGCCGTCGAACGTCTCCGGCTCATATCGCTTCACGCAGTCCAGGAACGACTCCGCCTTCCAGACAAACATCCCGCTGTTCCAGAGGTACCGTTCGGGACCCTCCGCCACCCAGCGTTCCGCGGCGGCCGCATCCGGCTTCTCCCTGAACTCCTCGACAGTGCGCGCTTTCCCGAGGAACCGCTCTCCCAGTCGAAGGTAGCCGAAGCCGGTTGCCGCGCGTGTCGGCGCAATGCCGAATGTCACCAGCACGCCCGGCCCGGATTCGGCGGCATCGAACCCGCGGGTCACCACCTCGCGGAAGGTGTCCTGCGGCTCGATGAGATGGTCCGCCGTGAGCACGAAGATCGTCGCCTCCCTGTCCACGCGGGCGATGACGGCAGAGGCGAAGGCCAGCGCGACGAGGGTATCCCGGCCGACAGGCTCTCCCAGGTACCGGTCCGCCGACATGCCCGGCAGGGCGGCGCGGACCGCAGCGCGGTGCGCCTCGGCGGCGCAGACCCATCGGCGTTCCGGGGGCACCAGCCCGTCCAGCCTCTGAAATGCGAGGTCGAGCAGGCTCTTTCCCCTGATGAGGGGAAGGAGCTGTTTGGGCTCCCGGCTCCTGCTCATGGGCCACAGCCGGGTCCCCGAGCCTCCGGCAAGAATTACCGCGTGTCTCATCGCGCGAAAGCATACCTGCGGCGACACGCGCTGTACATGGCCCGGAGATGCTCGTCCACGTCGCGCCTCCCCCGGCCTGTCAGCTGCGCGCCACTTCGACGGCGATGGCGTGCATGATGCACGAGCTTTCAGGTCCGGTCCCGCTCGTGCCCGTGAGCATATTTGCCGATCCGGCCCTGTCCTCCCCTCTCGCGTCGAGCTCGAACCAGATTCCCTCGTGCAGGGAAACCACCCCGGGCATGATGTCGTCAGAGACTCGAACGCGGACATGGACCACCCCGCGCTCATTGAAGAGTCTCGCCCCTCCGCCCGGATCGATGCCGCGCCGCGCGGCGTCGGCAGGATGCATCAGCAGCTCGTGGTCCGCAGGGCCGAGAGTGCTCGACCGATCGCCGTTCTGGGAATGTGTCCTCTCGGCGCGCTTCGGCGTGAGGAGGCTCAGCGAGTAGCGCTCATCACCCCCCTGGCCGCGCCAGGTGGGAATAGCGGGGAAACCCGTCTCACGCTCGTATCGCTCGCTTGCCAGCTCCACCTTGCCCGAAGGCGTGCCCAGCGGGTGGCCGGCGGGATCGGAGGCAAAGTCCGCCAGCCCCACGCGCTCCTGGTCGGGCGCCAGATAGACACCCGTTCTCTTGAGCTCCGCGATGTCAGGGACTTCGGATGACGCCAGGAAAGCGTCGATCCATTGTGAAGCGGTGCGTTCACCCGAGAACGCGCGGCCGAATCCCATTCGGTCGGCGAGATCGCAGAAGATATCCCAATCAGGGCGCGCGGAAGGGCCGGGCGGAAGCACCGCAGGCTTGTAGAGGAGGTAGTTGCCGAGCCAGGGAATCCCAATGTCTTCCTTTTCCAGGGGCGAGGCGGCGGGGAGCACGACGTCGCAGTGGCGCGCCGTCGGCGTGAAGAACATGTCGTGGCAGACCGCGAAATCGAGGGACTCGAAGGCGGCAATGCTTTTGTGAACATCGGCCCCCTGGTTGACGTAGTTCCCGCCCGCGACATAGACGGCGTGGATATCGGCCGGGTAGCCGCCGCTCGTCCCGCGGAGAATCGCGTCCGGCCAATGGAGGACCGGCACGTGAAGCTGCCCAGGAGGCGCGAGCGGGTCCAACGTGCCCACACGCGGCGCGGGAAGACAGTTGTTCATCGAGCCCGTCGATCCTCCGCGAATGCCGAAATTGCCGGTTGCAAGCTGGAGCGCCACTGTGAGTCGGTACGTCTCCTCACCCGCGTGCACCCGCTGGATCGAAAATCCCGGGATGAGCATGGCCGGGCGGGCAGCAGCGTAGGCGCGTGCGAAGCGCCGGATCTCCGCTGCCGGCACCCCGCATACCTCCTCGGCCCAGGCGGGAGTATGCGCCGGACCGCCATCCTTTCCGAGGACGTAGCGTTCCAGTCTCTCGAAGCCCACCGCGCGGGAATCGACGGAGGCGCGGTCAACGAGACCCTCGTCGAGCAGCACGTAAAGCGTCGCGATCATGAGGGCGGCATCGGTTCCCGGTCGGCAGGGCATCCACCAGGTCGAAGCGTGCGCGACCGTCGAGGTCCGCCGCGGATCTATGACGACGATCGCGGCACCCCGCCTCTTCGCCTCCCGCAGTCTCTGGGGCAGCTCCGAGCCGAGCCGGGTGTCAAGCAGGTTTGCACCCCAGAGGATGATCATCTCGGCGGATCGGGTCGTTGCCGCGTCGAACCCCGAGATCTTCCATTGGGGCCCGAAGAGGAATGGCAGCACGGCCCGCGCTGCCCCGTTGCTGTAACTGCCCGCGAGCGTCGTGCATCCACCGGTGACGTTCAGAAATCGTCTGGTCAAAGTGTCGGTGTTATGGAGAGCGCCTGTCGAACCGGCGCTCGCCAGAGAGAGAACTGACGCAGGCCCATGCCTCGCCCGGATATCGCAGAGTCTCGTCGCGATCATGTCGAGCGCCTCGTCCCACGTGGCCTCGCGGAACGAGGTCGAGCCGCGCGGACCGATCCGTATCAGGGGCCTGGAGAGCCGGTCGGGCGCGTAGTGTGCCCGAACCAGGCCGAAGCCTCGACGGCAGGCCTTGATGTGGCGGCCCCCGGCCGGATTGTGCAGCATCTTCATCGCGCGCCCCCCTTCGATTTCCACGAGGAGAGGACAGGCGTTGCCGCCGCAGTCTTTGCCGCAGAATACAGGGACCGTCTTCATTTGCGCGGAAATCATACCGGCGCCGCCGCGGGCTGTACATGCGGACAGGATTGTAGAAAGGATCGTTTCAAGCTACAGAAATGTAGCCTGCCCTCATCGCCCCGAGGCACGAAACACGCGAAAACGGCGGAATTCTGCTGATTTCGGGCTGGCACGATTATTGCTTTATTCCATGTGGGCAAAGAAAGGATCCTATCGGTGACCAAGAAAATAGAGGCGATCATCCGGGAGGACTCGCTGGAAGCAGTAAAGGACGCTCTTCGGGACATCGGCATCGTGGGCATGAACATATTCGAGATCCGGGGCCACGGGAGACAGGGAGGCGTTGACAAGTCATGGCGCGGCGCCACCTACAGGATGGACCTCCTGCCGAAGATCCAGCTGAATATCATCCTCAGCGAGCACAACGTGGAGAAAACAATCGACGCGATCATGAAGGCCGCACGCACCGGGCGGGAGGGCGACGGAATCATCTTCGTCTACCCCGTGGAGGACGTGGTCCGCATCCGCACGGGAGAGCGGGGTCATGACGCGCTGATGTACCCGAACGATATCGACGCGAGAAGAGCGAGGAAGTAGGACCTCCTGGGGTGGGCACGGCGCGAGGGGCGATTCGCCCTCCCGCGCCGCCCTGCCCGTTTCTCCTCAGCGTGCCCTGCGCGGATCTTTTCAGCCGATCTTGCGCCGAAGGAGGGACTCCACCGCGTCCCGGTTCTTCCACAACGCGCACCCGCCCTCGGTTTCCGCGAACATCGAGTGATTCTCCCGCATCAGCCCCAGAAACCGTGAGCGCAGCGCCTCCCTCAGCGGTACCTCCAGGACATTCGTGTCGGAGTACGGCGCGAACGGGCAGGGTTCGAGGTCTCCTGAGGCACTGATATGCACGAAGCCCCTACCCGAAGCGAGGCACCCGCCCTGTTCCTCCTCATCCCATGGCACGGCGATGAACACCGCGGGGAAGCGGGCGCGAAATCCCGCTACCAGTCCCTTCATCGCCTCCCGCTGCTCATCGGTGATGACCCACTCGCCGGTTCCCGCCCGTATGGGCGTGTACTCCAGGTGAATGAACAGCCGACAGCCGGCATCCACCGCCGTCTGGAGGAAATCCGGGTCGGTGACCGTGTCGAAATTGGTCCGGGTCACCGTGAAGGATAGGCTGAAGAAGATGCCCGCGCGTTTCAGCTCCCGCATCTTGGCCTGCAGCCTCTCGTGTACTCCCTGGCCCCGCCTCTCGTCGGTTTCCGCCTGGTTGCCCTCGATGCTGAGCACGGGAACGACGTTGCGCAGCCGGGAGAGCCGGGCGATGAGCTCAGGGCTCAGAAGGAGACCGTTCGTCACGAGCAGGAACACGATATGGGGAAAGTCACGGGCAATATCGACGATCTCGGGACGAGTCAGCGGCTCTCCACCCGCGATCACGAAGAAGGAGATCCCCAGCTCATCGGCCTCGGCCACGATGCTCCGCATCCTCTCGGAAGAGAGCTCGTCCGGCGCGTCACCCCGGATTGCCTGCGCATAGCAGCCCTTGCACCGCAGGTTGCACTTGTTGGTGATGCTGAAAATCGCGATGGGGGGGACGGTGATGCCTTCCGCCGCCACCCGACCGCGCCGGCGGGCGGCCGCTGCCTGCCAGAAGACCGTCCGCACGAAGAACAGCGCCTGGCTGGGGTGTCGGAGGCTCACCCGCACGAACTCGGAGAAGAAGATGCGGATGCCCTGGTTGAGCTTCGAGGTCGCGGACATTTGTATTGCCATGGTCGAGATGATCTCCTCTGCTCAAAGAATGGGGGAAGGCTCCGCAGCTTAGCACGCGCGAGGCATTCCACACCAATGGAACACCGCAGAAGGGTGATCGTGTTCCCTTGCGTCAGTGTCGGAACACCAGAAACTCCTGAGCAAATTTGCTCAAATCATGGTGATGTGTCTCTCATCCGCGGGGCCACGAGGATGAAGGTGAATCCAACAAGAAGGGCAAAGCCCACGTACGCAGCGAGGAAAACCCAGGCCGGGAAGTCGTAGAAGATGAGGCTACGCACCAAACGTGCGATGAAAGAGATCTGCCCCTCCACCCGCTGACCTGCCATCGTGCGCAGCAGGTGCTCCCATATAGTCAGTGGACATTGGGCGCCCGCCAAGGCTTCCACGGCTACGAGCGCGACGGATGCCAGGTGGACGATTCGGAAGCGGAGATCGCGAACCCAGCGCCAGCGGAACAGGCCGCCCAGAAGGATAACAACCTCGCCTCCGAGAGTGAATCCAACGTAGCAGAAATGGACTGCGACGATGACGTCAGCAAGCACGGCAAAACGAGCCATTCTGCCTCCTGGGAAGGCTCTGCATCACATCAGTCTGGCCTGGGCTGTCTTCCTCGGAGTGCGCCTAGAGAAGCTGGGTGCGGATCCTGTTGCCCATCCACTGAGCGTCTTTCTCGATCAGCGGCCCGGCCTCCCTCGCATCGTCTTCGCACAGTGAAATGAGCTTGCCCAGGTCCGAGGCGCTCGTCTGGTACTCGATGAAGAAACGGTCCTTCCCCAGGCCGGAGAGGACCTCCGCGAGGTCGCACAGCAGCACACAGGCTTTCATGCCCTTCAGGAAAGCGGGGTTCATCGGAGCGCGGCGGATCACCCTGCGGGAGAGCTCCGAGCGGATCCGGTCGCGCTCCCTGAAAATTCGCTCCAGCTCTCGTCGAATCCCTTCCAGGTCAGACATCTACAAGGAACGACTCCATGGGCCGAACGTCAAGCGACAGTCTCTGCGGCTATCCCCGCAGGCGGGCGCCTTCATACTCCGGGGCATTCACCTTTTCCTCATCCCCTTCGGAACGTAATCGAAAAAGCGTTCAATGGTGTTGCCGGATGTCCACTCCGCTCTCAGGCGGGTCTTTTTCTCAACCTTTCTCAGCGCCGAAAGGAATGCTCGGTTCAAATCACGCGCGTTTTCGCCCGTCATATTCGCGGTGATATCGAAGCCGCTCTCGGTTTTCTTGATCGAGCCATTCTTGATCAGGTTATCGAGGGCTTCCTTGATCTGAGTGACTCTTTCAGTGCTGATGCTCGCGACGAGTGTGAATTTTTTTCCCGCCATATTACTCAGCTTTACCTGGTTGACTCATCAGCTGAACACCAGCTCCCCGATTTTCCCTGCCGCGCACGAGTGAGAATCCGGCCGCAAGCACACAGAGGACGATCGAAACGACGAACGCGCTTCTGATCCCCACGACGAACGCTTGCATCGTCTGCGAGCCCAAGGTGACGTTCGTTCCGACGAAGAGCTGCATCATCGCATCCCGCGGAAGGCTGCCGGCAGCAACTGCCAGCGCAAGAGCGAAGCTGGTCACCATTCCCGTTTGCCGCAGTGTGGCAAGGGTTGCCGAAGCGATGCCCAGGCGGTGCCTCGGCGCTCCGTTCAGTGCGGCACTCGTATTGGGGGACCAGAAAAGTCCGGCGCCAAGCCCGACAAGCACCAGGCCGACGGCGAGAGTGCTATAGCTGGTGGTTGGCGACAGCCCGGCCACGAACCACACGAGCGCCGCTGCCTGAAGCAGGAGGCGAGCGGTGGCGCGCACGCGCGCGCCGAAGCGAGCAGCCAGCAGGCCGATCAGCGGCCCCGTCACCGCGCTCATGATGGAAAGCGGGATGAGGAAGAGGGCCGCGGTGAGCGGACTGTAGCC
>Ga0187866_1003357_pt1 | contig 12071 bp, 10 predicted proteins | sample June2016WEW_11_1_3_FD_133013 | JGI IMG/M metagenome (GOLD analysis project Ga0187866, IMG submission 133013) | Peatland microbial communities from SPRUCE experiment site at the Marcell Experimental Forest, Minnesota, USA - June2016WEW_11_150 | ecosystem: Environmental > Terrestrial > Soil >... | reverse complement strand
TGCCCGCCCCAACTGGTGGAGTCAGGCTCATCGCGGGTGCTGCGCAGCCCCCAATCGGTCGAGTTGGTCATCGGATCCTTGGGGACCCGGCGCAGGAAGCGGATCTTCTTGTCCGGGCTGTTGTTCAGCTTGACGCCCTCGGCCAGTTGTTCGAGGCTCTCGGGAAAGCCGTCGCTGTCGAGCTTGTTGGCGGGAATCAGCTTGGCGTCGGCGGCATCCTTGTACTTGTCGATGGCGGTGCGGATCTCCCGCAAGGTCCAACGCAACTCGCGCTCGCGCTCGCGCCGCACCCGGGTGCGCGCCAGCGGTACGGCCATCGCCGCGAGCAGCGACATGATCGTAAAGGCGACGATCAGCTCAACCAGGGTCAGGCCGCGTTGGTTCTTGCGCTTCATGCCGATTCTACTTGATCACCAAGGAGGTTTGCGGAATCGCCGCCTGGATTGGCTGCAACTGCGAGTTCCGCGCCGTCAGCTCGGAGAACGTCACCACGGTGGCGCCCGGCTTGACCGCCTGGAAGGTGAACGTGGCCAGCACACCGCTTCCGCCGATACCGCTCGTGCCCGGCATCCGGTTGAGGTTCACCGTGGCGTCGCCGCTCTCGTTCAGGATGTTGCGCGTGAAGATGATCTTCTGGCCATCGCTCGAGAGCAGGCCGCCCGCCTTCACCTCGGTGAGGCGCAGGACCTGGGGATCGAACTTCAAATGGAAGGGGGCGGCGAAAAGGTCCTTGGCGTTCTCGATCTCCAACTGGATGGTGATGGGTGTCCCGACCTGCACCTGGGTAAGAGAGGGGCGCAGGATCAGGCGGGTGGGGGCTTCCGCCGGGGCTGGGGCCGGGGCCACCACGGCCGGTGGCTGGGCCGGAGCGGGCAACATGGCCGGGTTCACCACCGCCGGCCTGGGCGCCTCCGGCGCGGCGCCTGCTGGTTCCTGGCGCGGCGCATAGCTCAGCCTGGTGACCGTGTCGTTGCCCACCGAAATGCTGCGCAGGTTCAGGTCCGTGATGCCCTGAGTGCGCACGATGTGCGGGATCAGCGCGATCAGCAGCTCGCTGTTGCTCTTGGTGACATTGGAACTCTGGAAGAAGCGCCCCACTCCCGGGATGTTCATCAGCCCCGGTATGCCGGCGATGGACTTGGTGTTCTGGTCCTGCATCAGCCCGCCCAGCAGGCTGACCTCGCCCTCGCGGATGCGGATCTCGTGCTCCACCTTGCGCTGCCCGATGACCGGCTGCGAGATGCCGCCGATGTTGACGTGGTCGGTCACGCTCGAGATCTCGAGCACCGCCTTCAGCGTCACCTCTTTCTCGCCGTGCACGGTGGGGGTGATGTCCACATTGACTCCGACGTCGAGGTACTGAAAAGACGAATACAACGAGCTGTAGCCGCCGATCGTGCCGCCCATCGGCTGCATGCCGCCCGAGGCGATCGGCACCCGGTCGCCGATGCGCAGCGTGGCCTTCTGCCCGCTGGCGGCGCGCACCTGAGGCGATTGCAGGATCTTGGTGTTGCTGTCCGACATCACCGCCTGGAGCAGCGCGCCGGGCATGGTGATGGAGAAGTCGTTGGTGGAGATCTTGGCGATGCGGGCCAGGGACATCAACTGCTGCGTGGTGGAACTGCTGGTGGCCGCGGCGCTGGTGAGGCTGGAGAGCCCCCCAGTGGTGAGATTCTGGATCGCGCTGAGAATTGTGTTCAGCGTGGTCTGGGTCGTGTCGGTGGTAGTGCTGCTGGAACTGGTACTGGTGGACCCCCCGAGGAGCACCGGGTTGCGCGGTGTGAACTGGATCGGGGCGTCGATTCCGGCCGCGCCGTTGGAGGCGATGGTCGCGGCCAGGTTGCGCGTCTTGTTCTTGCTCGCCTCCATCACGATCACGTCCACCACGACTTCCGATTTAGGCTTGTCCAGGTCGTTGACCAGCTTCTCGGCCAGCATCACCTCGTCCGGCGTGCCACGGATGATAACGGCGTTCAGCGAGTTGTACTGGTACACCTTGCGCGCGTTCGCCACGGTGCGGAAGGCGGTGGTGATCTCAGCCAGTTCCTGGGGCGTGGTGAGGTTGGTGAGGTAGAACACTCTTACCACCGAGTCGTCGTAGTCCCGGTGCTTGGACGGGTTGTCGTTGGTGACGAAGATGGCGTTCGAGGAGAGCGGTTTCCAGAACGACTTGGTCATCATCGCCAGGTAGTCGAGCGCGTCCTCCAGGGTGGAGTTATTCAGTTCGATACTCGCGGCGCGCTGGGCGTTGGGGTCTCCGCGGTAGTCGGGATCGAACACGACGTTGATGCCCGCCACCTTGCCGACGGTCTCGAACAGCACCTTGGGCGGCTGATTGGCCATCCGGAGGCTGATGGGCTGGCGGGAGAGCGGCTTGAGCTCCGGCGGCCCCTCGATGCGCGCAATCCGGTCCAGCGCTTCCTTGCGCGTCAGTTCGGCGGGCGTCAGGCCGCGCTCGGAGGGGGTCAGCCCCGCGCCCGCCTTCTTGTTCCGCTCGATCATCTCGAGGGTGCGCTTGAGTTCCTGTTCCGCGATGGCCGAGGAGGGGTCCATGGCGTAGGCCTTCTGGAACTCGGCCAGCGCCTCGTCGAGTAGCCCTTTTTCACGGAGCTTCTGGCCCAGATTGACGTGCGCCTGGGCGGCCTGGAAGCGAACCCGCCGCACGCCCATCTGATAGCTGACGTCGCCGGGGTCCCTGGCTAACGCCTTCTCATATAACTCCAGCGCCTTGTCCCAGTCCTTCCTTTGCTCCGCTTTGCTGGCTGCGGCGAGGAGGGTATCGCCCTGTTTGGTCCGGGCGCCGAGCGGGCCGGCGACCGCCCAGAGCATGGCGGCTGCGACAAGCATGCTTGCTGACCGGTGTGGGTATCGCATCTTATTGGTTTTCCAAGGGTTGTGCTAAGATAGACTCGGCGGCGCAACCCTTGCCATAAAGCATTGACGCGCAGGGGTTTCGTGGCGTGTAGAACAAACTTGCGAGACTCGGGCGAGGGCATCAAGATTCTGGCCGCCAACCGGCAGGCGGGCCACAACTACTTTCTCTTGGAGCGCTTTGAGGCCGGCCTGGTGCTGACGGGCACGGAGGTTAAGGCGGCGCGTGGGGGAAAGGTGCAGCTCAAGGACAGCTATGGAGATGTCCGGGGGAACGAAGCCTGGCTCGTCAATGCGCACATCAGCCCCTATTCGCACGGCAATCGCCAGAATCACAATCCGGTGCGCGACCGTAAGTTGTTGCTGCACCGTCAGGAAATCGACAAACTGCTGGGCAAGACGCGGGAAAAGGGCTTGACGCTGATTCCGATCCGGGTTTACCTGAAAAGCGGCCGGATCAAGTGCGAGCTGGCCCTGGCGCGAGTGAAGAAGCTGCACGACAAACGGGCGGCCGAGCGGGAGCGCACCACGGCGGCCGAGGCGCGCGAAGCCATCAAGAAGACACGGTAGGCATAGTGAGCCGCGCAAAATACGGTGGCTGACTTCGCTGTCCCAAGGCGCGTTTTCCTCGCCGCGTGGACAGTGCTGTCTGTCACCGCATTTTGCGAGACTGTGTAGGAGTCCATGCAGATCAAACTTGAGATTGCACCCATTGAGCAGGTGGAGGCGGATGCGCTAGTGGTCCCGATCTTCGATAAGGAGAGCCCGGGTGGCGGTCTGCCCTCGGAGTCGGCACAGGCCGCCAACGACCTGGCCGGCGGTTGGATCGAGGAGTTGTACCGCAGCGGGGAGTTCTCCGGCAAAGAGTTCGAGACGGCCATGCTGTACCGGCCCCCGGGGATGAAGGCCAGGCGCCTGCTGGTGGTCGGCGCGGGCAAGAGCGACCGCTTCTCCCCGGCCGGGCTGCGGAAAGTGGCTGGGGCGGCGGTGCGGTTCCTGAAGCCGAAATCGACGCCCACGATTGCGCTGGTTTTGGATTCCGGAGAGGCGGCGGCCGGGCAGGCGATGGCTGCGGTGGAAGGGGCCATTCTTGCGGATTTCGAGCCGGACCAGCTCAAGACGGACAAGAAGGACGTCAAGTTCGTCGATGCGTTCACGGTCGTGGTGCCGGGCGGAGACCAATCCCTCGCGGAGAGGCTGCGATCGGCTCAGGTCATGGCCGAAGCGCAGAATTTCGCGCGCACGCTGGTTAACGAGCCCGCCAACCGCATGACGCCCACCGCGCTGGCGGCGCGGGCCCGCGAGATGGCCGCCGAGTGCGGTCTCGAGTGCCAGGTGCTCGACCAGGACCAGATGCGGGAGTTGGGCATGGGCGCCCTGCTCGGGGTGGCCCAAGGCAGCGCCGAGCCGCCCGTGCTCATCCTGCTGCGGTACCGGCCGCTGGAGGAATCCGGCCGGACGCACCTCGGTCTGGTCGGCAAGGGCATCACCTTCGACAGCGGCGGAATCTCCATCAAGCCTTCCGAGGGCATGGACAAGATGAAGTACGACATGGCGGGCGGCGCGGCGGTGATCGGCGCCATGCGGGCTATCGCGCAGTTGCGGCCCCCGATCGCGGTGACCGCGCTCGTTCCGGCGGTCGAGAACATGCCGGGCAGCCGCGCTCAGCGGCCGGGCGACATCGTCACCACGCTCTCGGGAAAGACCGTCGAGGTGCTCAACACCGACGCCGAAGGCCGGCTGATCCTGGCCGACGCCCTCACCTACGCGCGCACGCTGGGGTGCACACACCTGGTGGACGCGGCCACGCTCACCGGCTCGATCGTGGTGGCGCTGGGACACGTCAACGTGGGCGTGTTCTCGAGCGACGACGCCCTGCTCCAGCGAGTGCTTGCGGCCGCGCGGGCCGAGGGCGAGAAGATGTGGCCCATGCCTCTGGACGAGGACTACAAAGAGCAGCTCAAGAGCGTCTTCGCGGACCTGCCCAACGTCGGGACGCGCTGGGGCGGCGCGGTCACCGCAGCCATGTTCCTCAAGGAGTTCGCGGATACGACTCCCTGGGTGCACCTGGACATCGCCGGCACCGCCTGGCTGGAGGAGGCCAAGCCATTCCTGGCCAAAGGCCCCACCGGCGTGGCCGTGCGCACGCTGGCCGGCCTGGCGGTGAACTGGGCGTAGGGCGGACCCCCTGGTCCGCAGCCGGCCCCCTGGCCGGCTCATCTGACTCCGAGAATTCTTAGCGATTGTGTATTTGACAACGCAGGAAGCGTGAAGGAAACTTAAGGATGCGTGACAGGCCGGGCTACCGGCGCTTCGCCTTCGCGGGCTTCGCTGCCTTGCTCTTCGGGCTTATGGTCGCCAGCGGCATCGGCGGGGCACCCAGCAGCTTCGATAGCACGGCGTCGAACTGGGACTTCGGCACTTTGGGGATCGGCTCCACGGGTCCAGTATACCCTGCTTTACGAATCGGGGCTATCCCGTAGCCAATCTCTTGCGTTCTTAGTACTTAACGGTGACGCTCAATAAACTGTCTGTTTTCTGCATTTTGCGCTTGTTTCTCTTCTGGCGTCGTGCTACCATTAGAAGTATGAGGAGATCCGACTGGACGCTGTGCGCTATCGGTCTGGCTGGAGATCGTGGGCTTTCTCCGGTGCAACTACAGAAGACTCTGTTTCTGTTAGGCGAGGAACGAGCCGAGGAAGTAGGGCCGGACTTCTATCAGTTCATTCCGTACAACTACGGGCCATTTGACGCGAGCGTGTATCATGATGCCAGTTCCTTAGCCGATGAGGGCTTCGTGAGCATCTCTTGCTCTGTTCGCGGGTTTAACATCTATTCGATTACGCCGAAAGGCGCACGACATGCAGAGGAGACTCAAAGATTCGCCCACCCCCGGGCCATCGAGTACTTAAAGAGGGTCGTAGACTGGGCGCAAGGACTCTCATTCTCTCAATTGGTTCGCGCCATCTACGCAAAGTATCCAGAGTACCGAGAGAACAGCGTCTTTCAGGGGTAACGATCCTCCGTGACCCTGATCGTCGGATTCAAGTGCAGGGACGGCATCGTAGTCGGTGCCGATGGGGCGGCTACCCTGGGGAACATCGGCCAACGAACAATCCAGCAACCCGTCAGGAAGCTGTCAATAATCGACAATTGCATCGTTGGGGTCTCCGGTCCGATTGCGCTCGGTCAAGCGTATGTGACCGAGATCGCGCGCCTCTCTAAGTCTGGGCGATTTGCAAAGGCTCCGAGCCAGTGTCTCAAGGACATACGCGAAGCGATCTGGCCATATGCCGAGAAGGAATGGAAGGCCGCTGCGGTCGTGAGACCAGTAATGGGCGAGTCTGCGGCGCAGAGCGCCTTCTCGACCATGGTTGTTGCACTGCCGATTTACGAGGAGCCGTCCCTGTTCCAGTTCGATCACCAGTGCTCTCCCGAGGAAGCTACCAAGGATCTGCCATTTATCTCGATAGGAAACGGTCAAGGGCTTTCTGACCCGTTCTTGGCGTTTCTACGCCGCCTTTTCTGGCCACAGAGTCTTCCCTCCTTAGCGGAGGGGACCTTCGCGGTCCTGTGGAGCCTGGAGCAGGCTATACGGACAACACCGGGGGGCGTTTCTAAACCGATCCAGATGATGACACTATCCCGACATGAGGCCAAATGGAGGGTGAACGAACTCACAGAGGCCGAACTGGCGGAACACTACCAGAACATCTCTGATGCAGAAGAAGCGTTGAGCAATTATCGCAAGACCCAGACTATGGAGGACACTGTTCCTACTGTGGTGCCCCCCTCTTCAAATTGACTTTGGCACGCCATTGGATTCGGCGTTACACTAGGAGTGAGCGGAGGGCGGGGGGATCGGACCCCATGCCCGGTAGAGCATCGCGGTTTATAAGACCGCTCCCGGTACCAACCGGTCACCCTCCGATAGTTCCGCGAACTGGTGCAAGCCAGTCCACGGGTGCTTGTAGAACGACAGCGTTCACCAGGAGCCAGTTCGTCAGCCGTCAGAAAGTCGGCGAACTGGCTCTTTTGCTTCCCGCAGTGGTGCCCATGCCGGCGGTGAACTTGGATAGCAAGGGCGATACCCTCCTGGTCATTGAAATCATCCCTAAAGACTCCGTTGGATCATTCACCCGGCTTAGCCCCCATCAGGCGTTCAAAGCCGTCGAACCATTTCGTTTTCAACTCATCCGGCCAGTTCGGATCAAACGTCGGGAACTTCCCAAGAAGTTGCTCCTCCCATGTTCCCTTTGCCTGATACGGCGGACGCTGATCGGGGGGCGGTTCTTCGCCTGCATGCCGCCCGCCGTTGGGCGCTCTCTTCTTGCGCGGTCCCAATGTTCGGGTTCGATCCAAGAACCGTTTGGCAATGGGAATTCCAAGTTCGGTACAGGCCTTGACGAAGAATCGGACGGCCCGTACCAGCGTCGAACCGCTGACATCGAGTTTGCGAAACGCCTCCTCAAGTTGCCCTTGGCTGACGGTCATCAGGTCCAGCAATAGGATCGACCGATACTTTTCTTCAATGAGTTTCTTGAGAAGAGACTTTCGCTCTTCGGCTGAGGCCGCAACAAGGGGCGCAAGTGAAGGTAGGGCGTGCTTCTGTTCGTCAATCAAGCCAAGGAACTTGAAACCTAGAATGAGTTGGGCCTGAATGGTCCCAGACTGAGAATCCCAGACCGTCTTGTCGATGACACCGCTTCTCGGAATCCCGTGCTGGCGTAACGCATCTAGGGCCGAGATCAGCGTAGCGTATGGGACATAAACCGGGGTCTTGGTTGTGCTATCAGCTGGCATGTCTTAGATCTCCTCTCGCATGTCGTCAGGACCACTATACCACAAAACGATGTCACAGTGACGAACTTTGTGTTACGCCCCAAGATTCTCTTAGATGATCCTTGAGAAACCCTGAGCGATCCCGTTAGGATCGTAGTTGGGAGGCGCGCAAATGGTTAAAGGCAAAGTGGTTAGGGCTCTGTTGCATGGTGGGGCGGAGGCTCCGAGAAGGGTCGTGGCCGACAAGGGGGATATCGTTGTTATCTGCTCCGAAGAGGAATACCAACGGGCACAGAGAGAAGGAAGAGAACCATCCGGGGTGGGGTTTCCGAGAGCGGATGTTGTTGATCCTACGGAAGTTGCTGTGAGATAAGTCCGCGCATCAGAACGGTTGATCGTCGAGGGTGGCTTCCGGCCCATTGTCCGTCTCTTCAGGCACCGGGGCGATGAGCGCCTTGTACTGCATGGCCGATGCTATCAGCAGCCGTATGACGATCAGGGCGGACAGGTCTTCTTCGCGGCGGTTCCAGCGGTACTCGGCTTCCGAGAGGTAGCGGTCCAGGTGCTTTATGGAGACGTGGTGGAAGCTGCCTATGATGGCGCGCTTCAGAAGTCCCCAGTAGCCATCGATTGAGCCGGTGTGAACGATTCCACGCACCCACTCCTTTTCGGAGTGGTTCACTATTTCGTGGCTCATCCCGGACGGCATCCGGTGATACAGTCGGCTCTCGTCGGTGCAAACGAGTTCGACGTCGGGGGAAACGGTGCCCTGGAGTTTGCCAATGACTTGGTAGCGGTTGACGCGGGGGATGTGCCAGGTCTTCACTTTACCCTTGCGCTCGATGATGCCGAACACCGGCTCTTTGTCCCAGCGCTCGCGCTTGCGGCGCTTGTCGTATTTGCCTCCGATGTAGGTTTCGTCGGCTTCTACGACACCTTTGAATAGATCCGCCGGAAGCTCTTCCATGGCCTTGCGGACGCGATGGCAGAGGTACCACGCTGTCCGGTATGAGCCGATGTCCAGATGCCGCTTGATCTGATTCGCGGCCATGCTTTTCTTGGCGTCGATCATCAGCACGACGGCCAAGAACCACGTCCGCAACGGCAAGTGGGTATCATTGAACAGCGTGCCCACGGTCGGGGTGAACTGATGGCGGCAAGCCTTGCACTGGTAGAGATACCGGGCTGGCACGCGAACCTCGACCCTCTCTCCCTTCCGGTTGACGCGAGCGCGGACGCCCTCTTTCTTGGTGTAGAACGTCACCTGCTCGCTGCCACACTTCACGCATTTGACGCCCTCGGGCCAGCGCATCTTCTCAAGGTACCTGACGCAAGCTAGTTCATCCGGGAAGGTCTTGATCGCGTCTATCAGGTTCATGCTTCGACTATACGCCTGTTCGCTTGCGTTGTCAAGTGCATAATCGCTGAATTCTTCCATTCTCAACCCACATGCCATTGAGTGACCTTCTACCGGCGCCACCTGCCGCATCTGTTTCACATCGGCCAACCTGTCTTCGTGACCTGGCGTCTGAATGGCAGTCTGCCGCCGTCTCGCTCATTTCCCCCCAGCACGATCACCTCCGGCCAAGCCTTCGCCGCCATGGACCGGTTGTTGGACGAGGCCCGGATAGGCTCATCTCCTCACTAGCCCCCACACGCCACTCTCCACGGTGATGAAATCGCTCAAGGGGATCACGGCCAAGCGGGCCAACCGGATGCTGGCACGGAAGGGCCGCTTCTGGCAGGAGGAAAGCTACGATCACCAGGTCCGCAATGACCTGGAGTTCGAGCGCATCCGAAGGTACATCGAAGAGAATCCCGTGCGGGCCGGGTTGGTCCGCGAACCGGCCGAGTTTCTTTGGTCGAGCGCGAGGGAAGCGGCCGGGGGGCCGCTTGCGGACCAGGGGGTCCGCCCTACTGGGCGCTACTGACCGTTCCCGGAGCGTACTTGGCGCGCACCAGGAACAGGTAGGAGGCCACCCCGGCGAGCAGGAACACCCAGATGACCTGCATGGGGGCGGTGTAACTCCCGGTGGCATGCTTCAGCCAGCCGGTCAGCAGCGGCGCGACGATCCCCGGCAAGTTGGCGGCGCAGTTCTGAATGCCTACGATGCGGCCCACCGCGGCGCCGGGGATGAGCGTTTGCGTGAGCGCCCAGTAGTTGGCGGTGGTCAGGCCCAACCCGCTGAGCGAAAACACGGCGAAAAACAGGGAGACCGAGGGGGAGTCGGAATAGGCGCCGATCAGTTCGGTGGAGGCCACCAGGAACCCGGCGATGGTGAATGCCTTGCGCACGCGCACCGGATCGCCGCCGCGCGCGATCAAGCGGTCGGCGGCCCAGCCGGCCAGCGTTGCCACCGCCGCCATGCCTACGAAACTGAACATGGTGTAGAGACCCGTCGACTCCAGCGACAGGTTGTGGCGTTCGACGAAATAGGCCGGCATCCAGGTCATGCAGAAGTAGACGAAGTACTGATAACAGAAGGTGCCAACGATGGTGCCCCAGATGACCGGGCTGGCCATCACCGCCCGGAACGGAACGAAGGCGCCGGGCGTCTTGCGAGCCAGCGTGGCCTCGATCTCGCGGTCGTCATCGGGGACCAGCTTCAGCCAGGGCGCCAGCCAAACCAGCCCTCCCAGGCCCACAACGAGAAACATCATTCGCCAGCCGTACAACCCAATCAGCCAGGCGGCCAGCGGCGCGCCGACTCCTGGGCCGATTTTGGCAGCCGCCATATACAAGCCGACCGCCAGGCCCCGCTGGTTCTCCGGGCAGTGGAAGCGGATCCAACGCATGCCGGCGGGCGTGGTGACGGACTCGCCCACCCCCAGCAACACGCGCAAGCCCAGCAACTGGCGCATCGAGCCCGCCAGGGCGGTCGCCGCGGAGGTCAGGCTCCAGAACACGAATCCAATGGCGAACGGGAACTTGACCCCGTAGCGGTCCACCACCCAGCCGGCGGGGATCTGCAACACGGCGTAGGACCAGAAGAACGCCGAGTTCAGGACCCCGCGATCGGTGTCCGTCAGGAGGAGGGACCCCTGCAGTGGCTGCGCCGAGCGCCGATCGGCCAGCGCCACAGAGAGCTTCACGCGGTCGAAGTAGGAAATCATCATCCCGGCGCACAGCAGGCCGATGATGGACCACCGCAAGCGAGAGGACACGTCAGACAAAAATAGCACATGGCTTCCCAGGCCCCGCAACCCATGACACAATAGTCGCAGGACGGCGATTGCTCGAGTTGATGAGGGAGTGACGAGATGCAGCTTCGCGTGCTTGCATTCGTGCTCGCCGGCGGGAAAGGAACCCGCCTCTACCCGCTCACCAAGGAACGCGCCAAACCGGCGGTGCCGTTTGCTGGCAAGTACCGCATCGTCGATTTTGTGCTGAGCAATCTCATCAACTCGGGCATTTACTCGGTCTACGTCCTGATCCAGTTCAAGAGCCAGTCCCTGCTGCAACATCTGCGCGACGGCTGGCAGTTCGCGGGCCTGCTCAAGAACCAGTTCGTCATTCCGGTGCCCGCCCAGATGCGCTCCCCGGGCGAGACCTGGTACCAGGGCACCGCGGACGCCATCTACCAGAACATCAACCTGATCGAGCAGGCCGATCCGCACGTGGTGGTGATTTTCGGCGCCGACCACGTCTACCGCATGAACATCCGGGAGATGATCGGGTTTCATGAGCAGAAGCGCGCGGTGGCCACCGTGGCCGCGGTCCCGGTGCCGCGGGAACAGGCCGTGGAGTTCGGCGTGATCGAGGCCGAGTCCGACGGCCGGATCGCCGGCTTCCACGAGAAGAAGGCCGACGCGCCATCCATGCCGGGAGACCCGCGGCGCGTGTATGCCTCCATGGGCAACTACATCTTCTCGACGCGGGCTCTGTTGCAGGAACTGTACCAGGACGCCAACAACGAACAGAGCACCCACGACTTCGGCCGCGATATCCTGCCTTCGCTGGCCGGTCGCGCCCCGCTGTACGCCTACGACTTCCAAACCAACTTCATTCCCGGCGAGCCGGCGGGGAGGCCAGCCTACTGGCGCGACGTGGGGACCATCGACGCTTACTACGAGGCCAACATGGACGCGCGCGCGGTAGAGCCGGAGCTGAACCTGTACAACCGGGAGTGGCCCCTGATTACCGCGGGCTACTCGGATCCGCCCGCCAAGTTCGTCTTCGACGAGGAGGGCCGGCGCGGGCTGGCGATCGATTCGGTGGTCTCCGGCGGAACGATCTTCTCCGGTGGCATCGTGCGCGATTCCGTGGTGGGACGATACGTGCGGGTCCACTCCGGCGCGCTGGTCGAGGACTCGATTATCTTCGACTACTGCGATATCGGCCGGCGCGCGCGCATCCGCCGCGCCATCCTGGACAAGAACGTCCGGGTGCCCGAGGACGCCGTCATCGGCTACGACCT
>Ga0187866_1003342_pt1 | contig 12128 bp, 9 predicted proteins | sample June2016WEW_11_1_3_FD_133013 | JGI IMG/M metagenome (GOLD analysis project Ga0187866, IMG submission 133013) | Peatland microbial communities from SPRUCE experiment site at the Marcell Experimental Forest, Minnesota, USA - June2016WEW_11_150 | ecosystem: Environmental > Terrestrial > Soil >... | reverse complement strand
TTCCGTCATTTCCCCGGCGGGCACGACCATCTATACTATAGGAGCGATCAAGGATATTCCGGGGATCCGCAAGTACGTGGCGGTGGACGGGGGCATGAACGACAACCCGCGTCCGGCTCTCTACCAGGCGAAGTATGAGGGGCTGCTGGCCAACAAGGCCGGCCTGCCGCCGCAGGAAGTGGTGGCAGTGACCGGCCGGTGCTGCGAATCCGGGGACATGCTGATCTGGGACCTGCATGCTCCGCTGGTCGAATCCGGTGACCTGTTGGCCATCTCCTGCACCGGGGCCTATACCTATTCCATGTCCAGCAATTATAACGGCTTGCCTCGACCGGCCATGGTGCTGGTGGGGAACGGTCGAGCCGACCCGATCGTCATCCGGGAGACCCGCGATGACCTGGTCAGGCTTCACCTGGTGCCGGAGCGCCTGGCTCCGAAGGGAGTCGTGCATGTATAATTATATCAGCCAGTTGATCTTATGGCTGCCGGCTGTCCTCATCGCCCTGACGTTCCACGAATACGCCCACGGCAGGGTCGCCGACTGGCTGGGCGACCCGACGCCGCGCTACCAGGGACGGCTGACCCTGAACCCGCTGGTGCACCTGGATCCCCTGGGGTTCATCCTGCTGCTGCTGGTGCACTTCGGCTGGGCGAAACCGGTCCAGGTCAACCCGCTGAACTTTCGGGGAGACCGGTACAGGGGTATGGTGCTGGTGGCCCTGGCCGGCGCCGGCATGAATTTGTTGGTGGCTTTTACAGCGATGCTGATCGCCACTCTGGCCATACCGGCAGGCAGCAGCGGGTATCTGCCTGAAATAATGGACGGCATTATAATTATCAATATCTACCTGGCCGTGTTCAACCTGATCCCTATCCCGCCGCTCGATGGGTCGCAAGCCCTAGCCGGCCTGCTCAGAAACTCCGAGGTTGTCTATACCTTGCAGAGGTACGGCTACATCATCCTGATCGTGCTCATCTTCACCGGCATCGTCGGGATTGTGCTGGGGCCGGTCTCAGGATTTATCTACAACCTGTTCAGCGTCATTTGTCAAGGAATAGTGCACCTGTTCGGTTTATGAAAAGAAGATCAAGGGACGGTTCTCTTGATCTCCTGAACTCCCCGGTGCCCGTGGCATGGGGTCTGCAAAGAAAATCCTTATAGAGGGAATGAAAAAATGGCTAATGACACTGACCTGGAAAGCAAAACATTTATCGCCTCCTTGCAGAGAAGCAGGGAGATAGAGCAGGACATCGCCAAAAACCCTTCTAGTTATAGGGTACTGACGGGAGACAGACCGACAGGCCCCTTGCATATAGGGCATCTTTTCGGGTCTTTGCAGAATAGGGTCAGGTTTCAGAACATTGGCATAGAGACGTTTATCGTGATTGCAGATTACCAGGTGTTGATAGATAGAGAGTCAGCCAGTGATATTTCACGGAACGTTAAAGAACTTGTCATCGACTACATAGCCTCAGGGCTCGATCCGGAAAACCAGAAAACAAGTATCTTTCCTCACAGTCAGATCCCGGAACTGAACCAGTTGCTCGTTCCTTTCCTGTTCCTGGTCAGTAATGCCGAACTCGATAGAAACCCTACCGTCAAGGAAGAGATCGCTGCTGCCGGATTGAAAAATATCAGTGCTGGAATGTATGTCTATCCTGTTCACCAGGCTGCCGACATTTTATCTGTAAAAGGCAACCTGGTGCCGGTAGGCAAGGATCAGCTCCCCCACCTCGAATTATGTAGACTGATCGCCAGGAGGTTCAATAAGAGATTCGGAAATGATCGGGCGATCTTTAAGGAACCGGAAGCTCTGCTCAGCAGCTCTCCCAATATATTGGGACTGGACGGGGCGCAGAAAATGAGCAAGAGCAGGAACAACGCCATATTTTTAAGCGCGACGGCAGATGAAACCGCCAGATTGATCAAAAAGGCCAAGACAGATTCGATCAAGACAATATATTTTGATCCCAAAGACCGGCCTGAAGTCTCCAATCTGCTCCACATCGTCTCTCTAGCAACAGGAGAAGCGGCCGAATCTGTGGCTGAACGCATCGGTGATGGGGGTTCTGCCAGGCTGAAGCAGGTCTTGACCGAATCGCTGAACGAGCATCTCGCTCCCATACGAAAAAGAAGACAGGAATTGCAGCAAGATGAACAGTATATACGGGATATTTTAAGCCGCGGTGTTCAAAAGGCGAGGGCTGAAGCGGTCAGAACACTGAATGAGGTTAGACAAGCCATGAATATGGAGTTTACATAATCCCCACGGGTGTGGGGGTAAACCGAGCAGGAGATCGACGCCACCTCCGTGCCGATTGACTCATCCCCACGTGCGTGGGGGCAAACTTTCACGACCGCCAGTTCCCGCGTTCGCGACCCTCATCCCCACGTGTGTGGGGATAAACTACTGGCCAGGTGGATGATGAAATGGAATTCGTAGCCCCTAGTTGAGGAAACAGCAGGTGGGGTTGGCAAGTTGGTGGATTCAGGCTGGAAGATGCAGAAATTGTGCAGCGAATGTACTTCGTAATGCATCATCCCCGCGTGTGGGGATTAAACGCAAGACCTCTTTCAGTGGGTCGATTTGCCTCGCATCATCCTCACCTGTGTGGGGTAAGCCGGGGGGAGGCGCATCCTTGATCATCCCCGAGTATTCCAGTCCCCTCGTGCGTAGGGGTAAACCGCAGCAGTACGTTATCCGGCTTGAGGACTATGAGGGTACGCTGGACAAGCTGCTGAGGCTGGTCGAGAAGCAAGAAATCGACATCAGCTCTGTGTCGGTTTACACAGTTATCCTTCAACTGGTGGATTTCCTGGAGGCTGTCTCCTACGCCGACATCGACGAGGGTGGACGCGTTTTGGTGATGGCGGCCGCCCTGCTAGCGATTAAGGCGCACCTGTTGCTGCCGGAGCAGGAAGTTGCCGCCTGCGCAGAGGGCGACTACTTGAATGAGGATGATGTTGCGGGCGGTCTGGCTGTGCCTGCAGAAGCCGAGTATTTGGTGATCAGGGAAGCGGCCAGGAACCTGGAAGATTGCGCACGAAACTGGGTCAGGAGCTACAAAAGGCAGCCGCTTCGGGAACTGGAACAACCGGATGACCTCTGGGCACGAAAAGACCTCCGGGATGATGTCACCAGACTGGTGATGGCGTTTAAAGAAATTCTTGTCCGAGTAGAATTTGAGCCTGTCCCTTATCAGGTAGAGAAGGCTGTCGATTTTGAGGACAAAATAGAGACGGTGTTCGGCGAGGTTATTATACACAGGGGTGGATTGCTCTTCCGCCGGCTGTTTGAAAAAGTCGACCGGCTTGAGGTGGTCTATAGATTCTTAGCTGTCCTGGAGTTGGTGTTCCGGGGGCGTCTCAGGCTCTCCCAGTGGCAGACCACAGGCGAGATCATTCTGGTAGCGGTGAAGTGAGAAGTGGCAAGCGAGATGTGTGAAGCGCTCACACATCCCAAGAAGACGGGATGGGGCGGATGGCAGTGGCTAGGCCATCTGCATCATCCACACGCACGTGGGGGTAAACCGCGCGATGCCAGTAATATTTCCCGATGAAACTGTTGCAATTCTCGATGCATTACTTTTTGCTTCTCCCAGGCCACTGTCGGCGGCGGCCCTGTCGCGCCTGACCGGCTTGGTGCCGGATGATGTAACAGCGCTGCTCTCGGAACTGGATGCGGTATATAATCGTCCAGAGCACGGAGTAAGATTGGTGCAGGTGGGCGAGGGGTACCAACTGGTAACCCGTCCTGAGCTTCATGCCTACGTGGAGAAGCTTCACCGGGACCGCGGCCGGGAGCATACGCTGTCCCAGGCGGCTTTGGAGACCCTGAGCATTGTGGCCTATTACCAGCCGGTTACCAAGGCCAGGATCGAGGGGATCCGGGGAGTTAGCTCTGACCACGTCTTGGACATGCTGCTCGACAGGGGATTGATCCAGGAGGCAGGGCGTAGCGGCGGGCCCGGTCGCCCAGTTTTATATGCAACATCCAACGCTTTCCTGGAGTATTTCGGCCTCCGGGATCTGAAAGATCTACCGGACTTAGAGGCGCTCAAGCGTCCTCACGCACGAGGGGGTAGCGCGTCCTGAGTATGTTTAATACCTTTGGGGCCTGTGGATGATCATCCTCACGTACGTGGGGGTAAACCGAGCAACGCATCAATCACCGCGATAGCCTCATCGAAAGCCGTCCCCACGGGTGTGGGGGAAAACGTCGGTTAAATACAATCAATGCTTAGACTCATGCATCCGAAACAATAAGAATTCATGTTGAATCACCCGAGCATCATCTTTTTACTAAAAGAAGCGTGACAGTAACTCCAGCAGCGGGATCCAACATCGATTCTTCATAGATTCTCATGCCTCCCGGTGGGTCGACGATCCAGGTGGTTGCATCCGGAATACCCTTTCTAATCTCTTTTTTGGACGGGGGATCGGTAATAAAACTATAGGCATAAGAGCCGGTGCTTACTTCTTCTCTAAGCTGATAGGGGAGACCAGCCTTATATGTCCGGGTAATCTTCTCACCGATAGATGTGATCAGAACCGAGTTCTTATTGTGAAATTGCACATATTTCTGGGCTATGATCAATAACGAGCACCCATATCGGTTATAAGCCAGGTCTTCAAAATTAGCCAACCCTGGTTCAATCTTTCTGAAGTCTCGCTTTAGAAGCTGGGGCTGAATCAACAAGGCTCCGGCGAATTCCCGCGCTTCAATCCCCAACTGATCATTCTCCTCTTGTGAGAAGCCCTCCCTGCTGCGGCAAAAAACGCTCCGGAGATGCCACGGGATAACCAGATGCCCGAGCAGCATGGCGACAGTGAACCGGAGTCTTGTTGGAGGATATTTGTTTTCGGAATTGATCACGATGAGCGGATGCGAACCTTCTTTATAAAGAACTCCTTCATCGGTGGAATTGTCTCTGGAAAAGACAATTTTTACATCCAGCAGTTCGGCTATCTGAAAAGGATCTACTGGCGGTGTGTTGATATTGTATTTCTGAAGTATATAGCGTGCATAATCTGCAGGCGAATCGTAAAAAGGATAATTTAAATAGTTTCTGCTTCCGGTGAGAAAATATAGATACTCTAGCAGTTGGCCTCTTTGTTTCTCATTCAGAAAGCGGACTGATGATGTGATCATTCTGGAAGAGGGGTCCTCGACGCCGCTTATCTTCCCGCCGACCAGGTATTCTACCGGAGTATCAAGTACAGCTCCGATTTCCCGTAACAGAACATAGATGGGGTTTCTCGTTCCCTTCTCGATCTGGCTGAGATATGAGGCAGAGATGTTGAGTCGCTGAGCCAGCTTTTCCTGGGTCAGTTTTTTTGCTTTCCTTTTATCCTTGATACGGTCTCCCAGCGGCATTTTCGTTCAACTCTCATGAAAATATAATTGCAAATAGCAATAATAAAAATAACATAATGCAAATATCTTGACAAGAGAGGAAAAAGATATTTATAATCATAACTGGATGATTTATGTAATCAACGATTGACAAAAACCATTTTAACATCCCATCGCACTATAATTCCCATAATTTACAACGTCAATCTGACAAAAAGGTTTGAATGGGTATCTGTTCTAATCCCTTTTCAGGGAGTGATTCTTGATGTGCCAACAACAGATCGAAGATATCGCATTTCAGCTCTGGGGCAAGACCAAGCCCTTCCATCCCCTGATCAGCCACATGATCGATGTGGGGTGCGTGGCCGGGGTCCTGCTGGACATGCCAGGCATGACAGGGGTGCTAACGCGCTGGTGCGCCGCCACTGGATGCCCAAGAAGTATTGCCATCTCTTGGTTGGCTTTTTTGGTGGCCTTGCACGATGTCGGCAAATGTCATCCGGATTTTGAGGGCAAGGCCCCTGATTTAACCCTGATGGCCTGCCTTGCTGAAAAAAAACTGTTGCGTCAAGAGCCACTAGTGGGCTTTCGTCACGAGGCCTTTGCGCACACCTGGATCGCGAACTACCTCAGGCGTGAGCGGAAATGGCATCGCAAACCCGCTGACACAGTTGCCACTTCCATCCACGGCCATCACGGAGATTTCAATTCCGGACCCGGCCTTCCAGAAGAGGATTGCCTGGCGGTGTTCTGGAAGCCCCTACGACAAATATTGACGGAAACGCTCATAGAATTGTTTGCTCCAGATGATTGGGCGCCGGTGGAATTTGCAGACAGCAGCACAGCCGGCATTTTGCTGACAGGATTGGTGGTGCTCAGTGACTGGATTGCCTCGAACCCGGAGATCTATACAGCACCTGCGGAACAGGTGGGTTCAAAAGCCTACTTTCGGGCTGCCCTGTTGATTGCGGAGCGGACACTCAAAGACCTCGGCTTCGATGATGTGGTCTCCTGGCCGGATCAGGCTTCTTTCAGGGATATCTGGCACAGCGGAGAGTTTCAGCAGGTTCGTCCCATGCAGCAGGTAGTGCAGGAGTTGTGTCTAAATGGACTGCCTCCCGGGCTGGTGATCATCGAGGCGCCGATGGGTGAGGGGAAAACGGAGGCGTCGCTATATCTGGCAACCCAGTGGCTGGCGACGGGAAATCAGGGCGGGATCTACCTCGCCTTGCCCACAGCAGCTACCAGCAATCAGATGCATGAACGGGTCAGATCTTTCCTGACCATGCACGGTGCTGGAAGGGTGGAACTCATCCATGGCATGTCCTGGCTGGTGGATGATCGCAGCTTGTCAAGGGGGCCGGAACTGGCAGGTGATGAGGGGGAGGCGGATCTCGCCCGCGATTGGTTCAGACCAAAAAAACGTGCTCTCCTCGCTCCCTATGGTGTGGGCACTGTCGATCAGGCGATGATGTCGGTGCTCCATGTTCATCACGGCTTCTTGAGGCTATTCGGGCTCTCGGGCAAGGTCCTGATTATTGACGAGGTCCACGCCTATGATACTTATATGACCCGGATCATCCACAGGCTTCTGGCCTGGTGCGGCGCTTTGCAGATACCGGTGATCATACTCTCGGCCACCTTGCCGGGGCGCAAACGGCAGGAGTTGTTGCAAGCTTACGGCGCTGCCTTGGGAGAGAGCCAGGATGAAACTAGCCATGATATTGCTGCCTATCCCTTGCTCACTGCGGCCACCCCCGGGGGTGAGATCCGCACTGTACCGCTGCCAGCAGCGGGTCGGCAAAAGACTGTCCAGTTGGTGATGCACCCGGGACTGCTCTCTGATGCCGGGGACAAGGGCAAAATTGCCGAGGACGTGGCCAGAATGGCCTTGAAAATGGATGGCGCCTGTAGCTGCGTGATCCTGAACACGGTACACCAGGCGCAAGAGGTATATCATCATATTAAGGACTTGCTTGATGATGATACTGTGCTAATGCTGTTCCATTCGCGCTTCCGGGCGGAACGCAGACAGGAGATTGAGCAGGATGTGCTCGATCGCTTTGGCAAGAAGTCGTTGTTGCCCAAGGATGATCCTGACTACCGGGAGCGACCGGGAAAGGCAATACTGGTGGCGACCCAGGTGGTAGAACAGAGCCTGGACCTGGACTTTGACGCCATGACTTCGGAACTGGCGCCTATCGACCTCATCCTGCAGCGCCTCGGTCGGCTGCACCGGCATGAGAGGCCGCTTCGTCCGGTGAATGAAGCGGTTCTGCACCTGCTGCTGCCGGAAAGCCAGCAACCGGACCTGGGCAGGAGTGGCCATGTCTACGAACCCTTTCTATTGTTGAGAACACTTGCCATCCTCACAGGCAGGGATCGTATCGTACTGCCGGAGGATATCAGGTCACTGGTGGAATCAGTCTACAACGATCAGGTGCAGATCCCGCCTGGTTGTATGGGGATAACCGGGGAGATGCTGGAGGAAACCTACCAGAAGATGCTGAAACGGCAGGCCGAGGAAGAACAGAAGGCTTTGCGCTGTCTGATCCCGAAGCCGGATCCGCAGTACTTCACTCTTGGCCGGATTAAGGAACTTCCTTTCGATGAAGGTGACGGCCTGGCTGCATCCTATCTACACGCTTCCACGCGGCTGGGGGATGACAGCAGGCAGGTGCTGTTTCTGGAAGGCGATTCCTGGATGGACGAACTCAGCAGACGTTATCCTCCTGATCGCAAAGCGCTACGGCTGATAATGCTGCAATTAGCCAGTATTCCGGGATGGTGGCTACAAGGGTCGGAAGCCCGACCGGGCTATGAATCACCGGCTAGAGCACCACACTGGTTGCCAGGCATCATGGTGTTAAGAACGAGAGAGGGGGTGTGGCGAGGGAGAGACAGGCAGGATAGGGCGGTGTTGATTCGTGACGACCGGGAACTTGGCCTGGTCTATGAGAAAGAGAGTGATTGATGTGAAGGCCTATTCCTTTAATGTGTTGTCGGAACCCTGGATACCGGTTACCGGCGCACAGGGGTTTGAAGAGTTGGGGATCATGGAAGTTCTGGAAAGAGCACATGAATTGCACGGCATCCTGGATCCGTCCCCGCTGATCCAGTTCGGCATTTACAGGTTGCTGGTGGCCTTCATTATGGATGCCTATGACCTGAGACGGCGGGATCAGTTGGAGGACATCCTGGAAAAGGGCAGGTTCGATCCCGAAGTGCTGGAGAGATATGTGAAGGAGTGCGGCAACTGCTTCGATCTCTTCGACGATAAGAAACCTTTTTTGCAATCACCCCACGATGAACTGCTTGATGGAGACGCAGAAACGATCGTCTATCTACTACAGCACCTTCCTTGTGGCAATATCAACCACTTTCATCACATTGAAACAGCAAGAGAAACCTTTGCACCCTGGGTTTGTGCCAGAGGACTTTGTGCTATAGCTCCTTTTAGTACTAAAGGTGGTCGAGGCTATTCACCGAGTATCAATGGGGCGCCACCCTGGTACGTTCAGATTAAAGGAAGCAACTTGTTCGAAACGCTGACGCTCAATACTATCAGCGATGACCTGCCGAAGGGAATGAGCAGGGATGGCCCTCCGGCCTGGAGGAGCCGGGATATGGTCTGCAAGAAAGAGGTCAACCGTGTTTCCCTTCTGGAAGGGCTGACCTGGCAGCCGCGGCGGATTAGGCTGATCCCAGGCTCCGGTGGCGCCTGTACTTATAGCAACAAGCCATCGGATATTCTGGTGCGGACGATGATCTTCAGCGCTGGCCTGATGGCCCGGACGACGGATTCCTGGTCCGATCCCAACGTGGCCTATATGATTACGGATAAAGGTTGCAATCCCCTACGGCTACGTGAAAACAGAGATCCCTGGCGCGACACTGGTGTTTTACTACTGTTAAGGCAGGGTGATTATGCGAGTCAGGGAGGCAAGGTCAGGTTTGAGAGGCCGCAGGTAATCACCCAGTTCTGGCAACTGGAAGAGTTTTTTGGGCACCCCAGAACTCTGACTGTTGAGGTCTATGGAGCACAAACGAAAGACATGAAGTTTTTTTCCTGGCGTCATGAGAGCTTGTCCCTACCCGCTGGTTTGCTGGAGGATCTTATGTCCGGACTCATGGTACAAAAAGCGTTAGAACAAGCCGATCAGGTCTCCAACGATCTCAGCAAGGCATTGAAGGTCGCTGTCTCAGGCAACGATAAGGCTTTTAAGGAATCGATAAGGAACTTTTCAAAGGCACAGCAGAAAATCGGCAACGATAAAACCTTAAAGGAATCGATCAGGAACTGCCAGCGTTTCTTCTGGGATGCTCTCCACCCGGAATTCGACCGACTGCTCGATGAAGTATCCCAGCGTGGCCGGGATGACATCGATCGCTGGTCGGGATTTCTGGCCGGCTGGCAGAGTACCTTGAAACGGGTAGCGGGTATGGCCCTGGAGGAAATTCTGGATGGTCTGGATGCCAACGCATCATCCCTTGCCCGGCAAGTGGCGGCCAGAGATCTTTTCTGGGGTTCTTTTATGCAAATATTCACACCCCTCGGTTCTAACCAAAAGAAATCCAAAAGAAAGGAGAAGTGATGGCAATGACCAACGACACGAAAGTTTCTTCCCCGGCCACCGAGTTCGTGGATCGATTGGCCACCCTTCCCAGGGGTGAGTTAGCCATACTGAAAAGAAACGCCAACAATACTCTATCGGAAAGCCGCAATGCCATCGGGATATTTTACCGGCTCCTGCCGCCTTCAAAACAGAACGGACCTGACGAGGAAATCTATTTCCTGGTGGCCACATTGTATGGATGCAATAAATATTCAGGAACGGGTGATTTCGGGTTGGTGATGCGACGGGTCAAAGGCAGTACAGGCGATGCTGTCGGCAGTGGTGTTGACCGGAGAATGTCGATACTCTTGGACAGCGAATTCGGCCTGATTGACGGATATCGCCACGGTGGCGGCGAGATGGCCTACCGGATGCGGCAATGCGTTTTATTGGCTGGCAACAAGGAAGTAGGGATCGACTGGGAGCAATTGTTGCATGATCTTTGCCGGTGGCAGCAACCTGGAAAGCGGGTGCGCAAACAGTGGGCTCGCTCCTATTTCGGCATACAGGCAAGCCAGGAAAATCAATCAAACTGACGAGGAGGAAAGTTACATGCTGATCGAGATTCACATACTTCAAAACCATGCTCCATCCAATCTGAACCGGGATGATACCGGAAGCCCGAAGGACTGTATTTTCGGCGGAGTGCGCAGGTCGAGGATCTCTAGCCAGTGCCTGAAGCGGAGCGCCAGGAGATCATCCCTCTTCACCGGTGCTTTTAGTGAGGGTGAGTTGGCCATGCGCACCAGAAAACTGCCTGATCAGGTGAAGAAAATCCTACTATCGAGAGGTATTGCAGAAGAGTATGCCAACATTGCTGCGATCAAAGCCACCGGTTTCGGTACCAAAGAAGGCAAGGAACGTCCAAAGGAACTGAATACTGCCCAGACCATGTTCCTGACGGAGAAAGATGTCGTGGCTGTGGCAGATGCCATGACTGAGGCTATCAAGGAATGCAAAATACCGGCGGATTTTGAAAAAATAGCGGCTAAGGACCTGCAAGCGCATGCCTCGCTCAAAGGGTGGCGCCCGATCACGCCGGATATTGCCCTGTTCGGGAGAATGACCACATCGAACGCCTTTAGGGATGTTGAGGCATCTATGCAGGTGGCTCACGCCATTTCCACCAACAAGATGGATCATGAATTCGATTATTTCACCGCTGTCGACGATCTGCAGAAAAAAGATGAAGAGGATGAAAGCGCTGGCGCTGACATGATCGGCGACGTGGAATTCAACTCCGCCTGTTACTATAAATATTTCTCACTGGATTTCAAGGCGCTGGTGGACAATCTGGCTGGCCCGGCGCCGGAACAGGATGGAGAAGATCAGAAGAAATACAATGACACCAGAGCTGCCGCTCGTGAGGTGGCGAGAAATACAATGACTGACATGTTGAGGGCGATAATCTATACCACCCCTTCCGGAAAGCAGAATTCATTCGCCGCCCACCAGTTGCCTGATGCTATCCTGGTGGAGGTCCGCCTGGAGCCAATCCCCGTTAGCTATGCCAACGCCTTTCTCAGGCCGGCAAGCCCCAGAGGAGAGAAAGACCTGATGGATGACAGTCTGGATAAGCTCAAGGATCACGTCAGCAGGATCACTCGTAAATTCTCACTGAAACCTATTGCTAGATACTGGTTTTCTGCCAGTGATTACCAGATGCCAGATACTACTGCCTGCGATACCATGGATGAATTGACTGAGGCGCTCAAGCAACTTGTCGACAAGGGAGACTGATGGTCATGGATGGGTATTTGCTGCTGATTCTGAGACTGGAAGGCCCTCTACAGTCATGGGGCGTAAGAGCCAGGTGGGACGTACGAGACACAGGAGGCGAGCCTACCAAATCGGGCCTGGTTGGTCTGCTTGGCTGTGCTCTAGGCTACCCACTCTACGACCAGCGGCTGGAACTGCTTGATCGGGAACTGCGCCTGGGGATCAGGGTGGAGCATGAAGGCCTCAAAATGACTGATTTTCAAACTATAACTGGTATTTTAAAAACCGGTAGCGGAGAAGACAGGGGCACCGAGAGCGATCCTGCTACGATTATTTCTCCTCGAACATATCTTCAGGATGCCGCCTTTCTGGCAATCTTTGATGGCCCGCCACTATTGCTGCAGCAGGCTGCCACGGCCTTGGACGCCCCGAAGTG
>Ga0187866_1003328_pt1 | contig 12168 bp, 14 predicted proteins | sample June2016WEW_11_1_3_FD_133013 | JGI IMG/M metagenome (GOLD analysis project Ga0187866, IMG submission 133013) | Peatland microbial communities from SPRUCE experiment site at the Marcell Experimental Forest, Minnesota, USA - June2016WEW_11_150 | ecosystem: Environmental > Terrestrial > Soil >... | reverse complement strand
CCTCGATTTCAGCTTTGCCTTCGCGGTGCAGCCTCTCCAGCGGTGAATCAGGCGGCATGCCGCCCAGCGCCGGTACCGAGCCGATGAACTTGCGCACCTGCGCTTGCTCGAACAATAGGCCCAGGTCCTGGTAGCCCTCCGGTTTGATGCGTTTGGTCAGCTCGAATCCCACGCCGCCCATGTTGGCGATGACGGTCAGATTTTTTGTCCCCTGCCTGGCAAGTGCCGTAATAAGGTTTACCGGCAGGCCGGCATAAGAGCCAAAGCTGCCCACCATCACTACGGCGCCATCATGTATATCGGCAACTGCCGCATCGCAACTGGGGAATATTTTATTCATGGCTGAAGTGTATCGTTTTTAACTGATGTATGTCAATTTATCGGATGGGGACTATATCGGGAAATCTGAATCTGGCGGGAGCGAATTGGAAAAATGAATTAATGTAAAAATGGTGAATAAGAGTGAAAATGTTAATAACTTACTAAGCAGACTTTGGAGGTGGGCTAATCCTAATAGGGATTGAAATAAGGTCAAGTCCTTCAATAACACCGTGTATAGAATAACCGCCATAATTGGGAAATGTAACGTTTCCAAATTGTAAGGCTATCTGTGCTTTACTTTCAGTTCCTTCTTTTGGCCTAGGGATAACGAACTTTGTAGAAATAATAGGAATGACATTTTTACCATCTTCATCTATTAATGAGATCTGTATTTTTTTTTCACCTGTTTCCACGATATTAGCTTGAAGTTTAAAAACTAAAAAAAAGAAAGGATGAATAGTTGGCACACTAGGCGCAAATATTGTATCAAACCCTATTCCCATGGCATTTATTTTTCCAGTGGCTTCTGCGTAGTCACATATGAAGGCAAACTCAACTGATAACACCTGTGAGCTCCTTTTTTATACCTATCTCTCTTTTTTTAACGTTAAATCCTAACTCAATATTCAATGAGACATTTTGGTTGCCCGTTGAAGATAAGAAATAATTTGGTGGTGTGATGCTATAAAACCTTATCCCATATTTATTGATTGTTTCTTTGACTTCGTCTAAATGGGGAAGTCCGCTTATATTCACTCCATCGCTAACAGAAAGTAATTCAATCCCAATTGGAATGCCGTCTTTTGAAAAATCAACACGGCGTTCATCGTCGAGGTCTTCGCCATATGCGTAATTTTCAGAACGCAAAGTAATATAAATTGCGTCTGCTTCTGGATCATATTTGTGTTCTACCAAGGTTCTCCTTTGTCTTTATCAGCTACAGTAATCACAGTAGTTTCGGCTTTATCTCCTGCAACAACAATCTTGATACGTTTTCCATTCGGTAATTGAGTCATATATATTGGATTTCCCTTTGTATCTGTATAAGTGGTGTGAAAGTGTTGAAGACAATATTCAACGTCTTCTTCAGATATTCCGCGTTGCTGCATCCTATCTCTAGCATGCTGTGTATAATATATCATAACATGTGATCACTGCAAGTGTATATGATATCTGTAATAAACATAGTTGTCAATAGTGCAAATACCAGGATTTGTACTTGAAACTAAATCTGGCGGGAGCGCATGGGGGTCGAACCAACCTTACTTTTTATTCATCTGGATGGCAACGAAGGTGAATGTCGCAATACCTGCTATAGTTGCTACTACATCGCAAAACCACCACGGTAAAAAACTCCATCCGCTTCTAACCCTCCAAACCACTGATTCAAAAATCATGGACAACATGCCCCAGAATATCGTAATAGCAATCCCCGCAGCTATCAAACTCAAGGCTTTCATCCAACTGGTCCTCCTTGACGTTAACCAAATCTCTGGCGGGAGCGCATGGGGGTCGAACCCACCGGAGACATGTTTAATGCCCCCCAACGGATTTGAAGTCCGCGGAGCCCACCGGGACTCATCCGCTCCCGTAATCTGGATAAGTATAGCCTACCGTACTTGAGGTATCAAGGCGTTCGGCCCAGCCCCATCTCTTTCAAGACAACCTCCACGATCATGGGTAGCCTTTGCTTTAGTACCGGCGAAAGCTCCATCCCCCAGCCGATGACCGCCATCTCGATGCCGATGATGATGACTTCCACCGGTCGATGTCCGCTCATCTCCATCAGTTTCAGGTTTTCCACTACGCCCAGCTCGTGGGCGGAATAAAGGAATTGTTTTTCCACGAGGATGTCTTCCGGCTTGAAGTGGTATATCGCGCCGGGCTCGCCGCCGGCTTTGGCGGCATCGATGATAATTATTTTATCCCCGGCGCGCATGTAAGCGATCAGGTCCGGCGATGTGCCGCCGTCGATAAGCTTTACGTCCGGCGGAAGGTCTATTGCCTGCAGCGCCTGCACCGCGTGGATGCCGATGCCCTCATCCCGCATCAGCAGGTTCCCCACCCCGATCACCACCACGCGAGGCGAGGCCTGGTTTTTATACTTATCAGATTGGTTGGTTATTTTTTTAGATGTCATTGCTAACCCAGCTAAAATCGGGGCATGGCCTTCTCTTTTTTTGTGTCATTCTGAGGGAGTCCCGACTTAATCGGGACGACCGCGAGAATCCGTCTCGCTTTCAGTTAGACTTTTAGCAAATCCTCGGCAGCAGTTCCCCCACCGGCATATCGACGATGCGGGAAGCCCCCAGCGCCGTCTTCATGACCAAGCGCCGCGGGTGCTCCGTGACCACTTTCCCGATGATGGCGGCGTTACTGCCGTACTGGTGCGCCTTCATCCGGCGCAGAACGGCGGCCGCTTTAGCCGCCGGGACGACCGCCACCAGCTTGCCCTCGTTGGCGATGTAAAGCGGGTCGAGCCCCAGCAGTTCGCAGGCCGCCCGCACGGCTTTATTCACGGGGATTTTTCCTTCTTCTATCTCTATACCCACGTTCGACTGCTCCGCGAAATCGTTGAGGGTGGTGGCCAGGCCGCCGCGGGTGGGGTCGCGCATACAGTGGATGTCCGGCGTTACTGCCAGCATCCCGGCTACCAGTCCTTGCAGCGGCGCGCAGTCGGAGGGGACTGGAATATCGAACTTCAGACCCTCCCGTTTGCTCAAGACGGCAATGCCGTGGTCGCCGATGGTGCCACTCAGGATAATTTTATCGCCGGCCCGGGCGTTAGCGGCGGAGATGTTCACCCCTTCCGGCACGCTGCCCACGCCGGCGGTATTGATAAAAAGCTTGTCCGCCCCGCCTTTTCCCACCACCTTGGTATCCCCGGTCACGATTTTCACCCCGGCTTCAGCCGCGGTACTGGCGATGGAGGCTACGATTTTCTTCAGGTCGGCCACCTGCAGCCCTTCTTCGATGATAAACGCCAGGCTTAGATAGAGTGGCTTCGCCCCGCTCATGGCGAGGTCGTTGACGGTGCCGCAGACGGCCAGCTTGCCGATGTCCCCGCCGGGGAAAAAGATAGGCTGGACGATATAGCTGTCCGTCGTAAAAGCTATCTTGCCGCTGACCTCGAAGACGGCGGAGTCGTCCATCTTCTCTAAAATGGGGTTGGCGAGGCGGGGCATAAAGCTCTTAATAAGGTCGTGCATGAGCTTGCCGCCGCTGCCGTGGGCTAAAAGGATTCTTTCCGGTTCTTGAGCTTGTTTAGTCATCTTGTTATTAAGTAGCAACTATCAAGTAACAAGTAGAAAGGAATATCTAAGTAAAAAAATGGGGGAGGGGAGGCTTGTTACTTGTTATTTGTCATTTGTCCCTTCGTATTCATAATAGGTGGCGCAGCTGCCTTCGCTGGACACCATGCACGGTCCCACCGGGCTTTCCGGCGTGCATATTTTGCGGAAAAGCTTGCAGTCAAGCGGAGTGCTGACGCCCCGCAGCACCGCCCCGCAGATACAGCCCTCCGGCTCTTTAGCGGGGTGTACTTTAATGTTAAAGCGTTTTTCCGCGTCGAAGTGCTCGAACTCTTTTTTAATTCGCAGTCCGCTGGCCGGAACAGTACCGATACCCCGCCAGTCGGCAGTGGCGATTTCGAAGACGGTGTCCATCAGCTTGAGCGCCGCCGGGTTGCCCCCCTCCTTTACCCCCCGCCGGTAGGCGATTTCCACCTTCGGCTCGCCGCTTTCTATCTGCTCCACGAGCATATCCACCGCCATTAAGATATCTAATGGCTCGAAGCCGGACACTGCGCAGGCGATATGGTAATCTTTAGCCAGGAACTCGTACGGTCTGGAGCCGATGACGGCGCTGACATGCCCCGGGCAAATGATGCCGTCCAGCCGCACCTCGCCGCGGTCTAAAATGGCTTTCATGATGGGTGGGCAGATTTTATGCAGGGAAAGGACGTAGAAGTTTTTGATGCTTTCCTTTTCCGCCTGTAAAACGGCGGCGGCGATGGTCGGCGCGGTGGTCTCGAAGCCGATGCCGATAAATACCACCGACTTTTTCGGGTTTTCTCCGGCGATAGTCAGAGCGTCTTGAGCCGAATAGACGATGCGCACATCCGAGCCTTCCGCTTTGGCTTTTTGCAAGCTGGAACGGCTCCCCGGCACCCGCACCATGTCCCCGAAGCTGGTGATGATGACGCCCGGCAGTTTCCCCAGCGCTATCGCTTTGTCCAGGTCCGCGGCGGCGGTCACGCAGACCGGGCAGCCGGGACCGGAAAGCATCTGGATGTTGGGGGGCAAGAGCTGGCGCAGGCCGTACTTGAAGATAGCCACGGTGTGCCCGCCGCAGAACTCCATCAGCCGGGCGGGCTTGCGTGAGTGCCGGTGGATGCGTTCCAAAAGCTTTTTCCCTAACTCCGGGTCGCGGTATTCTTCAACGAATTTCATATCATCCTAAAGCGTTTCCTCTCCCCGTCGGGGGAGAGGATTAAGCCTGCACTGAGCGCAGCGAATGTGGTGAGGGGGAACACAAAATTCTAATTACCAATTACTTAACCTCACTCGGCCTCCGCCATCTCCCGTAAAAGTTTAAGCGTTTCCTCCGCCTCAGCGGGGTCAATGATGCTGATGGCGTAACCGGTATGCAGTAAAACATAATCGCCCACTTTAGCTTCCGGCGTCAGCTGCAGGCTGATTTCCCTCGTTACCCCCTCGATGTCCGCCACTGCCTTTTCCCCGTCAATCGATTTTACTAAAGCCGGTATGGCTAAACACATGATGATTGCCTCTTGTTAAATAGCCGCTCATGGTAAGCTTTTCGAACCAGAGCGGACGACTTACCCTTTCCTTTTCATCTTGGGGTTGATTTCCCAGCCAATTTTAAAAGCATCGGCGAAAGCCTCGCCGATAACATGGTACTTACCGGGCCCGAAGGCGAAAGGCTTCACTTTGGCGATGTCCGGCCGATCGCCGGTCATACAATCCTCGGAAATATAAGTCGCCACCACTTTCCCCACCACCAGGTGATGGCTCCCCAGGTTCAGTATTTGGAACACTTCGCACTCCAGGTTGATGGGGCACTGCTCGATCATCGGCGCCGTCTTCACGTCACCGTAAAATATCTGGAACTTGCAGTCCTTGACCTTGTCCGTGTCCTTGCCGGAGACCAGGCCGCAGTAGTCCGTCTCTTTGACGAGGTCGGTGGACGGCACGTTGACGGAAAACGTCCGGTTCTGGTAGATGCCTTTCAGGCTGTAGCGGTGCGGCTGCAAGCCGATAGTTATCGAAGCCGAAGTCTGGTTGCCGGCCGCGACGCCGGTCCAGGCCACCGCCGCGAAGTCCGGTTTACCGTCCACATTGGCGCCCACGAGCACCGTGGGGTGGGGCCATATCATCGGCTGGGGGCCGAATTTTCTTTTACTCATTTGGTGTTCTCCTTACAGCTATTTTTTCAGCGTTTTACCGGCGTCGTAGGCCTGCCCGATGACCGCGCCCACGGCGTTGTAGCGGGCGGCGGGGCCGCGGCTGTAAACAAAGGGCCTTATCTTCATGATATCCGGTTGGTCGTTAGTCAGGCAATCCTCGGTCACGTATGTCTGGACGATTTTGCCGATGACCAGGGCATGCGCGCCCAGGTTGAGCACGTGGCTGACCTCGCATTCCAGGTTGACCGGGCACTGCTCGATGAGGGGGGCTGTATCTATCGTCCCGTAAAAAACCTTGAAGCCGCAGACTTTTACCTTATCGACATCGGCGCCGGAGACCAGCCCGCAATAATCTGTCTCCTTCAGCAGGTCGACGGACGGGACGTTGACCGAGAAGTGCATGTTCTGGTAAATGCCTTTGAGCGTGTACCGCTGGTGCCTGATGCCCACAGAGATCGTCGGCGGTTCGCCGCCGGTGATACCGCACCAGGCAAACGGCGCGAAGTTAGGCTTGCCGTTAAAAGTCGTGCCGATTAATACCGTGGGGTTGGGGAAAAGCCATGGTTGTGGTCCGAAAGTCTTTTTTGTCATATGATGCTCCTTATTTCTTCCGCTCACCCTGAGCCTGTCGAAGGGTGAGGTCTTCCCGCGTAAAAACTATATTTCAGCAAAATTGGCTATCGCCACCTGTCCTAAGGATATGCCCCCGTCGTTGCAGGGCACCTGACGGTGAGTATATACCTTAAATCCGGCGGACTCAAGCAGGGTGACGGATTTTCTGAAAAGGAGCCGGTTCTGGAAAACGCCGCCGCTTAGAGCCGCTTCTTTGAGACCGGTCTGTGTAGAGATTTTCTGGCAGGTCTCCAGTATCATTTGCGCGACGGTGTTATGGAAGCGCGCGGCGATAAAGGCTTTGGGTGTCCTTTTCTTTAAATCTTTAATGATAGCTTCCAGCAGTACGCCTATCTTGATAATATTCACGCCGTCTTTATCTTCGTAAGCAAAGGGATAAACTCCGCTTTCGGTTGCGGCATCGTCCGCCGCCATTTCCAGGTCGATAGCGGCCTGGGCTTCATACTGGATTAAACCCCTTATCCCCGCCAGCGCCGCCGCCACGTCAAAAAGCCGCCCCATGCTGGAGGTCAGCGGCGCGTTAACGTTTTTCTCTACCTGGTCGCGGATAATTTCCAGTTCTCCATCCTTGACGTATTTCCAAAGAGGCAATTTCTTATCAGGCTTGATCCCCAGCGCCAGCAGATAGCCCAAAGCCGCCCGGTAGGGCTTCTTTATCGCTAAAGCGCCCCCCGCCAGCGGGAGGTATTCGAGGTGCGCCGCGCGGGTGAACTTTTTATAGTCCGCCACCAAAAACTCGCCGCCCCAGATATGCCCGTCGGTGCCGTACCCGGTGCCATCCAGAGCAACACCGATGACCGGCCCTGCCGTGCCATTTTCCGCCAGGCAGGCGGCGATGTGGGCGTGGTGGTGCTGCACCGGCACGAGCTTCAGGTTTTCTTTCTCCGCCAGTTCTTTAGCGTATTTCGTAGGGAGATATTCCGGGTGCAGGTCATGGGCGAGGATGCGCGGCTCGATGCGGAACAGCTTTTTATAGAGGGCGATTGTATTGACAAAATGTTCCAGCGTTTCGGCGTTTTCCATGTCCCCGATATGCTGGCTGACAAAGGCGTAGTTGTCCCGCGGCAGACAGAAGGTATTCTTTTCCTCCGCCCCGCAGCCCAGCACCGGCTGGCTTTGAAACGGGAGTTTGACGGGATAAGGGGCGTAACCCCTGGCGCGCCTTACAAATCTGGGAATGTCTTGTTCAACAATCATCACGCTATCGTCGTAGCGGGCGTAAATGTCCCGGTTGTGCCTTAAAAAGAAATCGGCGATGCCGCCCAGCCGCCTGAGCGCTTCATCGTTATCCCGCGCGATGGGCTCCTCGCTCAAGTTGCCGGAGGTCATCACCAGCGGCCGCCCGGTCTCCCGTAAAAGCAGGTGATGGAGGGGGGTATAGGGGAGCATTAGCCCCACGTATTTCAGGCCCGGCGCTATGGCGTTAGCTACAGAGGATTCCGTCCGCCGGCGCATTAAGACAATCGGGCTGCCCGGTGAAGTCAGCAGTTTGGCTTCCGCCTCGCTTACCTCGCAGTGTTTTTTAGCTTCCGGCAAAGAGGCCACCATCACCGCCAGGGGCTTGGCGGGGCGGTGTTTGCGCCGGCGCAGCAGCTTCACGGCGCTTTGATCGGTGGCGTCGCAGGCCAGGAGGAAGCCCCCCAGCCCCTTTACCGCCACGATTTTGCTTTCTCTCAGCAGTATGGCCGTCTCCCGGATAAGATTATCTTCACCGACCGGTTTGCCTTTGGCATCGACCAGCTCCAGCTGCGGGCCGCAGACCGGGCAGGCGTTGGGCTGGGCATGAAAACGCCGGTCCAGCGGGTTTTCGTATTCCTCGCGACAGTCCGGGCACATGGTGAATTGCCGCATCGTGGTGTTGGGCCGGTCGTAGGGGATATCGGCGATAATTGTAAAGCGCGGGCCGCAGTTGGTGCAGTTGGTAAAGGCGTAGCGGTAGCGCCGGTCGAACGGGTCGAAGATTTCGTGGAGGCAGTCCTGGCAGGTGGCGATGTCCGGGGAGACGAGTTGGTATTTGCCTGCCTCGGCGAGGCTGGGGCGGATTTCGAATTTGGTGTAGTTGGCCGGCGTGCCAGCGGTCACCGCAATGTCCTCGATATGCGCCAGCGGCGGCGCTTTCCGGCGCAGCCCGGTGAGGAATTTCTCGATGATAGCAGCCTCACCCTCCACCTCGATTTTAACGTCCTCCGAGGTGTTTTGTACCCACCCCCGCAGGTTGAGTCCGGTGGCCAGCTGGTACACGAACGGGCGGAAGCCGACGCCTTGCACCACGCCGCGTACGCTGACGTGAACGAGTGAAATATCTGTAAAATTTACCATATCACTTACCACATATTTAAGAAAAACCGCTCATGGTGAGCTTGTCGAACCAGAGCGGTCAGGAATTCACCCTTCGACTGGCTCAGGGTGAGCGGACAAATAGTCAACCCCCTTACTTGTTTTTCTTGGCTTTCAGGGACTTATCGAGCCATGTAAACCAGGCCTCCAGCCCCATGCCGGTCTTGCAGGAGACGGGGAAGATAATGACGTCCGGGTTGAGTCCGGTTACCACTTTCCGGAAGGCTTTTTCGTTGAAATCGATATAAGGCTGGAGGTCAACTTTATTGATGATCACCACGTCGCTATCGGCGAACATGGCGGGGTATTTTATCGGCTTATCGTCGCCTTCCGGCATGCTGGCGATCATCAGCCGTATGTCCTCGCCGAGCAGGTAGTTGTTCGGGCAGATAAGGTTGCCCACATTCTCGATGAACATCAGGTCGGTCTTTTCCAGGGGCAGGTTTTCCAGCGCATCCGCCACCATGAAGGCGTCCAGGTGGCACCCGCCGGCGGTATTGATCTGCACCACCGGTATCCCCGCCGCGTTGACTTTCTCGGCGTCGACGCTGGAAGCCACGTCCCCCTCGATGACGGCCAGTCGCCATTTTTTACTCATCTGTTTGATGGTGCTCAGTATCAGGCTGGTCTTGCCCGCCCCAGGCGATGACATGATATTGACGGTCAGGATGCCGTGTTTATCCAGGAGTTTTTTGTTTTCCTTCGCTTTGTCCTCGTTTTTCCCCAGGATTTTTTCGCCCACGGTAATCACTTTTATCGCCATTTATTCCACCTCGATACTTTCCATAAAGCATTCCCGGCCGGCCACGATTTCCGTGCTTAGCTCGCGGCAATCGGGGCAGTCCCAGTTGTGGTCGGCGGGGATAAACTCCCTGTGGCACTTACGGCAGCGCAGGAGGGTAGGCTTCATCTCAAAATTGAGCGCGGCGCCGTCAGCCAGCGTGTTCTTGCTGATAATGTCGAAGTAGAATTGCACGCAGTCCGGCACCACCCCCGCCAGCTCCCCCACGGTCAGGTTGATGCGTGTTATTTTCCCCGCTTTAGCCTCCCTGGCTTTTTCCAGCGCCAGCTGCAGCAAACTCTCCGTAATAGCTGATTCGTGCACAATCTAATTATAGAGGAGTGTGGGGGGAGGGGCAAATTATGAAATCTCAAAACTCAAAAATAAAAATCAAAAGTAAAAGCTATATTGTACTGTGTTTCTATTTTCCTCTCCCCTTGTGGGAGAGGATTAAGGTGAGGGTGAAGGATAGGGATACGTAATATCATATCCTCTCCCTTTCGTAAAGAGCCTGCCCTGAGCGAAGCGAATGGGGAGAGTTAGAGAGGGATTTTATTTCTAAGTCCGGGGGTTGGGGCAAATAGGGGGAATAATCAATTACTAAATTTACTTGCCTCTCATATTATGTTATAATTGCAAGCGTAATAAATAATAAAGATTAAGGTGGAAGAAGTTAAGTGGACAAAGCTAAAAAGACAGAAGTGATCACCAGCTATCGCGCCAGGGAAAACGATACCGGCTCTACCGAGGTGCAGGTAGCCCTGATTACGGAAAGAATCACCCAATTGACCGGCCACATGGCGGCCCACCGCAAAGACTTTCATACCCAGCGCGGCCTTATCAAACTCGTCGGGCAGCGGCGGAGGCTTTTGGCGTATCTCAGCCGGGAGGACGTGGGGCGGTACAACACACTAATTAAAAAACTCGGGTTACGCAAGTAAAGCCTGACGGTTAGAGGGAGTATTCCATTGGAAAATTATTCAGTGCGTCAAACCATTGGCGGCCGCGAACTTATTATTGAAACCGGCAAACTGGCGAATCAGGCCAATGCGGCGGTGACCGTACGCTACGGCGATACCGTGGTGCTCGTCACCGTCTGTTTTAACAAAGAGGTCAGGGAGGGGACGGATTTCCTGCCACTGACCATCGACTACGAGGAGCGGCTTTACGCCGCCGGCAAGATTCCGGGCGGCTTTATCCGCCGCGAGGGCCGGCCTTCCGAGGCGGCTACCCTGGCCTGCCGCATGACGGACCGTCCCATCCGCCCACTCCTGCCCAAGACCTGGCGCAGTGAAATCCAGATTGTCACCACCGTCCTTTCCGCCGACCAGGAGAATGACCCGGACATACTTTCGGTCATCGGCTCCTCGGCGGCGCTGGTGCTTTCGGAGATACCTTTCGATGGCCCGGTAGTTACGGTCAGCGTGGGCTATATCAACGGGGAACTGGTCCTGAATCCCAAGATGGCCCAGCATGATGAAAGCCAGCTGGACCTGATCATCGTCAGCACTAAAAGCAAGATTATCATGGTGGAGGCCGGCGCCAAGGAGATTTCCGAGGAGATCGTTCTTCAGGCGGTAAAATTCGCCCATGAAGCCAACCAGGCGATCATCGCCATGCAGGAAGAGTTACAGCGGCTTGCGGGCAAACCAAAGATACCCGCGCCGGAGGATAAAGTTAAGTCCGATGCCCTTAATGCTGTTTCCAGGATTGTCGACGAAAAGCTGGAAACGGTCCTGCGCGAGAAGAACAAAGACGTCCGCGAGCAGATGCTGACGGACCTTATTACCGAACTCATCAGCAACGCCGGTGAAGGCGTCACCGAAGCCGATATCGCCGCCGCCATCGATACCCGCGTTAAGGCGGAAGTCAGGGCGGACGTATTAGAAAAGGGCCAACGCATCAGCGGCCGCGCCCTTACGGAAATCCGGCCTATCAGCTGTGAAGTCGGGCTGTTGCCCCGTACCCATGGCTCCGGCATGTTCACCCGCGGCGAGACCCAGGTTCTTTCCATAACTACTCTGGGCTCAACCCGCAAGGAGCAGATGCTGGACGGGCTGGGTTTGGAAGAGAGCAAGCGTTTTATCCACCACTATAACTTCCCCGGGTTTTCCACCGGTGAGGTCCGGCGCGTAGGTTCCCCGGGCCGGCGGGAAATCGGGCACGGCGCCCTGGCCGAGCGCGCCCTGTTACCCACGTTACCCAAGGAAGAGGAGTTCCCCTATACCATCCGGCTCGTCTCCGAGGTTTTAAGTTCCAGCGGCAGCACTTCCATGGCCAGCGTCTGCGCCGGCAGCATGTCCTTGATGGATGCCGGCATACCCGTCAAAAAAGCCGTGGCCGGCGTCGCCATGGGGCTGATTACCGGGGATAACGGCAAGTTCGCCATCCTCACGGATATCGAGGGCATCGAGGACTTTAACGGGGATATGGACTTTAAAATCGCCGGCACCCGGGACGGCATCACGGCGGTTCAAATGGATACCAAGCTTAAGGGCATCACCATGGAGGTCGTCGAGAAAACATTCTATCAGGCCAAGGATGCCCGGGTTTTCATTCTGGATAAAATGGCGGCGGCTATCGCCGCGCCGCGGCCGGAAGTAAGTAAGTACGCGCCGCGCATGACCAAGATCAAGATCGACCAGAGCAAAATCGGTGCGGTCATCGG
>Ga0187866_1003326_pt1 | contig 12175 bp, 5 predicted proteins | sample June2016WEW_11_1_3_FD_133013 | JGI IMG/M metagenome (GOLD analysis project Ga0187866, IMG submission 133013) | Peatland microbial communities from SPRUCE experiment site at the Marcell Experimental Forest, Minnesota, USA - June2016WEW_11_150 | ecosystem: Environmental > Terrestrial > Soil >... | reverse complement strand
GCTCGACGACCTGCGGCGCGTCCCCGACTGGGCCGCCGCGGCGCTCGATCTCGAGCCACGCATTGCGGCTCTCGCCGAGCGCTACCGCTTTGCGGACCACGCCGTGGTGGTCGGCCGCGGCCTCAATTACGCCAACGCCTTCGAGTTCAGCCTCAAGCTGAAAGAGACCTGCTATGTGGTGGCCGAGGGCTTCTCGACGGCCGACTTCCTCCACGGCCCCATCGCCATGATCGAGCGCGCCTTTCCCGTGTTCGCCTTTGCCCCTCCCGGCGTCACCTGGCCCTCCATGCGCGAAATCCTCGGCCGCTTGCAGCAGCTCAAAGCCGAAACGCTGATCTTCACCGATCGAAGTAACCGCGACGCGGTCTCCCAGCGCGGCGCTTGTATCTGCCTGCCCGTCAAGCTGGCAACACGCCGTGCCTGGCACACGGAACTCTACACGCCGATCCCCTACATCATCCCGGCGCAGTTGTTCGCCGCCCACTTGGCCGCGCAGAAGGGGCTCGACCCCGACCGCCCGCGCACCCTGACCAAGGTCACGCGCACACTCTGACCGGGTACCAACCCGGAGGTCAGCGCTTGCGGGCCGGCGGCGCCCCCGCGGGCTTGCCCGCGAGCTCGGCCGTGGCGTAATAGCCGGTGCGGGTCCGCACCGTCGGGCGATTCGGGCCGTTCACGGTCACGCGGATCTGGCGGAAGCTGCCGTCCAACTTCTGGTTGGCTGGCGTGTAGGCGATGATGTACTGATTGCGGATGTCGTGCGCAACCTGGAGCGCGATCTTGCCCACCTCATCCACCAGCATGGGATAGTGGGCCTGGCCGCCGGTGGCATGGGTAATCGTGTCGAGCGCCCGCTTGGCGCGGTTCGCCTCCCGCCGCTCCTCCTCGGTCAGCAACCCGATGGTGTAGATGAGCACCTCCTGCTGCTGCGCCTCCTGCACCAGCTTCTCCAGGGTGACCTCGCTCATGTTGTCGTTACCGTCGGTCACCACCACCAGCACCTTCTTGTCGTGCTTGCCCTTAGACTTGGCGTAGCCGATCGAGGCATAGATGGCGTCGCGCATGGCCGTGCCCCCGCGCGAGTCGATACGCGCCAGCCCCTCCTCCATCCGCTTGAGGTCGCTGGTGAACGGCACGTCCTGGTACGGCTCATCGCTGAAGTTGACGATAAAGACCTCATCCTGCGGGTTGGAGGCCTTCACCAGCGCCATGGCCGCCGCCTCGACCTTGAGCCGCTTCTCGCGCATGCTGCCACTGTTGTCGATGATCAGCCCCATCGATACCGGCACGTCCTCGCGGCGGAAGACCTTCACCTGCTGCTCGGCGCCATCCTCGTAGGCGTGGAATGCGCTCTTGGGAAGGTTGGTGAGCAGCTTGCCGTTCCTGTCCGCCACCGTGGCGTGGAGCACCACCAGGCGTGCATCGGCGCGGAACACCGCGCCGCTATCTTCCTGGGCCCAGCCGAGCGCGATAGTCAGGGTCGAAAGCACGGCTGCGCCGCGAAACCAGATCACTCAATCATCTTAGCAAGCCAGGTGGGGCGGGCTTGAGCCCGCGCGGGGCTTCAGCCCCGCTGGAGGTACTGTAGGGACTACCCAGGCTACACACAAAAAAAGGTTCCAAGTGACCCCCAGCTCAGTGCCTCCCGCCAGCCGGCATGCGCGGCCCGAGAATGGATTCTGAAGACGCCGGACGGTTACCCCTTTGCTCCCCGCTGCGGCTTTTGGCCACTGCGGATCAACGCTCCGGAGGCCGCCAGCTAGCCGTCCTCAGCTAAGCCGGCATCTCGAAACGGCCTTTCGCTCCCCAAACAGCGGCTGCCCGTTTCCGGGCCACCTCTGCCGGATCATCGTTTCCGGCCTGCCTCTTTCATGCCGTGCCGATTCATCTATAGGCCCGTTCGGTTCCGAATTCCCCTCCTCGCCTCGGTTCCCCGACGCGGGGCGGCTCTATACCCGTCACCCGTTGCCTACATTGCTCCCGGCACTCTCAACGGCTCTTCGCACCTCTGCTCCCGGTCGGGACCTTCCGATCCCTCCCGCTCATCGCTCGTCGCGATTCGCCGTTGCGAAACTTGCCTCGACCGAACGCCCGATGCCTTTCGCTCCCCGTCAGCGGCAATTTTTTATGACTGCCACCGACGGATCAATGTTCCAGGTTCGCTCCGTCCCGCCTGGCTCACTGTTCCGTGGACCTCTTGGAACCTCCACCATCCTGCACCGAATCGATTTCGGAGTCAAACGGAAAATGGAGTTCCCGGCCGGTTTTCCGCAGTCTTTTCCCGCTGTGAAACCAATGGGTTATGGCAGACAGGTGTTGAAAACCTGTGGATAAAACAGGGGATCGACGTCCTGTTCTAGGAGCCAATCGTCTCCAGCAGTTTTCGCTCGTCGATGACCGGGATGCCCAGCGACTTGGCTTTCTCCAGCTTCGAGCCCGCGGCTTCGCCAGCCACCACGTAACTGGTCTGCTTGCTGACCGACCCGGTGACCTTGCCGCCGGCGGCCTCGATGCGCGCCTTGGCCTCCTCGCGCGTGAGCGTCGGCAGCGTACCCGTAAGCACGAAGGTAAGCCCTTCGAGCGAGCCGGTTTTCTTGCGGGTCTGCTGATACTCGAATTGGAGCCCAGTCTCCGCGAGGCGAGACACCAGCACCCGGTTCTGCGGCTCGCGGAAGAACTGGTAGATGCTCTCGGCGACCTTCGGTCCCACCTCCTCGGCGTTCTGGAGCGCCGGAATGTCGGCCTCGGCGATCTTGGTCAGGCTGCCGAAAGCCTCCGCCAGGAGGAGAGCCGTGCGCTCGCCGACAAAGCGGATCCCGAGCGCGGCGAGCACCCTGGGCAGCGGAAGCTGTTTCGAGCGCTGGATGTTCGCGAGCAGCTTCTCGGCCGACTTGCGGCCCATGCGCTCCAGCTCGATCAACTGGCTCGCGCTGAGCGAGTAGATGTCGACGACACTCGCCACCAGGCCGCGGTCCACCAGTTGGTCGACCAGCGCCTCGCCCAGGCCGTCGATATCCATGACGCCGCGGGAGGAGAAATGCAAGATCGATTCCTTCAGCCGCGCGGGGCAGTCGGTGTTGATGCAGCGGCTGGCGACCTCGCCCTCCTCGCGCACCACCTTGCCGCCGCAGACCGGGCAGCTCGGCGGCATGTGGAACGGGGTGCGCGGCGAGCCCGGGCTGCTCACCCGCACCACTTTGGGGATCACATCGCCGCTGCGCTCGATGATGACCGAATCGCCGATCAGCAAGCCCAGCCGCTCGATTTCGTCCTGGTTGTGAAGCGTGGCGCGGGATACCTTCACACCGCCCACCTCGACCGGCCGCAAGTGAGCCACCGGCGTCAGCGCTCCCGTGCGCCCCACCTGCACGCTGATGCTTTCCACCACCGTCTCGGCCTGCCGCGCCGCGTACTTGAAGGCGATCGCCCAGCGCGGGGCTTTGGCGGTCCAGCCCAGCTCCCGTTGCTGCGCGACGGAATCGACTTTGGCCACCACGCCGTCGATCTCGTAGGGCAGTTCTTCGCGGCGGGCCTCCCAATCGCGACAGAACTGAATGAGTTCCTCGATATCGGGGCACCGGCGGCGGTGCGGGTTGACCTTGAATCCGAGCGCGGCGAGCGCTTCGAGGGATTCCCAATGAGAGTCATGGAGCGGCGCGCCGTCTGCGAAGAGGAAATAGGGATAGTAGTCGAGGCGGCGCGCGGCGGTGATCTGGGGCTCCAGCACGCGGATGGACCCGGCGGCCGCATTGCGCGGGTTGGCGAACCGCGAGAGGCCCTGCTGGTCGCGATCCAGGTTCAGGCGTTCGAAGGCCCGGCGGTTCAGAATCACTTCGCCACGCACTTCCAGCTCCGGGAGATCCGTGGCAATCCGCAGCGGCAGGGAGCGGATGGTACGGGCGTTCTCGGTCACATCCTCGCCCACCTGGCCGTCGCCCCGGGTCACCGCCTGGCGCAGCACCCCCTGGGTGTAAAACGCGGCCATGGACAGGCCGTCCATCTTCAACTCGGCCACGTAGCGATAGGGGGCGTCACCGAGCAACTGGCGCACCCGGCGGTCGAAATCCCGCAGCTCGCCTTCGTTCAGCGCGTTGTCCAGGCTGAGCATGGGCGAGCTGTGGCGCACCTTGACGAAGCCCTCGCGCGGCTTGCCGCCCACGCGCTGGCTGGGGGAATCCGGGGTAATGAGGCCGGGGTGCCGGGATTCCAGCTCGCGCAGCCGGTTCATCAGTTGGTCGTACTCGGCATCGCTGATCTCCGGGGTGTCCAGCACGTAGTAAAGGTACTCGTGGCGCCGCAGGGTCTCGCGCAGCGCGCCAATCTCCTCTTTTGCGTCTTTGGGCATCCGCTGTTTATTATAGAGACCTATCGCCACATATCGGAACATCAGCCTGATCTATAATCTCTCCGCCGGAAAGCTGCGCGGCAGGCGGGGAGGGCTGCTCGGTCGCGTGCTGGACACGCTTCGGGCGGCGGGGCATCAGGTGTCCCCGGCGCCAACCCCGGGCCCGGGAGCGGCCGGGCGCCTCGCCAGGGAAGCCATCGACAAGGGCGCCGACCTGATCCTGGCGCTGGGCGGCGACGGCACGGTCAACGAATTGCTCCCTGGCGTCGTGCACTCTAGCGTGCCGCTGGCGCTGATTCCAGCCGGCACCGCCAACGTGCTCGCGCACGAGTTGGGGATCGGGACCAACGCGGTTAAGGCTGCCGCGCGCCTGGGCGAACTCGAGGCGCGGCGCATTTCGATCGGCCTGCTCCGCCACGAACCCGGAGCCCAGGAACGCTACTTTCTCTCGATGGCGGGCGTTGGCTTCGACGCGCATATCGTCTATCGGCTCAACCTGAGGGTGAAATCCAAGTGGGGCGAACTGGCCTATTGGACCGCGGGCCTGAGGGAGCTCGGCCGGAGGCTCGAGCAAATCGACGCGCGGGTGGGGGAGCAGTCCTTTGTCTGCTCGTTCGCCCTGGTCAGCCGCGTGCGCAACTATGGCGGCTACTTTGAGATCGCCCGCCACGTCTCCCTTCCGCACGACGACTTCGAGATGGTTCTGTTCGACGGCCGCACCACGCTGCCGTCCTATGCGAAATACCTGGCGGCGATCGTCTCCAAAAAAGCATCCAACACCAAGGGGATGTCTTTTCTGCGCGGAGGGAAAGCCAGTTTCTCGGGGTTGCCGGACGAGCGAGTTTATGTTCAGGTGGATGGAGAATACGCGGGGCGCCTGCCCGCCAGCGTCGAGATCGTTCCCCAGGCGCTGACGATTCTGGCGCCGCCGGAGTATTGGAGCCGATGGACCCACTCACCCACACGCTGACCGGGCTGGCGCTGAGCCGGGCGGGACTGAACCGGCGGAGCGTATACGCGACGCCCATCCTGCTGCTGGCCGCCAACGCCGCGGACATCGATCTGGTCACCATGGCTGGCGGGTCGGCCGCGTACCTGCACTATCATCGCCACCTGACGCACGCGCTCGTGGCGATTCCGTTCCTGGCCCTGCTGCCGGTGCTGATAGTGCGGCTGTTCGCGCGCAAACCGTTCGATTGGAAATGGGCCTACCTGGCATCCCTGCTGGGCGTGGCGACGCATCCGCTGCTGGACTGGATGAACGCCTACGGCGTGCGCTGGTTCCTGCCGTTTTCCGGAGACTGGGTGCGCCTGGATGTCAGCAGCCTGGTCGATCTCTGGATCTGGGCGGTGCTGTTGCTGGCGGCGCTGGCGCCCGCTCTGGCGAAGCTGGTGAGCTCGGAGATCGGGGCGCGGCCGACGAGCGGGCGCGGGTGGGCGATTTTCGCGCTGTGCTTCCTGCCGCTGTACCTGGGCGGGCGCACCCTGCTGCACGAGCGCGCGCTGGCCGTGCTCGACGCACGGATCTATGACGGAATGGCCCCGACGCGAGTGGGGGCGTTTCCGGACCTGGTGAATCCGTTCCGCTGGAGGGGGCTGGTCGAGACCGAACCTTTCTACGCGCTCTACGACCTGAACCTGCTCGGCGAATTCGACCCCGCCGCCGGGAGAATCCTGTACAAGCCCGTGCCAGCCCCGGCGGAAACCGCGGCAGCGGACGCCGCCCGCCGTACAGCACCGTTTCAGGCTTTCCTGGACTTCTCGAAGTACCCGCTGTGGCGCTTCGCCGCCGTGGACGACCCGCAACCGGCGATTCGGGTCGAGGTCACCGACCTGCGCTTCGGCGCGCCACCCCAGCCGCGCTTCCTGGCGACCGCGTTGGTCCGGCCGAACGGGCAGGTCGTGCAGTCGAGTTTCGAGTACCGGCCGCGCCCACGTTGAACGTCACCGGCGGCACCACCACCCGGGCGTCGGGGTTGTAGTAATCGTAGAGCAGCGACGAGGCGGTCTTGGCGCGCATGGCGAAGCGTGGCCGGAAGCTGAAGGTGAAATCCACTCCGCCGGCCTCCGGCCACAGGTAGGCGATCAGGCGGTCGGGCAGGACGTCGTAGTGGCTGAGCGCATAGCCGGTAGCTCCCAGCGCGCGATCCAGCGACTGGCGGTCGACGTCCGCGCCGGGGGGCAATCCGATTTCCGCGAGCATCATTCCGAAGCTTTGGAAGCCGACCCGTTCCGCATGGACGCGGCCGGTTACCGGAATGCCGGCTGGGCCGTCCGCCTTTTCGAAGGAAACGCTGAGCCGGAGCGGTGAGGTTGCTGGCGGCTCGTTCTTCGTCCACGGTGCCCAATAGACAGCACTGATCTGCAATTGCGAGGCGCTGGCCGCCCCGGTGCGCCGCACCGCGATGCGGTTCTGCCCCGGCACCAGATGGGTTGAGAGGTCGAATCGGACCGGAGGCACGATCTCGCGCGGGTCCGGGAGCGGCAGGCTGGCGACGCTCGTGCCATTCACCGTGATCTCGGCCGGCCCGGCCGCGCCGGCTTTCCTACCCCGCAACGCGGCATCGAGCAGAACTTTGAGCACCTGCACGGTCGCCTGGGTCGAGTACCAGACGCCGTAACGGTCCTTGTTCCGCAGCAGAAACAACATGCCGGAATCGATGAGGTCCTTGTCGGCCGCCTCGCCGCCGGCCAGCAGCGCGCGCAGCGCCAGCGCGGTGGTCTCGAGCCGGCCAGCCAGCCCCCAGCCGTAGAAGGGTGTGTTTGTTTCCAGATGCCAGTAGGCCATTCCGGCCTCATGGCGCACCAGGGTGCGCAGGCGTTTGCGGAGAGTCGCCGCCAGCGCGGCATCGCCCGACCGCCCGGCAGCCAAAGCCGCGGCCGCAATCGCATACGGTTCGTCGAACTGGGCGGCGCGCTTCGAGAGGTAGTCGAGTGTGCGCTTCATGCCCGCGGAGGGATTCGGGCCGGCCAGCGCCAGCGCGGCCACGGCCGTCTGGTACGCGGTCAGCGACTCGTCCACCTTGTTCTTGCAGATGCGCGCCGGCCAGCGTCCTTGCGCGTCCCGCTGCTTCAACAGCCACTCGGCGGCGTCCTCGAGCGTCTCGTTGTCGACTGCGGTGAACTCGGCGGCTTCTCCCAGGAACGAGAGGGCGTAGGCAGTGAGACTCACGTCGGCGTCGTCCCGCCCCCAGTAGCTGAATCCGCCATCCTCCGTGCGGTAGCCCAGCAAGCGGTCCACGGTCGCCCGTAGGTAGCGCTGCGCCCGGTTGCGAAGCAGAGCGTTTTCAAGACCCGTCTGCTTGAAATAGCGCAGCAGGAGCAGGCCCGGGTAGGTGCTGGAAATGGCCTGCTCGGCGCAGCCGTAGGGCCGCTCGAGAATGGCTTCGATGGCCTCGATGACGTGCGATAGCAGGTTGGGGTAGATCTTCAACTCGGCCCGCGCGGAGCCGGGAATCGCGGTGGCGGGGATCGCCAGGTCGAGCGCGGCCTCGCTGGTGAACATTGCGTTCAGCGTTACCGGAATCTCGTTGCCGTCGGGATGGACGGTGACGGGCTTCTCGATGGCGTCGCCCGCGGCCGGGCTGACGGCCGTGAGGCGTTGCTTGCCGTCGGTTACGGTGGCCGTGGCGCGGAACGGAAAGACCGCGTTCTCGAACGTGCCGGAGGCGATGCGCATCTCGCGCCGCTCGCCACCGAGCAGTTGGAACCAGCTCTCCGGCTGGATCGAGAGCGCGACCGCCTGCGGCTCTTCCAGGTAGTTGCGCACGGTCGCCGGCAATTCGATCTCGTCGCCCTGGGTGAGCACGCGCGGCGGATTGTGGTCGATGAAGAACGGCTGAAAAGCGCGGATATCGGCGCTGGCCGTCCCGATCTCGCCGCTTTCGGTCGAGCCGATCGCCTCCAGCTTCCAGGTGGTGATGTTGTCGGCGAGCTTGAACTTGAGCTGGGCGCGGCCGTCGGCGCCGGTTTCGAGCAACGGCTGCCAGAGCAGGGTTTCGGGGAAGTACTCGCGCAGCCGCGGAGTGGAGCGCGGGCCCGTTCCGACGACGGCCGCCACTTCGGCGCGGTTGGTTTGGAGCATCGCAGGCGCCGCCTCTACCATGATCATCTCCGTTGTTGCGCCGACCTGAAGGGTCGCATCGACCTTCGTGGCTTTCCCGGCGCCCACCGGCACGCTGCTTACTACGAACTTCTGGAATCCCGGGGCTGTGACCTCTAGTTCGTAAGAACCCGGCGCAAGGCCCGCGAGGAGATAGACGCCATCCGGGCCGGAGGTCGTTTGGTATGCGACGGAGTCGGCAGCGCGCTTGGCTTGGACGGTCGCATTCGGAATGACCCCCCCGGCGGGGTCCGTGACCGTGCCGGAGATCGATCCGGGGTTCCCCCCACGCGAACCGGAGGCGCGTAGCGCGAGGGCGGTCGACTTGGGCGCGGATTCCGTGTTGATCACCTTCGACAAACGCGCCAGCTCGAAGTCGTCCTTCGTTCCCTGGACGCCATCGGGTCCGGCACTGCGCACCAGCACCAGGAGAACGGTTTGCGTCACGGGGATGATCGCCGTGCGGGTCTGCGGCTGCTGACCGTACTCAGCCGCGGTGTACGGCTTTCGAATATCGCTGAACACGGAATGCTGCTGGTAGACGGCGTAGACCGGCCGGCCCCAGGGATCCTTGAGCGGGTAAAGCCCCGCGGAACGTTCCAGAAGCATCCACTCGCGGTCATTCTGGGGGAAGCGTTTCGCTGCAGCCAGCGCCGTTTCGAGCTTGCGCCGCGCTCCAGAGAAGTACCGGCCACTGACGACAACCACCACAAAATCGTCCTGGCTGCCGAAAACGCGGTCGGCCCCGGCGCTGTGGAACCGGAGAACCGCGAACTCACCCTCGATCTTGAACTCGAAGCGGTAGGTGGTTCCCCAGGGATCGCGCAAGTGATCCGGGTCGATGTGGGCGGCGAGCAAGGCGGCGCGAGCGGCTTGCTCGGTCTGCGGGTAGGCCGGCAGGGCGTCAAGCGCGCGCTTTATGGAATCCTGTAGCGGCTGGAAATGCGCCCGGCGCACCTCGGCTGCCTTGAGGTCGTCATCTGTTCCGAACTGCTTGTCCGGTCCGGCGCTGAGCACTGTGAGCACGTCCGAGCGCTGGTCGACTTTGAAATCGGCCCGGTACGGTGTGCCCCAGGGGTCGTGCAGCGAATCGAAATCGATGCCCGCCTCTGCGAGATCGCGCTTCAGCGTCGCGGCATCCCGCGGGTGGTCGTAGTCCTTCTTGTATCGTTCGTCGAGGGCCTGAATCACCGGCTTGAACTGCGCGGCGAAGGCCTTCGCAAACGCAGGGCCGAGGTCTGAATCGTAGTTCGCACTGCTGTCGGCGAACAGCATATAGAAGCCGCTCCCACCCACCAACGCTTCCGCCGCCAGGTCCAGATCCGCCGGGAACGGCTTGGAGCAATCCAGCCGGTAGAGGTCCCTCCGAGTCACGCCGCCGATGGCATCGTCTCCGGACCACCGGAAGCCCTCGAACAGGGGGCCACGGCCGGGAGCGTGGTCGGAGCGCGCTCGCTCGCCGACCGCGGCATCCACCACCGCCACGCCCAGCGCGCTTTCGACGGCCTTCCCATCGGGCAGTCGCGCTTCGAGCGTTGCCGCGGCCTCTTCGCCGGGGCGATAGACCGGCTGGCCAGGGTGGACGGTGACCTGGAGATCCGTGTCGGCGGGAAAGAGCACGGTGCGTAATACCATCTCGGACGTGCCGATCACGGTGGCGTGGACGGTGATTTCGCGCCGGAATTCCCCGCGCCATGGCAACTCGAACCGCGCCTGCTTCGTCGAGAGGTCCAGCAGGCGGGATTCGATCGGCTCGCTGTCGCGCACAATGTCCAGGGCGACCAAAGGCAGCGGCTCGGAGGATGTGACCTCGACCCCGACAGGCTCGCCCGGCCGGTACAGCGTCTTGTCGGTCTTCACGCTCAGTTTCGAGGTCCGCCGGTTCCAGATGCGCTTCTCGACGCGCGCTGTTCCGCCTTTCCCGTCCTCGGCGAGCAACTCCACCGACTCCGCCTCTCCGGGTATGGTGATTCGCGCCACTCCGTACCGGTTCGTGGCAACCGAGGCGCCCCCTTTCACGCTGACGCGGCAGGCAGCCGGCGTGCCATCGGCGTAGGAGGTGGAGACGTAGAATCCGGTCTCGATCTCCCACAGGTAGACGTGGATGGGATCCAGCGACACTCGAACGTCGAAGCGCCGCTGCTCGGTGCGGCCGGTGGACGGGTCGCGAACGGAAGCGCTGAAGCTCAGGTCTTTGTAGCGCCCGTATGAGTCGTCTTTGAGATCCTTGAACTCCTTTGCCAAAGCCAGGCGCGTGGTGAAGCGCCCAGCCTCATTGGTCTGCCCTTCGTATACCTCGGCCTCATCGATGTCCCATTTCTGTTCTCGGTAGTTCCAATCCCGGCGGGTCTCGCGCACCACTCGGACGCCGGCGTGGGGGACCGGCTTCCCGAACAGGTAGTCGGCCGCGACCTCCACCGACGCGCTCTGCCCCGGCAGATAGTACGAGCGATCCGGCTTGGCCGCTACCGTGAACTCCGGGAGGTCGTAGCGGCTGATCTTCACCCTCCTCAGTCCGCTGAACGCGCTGTGGTCGGAATCTTCGTCCTCCGCATCGGCCCAAACCCAATAGTCGCCCAGGCGGATGTTCGCGGGGATCTGCCAGTCTGCCGCGGCGACTCCGAACCGGTTCGTCACCATGCGCGTGCTGAAGATGCGGGACCGTTCCGGGTCCTCGATGTTCAGCTTGACGGGGAACTTCGCCGCCGCGCGCCACGCCGCGCTGAAGCAGAGAACGCGGACGTGCAGCGTCTGCCCCGGCTGGTAGAGCGGTTTGTCGGTGGAGAGATCCATGCGGGCGCGCCGAATCATGTAGGGTTGCATTCCGACTTCGAGCGCCTGGCGGAAATCGCCCAGCGAGCCTTCCACGTCGAGTTCGCCGTCTTTGGCATCGGCGCGCTCGGGAAGCTCGAATTCGAGTGTAACCACTCCCTTCGAGTCGGTCGCCGCTTGGGCGATGAGTGGCGCGTCCCCATCCAGCGTGAGTGTCCCTCGAACGCGGACGCCAGGCACCGGCTTCCTGGTAGAGGGATGGGGCGTGCTCACGCGGACCGCGTACACTTTCCGCTGACGTCCCAGAACCGGCACGGAAACTCGCAGCTCGAAGACGTGACCGGCGATCTGGGTGAGCGCGAGCGTGCCTGCGGACTCGCCGCCCTCGGCGCGGACGTAATAGCGCAGCCGGGCCAGAGCGCTCGCACCGGCAGGCAGCGGAAACGCCAGTTCGTTCTCACTCCGGCCCGGCCGCACGGCCAGCGTGCGCTCCAGGGAAGAGTGGACCTTACCATCCGGGTCCAGCCATTCCAGCCGGACCGCGGCGGCGAGCTCCCGCCCGGAGGAATTCTCGAGCGCCAGGGAAACAACGGAATGCCCTTCGCGAAGAAGAACTTTCGTCGCGGCTTCGTCAACCCGCACGACGGGGCTCGCGGCGGCCAGCAGAAAAGCGCAAAAAAACCCGAGCGCGAACTTGCAGCGCATATTCGACCCCCGGCTCCTAAACTCCCTGCTGCCCCGATTAAATCCCAGATTGAGCCAGAAATCAAGGGTCATTTTTGGGGGTAGGATAAGGCTCTGCCCTGTCCTGGTTGCATCCGGTACACAGCTGGGAATCGGGTAGGAGGGGCCTCGCGGCCCCGTCCTCCCACACCACCGTACGTACTTCGCGTATACGGCGGTTTCTCCTAATGGTGTAACGAGTCATATTTGAGGGCCAGAGGAACGAGCCCCTG
>Ga0187866_1003325_pt1 | contig 12176 bp, 13 predicted proteins | sample June2016WEW_11_1_3_FD_133013 | JGI IMG/M metagenome (GOLD analysis project Ga0187866, IMG submission 133013) | Peatland microbial communities from SPRUCE experiment site at the Marcell Experimental Forest, Minnesota, USA - June2016WEW_11_150 | ecosystem: Environmental > Terrestrial > Soil >... | reverse complement strand
GCTCTGGCCCAACGAGCGGCACGTGCGGATTCTCCCTATGAGTTCGTGGTGTACTGGCATCTTGGCCATGTTGCGCCGGGATCAGATGACGAATTCGTGGCTCAGCTCTGCGACCGGGTTCGGAATGTACTCGCAGCCTCTGGAGGCGACTACAGCGAGCATCGGGAATATCTCGGCAACCACTCCTTCGAATTCCTCAAGGAAGTTACCGATCTGTTGGATTCCGAAGGCAAAGCAATCCTGATGCTCTGGGACGGTTTCGACAAGCCTCTCGGCCAGGGAAAACTCTCCGGTCATTTGTGGGACCAGATGCGTACCATTTTCTATGGCAAGAAACACAAGATCATCACGGCGACACGGTGTCCCCTTAGCGAGCTGATCCGTTGTCCAGAGGCCATTACCAGCCCTTTTTGGAACATTTTCGATGTTAGCCCAGTTCGAATCAGTGGACTCGATGAGCAAGATCGCGATGCAATTATTGGAGAACTCTCTGAACATACAATTCAGCCAGGAGCTAAAACCGAGCTTTTCAACTGGTCCTCCGGATGTCCACCCCTGTTTCTGGCGATCCTGAACCAAGTCATTGAAGACATTCCAAGTGGACAGGTCGATAACCGGGCCATCAACCAAGTAGCTCCGAAGGTTGCGGAAAGACTCTCGGGCGTGATTTTGGCGATGTGGGAAGATTGCCCTGCAGGCGCCAAAGACCTCTACATCTATCTGGTGGAACGAGGCGATCTGCCTTTTGCGGATGCCGGGAAAGATGACCGGCGCTGCTTGATTGAGAAGGGCTTTGCCCTGCAGACGGGCAATAAGATAACCTCATCCTGTCAGATGCTCCAGGAACATGTACAGGGCACCGAACGAGATTTCGGAACCTTGGCGCGGCTGTTTGGAGCTTGGGAGGATTACAAATCCAATATTCGTAGCCTGCTGGAGCGCCGCCTAGCTCAGATCTCCGGATTCGATGAACTTTTGCGACGCCTTGTTGCCCGCGCTATTGAAGATATTCCCGAGTTTCCCGATCACTGTCTGAACAATCTGACAGGTATCGAGGAGCGGGCACTCGATCTGATCTGGCAGCGCGAGTTTGGTCTAAGCAAGACCATCCCCCAAGAGATTATTGATTACTGGGATCAGGTAAGCCCGGATGAGAAGATCATTAAGCGCTTGAAATCAGAGGCGGGGAAAATTCTACCTGGGGATCGCTGGCTCCACTGTGGGCTATTGCAGCTTCTCACAGGAAGCAAATTTGGGTTCAAATCCAAGGCCAAATGCGCGTCCAAAGATACGTACGTCCTCATCAATGCGATCCACAGCTTCCGCAATCGCAGCCAGCACTCCGATGCTCAACAGATGCACGTAGGAGTAGCTGTGGCCGCTATCATGGCGTGCCTGGAGCTTTTATCATGTCTGGAACGGGAATTGGCATCATGATGTCTCGGGATCTATTAGGCGAGAGTCCGCCTGGGAAACCTCGATTCCGAACTGATCTCTGCCGACGTTGCGATAAGTGAATGTAACCTTGATTCGAGGCCAGTGATCGCACAGACATTGCCTTGTTGCATAGGGCCTCCTGGGAATAGGCCGAACCTACGAGTGCAACATTTCCGGAGATTTCTGAAACAGGTAGAGGACCACAATGGAAAATAAACCTGATGCGACAGATTCGAGTACGAGTCTGCTGTTATCGCTGGATGCATTTGTGCGATCTGTCGGCGTAAATCGAGCTATCCCGCACGCGCTATTGCTTGGGGCTGGGGCTTCGATCAGCTCAGGAATACCATCTGCACACACATTGATCTGGGAATGGAAGCGTACTATTTTTCTGACGAAAAATCCCGGCCTCGAAAGACACTTTCGTGACCTAACACTCCCTAGTGTGCAGCAAAGGATCCAGCAATGGGTTGACGGGGAGGGCTGCTACCCGCGCATGGATTCTCCGGAGGAGTATGGCATATATGTGGAGCGGTGCTTTCCCATTTCCGAAGACCGACAACGGTACTTCCAAAGCTTGATTGCGGGAGTTCAGCCGCATGTCGGCTATCGATTATTATGCCTGCTGGCACAAGCGCGCATCATACGCTCAGTCTGGACTACCAATTTTGACGGACTCGCCGCAAAAGCTGCCTCGGGATCATCCATCGTTCCTATTGAGATTGGGGTAGACAGCGCCGATCGCATCCAGCGGCAGCAGCAAGACGGAGAACTCTGGTGTGTCGCGCTGCACGGAGATTACCGCTACGACTCGCTCAAGAACACCAGGAACGAACTGCAAGAGCAGGATAAGAGGCTACGAGTCGGACTAATCGATCGTACGCAACAGGAAACACTCGTCGTTGTTGGATATAGCGGACGAGACGACTCAATCATGAGCACGCTGCAATCGGCCTATTCGGGCCCCGGCATTGCAAGACTGTACTGGTGTGGGCATGACGACCCGGAGCCGACTGCACGGATATGCGAGCTATTATTGTCTGCTCGCCGCCAAGGACGAGAGGCCTATTACGTTTGCTCTCAAGGCTTCGACGACTTGTTGATGCGACTTTCCTTACATTGTCTGTCCGGTGATTTGTTGGACAAGGCGCATGACCTCTGTTCCTCCGCCTTGGCCGACACTCAGGAACAAATGCCGCCGTTTAGTTTTGAAATTCGTCATCCGACCGGAATCGTAAAAAGTAACGCTTTTGCGCTCGAATGCCCGCGTGAAGTGTTTCAGTTTGACGTTCCAGACTACAGAAGCCCAGGTGCATGGCAAAGGCTTCGCGCTGACATAGACGGAACTAATATAGTTGCGGGATTGCAGGGGGGTAAAGTGCTTGCTTTAGGAACCTTGGATGACCTCGGGCGAGTTTTCAAAAATAGGATCACTGGTGGGATTACGCGCAGTCCCATTAGCGAAAACGAGCTCGGTCTTGAAGACGGCGTCATCATGGATCTCTTGAGAAGTGCGCTGGTTCGAGCCATGGCCACGTCCCGGAATTTGGAGACAGACGGTCGCAGACAGCTCTGGGTGGAGGAGTCGTTCGAGGAAGTGCATGTTCATGGACAACAATGCAGAGTTTACGATGCAGTGCTGGTCTTCTTGCGCCGCATGGGAAATAGGCAGTTCCTCCTGTTAAAGCCGACCGTGAAAGGGAAAACACTGACCGGTGAAAACGTATCAGCTGAGGTCGAGAAAGAGATAAAGCGTCAAGTCCTGACGCACCAGTACAACAAAGCATTCAATGCAGCTTTAAACAAATGGCGAAAACTATTGTTCCCGCAAGGCAACGCTTCCTTTGAGTATCCACAAGCCGGATTCCAATTTGACATTCGAGCCGCCCCGGCGTTTGCTGGCGTTACAAATCTGCAAGCCCAAAAACCTCTCAAGTTGACCCCTGAAATACAGCAGCACATCGTATATTCCGGGATCGAGCTTCCAGAACCGGACTTGTTGTTCTCCAATTCACAGGGGACCGGATTCGTAAATGACCCGCATCCGATACGGGGAATCCGGCAGAACCAACCGTACGATTATTCACTTTCCAGCGCCGGGCTCGGGAATAAAATCCGCCTTGCGGTCATCGCTCCCGCTACGGACGCTCCGAAGTTGACCCATTATCTTGCGAGTCTCCATCAAAGCAAGACTGCTGACAGCAAACAGGAATACCTGCTGGAGTACCCAGGCTTCGCTCAGGCTTTTGGCGTGCCCCTTAACCTCCCACAGCCCGGCTCCAGCGCCTGGTTGGAATGCCCTGAACCGTCAGCTTCGGCCACGGCTCGCGAGGGCGCCTTGTGGCTGGGTCGACATGTGACGGAACGAATCATCGCACTGCAAGCCTCGCAATCGCCAAGTGTCATACTGGTCTACGTGCCCAGGCGATGGGCTCGCTGGGAATCTTTTAGCGAGGCGGGAGAGCAGTATGATCTGCATGATGCCATCAAGGCTTACTGTGTCTCAAGGGGAATTTCCAGCCAATTGCTCCGCGAGGCAACGCTGGAAAAAAGGCATAGGTGCGAGGTCTTATGGTGGCTTGCGTTGTCCTTTTACGTTAAATCCATGCGGACGCCATGGGTCCTAAAAGGTATGGATGCGGACACTGCATTTGTCGGGATTGGCTTCAGCCTTGAGCCTAACGCTCCCAGGGGATCCAGGATTATTTTGGGCTGCAGTCATCTCTATAACGCCGAAGGTCTTGGCCTCCGTTATCGGCTCAGCCAGATTGAGAATCCGATCATCAAACGCGGAAACCCATTCATGTCACACGATGATGCTCGTCGCTTTGGAGAGACCACTCGGCAACTCTGTTTTGAAGCGATGGGCCGCTTACCTCGGCGGGTTGTGATTCACAAGCGCACCCCCTTCTTGCGGCCAGAGCTTGAAGGATTGCTGGAAGGCCTGCGGGGTATCACAGAGATAGACATGTTGGAGATCACGATTGACACCGCGCTCCGCTATGTAGCGTCATGTGTATCCCCGGAGGGCAAGATAGAGGAAGATGCCTTCCCCATCAAACGAGGCACAGTGATCCCCTTGGAACCACAAAAGGCAGTCATTTGGGTCCACGGAACAACAACGGCAGCAAACCCAAAGCGCCGATATTATCTGGGAAAAAGCAGAATTCCAGCACCCTTGATGATCACGCGTCACCATGGAAGGTCGAGCCTTAGTGTTCTGGCACGGGAGATTCTTGGTCTCTCCAAAATGAACTGGAACACATTCGATATGTACACCAAGATTCCAGCAACAATCGATTCCTCTCGGAAAATTGCCAGGATAGGGTCCCTCCTCGAGAGGTTCGGCCCCTTCTCTTACGACTATCGGTTGTTTATATAGAGCAACAATGATCAGAGGGAATCGGGGTCGGACCCAATGCCGTTAATTTAGCTGGCGCTTCAGGGTTTTGAGTGGGTACCCACTACATCTTGTGGTTGTGCCTGAAAGGACGCCGCTAAAGAAGAGAGAGCCCAGTAGTAGGCCCTGTGGGAGCTGTGGGAATCGCGCAGCGATTTCCAAGAGCCTGTGGAATTCCGCGGGAATTCCAAGCGCTTGTGGATCCTGTTTTGTGGGATCCACAAGAGCGACAGGCTTGGCAGCTTCCACAGGGCTTGGCACCAGACGAGGATGCAATTTCTGCTAAACCACAACATATTGGGGTCACCCACTCAAAACCCGGAAGGACCATTTAGCTATAAGCTTATGGGGAAATGGGGACGCTCAGATGCGCCGGGATAAACCGGCATGAAGTAGAGAATGAAAGAGTCTCACAGGAAAGGAGTAGCGAACCATCCTGACCTCGAGTCTTGGGCGGGTTGTCGTGAGGCGGCACGCCAAGCGTAGACAGAGGCACTGGCGGGCAGGGTATTGAGCTTCGAAAACACAATCCAGGACGCCGACCCAGTTGGGTGATGAGGGAAGGCAATATCGTGGTATGCGCAAGCGCGAGGATACCATGAGTCCTGCGTAGTCGGAGACCCCAGGCACGCCAGGAAACTTCATGCGCGAGAACCGGGAGACCTCGGTCACGTCCGCGGAAGAGAGCGGGCCGTCCGGAGAAAGCCTAAGGCAGATAAGTCCGGGATGCACGTGGTCGAGGAGTCGAGCGGCGGCATAGTACCCGCGAAATGTCCGAACAAGAGCGTGAGACCGCTGGCGGAGGGCATGGAGGGAAGGCCGCTGGCCAAGGAGAACACTCTGCAGCCGCCCTGTTCTGGACTCAGTGCCAGGATAGACGGGTGCGCGTGCTGCGGTGTGTGCGGGAGAGAATCTCAACGGTTCTCTCTACGCCATGGATCCGAGGTGGGAACCGGATGCGGTAGTGCCGCGAGTCCGGGTCTGTGCGGGGGGCGGGGGGGATTGGGGTCGGACCTGGGTAAATGGTGCAGTGATAAGAGATCATGCTCTCAGGAGGGTCCAGGGACAGGCTTAGCTGCTGTTTTTGCCCTCCTTTTTTGATCGCAAGAACAATCGAAGGCCAGATCGCCAGTGGCATGTTGAAGTTGCTAAGAGAGGTGAGATCATGACAAATCCTCTGGATCAGCCGCTCCACTCAGAGATCATTCTCTACCAGACTGAAGACGGTACAACACGCATAAATGTACACCTGGAAGGCGAAACAGTTTGGCTGACTCAGAAAATCATGGCGGAGCTGTTTCAGAAAGATGTGCGGACCATCAACGAGCATATTCAAAACATCTTCGCCGAAAAAGAACTCGATCCGGATGCAGTTATCCGGAAATTCCGGATAACTGCCGCTGACGGCAAGTTCTACGAAACGCAACACTACAACCTTGATGTCATCATCTCCGTCGGATACCGGGTAAAATCGCACCGAGGCACTCAGTTCCGCATCTGGGCCACCCAGCGATTGAGGGAATATATCATCAAAGGCTTCACTCTTGACGACGAGCGGCTCAAGCAGGCCGGCGAGGGCAGCTATTTCGACGAACTGCTCGCCCGTATCCGGGATATCCGATCCTCGGAAAAGATTTTCTGGCGCAAGGTGCTCGACATTTACGCTACAAGCATCGATTACGACCCCAACACTGACCTGTCCCGGCTGTTCTTCGCCGTGGTCCAGAACAAAATGCACTGGGCCGCCCACGGCCACACCGCCGCGGAGATTGTCGCCGCCCGCGCCGATGCCGCCAAGCCGAACATGGGCCTGACCTCATTTACAGGAGTCCATCCCAAGCAGGCCGACAGCGAGATCGCCAAGAATTACCTGAACCCGGAGGAGTTGGATATCCTAAACCGGATTGTCACGATTTACCTCGACTTTGCCGAGCTTCAAGCCTTGAGCCGCAAGCCGATGTACATGAAGGACTGGGTCGCCAAGTTGGATGATTTCCTGCGAACCAGCGAGCGAGAGATTCTCACCCATGCAGGGAGAGTCAGCCATGAGGCAGCTATCGAGAAAGCGCGTATCGAATATGAAAAATATCGCCGACAGTTGCTGGAAGAGCCAACCCCTGTGGAACGGCATTTCATCGAGGCGGTCAAGGAAATCCAAATACTGGAAAAATCAAAACCACGAAATACGGGAAAATCGCGAAAAAACAAAAGGTGATTCCCTGTGTTTCGGGCATAGGGACTGACGACGACAATGCGTTGAACAAATGTGATATCTGCGGGATCGGGAGGATTGGGGACGCTCTCCGATTTCGCAGAGAAAGTTAAGAAGCGGGCGGTGCCTCTCCAAAATAGGTGGGCCGTCCCCCCGGTTTTTGAGGAAGCGGAGTTGGACGAGGCATCAACTTGTAAGAATTTCTTACAGGTTCGGGAGGAAGGCGACTGCCCCGGCCGGCTGCCAGCAGAGCGGTCGAGTCATTAGGAGAAGCAGAACATGTTTGATTTCCCGATGAGCCGACTTTCGAGATTTGCGAAGAACGGCATGCCGATTACGTCCTTGATGATAGAGAAAGATAGTGCTACAAGCAGTTTTGATACCACCCCGGGTAGCTTCGGCGAAAGGGCGCGGGGCCGTTCCGAAAGGAACGGCTCTTGCATTTTACGGGGGTGCGCATGATCACTTATTTCTACATCGATGCGTTTAACCTCTACTTTGGTTCCTGTCGCGGCACCCCGTACAAATGGCTCGATCCCGCCAAGTTGTTTGCCATCATTTTTCCCACAAACCGGATTGAGAGAATAAAGTACTTCACGGCACGCGTGCGTCCGAGGTCCGACGATCCGGGCCAGCCCATGCGTCAGGAGACATATTTGCGCGCGCTCCAGACGATACCTAACCTGGAGATCCAGTTTGGTCACTTCCTGGCACACAGCGTGCGCACGCCGCTGGCGCATCCCATCATAGGCCAGGACCCCCTCGTTGAAGTCATCAAGACTGAGGAGAAAGGTTCCGACGTGAATCTCGCGACGCATCTCGTTCACGATGCTCACATGAATCGATTCGAATGTGCCATTGTCGTGAGCGGTGATTCCGATCTGCTGGCGCCTGTTGAAATTGTGACCAACGAAGGAGCTGGGGTCAGGCCCGGAAAATTTGATTTTATGCGGCTATGGGCAGTCGACGAATTCTGGAAAGCGTCATGAAGAAGACCATTCGCCATATGAGTCAGCCTGTCCCTGATTTGCTTCGCTTCCGGGGCAGCCGGATGCGCGCCGATCCGGTTAGGCGGCGCTTAGGCGAATGGTTTTCCGTGGAAATCCAGACTATCGGAGCGTTTCGAGATCTTCGAGGCTCAGGTCAGCGTCGCGCAGAATACTCCTGAGAACCTTGGGGTGGAGGATTTGTGAACCGTGAATCGGTACGGTCACGCGCTTGCCGACGGCGTTCTTGTAGATCGCGTGGCTGCCGCTCTGCCGTACACGGGAGAACCCGGACCTCTCTAACGCGACGATGATCTGCTGCGCTGTGAGACGCGGGAGTTTCGGCATCAGACCGCGACTTCCACGGTGGACAGCGTTACGGAGACGTGCTCGGGGATTTCCTCTCCGTCCGCAAGGCGGTCCTCAATGTGAAGCCGGATGGCGTCCTGAATGTTCTTCATCGCCTCTTCGTACGTATCCCCTTGGCTGTAGCAGCCCTGAAGCGCAGGGCATGAGACGAAATAGCCTTCTGTATCGGCTTCTATGACGATGGGAAGAGTAACTTGTTTCATGGCTGAGATTATAGACTTGGCGTGACCTTCCGCCAATCGAATTTCGCGCATCGCGCTCTCCCGCGTATTGCGAAGCGATCGAGCCATCCACGTCAACTCTGAATACTGCTTTACAGCGCGCTTTACAAATCCTATGATTGTAAAGGAGGCGCACAAAATGTATGAAGCCAAATTATCGAGCAAGAATCAGATAGTAATCCCGCGGGGCGCCCGAGTGCCGCTGGGCCTCAAGCCCGCCGATAAACTCCTCGTCGTGGTCAGAGGAGACATGATCATTCTCATGCGGAAGCCAGAAAAATATTCGGATGCGCTCCGGGGTGCTTGCCAGGCGCCGTATGCGGAGCATTATCTCCCAAAAGAAAGGGACAGCTGGAAATGAGCCGACATTCTCCGGCTGAATTCCTGCGGAAGCACAAGAGGATTGGGCTAGATACCTGTATGTTTATCTTCGAGGTGGAAGAAAACCTGAAATACATCGAGATTGTTCACCCCATTTTCCGATGGCTGGAAAAGCCTGAATCGTATGGAATCACATCAACCGTAAGCATGCTGGAATTGCTGGTTCACCCCTATCGGAGATCCGACCTCGACACCGTCAACAAGTTTTATGCACTGCTATCTACCTATCCCAACCTGCACTGGGTGGAATTGACACTGCCGGTTGCCGATGCGGCTGCCCGACTCAGAGCGGAATTCAACCTCAAGACGCCAGATGCTATTCAGGCTGCCTCCGCGATGTCGTTGCAGGCTACCGGATTCATATCCAATGATCCCGCCTTCAAGCGCCTGAACACTCTGGATGTACTCATCTTAGACGACCTGCTGTCACTCTAGCAGAGGAATCGGGGACGGACCTCGATAAATGGTGCAATATCAACAGCTTGCTTATTTAAGCGTTTCCCATGAGGCCGAACGTCTATGTTGTCATGCCATGGCTCAATTATTTCCTTTCAACCCTGCGCAGAGCTTACCGCGAGTTCGAAGATCGCGCCGGGAGACAACGACCCACGCGCGGATCCAAAGCCGGCCTGATCGAATACGCACTGGCAAACGTACAGAGCCCGTTCGGAATTGCCGATTTGGAGAGGCTCTGTCCGACCGTAAGCAGGGACATGATCCGGGTGGTCATGAACCGATGGCGCGACGAGGGACGCATCGAGGTGCTGGGTCGAGGCCGGGACGCCAAGTGGCGCCGGCTGGAACAGAAGTAGTTAATCCCACATTAATGTAGTAATAAATGTGGCAATCCACGTCAACATCGAATCATGTCTGCCTTTCCAGGGAGGGCCAAGGCAACACTTCCGAGTGCTCCCGCGAATGCAACAAGACGATGCAAGTGAATCAGGATGGCCGGAGATCTGTGGATCGCACAGCATGTCGCCGATTCTCCATGGACGTGTGCTATTATTGCTCTGCCAAGGGAATCGAAAATGAGTGAGGAAAAGGAAGAGAAGGCAGGCTTGATTGCGCAACGCATCACCATGGATCCCGAAATATGCCATGGCAAGCCTTGTATCCGTGGATTGCGCTACCCGGTTGAGACCATCCTTGAATTGCTAAGCTCCGGAATGTCCGTTGACGAAATCTTGGCAGACTATGACGATCTGGAACGCGAAGATATTCTCGCCGCCCTGGCTTTCGCAGCTCGCCTGAGCCAAATCAAGCGGCTCCAGCCAACTTTGGCATGAAATTTCTCCTGGATGCTCAGCTACCACCACGTTTGGCAATCCGGCTGCGATCCTTCGGCCATGAATGTTCGCACACGCGCGAGTTGCCTCTCGGAAATCGAACTCCCGATTCCACGATAAGCGAGCCAGCCACGAACCCTTCTGTCAATCTTCGAGGGTTTGAACGCTTTCGTGGCTGGTAACCGTCGCACGGAAGGCAGATGGAGGGCGAGGATCGAGCAGGCGGTCCAACACCGACTGTTCCGCCGGGCTGATGTCGGACATGATGCGTGTCTCGTCCGCGTCGACTGCCGCGACGGACAACCCGTCACGATAGACCACACAGTTGCCCAGCAGAGCAGGAATTCTCATGCCCGGTGTGAGAATGCCGGCGAGATTCAGAGGATCGCAGGCCGAAGCCCGCAGCAATTCGCCGGAGGGCTCTCGGCGCCGCAGCGCGCGCAGGCTCGCGACGGCTTCCGGCAGAGCGAACTGCTCCCCGACACAGCCGGAGACAAAACGCCCGCCGCGGATTTCACCGCGCGCTTCCATACGCCGGAGCACCGGCAACAAATCTCTCCAAGCCGGAGCCGAAGCTTCGCGCGCGAGCAACTCGCGCAGGAGGATTCCGTAGCGGCGCAAAACCTGACGCGCCCACAATTCCGTTCGATCTTGCGGAACGGGTTCCTGGGGCACGAGAAGCGACCAGCGTCCGACTCGAGTACGCCGCGGCTGGCGGCGCCGGCGCGGCGAGCGTTCCTGACGCCTGGCTTCGCCGGTCACCAACGCCCTCAGCCCTTCGAACGCATCTGCCGTAACTAGTCCCGCCGCCACAAGCTGCCAAAGCCCCTCCTCGACTTCAGCCGGCAGATGGCGCGTTCCCGCGCATATTTCCAAAAAGAAGGAGGCCCCACGGCGGCGCAAAAAAGCAAGCACGTTGCGGGCAGCAACCGAGAGTCCTTCCTCGTCCGCCAGGGCTCCGTCCAGAAGCCAGGCAATATCGGTGCGCATTCCGATTCCGAGTGGAGCTGTGCGCGTCAAGCCCGGCCTGTGTGCGGGCACTTCGGCCTGGGTGGGGCGATGAGTCCAACGTCCCCAGGTGACTTCGCCCACGAGGCAAAGACGGTCGAGCAGGTCCGGCTGATAATTCGCGATGCGCGCAGGAAAGATCTCCTTTTCCCACGCGGCTGCCGCCGTTTCGAACCCCTGCAGCTGCTCAACAACCTCGATCAATCCCGCCTCGCCGTTAAGGCGGCTCGACGGCTCCAGGTGTTGCCAGGATAAAAGAAAGCTGACGAGCACCGAGGCGGGCACCGGTTCGATTTCGCGCCGCAGATGCGTGATGGTGGCGCGATGTATGCGGGCCAGGAGGCGCCGATCGCAGAATTCCTCCTCGCCGCTTCCTCCAGTAAAGCGGCCCCGCAAGACCAGGCCATCGCCTTCGAGAGCAAGAAGGGCGGTGCGGATACTTTCCACATCGAATCCTGACGACGCGGCCAGCCCGCTCGCTGTTACAGGACCGCTCACCTCCAGCCACCCGCGCGCGAAGGCGGTGACCAGTCGCTGTTCCGACTCACACTCACCTCCCGATCCAAACTCATCCGGGCCGCGCACAAGGTTGTCGTGCTCGATAGCCGCCCAATACGAGGCGCCGCCGCGCAAAATGCGGCGCGCTCGTCCGGTTGCCTTCAACACGTCAAACCAGCGCGGAGCGTCTGCGTGCAGGCGGCGGCTTTCCGGCTCCGGGAAAAGGACCAGGCTGAGCAGCAGGTCGTGCAGTTCATCCGCGTCACGGACTGCCGGCCAGGCGTCCGCGGCCACGCGGCGAATGGCTTCAGGGTCCAGCTTGCCGAGATCCCCGGCATCTTCCGGCAGCACGCGCCTCAGGAATACCGCGCGTGC
>Ga0187866_1003323_pt1 | contig 12178 bp, 8 predicted proteins | sample June2016WEW_11_1_3_FD_133013 | JGI IMG/M metagenome (GOLD analysis project Ga0187866, IMG submission 133013) | Peatland microbial communities from SPRUCE experiment site at the Marcell Experimental Forest, Minnesota, USA - June2016WEW_11_150 | ecosystem: Environmental > Terrestrial > Soil >... | reverse complement strand
GCCGTGGCCGGGGACCACGTGAACCCGCAAGTGAGAAACGCCAGTCCTTCGATTCGGCGCGAAGTGATACAGACGTCTGCAAAGCGCCAGACCGGAGACTGGGGTTCTCGGCGGTGTCATATTGTACCCCGCGTCTGGAGTTCCGCTTTCAGGGAGCTTCCGAGAAAGCGAATTAAAACGTGGCGAATGGTTTTTTGACAGGGCTATCCTGCCCGAAAAGGGTAATGCTGACCTCTTTGATTTTACGGACAAGATGAGCGCTTTCGTTTTCGGACTTAAGCTGCAACTTGCGCTACAATCTGGCCAACCTATTCCGGTGTAAGGACTAAAGATGGCTGGTCAACGCGAGGAGACGTGCTTTTTGCAGGCTTTCCTGGTCGCGGTAATCATCTGTCCTGCAATAAATTAATGCGATGGAAGGCACTTCGTTTGGGCATCTATTATGCTGTGATTTAACGCCTAATGCAAAAACGCAGTGGCATTGTTATGACTCCAAGACAAAAAAAGGGAATCGTTTTTGCGGCAATTCCTTCGCTTGCCGCCGCGGGGATTGTTTTGGATTTGTTCACGCCGCTGGGCGTTGCCGACTGGGTATGGTATTTTATACCCCTGTTGTTATCGGTTTATGTCGGGGGCCGCTTATTTCCCTATCTGCTGGCCGCCGTTTTTTCGATCCTGACGCTCGCAGGCTACTTTCTTTCACCGCCGGGGATTGATCCGCATTTGGCTTTCATCAGCCGTCTCATGGGCATCACTGTGCTGTGGCTGATGGCGTTTTTAGTCGTTCAGCGCAAGCGGGCGGAGGGAGAATTGTTTAAATCCCAGCAGATGCTCCGTCTGATATTGGACACCATTCCCCAGCGTGTTTTCTGGAAGGACGCGGAGGGGCGGTATCTGGGCTGCAACCAACCGTTTGCCCGCGACGCGGGCTTTGACTCACCGAAGGAGGTGTTGAGCAAGAATGACTATGCCATGGTGTGGAAAGACCAAGCCGACCAGTATCGCGCAGATGACCGGCAGGTGATCACCAGCGGCGTTCCCAAAGTCAAGTATGAGGAACCTGAAACCACACCGGCGGGGACACAGTTGTGCGTGCGCACGAGCAAAACTCCCCTGCGTGACCTGGATGGGCGCATTATCGGCGTCCTGGGCACCTACGAAGACATCACCGAGCACAAGCAGACGGAAACGCTACTGGCAAATGAACGCAATTTACTTCGAGCGCTCATGGACAACATTCCGGATAGGATCTATTTCAAGGATAGAGAGAGCCGCTTCACCCAGATTAACCCCGCTCTGGCCAGTCATCTGGGTTTGAGTAATCCGGCGGAAGCGATTGGCAAGACGGACTTTGATTTCTTTAGTAAAGAACATGCCCAACAGGCCTACGGGGATGAACAAGCCATCATCCTCACTGGAGAGCCCCTGGTGGGAAAGGAGGAAAAGGAAACATGGTCCGACGGACGGACAGGATGGGTTTCCACAACCAAGATGCCGCTCCGCAACCACGAGGGGAAAATCGTCGGGACTTTCGGCATGTCCCGCGATATCACCGGACGCAAACAGGCGGAGAATGAATTGCGCGCCGCACACGAGTTCAGCCAAGAAGTCATTTCCGGAGCGAACGAAGGAATTATCGTTTATGATCAAGAACTTCGGTATCGGTTGTGGAACCGTTTCATGGAACAACTGACTGGCCTGCCGGCTGGGGAGGTGTTGGGCAGGAAGGCGCTGGACCTTTTCCCCCAATTTCAGGAACAAGGCGTTGGTCATCTGCAGCAGCGGGCGCTGAAGGGTGAAATTGTTTATTCGGATGACATTCCCTATCACATACCAAGGACAGGAAAGAAAGGTTGGGTCAGGGAAACCTACGGGCCACATCGGGGCGCCTCTGGAGAGATCGTTGGCGTCATCGGGATAGTGCGAGATATTACCGAGCGCAAGCGGGCGGAGGAGGAAATCGCTCACCTTGCTTCCTTCCCCAAACTGAATCCGGCGCCAGTCGTTGAAGTGGACAAGGACGGGCAGGTCCATTTTCTAAATCACGCTGCGGCCAGGAAATTCCCCGATCTCAAGACACAAGGAATCTCACATCCGTTCCTTCGCGATTGGGATTCGACCTTTGCGGCCATTCAGGTCGCGCCCAACGCTTCTCTCGTTCGGCAGGTGGCCATCGGCAACTCCTGGTATCAACAGGTGATGCAATATGTTGCCGACAGCCAGCACGTTTACATCCATGGCTTTGACATCACCGACCGCCGGGAAGCGGAAGAGCAAAGCCGCGGGCTGGCACGGCTGTTGGATCTGGCCCATGACGCCATCGTGGTGCATGATATGGAGGACCGGATTTTGTTTTGGAACAAAGGCGCCGAACAGCTTTTTGGTTGGACTTCGCAAGAGGCGCTGGGACGGCATGCCTGGCAGTTTTTGCACAAGGAAATTTATAAATACCAGGAGGGCAGAAAAATGCTTCTGGAAAAGGGCAAATGGAACAACGAATTTGTCTGCTGGACCAAAAACGGTCAGGAGGTAATTATCGATAGCCGTTTTACCCTGGTTCGCGACGACCAGGGAAAGCCCAGGTCAGTCCTGGGAATCAGCACCGACATCACGGAAAAGAAAAAACTCGAGTCCCAGTTTCTGCGTGCGCAACGCATGGAAAGTCTCGGCACACTGGCAGGCGGCATCGCGCATGACCTCAACAACGTGTTGTCGCCGCTCCTTTTTTCGCTCCAACTATTGAAGGAGAGGATTACTGATTCCGAAGGACAGGGACTGCTGGACATGCTGGAGGCCAATGTTCAGCGCGGCACAAACCTGGTCAAACAAGTGTTGGCGTTTGGACGCGGAGTCAAAGGCGAGCGGATTCCGATACACCCCGCCCAAATCGCGCGCGAAATCAAACACATCATCCAGGAAACCTTTCCCAAATCGGTGGAGTTTGAATCTCAATCCGCCGCCGACCTTTGGACCATCACCGGTGATCCGACACAACTCCACCAGGTCCTGCTGAACCTCTGCGTCAACGCACGCGACGCCATGCCCAACGGAGGCAAACTGACCATCCGCATGAAAAATATGATGCTCGACAAAACCCAAACCGGGGTGAATCCTGGAGCCCAACCCGGTCCGTATGTGGTGATTAGTGTGAGCGACACCGGGGTGGGCATTACCAAGGAAGTGCAGGAAAAAATGTTCGAGCCTTTCTTCACCACCAAAGAACCTGGCAAAGGCACCGGTTTGGGCTTGTCCACCACTTTGTCCATCGTCAAAAGCCACCGCGGTTTAATCAATTGCTTCAGCGAAGTGGGCAAAGGCAGCACCTTCAAAGTCTATCTTCCAGCCGACACGACACCGGTGGCGGTGGGTTACGCGGCCACAGAGCAATCCAACCTGCCGGGCAACCACAATGAACTGGTGCTGTTCGTGGATGACGAAGAAGCCATCCGCAAAGTCGCGCAAAAAACCTTGGAACGTCATGGCTATCGCGTCCTGCTCGCCGCCGATGGCGCCGAAGCGGTTTCCCTGTACGCGTCACGGCGGAACGACATTGACGCGGTCATCACCGACATGGCCATGCCAGTCATGGATGGCCCGGCCACGATTTTGGCTCTCAGAGCTATTAATCCGGAAATTAAAATCGTCACCACCAGCGGTTTGGCCTCGGAGAGGGGCTTGGCCAAGGCCATGAGCGCCGGCATCCGACATTTCATTCCCAAGCCTTACACCGCCGAGGCCATGCTCCATGCGTTGCAAGAAGTTCTCAACGGGAAGAATTGACCTTGGAGCGCCATCGCGCCGCAGACGAGCGCCGTAAACGTGAAATCTTTGTAGTTTTGCGATGATAATATATTCCGGCTCCGTTCAGGAGCGGCATCATCGGGAATAGAGGAGAATATGTCGCCCCTCCGGGGCTTGCGATTTTAATGGAATCGTCCGGCTACAAAGATTCCGCTCCTGACTGAGCTGAAGATAGTTGCAGCCGATGGCGCTGGCTTCGAACCCTGTTTACCGAGTGAGCATTGCTGTGTTTTTAAAATCTCAAAAACCCTCCCAAAATCCCTTTTCTTTCAGATTTTTCGCCGCCGTTTGGTGGGCTTCAGGAGTCTCGATGACCAACAAGACAGATTTTTCAGGGAGATACTTGAAAACACTAGCATAGCGAAACTCTCCAGTCATTTCATTTGATCCGGTTGGAACGTCGATACTCCATAAGCAGCATCTGGTAATATCAATAAAAGCAGACGTTACAGGGTCGGTGTCAACGCGTACTTGATTCTGTCTTTTCAAATCTCCAGCCATTTGTTTAAGCCCTGAAGTAATCGTGTAACTCCTACATTCGAGATGGGCTGGATTCCTTCCTAAGTGAATAGCGTCCGGCTTCTCCTTGTAATTCAGTTGGACCCACTCCGCCAACGCCTGAAACTCGCACCCCAAAGAATGTCCGGCCATAAAAGTGCCGGTGTATCGGCATGTTTCAAAGCCGCACGCCCCACGATTCATCCAATTCGTCTCGTCATTCCGAAAATCTCTAACCAATTTATCCATGTCTGTTTTAAGCGCAGGATCGGAAGGGTAAGCGATAATGTCTGCCGGAGTTTTGTCCAATAACACCGCCTGAGTAACCGAGCCATTGCTGACTTTGGTAACAACTGCGTTTACTGCCGAAACAACATCAATGATTGTGGCATTTGTAAAATGCTGCTCCGGCAAAGCGAACGCATCCCAACGATAGGAGCGTTGGTGTGCTACCTTTGAGCAAGAACTTAAAGTAAGAGTTGCAACTGCGGATAATAGCAAAACAACGAAACCGACCAGTTGCTTACGCTTCATTTCACACCTGGAGTTGGTGGTGTCCTTTTGGCACATTCGCCTCCGGCTCAACCCATTTGCCGTGCTCCTTGATGAGGTCCACGAGCCGATCCACGGCTTCGGCTTCGGGGATGTTGAATTTGATGGCTTGCTTGCCGACGTAGAGGTTTATCTTGCCAGGCGCGCCGCCCACGTAGCCGAAGTCCGCGTCCGCCATTTCGCCGGGGCCGTTCACGATGCACCCCATGATGGCAATCTTCACGCCTTTAAGATGCTGCGTGCGCGCCTTGATGCGCGCCGTCACGGTCTGGAGATCGAACAGCGTCCGCCCGCATGACGGGCAGGCCACGTAATCGGTCTTGAATGAACGGCAGCCTGCTGCCTGCAAAATGTTGTAAGCCAGCCGCAATGACTGGCCCGCACCGGATTCGCCGCGAATCAAAATCGCGTCGCCTATGCCGTCCGCGAGCAATGAGCCGATGACGACCGACGCGCGCAACAAGGCGATCTTGGGTTCGAGTAGGACAGGCGTCCCGCCTGGCTCCATATTTTTTCGTTCAGTGACAGGCAAGATGCCTGTCCTACGCTCATCGAAACCAAGACAATCCTTCAGCAAAATCGGGTTGTTACGTCCCAGCCGCTTCAACTTCGCCGCGAGCAACCGAAATGCCGCAATCACAGGCAGCGAGATACCGTCCTTAACCGTGACCAGTTGTGTTTCACAGTTGATATCGGAATCCTGAGTCGGGTCAATCCCGGCAACGTTCAAATCCTCGTAAACCGCCTCCGGCTTCACGTCGGCTTTCGGCAAAATCTTCGGCGCGACCTTGTCCCATGTCGCACGGGTGACGACGACACGGACGGTCTGTTCGCCGCCGCATTTCACTCCGTCAGCCAGTTCAATTTCCGGCGTAGCACGGCGTTCAAAGTGGAAAGGATCAAACGGAAACCCGGAGTTCGGAATTCGGAGTTCGGAATTTGACAGTTTGGGAATCTGCGCCAGCAGATCACGGCACACCTCAATCTCGTGTGGCGAATCTTCGGTGAGTGAAACGCGGATGGTATCGCCCAGTCCGTCGCAAAGGAGCGAGCCGATGCCGATGGCACTCTTGATCCGGCCATCCTCGCCCTCGCCGGCTTCGGTGACCCCGAGGTGAATCGGATAATTCCAATCCGGTCCTTCCTGTTCGAGCCGCGCCACCAGCAGCCGATAACACTCAATCATCACCTTGGGATTGGACGACTTCATTGAGAACTTGAAGTTATGGAAGTCATGCCGGCGGCAGACACGGGCGAATTCCAACGCGCTTTCGACCATGCCGAGCGGTGTGTCGCCGTAACGGTTCATGATACGGTCGGAAAGCGAACCGTGGTTGGTGCCGATGCGCAGGCAGCGCTTCAGGCGTTTGGCCTCCCGCACGAGTGGCGTGAGCGCCTCCTCGATGCGTTTCAACTCGGCGGCGTACTCGTCATCCGTGTATTCCTTGACCGCAAACTTCTTTTTGTCGGCATAATTGCCGGGATTCACGCGCACAACTTCGACCCATTTCACCGCTTCCATTGCCGCTTCGGGTTTAAAATGGATGTCGGCGACAATCGGCACGTTGCAGCCGCACCGGCGAAGCTCCTCGACGATGTTCTTCAGATTGGCCGCGTCCTTCACCGTAGGCGCGGTAATGCGGACGAGCTGGCAGCCGACGGCGACGAGTTCCAGCGTCTGCCTTACACAGCCGGCGGTGTCCATGGTATCACACGTAAGCATGGATTGCATGACGACCGGATGGTCGCCGCCGATGATGACCCCGCCGTTTTTCGGGTCGCCGATGACGATTGCGCGCGTCTTCCGCCGAAGATAGAAAAACGGTGATTCGCAACAGCGCATAAGTTATTTCGCGGGTGCGAAGACAACCGGCACGTCACGTTCGGCGCGCGCGCTGCGGAGCCAGTCACTGGTGTCGAAAAAGGCGATGTAAACCATGAAGCCGATGAGCAGGACGGCAAAGCCGTTTTGAATGGACTGCAAAATGCGTATGCTGACGGGGCGGCGGCGGACCACTTCGATCAGCGACAGCAAAATGTGTCCGCCGTCGAGCACGGGCAACGGCAGGAGATTGATCAAGGCGAGGTTTACGTTGAGGATGACACTGAACCACAACACACGCCGCCAGCCGTGCTCGTCCTGAAAAAGGTTGTAATAAACCCGGGCGATCATCACCGGTCCGCCAAGTTGTTGCACGCTGATTTCGCTCTTGTGGGCAAGCAGCGCATGCAGCGTCCAGTAAATTTGCCCGATGCCTGACTTGATTTGCTCCAACGGGCCTGGATAAATCAGCGCTACGTTCGTTTCCACACCCCACGCGAGTATGCCGAGCAAAGGATTGCTGCTCGTCGGTTGGACCGGTTTCACGGCGCGCAGTGTGCGGTCGAATTCCTGGTTTCCCCGGCGGACGGTCAGCATGAGCGGTTTGACCGGACCGTTGCTCATCGCATCTTCGGCGGAAAGGACCGCCAGCGGGCTGTAAATTTTCTGGCCGTTCAAGGCGATGATTTCATCACCGTGGGTCAAGCCGGCCAAAGCCGCTGGGCTGTTGCTGGCCACTTCATCAATGACGGCCTTCATCGCGGGCGAGACCAGGACCTGGCGCAAAGCCTTGCGTTCATACCACTGGGTCGGGCGATGGTACGGCGTGGCATAAGCCATCTGCTCCCGGTCGCCCCGCAGGTACTTGATGGCGATGTTCGTACCTTCGCTGGTAATGATGCGCCAGGTTATGCTGTCCAGCAATCCTCCGCGCAGACCGCCCATGGCATACGGGGAGAAATGATTTACCGGGTGACCGTCAATTCCCAAAATCCTGTCGCCTGGCCGCAGACCAGCCTTCCAGGCCGGCCCGGCAGGGTCGGCCCAGCCAATCGTCGTCGTGCTGTCGGTATCGTTTGTGGGTTTGCCAACGCCCCAAACGACAAACGCGAAAGCCACCGCGAGCAGAAAACTGAACAATGGCCCGGCGAATGCGACAATGATTTTATCCAGTGCAGAAACTTTCGGCAGCGCCTCGACCGGCGTTTCGCTTTTGCCTTCGATGGCTTCCATCGTCGCCATTTGCGGCAGCGCGACGTAACCGCCGGCGGGGATCGTGCCGAGCGCATATTCGACACCGCCGATTTTCCGTTTCCAGATTGGTTTGCCGAACCAGATGGCGAAGCGGTCAATTTTCAATCCGCGCCATTTCGCGGCGAGAAAATGCCCCAGCTCATGGACGGCGATGAGGAGGTTGAAGAGCAGCACCACCTCCAGCACGATGAAAACGTATCTTAAAATGGTCATTTAAAAATATCAGCCCCGTCAACGGGACGTGATGAATATATCAGGCAAAATCGCGCCCGCAATCCAATCGTCCTCGCTCTCGTAATTGAAAACAAAGAATTCGAGGACGAGGAAGATGTCATTTCGCAGCCTCCCGACGCGCCCAGGCGTCCGCCTCCATTATTTGCTCGAGCGCCGGATGGGAAATGACCTTATGCGCGTCCATCGTGCGCCGTACGGTTTCGGTGATCTGCGGAAAATTGATTTTGCGGTTCACGAACGCTTCGACTGCAACCTCGTTCGCCGCGTTCAATACCGCCGGGAGCGTGCCACCCACCTCCCCTGCCCGGCGCGCCAGTTTCAGTGCCGGAAACCGCTCCACGTCTGGTTCCTCAAAAGTCAGGCTGCCGAGTTTGGCAAAGTTGGTCTGCACGCGCTCGCTCGGGACACGGTCGGGATAGGTAAGCGCGTATTGGATTGGCAGGCACATGTCCGGCGTGGAAAGCTGCGCGAGCATCGCGCCGTCCACAAATTCAACCATCGAATGGACGATGCTTTGCGGATGTACCAGCACGCCGACGCGTTCGATGCCAATGTCAAATAGCCAGCGCGCCTCGATCATTTCCAGCCCCTTGTTGAACAGGGTTGCGGAATCAATCGTGATTTTTCGCCCCATGACCCACGACGGATGTTTGAGGGCGTGCTCGACCGTGATTTCACCAAATTTTTCCCTGGGCCACTTCTTTACGTCACGAAACGGCCCCCCGGAGGCAGTAAGCCAGAGTTTGCGGACGGAGCCCGGAGGTTTGCCGTCAAGACATTGAAAAATCGCCGAGTGTTCACTGTCCACAGCCAGCACACGCACGCCGTGTTTGCGCGCCTCGCGCATTACGATTTCACCGGCCATGACGAGAATTTCCTTCGACGCGATGGCGATGTCCTTGCCGGCGCGAATGGCGGCCAGTGCCGGCTTCAACCCCGCCGTGCCGACGATGGCAATGAGCACAATGTCCGCCGCTGGCAGCGTGGCTAGCTTGAGCAAGCCGTCTTCGCCGGAATAAACACGCGGCGTCGTTCCACCTGAATTTTCCAGTTCGCGGGTCTTTGCCGGATTGTTGATGGAAATGGCTACGGGCTTGTGCTTGCGTGTTTGTTTGAGCAGCAATTCAGCGTTGTTGCCGGCGGCCAGCGCAAGCAGCCGGATGCGGTCCGGCAAATCTTCCGCCACCTTGATGGTGCTGGTGCCGATGGAACCTGTCGAACCGAGCAAAACAACGTTTTTCATGGATGTGTGAGAATATGCCGCAGATACAAATACATGATGGGCGCATTGAACAACAAACTGTCGAGCAAGTCGAGAATGCCGCCGATGCCGGGAAACAACCTGCCGGAATCCTTCACGTCCGCTTCCCGTTTGAACAGCGACTCAATTAAATCGCCGATGACGGCGGCGATGCCCAGGACGATTCCGAGAATCACGGCGTGAAGAAAATTCATTCCGACCATTTTCGCGCCGAAAAAATGCGCGAACACCACGCTCGCCGCCGTTGAAAGCACAAGCGCGCCGCCAAAACCCTCCCACGTTTTGGCGGGGCTGATGCGCGGGATCATTTTGTGCTGGCCGATGAGCGAGCCGACGGCATACGCGCCGGTGTCGCTGAATTTCGTCACGAGAATGAAAAAAAGAACGTAGAATTTCCCGCCGTCACCGATGCCGGGAAAAAAATTGATTTTCTGGATGAAGTTCAGCAGCCACGGCACGTACATCAGGCCGAACAACGTCGTGGCAATGGTCGCGATGCCGGCGGTGTTGCTGCGCGAAAAAAATTGCCGCACGCACAAACCGAGCACGAACAGGATGATGAACCCGGTTTCAAAGTCGTTCACGCGCGCGGGGGAACCCGACGTGCCCAGATGCCCGGTCAGATTCAAAAAGGTCCCGAGCATCAACAACGCGCCGCCGAACACCCCGCACCATTTGAAACAAGCGAGGCCGCGCTTTTCGGCCAGCCCGTAAAACTCCGCGAGCCCGGCCATGGCCAGGAAAACCATGATGAAAATGAATACGCCATTGGAAACCAGGGTGCTGGCGGAAAACATGGCCGCAATAATCACCGTCCAGAGAACCGCCGACGTGATCAACCGGCGGAGAAACGTTTTTGGCTTTGAAGGCGCCTGGGCCGCGACAACCGCGTTGGACATGCGCACGGAAGTTAGCAGGGACACCGGGTCATGCCAATTGCATAAAAAACGTGGCACAGGTCTCCAGACCTGTGTTGGCAGGCCGTTCTCCGGACCGACGCCCACCTGTGAATGCTGCCAACATGCCGAACGTGAGTTCGGCGCTCCGGCGACAGTGTCAAGCTGTACCTGATTCGGAAAGGAGGAAGCACCCTAAAAACGAAAGAGGCCGGGTCACTACTCCGGCCTCTCAATGAGAACTAAGCGCTCTAAAATTCGCTTTCATCGGATGCGGCGCCTTGCTTTACACGCGGAACACTGCGCTTTTGCATCTCAACGACGCCACCAATCTACCAGATGCCCCGTCCCCTGCCAGTCACCAGTTCTGGTTACACGCGAAACCGGGATTATATCCTTCACAAACCCATTTAATTCCCATGCCAAACAACCTCAATAACTTACGAAAAAAGCCCAAAATGGGCAAAAAAAACTTAAAAGCACACGCCTACGAAACCGGCGACAAGGGATTTGACGGTCTGTTGGTGTTTCGGGATGCTCTGACTGCATGTCCGAATCAAAGGCCAAACCGCCAGAAGAAAAGCCTTCCCACAATCGGCAGGCCATTGACGACCTGTTATGGGATATTCCGTTTGCCAGACCAATTTGGAATTTCTTCGTTCGGGAGGGCAAGGCTGTGAAACACGGATGGGTGGCGGTTGTGGTTATCGTGGGAATTACTGCTTGGCTTACCCATTCTTGGACAGAAGCTGGGGTTGATGCCAAAATTGCAGGACTTACGAATAATTTTAATAACCAGATTTCCGAACTAAAAGGAGAATTGACCGATGCAAAACGCGACCGCGACCATTATCAGGAATTGCTTGCTCCATTTGAGGCGATGGCAATAGCAAAATACACTAACGCCCCTCTTGACCAAAGATTGGATTTATTGACCCAAGGAATGTCTGCGATCACCAACGTTTTGAGTAATATAGAATCAGGCAAGCCAATATTTGAACTTTTGATAGACGGATTTTCAATTGCCAACAATCAAACCGTTCCCCTTAAAGAATCAAGAGAGTTTAAGATTGGGGCTGGAAATAAAGGAGAAATAACCGCTAAAAATACTACCATAGATTTTTCAGCCCCCATAAATGCAACGAATCTTATTTTTTCCACTGATTGGCAACCGGAACCTTCCACAAAACAAGCAGATGGGACAGAATGGAACCACTGGTTAGCTATCTCGCTGATTTCAGAAGGTAAAGGTGATGCTTTCATCGCGGCACCACTGACAATCTCAACAAATTTTTCTGCTCCATTTTTGCCACTTAAAATTAAGATTCATTCAGATGAATCAAAAACACAAATCTACGACATAATAATAGCAATCCCAAGCCGAAGATAAAAAGTATGGCGACTTTTTTCTTGGCATTTTGCCCACAATGCGCCTTAAATAAAATAATAAAAGTGTCACACAAACACTTGCCTAGGTTTGATAAATGTGTCACATTTATCACATGAAAACAACGGAAGAAAAAGACGAGTTTAATTTGGTGACACTGGCGCAGGAATACGCCGATGAGGTCAAGGCGCGGGGATTGCAGGAATCGCTGCTCTGAGCGGCGTTAAATTTGAATATGCGGTTGAGGCATTGCCCAAAACGCCGCCGCCTCCTGCTTCAAAAAAAGGCAAGAAATGAATGGTCGAGAGTGGAAATTGTGGGGGATTTGGTGGGGCATTCTTATCGGAATTATGGTGTTGATTTGGATAAAACACCTTTTGTCCTCAAATTAGGATACCGTTGAAAAAATGAGCGAAACTGGCAAAGTTGGCAGGCCGACGCTTCCCAAAAAGGAAAAGCGCGGCAGGTTCATT
>Ga0187866_1003322_pt1 | contig 12178 bp, 9 predicted proteins | sample June2016WEW_11_1_3_FD_133013 | JGI IMG/M metagenome (GOLD analysis project Ga0187866, IMG submission 133013) | Peatland microbial communities from SPRUCE experiment site at the Marcell Experimental Forest, Minnesota, USA - June2016WEW_11_150 | ecosystem: Environmental > Terrestrial > Soil >... | reverse complement strand
GGTCGCTGACGAGCTTGCAGCAGCGGCTCGTGAAGACGGGCGGGCCGTTGGTGAAGCATGCCCGTTACTACGGGCTGATGCTGGCGGAGAGCCACCTGACGCGGCGGTTGTTCGGGAGCATGGCGCGCCGGATCGCAGCGCTGCCGGTGCCCACCGGATAGGCCGCGGCCGGGAAGCAAACCGGGCGCAGGAGGGCGGGAACGGATAGGTGTCTGAGAAACCGCTTGAAATGAGGCACTCCCAGGTTTTACGTACCCGGAGGAGCCAGAGTTGGCCCCTTTCTGGGCCGGTGGAGTCGCTCGGGATGGAAGAAAAGGAGACAAACGGCTCCAATTGGGGCGGTTGGATGTGCAATCGATGCTGGCCAGGATGGCAAAACGGAAATCCTGGGTAAGGAGCTGAGTGACGCTGTGAACTCATACGAGAGGGTGATGACCGCGCTCGCCGTCCAGCACCCGGATCGCGTGCCGATTGTGGAATTCGCGATCAGTCCCAGCGTAGTGCGGAGGGCTTGCCCGGGCGTCGAGACGCAGTACGATTTCGAAGAAAGAATGGACCTCGACGCGGTGTGTTGCTCCGCGCGATTCGAGAAGATCCGCCAAAACGCCGATGGAACTTATACCGACGAATGGGGGGTTGTATACGGCCCGGGCACGGAGGTCATCGATCATCCGATTCAGGGTCCCATCCGCACGAAGGACGATCTGGTTCGGTACGCACCGCCTGACCCGGAGGCGCCGCATCGGCTGGGGAACCTGGCGGAACTGGTTGGCCGGTTCAAGGGAAAGAAAGCGATCATCTTCCATCAACGTGCTGCGTTCATGTGGTCGGCGTACCTGAACGGCATCGATCACCTGCTGGTCAACTTTCTTGCCGAGCCGGACTTGGCGCACGAATTGATGGACATGGTGCTCAGCGTGATGCTGCGCATCGCCCGCCGGGCCATCCGCGCAGGCGCCGACATCATTGTGCTGGGCGACGACTACGCAGGCACCAGGGGTCCAATGTTTTCCCCGGCGGTCTTCCGAACCTTCGTACTGCCGCGGCTGAAGAAAATGGTGGACACTATTCACGAGGAGGGTGGAAAAGTTGTCAAGCACTCCGACGGCAGCCTATGGTTGCTGCTCGATGATATGGTCGGAGCGGGCATCGACGGCCTCAATCCGATCGAACAAGTTGCGGGAATGGATCTCGGCGAGGTGAAGCGGAAATACGGTTCGCGGCTGTGCCTGATCGGCAACGTGGATTGCGGGCATTTGCTGTCGCACGGCACTACGGACGAGGTCGAGGCGGCCGTGAGAGAGTGCATTCGGCAGGGTGCGCCGGGGGGCGGCTATATGCTCTCATCCTCAAACTCGATCCACTCGGGCGTCAAGCCAGAGAACTACCTCGCGATGATCGCGGCAGGGCGGAAGTACGGGGTCCATGATGCAGTGCAACGAACAGCCGGATCGGATTGGAAGGCTTAAACAGTTTGCAAATGTGAGATACGATAAGGCCTGGCGATCGGCGTGGTTGAATTAGGACTTGACATGAAACGCTCCACACGGCTCAGCCGCCGGCAATTCATCGCGGCCGGCGCCTGCGCGCTGCCCTTATCCGCACAGCAGAAGCGCACCGTTCTGCTGGTGCCCAATTTCCACCCCGCCAGTTGCGGCTGGCTGACCAATTTCTCCAAAGAGCGCGTGTACTGCGCCAACAGCTACTTCGATCACCTGGACCGTGTGCGGGACGATCCCGAATACGCCTTCGCCCTCTCGGAGTGCAACAACCTCCTCGGCATGATGAACTTCAAGCCCGCACGGAAGGCGGAGCTGCTGAAGGGTATCCGGGAGCGGCGGGTCGAGCTGGTGAACGGCTACTTCCTCGAGTCCACCATTAATCTCTCGGGCGGCGAAGCGCTAGTGCGGCTCGGGGTGGAAGGGATCCGATGGCAGGAGCAGATGTTCGGTGTGCGGCCGCGCATCGGCTGGAACATCGACGTCTGCGGCACACACGACCAGATGGCGCAGATCACTGCCGGCCTCGGGTTCGATGCCTTCGTGTACACACGCAAGAATCCCACCGGCAGCGCCGTCCACTGGGCCGAGTCTCCGGACGGAACCAAGGCGCTCGCCGTCGCGCCGGGCCACTACTCAGAACTGCCGCAGTTCTTCAGAGCCAAGGCGCCGGTGGGCCAGAAAGAGTTGCTGGAAATCGAATCGGCCATCGAACGCAAGCTCAAGATCACACCTAAGGGTGCGCCGATCCTGATCCTGGGCGGCGGTGGAGACTACTCCCTGCCTCCGCCGTACCAGCAGTATCCCCGGGAATTCCTCCGCCAGTGGCGCGAATTCCGGCCGCAGACTGAGATCCGTTTCGTCACGATGCGCCACTACCTGGATGCCATCCTGCCCGGGATCCGCTCCGGCCAGATCCAGATCCCCACGATGAAGGGCGGCACGGCGTACGATTTCCTGTCGTTCTGGATCGAGTGCCCGCGCGTGAAAACGTGGTATCGCAAGGACGAGCACGCCTTGCAGTCCGCCGAGGCGCTGGCGACCGTTGCGAGCCTGGCCGGAAATTACGCCTACCCCGTTCAACCTCTGCACAAGGCGTGGCTGCAGATGTTCCTCAATATGGACCGCAACACGCTCTGGGGCGCCGCCGGCGGCATGGTGTTCGAGCACGATCGGTCGTGGGGCGCCCGAGACCGCTTCGAGTGGGTGGAACGCACCGCCGGCGACACGCAACAGGCCGCCGGGCACGCCCTACTTGGCAGCGGCCGGCAACGGTCGGTTTTCAATTCGCTGACCTGGAAACGCTCCGACCCGCTGAGGCTGAAGCTGGAGAGTGGTTCGCCGGCCGGCGTTCCCGCACAAGCGATGCCGGACGGAACGACGCTGTGCCGCCTCGCAGTGCCGCCGTTCGCCGCTGTACCGGTGAAGCGAAGCCCGGAGCCGGGGGTCGCGGCCAAGCCGATTGCGATGCCGGCGGCGATTGAGACAAAGTTCCACCAGGTCCGTATCGACCCTCAGTCCGGCGCGCTGGTGAGCCTGAAGCTGAGGCCATCCGGGCGTGAGATGCTCGCCGGCCCGGCCAACGTTCTCCAGATCGAGAAGCCGAACGAGCAGCGCGGCGACCCAGGCGACCACATGCTGCCGCGCTCCGGACGTAGCCTCGTCGCCACGTCGAGCCAATCGCCAATCGAAATCAGCGCGGCCGCCGGACCGCTTGCCACCATCATCACGGTTACGGGCGGGCTGCCGGGCGCCGGACCCTGTCGGCGCACGCTGATTTTTTATAACGATCACCCGCGGATCGACTTCGAAACGGAACTGAACGACATTCCCGATCGTACCGTGGTCACGACCGAATTTCCTCTCAGCGGCGCGATCGCGGAAGTCCGCCGCGGCATCCCGTACGGGTTCGCGCATGGCGCGTGGGAGAAAGAGAACCCGAACCTGCACGGCTGGACAAAGGACATTACGCCGGCGGTGCGCTACTCGCACTACGAGCTGGCCGCAGGCGGAGGCCTCGCGATCCTCGACCGCGGGTTGACGGGACGCGAACTGGTCGGCCGTTCGCCGATTCTGTTCCTGCTGAACGCAACCGACAAATACTATGGTTATCCGAATTCCTGGCTCAGCGGCAAAGGCAAGCACGTGCTGGAGTACGCAATCGTGGCGCACGAGAGCGACTGGCGCGTCGCGCGGATTCCGCACCTCGCCTGGGAGTACAATAGCCCACCGGTCGTGCTCGCCGATGTCGGCGCTGCGCCGGCGTGGTCCTGCCTGGAGACTTCGGACAACATCATCGTCGAAGGATTCCGCCGCGACGGAAAGGACATCGAATTGCGGTTCGTGGAGTGCCTCGGCTACGCTGGAACCGCCAAAATTGGCCTGCAGCTGCCGCACCGGCAGGCAGTCCTCACGGATTTGACCGGCGCGAACCCCCGGCCGCTTGCGGGCGGGCCGCGCTACAAGATCCCGGTGCGCGCGCAACAGATCGTCACCGTACGCTTCCGTACCGCAGCTCCGGTGGAAGAAGTGAAACCGCTCGAGCGGTGGGACAAGCTGGTTCCCGAGCACAAGCGTGCCGCACTCCACGAGTATTCGAACGACAAGGGGCATCCCCCAAGGGGCGATTAAGTCTATGGCTGAACTACACCGACTCCATGCATCAATCCTGAACGGTAATGCGAGAGTTGCCGCCGAAATCACGCAGCAGGCCTTGGCCGAGAACGTCGACCCAATGGCGCTGCTTACGAACTGTATGGTGCCGGCGATGGACGAGGTCGGCCGGCGGTTCGAATGCCAAGAGTACTTCGTCCCCGAATTGCTGCTGTCGGCCCGCGCCATGAAGAGCGCGCTGGAGCTGATCCGGCCGTTGCTGGCCGCGCGCGGCGCCCAGCCGGCGGGCCGGGTGGTAATCGGCACGGTCAAGGGCGACCTGCACGACATCGGCAAGAACCTCGTTGCTTCGATGCTGGAAGGCGGCGGCTTCGAAGTGGTGGATCTCGGGATCGACGTGCCGGCGGAGAAGTTTGTCGAGGCCGTGCGCGCCAGCCACGCCAACTTCGTCGCGCTCTCGGCGCTTTTGACTGCGACCATGCCTTCCATGAAGACGACCATTGAGGCCCTGAAACAGGCCGGCATCCGCACGCAGGTGAAGGTGATGGTGGGCGGTGCGCCCGTCACGAAGAATTACGCCGAGGCGATCGGCGCCGACGGCTATAGCGAGAGCGCGGCTGGCGCGGTGGCCCTGGCCCGGCGGCTCGCAGCCGCGGCCGCCGAATCTGCCACCAGCGGTGAGTGATCTCCGTGCACCGCGGTGCGAACTGCCTCGCCAAGATCGAGCGGCTGAACAAGGCCCTGCGTCACCAGGAGCCGGACCGCGTGCCGGTCAGCGATTTCTTCTGGGGCTCGTTTCTGAGCCGCTGGCGCGAGGAGCTTGGCCTTGCGTCGGACTCCGACATTTATCGCTATACATAGAGTCTTAAATAATTGCGCATAGGCGGCGCAAGTTCTCGCTGTGGCGCGCCCATGCGGCGAACTCCCACTCCACCCTCTCGATGACTCGTTCCAGTTGAGGGAAGTAGCGGTTGTGCAGGCAGCGGCGACGGGCGAACTTCCACACCCGTTCGATCGGGTTCAACTCTGGGCTGTACGCCGGCAAGAACTCCAGGGAAATGCGTTCGGCGTGGCTCTCCCGCCAGGGCTTGTGCAGCCGGGCGTGGTGGTAAGAGGCATTGTCCAGAATCAGCACCATTCGACGCCGAGTTGCCCGATTGGCCCGGTTGAACTGACAGAGGAAATCAATGAAGGTCTCCGCTCCGAATCGCTCCGTCTCGCGTCGGTACAGAAACCTCCCTGTCCCGCAAGCGCACGGCGCCAAAGTAGCCGACGCTCCGCCGCGTGGGGTGGTGCCGCAGAACGGGATCGCGGTTCTCCGGCGGCATCCACATTCGGCAGCGCGAGCCATACTGCTGGAAGTGCACCTCATCCAGGGACCAAAGGTCAACGCTTTCGTCGGCGGCGAGCCGGCGCAGTTTTTTTTACTGCGGCTTGTTGGGTCGGGTCCGCATGCGCAATCAGCGGGCGAGGTTTCCGGAGGCGAAATCCGAACTGGCGGAACAGACGCTGGCACTGCCGCACTCCCAGCCTCACGCCGAACTCCTGTTCCACATGCGCCGACAGCAGCTTGCCATCCCACAGATGGCCCTCCAGCCCGAAGTGCTGCGGCGGCAGCCGTAGAGCGGCACTCACCAGTTTCAGTTGCTGATCGCTCAACCGGCTCGGCCGCCCCGGTCGCTCCCCTTCCCGAAGACCTGCCAGCCCGTGGGCTTCGAAACGGTGAACCCAATACTCCACCGTGCGTCGCGAGTCGCCCAACAGGTGGGCCACCTCCGGGCAGGTCACTCCTTGCGCCACCAGCAGCACGCCATGAAGTCGATGATCGTAGCGGGATTCCTCCGAGCGGCGGATCTCGTCTTGCAGTCCGAGCACGATATCGGCGGAGTCAGCAATCGTCAGAGCTCTCATGTCTCCATGAAAGCACGGATTCACGCTATGCGCAATTATGTATGACGCTATCTATAGTACCAGTTTGCACTCGCGGCAACCGGAAGACGCCGGCGTTCTGAACCGTGGAACGACATCAATTCACCCCGTTTGGACCCGACGCATGTTCCATGTGGCGGAACAGCGCTGCGCGCCCCGCTTGCGTGCGTGCAGAAGATCCTGGCGCCATGAAATTCAACAAGTTGCGGGAAGCCTTGCGCTCCGGCAGGCCGACGGTGGGGACGCACCTCGGCTGGACCAAGCCGGAACTCGGCAGTCCTACAGCACTCCTGGGGCTCGATTCGCAACTGTCTACGGCAGAACAACTTAGACTGCGGTTGACTTCTTGGACGTTACGACATCGACTTGTCTTGCGTTCGCCCCCCGCCTTGCGAAATCGCTGAACACGCGCCTTGACAAGCTGAATGTTCTGTAGTACTTTCTAAACCGTTAACGATACAATGCCGGTGGGACTTGCATCTGCCCTCGGTTGCGTCGGTTGCCACCGAGTGAGGCCCGGCGTCGGTCACCAGCGACGGAAGACGCTGTTGGATCGGCACGGGCGCCACTCACGATGTGTGAATGGAAATCCCCGGATTCGGGAGGGACTATGTTTGGTCTACGAAGAGGCGCTCAGTCGTTCGCAGTGTGCCTGCGCGGTACACTTGCATGTCAGATCGTGCTGCTAGCGGGGTTCTCTCTGTTCGTTTGCCGAACGGTTTCGTTCGGTCAGACGCGCGCCGAGGTCAGTGGAACCGTCACTGACCCCAGCGGCGGGGTGATTCCCGGGGCTCAGATCACTGTAACTAATCTGAATACGGGTGTTGACACCAAGACAACCACGAATCAGGAAGGTTTTTACACAGTTCCGCTCTTGCAGCCTGGTAACTACAATATCCTGGCGCGGAAGGAAGGCTTTTCCGCGGTTACTCACTCTGGGATCGCACTGGAGACGGGGATTAGGACGACCGTCGACGTTCGCTTGCTATTGAAAACTACTGTGGAAACAACAACTGTGACGGCGGAAGTGCCACTACTGGAGGAGGAGAGTTCATCCGTCGGCCAGTTCATCGAGCGGACCACGGTTATGAACATGCCTCTCAGTAGCCGACGTAGCAGCAGCTTGGTGAGGCTGTCGGGATATGTGGTCGGAGCGGGTGGGAGTTTTTTTAGCGTGGCTGGCGGCCGTTCCAGGAATATGAACTGGATGTTGGACGGCACGACTATCCAACGCAACGCCATTGACAACCAGCAAATCGACCTCGACCCTCCTGCTGAGTCGCTACAGGAGTTTAAGATTGAGACAAACAACTACTCCTCGGAGTATGGCCGTTCCGGCGGAGGGTTCATCGCCATGACCACCCGCTCTGGTACAAACCAGTTCCACGGCGCCGGTTACGACTTTCTGCGGAACGACAAACTGGACACACGGACGTTTTTCTCCCCTAGCAAGGCCCCCTTGCATTACAACATATTTGGTGCTTCGATCGGTGGGCCGGTCGTGAAGGGTAAGACTTTCTTTTTCTTCAACTACGAGGGATCCCGAACGCGGACCGGCGTTACCAGCGCCAGCAGTGTCGTACCGAACCCGCCTGAGGTCCAAGGAGACTTTTCCAATCGCACGGACTTGGTTCTGAAGGATCCTCTGACTGGCTCGCAATTTTCCGGTAATATCATTCCACCGAGCCGCATGGATCCCATCGGAAAGGCCATAGCGAAGTTGTACCCGGCGCCGAATGCACCCTTCAAAACTAACTTGGCACCTAGCGCTAACTACATAGCGGTCGTATCCGACAAGTCGAGCACCGGATTCTACACCGCAAAGATCGACCATGACTTCAGCCAAAGCAACCGGCTGTCTGTCCGGTTCGTGTTTGACTCGATTCCGACTGTAGCTGCCTCTTTGTGGCCAGCCGACCTCGCTTTCGCGGACGCCCGCTGGCGACCGGGTTTGACTCGCTATACTGACACAAGCGGCAGTTGGATCCATCAATTTTCACCGTCCTTTTTGAACGATTTCCGATTCAGTCGTGACACAAAGTACTTCTTCACGCAAGCCGGTGGTACCGGTTCCGGAGAGAACGGCAAACTGGGACTCTCTGGAGTCGATCCCACTATGATGGCGATCATCAACGTTACGGGATTGACTACCTTGGGTAGTGTTGGCTACCGGCAGCAAGAGCCCGTTGACACCTACCACCTTGTCAATAACGTGACCCGAATTGCTGGCAGGCATAACCTCAAGACAGGTTTTGAGTATCGTTATTCCGAGCTGGGCTCAACGAGCAAAGAGGATGTTAATGGCAACTTCAGTTTCTCAGACCGGACGACCGGAAGCGGGTTGGCCGACTTGCTGCTGGGAAGGGTGAATTCGGCCAATTACTCAAAGGTCGGTGCCATATTAGCGCGCCGGGACATCTATGGCGCCTTCATTCAGGATGACTGGAAACTTGGCAGAACCTTTACACTGAACATTGGGCTTCGCTGGGAATTAGAGACGCCACAGTGGGACAAGAACAACCACGAGAGTGGCTTCGACCTCAACGCGATCAATCCGGTGTGCAACTGCCGGGGCACAGTGATATTTGCCGGGCTCAATGGTCTGGGTAAGTATCTTAACTATAAGTTCGACAAAAACAACTTTGGGCCAAGGTTTGGATTTGCCTGGCAGACGTGGAAGGGAGCTGTTGTCCGTGGCGGTTATGGCATCCACTACAACAGCCTCTATCAGAGCGGCATGGGCGGCGATATTGGTGGTGCATTCAACAACAGCGGCTCGTTCTCGTCTCCAGACGGTGGGCTTACGCCGGCCTTTGTGCTGACCAGCGGTTTGCCGATCGTTCCGGCAGGAGAGGCATACACCTCTGCATATGGAGCGGTTGCACTCGGTGCGTCTCCGCGGTTCAGTCCGTCATTTATTGAGCCGAACGCGGTCGTTGGTTATGATCAACAATGGAACTTCGGAATTCAAAAGACATTGCCAGATAACATGCTGCTGGACGTTGCCTATCTGGGAAACGTGGGCCACCATATCAGCGGCGATGCCTCCGAGTTCAACGTGATTCCGTTGGTCGACGGACGAGGACCGGCCAAGCAACTTCAAAGTTTGCGGCCCTTTCCCCAGTTTAACAGCGTGACGCACGTGTTTCCTTCGTGGGGCAACTCGAGCTACCACGCAATGAATGTGAAAGTGGAGAAGCGCTATGCGCACGGCCTCAATTTTTTGATGAATTACACCTGGTCCAAATTCCTGGACGACACTGAGGCGAAGAGTGAACTTGGGGGGACTGGGTTAGGCGCCGCTATCACCCACCCACAGCTTCGGGCGCTTGATAAGTCATATTCTGGCAACGACATCCGCCACCGTTACGTCGCCAGCGCTGTCTATGAGCTGCCGTTCGGGCACGGACGTCACTGGGATGTATCAAATAGGGTGATGAATCAGATTGTCGGCGGCTGGGATACCGGTTTGATCACTGAATTGCGGAGCGGCATGCCTTACGGTGTGAGAGAACAGACCAATCTTACGAATACCTATAGTACCTCTGTGCGGCCTAACCTCCTCCGGAATCCGCAACTGAGCAGTGACCGCCCGAGGTCCCAAATGGTGGCGCAGTGGTTTGATACTTCTGCCTTCCAAGCTCCGGGGGTCGGGAATTTCGGAAGCGGTCCGCGGAATGAACCCAACGGCCCCGGCTTCATCGGAATTGATGTATCGGTGCACAAGGTCTTTAGGCTAACCGAGCGCGCTAAGCTGATGTTTAGATCCGATTGTTACAATCTGCCCAACCGGCCTAACTTTTCGAATCCGAACGTCACACGCGGCAGCGGAAGTTTTGGCAGAATCACCGGTGTTATCGGGACCGGTCGTCTGATCCAAGTGAGTATGCGCCTGGAGTTCTGAGCGTTTAATGGCGCCGGTTGGCTTCCAGTGGTAACGGGCGCGAGGTCCGGGAAGTGCTTCGGAGTGGCGGTTTGTCGGCCAAGATGTTCACGCGCGCACCGGCGGCGGCGACCTGGTGTTTGATCAGTTCTTTGGGAGAACGAGGATGTTCCCGGGGCTTCACACAGCACAGGATAACTCGCCCCGAGAAGCGGAAAGGACACCTCGAAACGGATGGCCGACCCGTTATCGGACACTCCACCTTCCGAACACGCTCTCCGAAAGTGCGGGAGCGCGGAGGGCCTACGCACCACTATTGAGTTTTGTCTACAGCACTCCGCTGTTATATGCGACGAAAACACGGATAGGCAACGCCAGGAGTTGGAGGAGCGCCTGGAAGCGATTGTGCGCGCGGTCTCGAAGCGCGTAGTATAGTACAATCCCGTTGGGCGGTGGGCGGTGGTGGATTTCGGAGACGGAAATAACTACCATGCAGCGACGAAGATTCTGGCAGTTTTTGGGGGCAGCGTCCTTTCTCCCTTCTCTCTCTTCCCGATTCCGGCTAGCTGGACAGCAGGCCGGCGAGTCAGGGTCTCACAATGGAACCAGGCTTCTACTCCCGAGCTTAGCGTCGGCAGCACCACTACCTGAAGCGGTTCTGTTCGCGTTCGACGATCGCGCATTTCCCTTCAGGGATTTCGTCCAGACACACTTAATCCCCGGGGATCGGCCGCGGCTCGTCCTGAATCACGGTCCAGAAGGCTCGCATGATGAGGTTGTGCTCTACTACGGTACAGTCGTTCGTCTCGGCGACACGTTTCACATGTGGTACAACGGCAACTGCCGTCCAGTCGGCGGCCACCGTCCAGTCGGCGGTTCCCGTCCAGTCGGCGGCTCCGCTGGCTACGAGGGAAACCACTGCGCCATCTGCTATGCGACGAGTAAAGACGGGATCCAGTGGGTCAAACCCTCTTTGGGGTTAGTCGAATTCAATGGGTCCAAAGACAACAACATTACCGACTTTAACGACCCGAACCTGTGGTCGTCCTGTGCGCTGCTGCATGATCCCGAAGATCCCGACCCCGGCCGGCGTTTCAAGATGATCTACGAGATCCAGGGTCCTCCGGCTGGGACGCGTTTTTCAGCGGCGTTCAGCTCGGACGGGCTTCGATGGAAACCTTCCCCGCGGAATCCTGTGGGGCCCGCACTTGAGATGGCTGGAATCACGAAGTTCCGCGGGTTGTACTACGTCAACGGCAAGTCTTCAGGTCACCAGCATGTTAGGGCTGCGCGTAAACTCATCACGTTCGCCTCGGCGGATTTTGAGAACTGGTCCCCCTGCGGAGCGCTGGGGTTGGATCGGTCGACAGACCTCTTCGGTCCTTCTATTGGCGCGGAGGGGAGCTTCGTAGGGGAACAAGTTCACCTTGGCGCCGCGCTTTGGAACCGGGGAAATGTGATCGTGGGCATCTACGGCCAGTGGCATGGGGATCCGTCGGGAGACCGGAGGCTGGTGACGATGGATCTGGGGTTGGCAGTTTCTCACAATGCCATTCACTTTCACGAACCTATTCCCGGGTACAAATTCATCCCCGCCATGGAGCAACCGGGAAGCCAGATCGGTATCAACCCCGCGCTCCAGCAAGGCCAAGGTATCGAGAATGTTGGGGAGCAAACTTTGTACTGGTATTCGCAATGGAGGGGAGTGCCTGGTAGCGGGGTGCGGATGGTAAGCTGGGGGCGCGACCGGCTGGGCATGCTGAAGCCTTACCAGAATCGGCGACCTCGGGCCATCTCGTGTCCGATTCGGGTGGTGGGCGGTCAGGCGAAGGTCTACGTCAATGCCAGCGGCTTGGGGGACCAGAGTCAGCTCCGCATCGAGCTGATGGACGAAGGCTTCCGGCCATTGCCGGGATACAATGGCGTGGACGCCCCCGTACTCGGCAAGGACGGTTTTCGGATTCCGGTTCGCTGGAGAGGAGGCGATGCGCTGACGGCCTCGCAAGGTCTCGTTAGGGTGGATGTCCGGTTTGAAGGGGTGCGGCCGGAGGATGCCCGATTGTACGCGGTGTACGTGGGGAGCTGACAAGGCTTCATTAACGAAGTGCACGGATTGGTGGATTTCGGAGACGGAGATAACGGATGTGTTGCAACAACGATTTTTCGACGTTCTCCGGCGCGGCCCGAAACGCTGGGAGGCCCGTCAATAAAGGGTTTTGGCCAAAACAGATAATACCGATTTTGTTCCAGGAGT
>Ga0187866_1003316_pt1 | contig 12206 bp, 12 predicted proteins | sample June2016WEW_11_1_3_FD_133013 | JGI IMG/M metagenome (GOLD analysis project Ga0187866, IMG submission 133013) | Peatland microbial communities from SPRUCE experiment site at the Marcell Experimental Forest, Minnesota, USA - June2016WEW_11_150 | ecosystem: Environmental > Terrestrial > Soil >... | reverse complement strand
CAGACGGTCGTGCAGATATTGCACTTGGCCGGGTTGCAGAGGCCCGCGCCGTCGTACATCGGGTCGGGTTTAAGCTCCGCCGTTGTTAAAACCGCCCCGAACCGGTTCCTCGGCCCGAACTGCGGCGTGAGCACGATGCTCATCCAGCCGAACTCTCCCAGCCCCGCCGCCACCGCCGCATGCCGTTGGCTGATAGACATGCCGGTCATCAGCGGTCCCACCTGCGTCGGGGTGGCAATCGCGCCGGTAGTGCGCTCAATGTACTGGGCAATATCATATACCGCAAAGAGCAAGTGGAAGTTGGGCGCCATCGTGTAGCCGTAGGTGCCGTAGATGCCCTGCGCCATGGGGTTGCCGTCTTCGAAGTTACGGAAAATAGACTGGATAGCGCCGTCGGTTAAGCGTACGCCCACGGAGACGATGGATTTGCACCCCGGTAAAAAATCGGTGGGGTGGGTGCCTTTGGGGGCGCCTTCGAACCTGGAAACAGGCGCGATGCCGCACAGGTCCATGCCTATCTTCAGTGCATGTTCTTTAATCGATTGTTCAATAGCCATGGTGCTTCTCCTTAAAAAAGTGATTAAGATTGCCGGACGGGGGCTGTTTTGAATTGAAGGGCGCGGATAATGGTTATTCTGTGCGCCGGGGACGGTACTGGACGGCCTCCGCCACGTGGCTAGCCTTAATGGTATCACAATTCTCCAGGTCGGCGATAGTGAGCGCCAGCTTGAGGACGCGGTGGAAAGCCCGGGCGGAAAGGTAAAGCTGCTTCATCGCCGCCTGCAGCAGGCTCTGCGCGGCATCTTCGACGTGGCAGTATTCCCTTATTTCCGTAGGCGTCATCTCGGCGTTCGAGGTCAACTTGGTGTCTTTAAAGCGTTGCAGCTGCCGGGCCCGGGCAGAGGTCACGCGTTCCTGCACTTTTTCCGAGCTTTCACCGAGGCGTTTGTCCGTCAGCTTCTCATAGGCGATATGCGGCACCTCGACGAAGATATCCACCCGATCGATGAACGGCCCGCTGATGCGCCGCTGGTAGCGTGAGACGATGCTTTGCGGGCAGGTGCACTTGCGGAAAGGGTCGCCGTAATAGCCGCAGGGGCAGGGGTTCATCGCGCCTACCAGCATGAAGCTCGAGGGAAAAGTGACTCTTCCCTGAGCGCGGCTGATGGTGACCACTTTATCCTCGAGCGGCTGACGCAGCACTTCCAGTAAAGAATTGCCGAACTCCGGCAGCTCATCGAGGAAGAGGACTCCCTTATGGCTCAAACTGATTTCCCCCGGTTTGGGAAAATGCCCCCCGCCCACCAACCCCGCGTTGGAGATGGTATAGTGCGGGGAGCGGAAAGGCCGCTGCCGGATGAGCGGAGTGTCCGCCGGAAGCATACCGCTGACGCTGTAAATCTTGGTTACTTCCAGAGCTTCATCATTGGTCATCGGAGGTAAAATGGAAGGCAAAGCGCGGGCGAGCAGCGTCTTGCCGGAGCCCGGCGGGCCGCACATAATCATGTTGTGCCCCCCGGCCGCAGCTACCTCCAGAGCGCGCTTAACGTGTTCCTGGCCCTTGATGTCCGCCAGGTCGGTATAGTTGATTATCGGGGCAATAGCCGCCGCCACACTGACGCGTGTGTAGAACGGGATGGCTTTTTCCCCGCGTAGATGGCTTATCAGCTGGGCAAGCGATGCCGCCGGAATTACGTTAACACCTTCAATGAGCGAAGCCTCTTTAGCATCCGCCTCCGGCACGATGACATTCGGGATGCCCTGGTCTTTGGCAAGGGCCACCAGCGGCAGCACGCCGTTGGTATGGCGCAGCGTGCCGTCCAGCGAAAGCTCGCCGAGGAACATATAATCGCCGACATCGGCTTTTACCTGCTCCGAGCTTAGTAAAATACCCACCGCGATGGGCAGGTCATAGGCCGGCCCGGCTTTCTTGAGGTCGGCGGGGGCCAGGTTTACCACGAGGCGGCGCATCGGAAAGTTGCCGCCGGAGTTGCGGATGGCGGAGCGCACGCGCTCGCTGGACTCTTCGACGGCGGTATCCGGCAGGCCGACGATGATGACCTTGGGCAGGCCGGGCAGGATGTCCACCTCCACCTCCACGATAGCCCCGTCCAGCCCCACAATTGCGCCGCTATGTACTTTAGCCAGCATGTGACATATTGTAGCGCAAAGCCATGCCGATTGGCAAAGTGTTTTGCCTATTGTTCCATCACCTCTCCAATAAACTATAACTTTACCTGGAGAAAGTATTATAATGGGTCAAAATTATAATGATGGAGGTTATCCATGGAAGGTGTAAAACCCGCAAATGTTCAAAAAAGACGTTTGGGTAAAACTGACCTAGAGGTAACGCCTATAGGGCTGGGCTGCTGGCAGTTTGCCGGTGGTGGCCCTTCCGGGGCTGTCTGGAAATCGCCGCCGCAGGAAGAGATTAATGATATTGTTAAAGCAACACTCGATGGCGGGGTCAACTGGTTCGATACCGCCGAATTGTACGGGGGAGGGCGTTCCGAGCGGGCGTTAGCCACGGCACTTTGTAAAGCCGGCATGGAAAAAGAGGCCATTATCGCCACTAAATGGAGGCCGTTTATGCGGACCGCCGGTAACATTCCGCGTACCATCGATAAACGCATAACGTGTCTGGCTCCCTGTAAAATTGATCTTTACCAGATTCACCTGCCCCTTTCCTTTTCCTCGGTTGAAGCACAGATGGATGCCATGGCCGGGTTGGTTAAAGAGGGGAAAGTACGCTATATCGGCGTGAGCAACTTTTCCGCTGCACAAATGCGCCGCGCCCAGGCCGCTTTGGCCAAACACGGTCTGCCACTGGCGTCTAACCAGATAAGGTTCAACCTGCTGGACCGCGAGATGGAAAGAAAGGGCGTGCTGGCCGCCGCCAAAGAGCTCGATGTTTCGCTGATAGCCTATAGCCCGCTCGCCCAGGGGCTACTGACTGGAAAGTACCATAAAAATCCTGAAAGCATGAAAAATATCCCGTTTTTTAGAAGAATGGTATTGAAGAGGCTGATTGAAAAGACCCGTAAGTTAATCCAGGTCCTGGACGAAATCGCCGCGGCACATAACTGCACGCCCTCGGAGGTAGCTTTAAGCTGGGAGGTGAACTTCCACGGGGATACTATTGTGGCGATACCGGGTGCCACCAAGCTGGAGCACGTCCGTCAGAACGTCGGCGCGCTGACTTTAAAACTGACGCCGCAGGAAATGGCCAGGCTGGACGAAGAATCGCGCAAAATCAAGTAGCCGCCCTTTTACCCCCCGCCCAGCGGTAAGTGACTAGCCCTTTGCCAGCACCTTCCTGATTTCCATAGCGTAGGCCTCGCTGTCTTTATCGCCGGTGATAATTTCTATATCTTTAGCGGACTTTATGCCCAGCCCCAGCTCCGCCGCCCTTTTTATCTGGTCCTGCTCGAAGATTTTGCCTTTGCTCACTTCCGGTGTCGTGCCCAGCGAGCGTAAAATCGCCACCCCCACCGCGTCGATAGCCACCCGGTCGGTCCCGGCCAGCATCACGTTGGCGCTAACGCGCTTGCCCACGTGCGGGCCCCCCTCCACAAAAGCCTCCACTCCGTCCAACACAATCAGGTCGGGGGAAAAGGCGGTGTTGATTTCGGCAATAAGCTGGCGCTGGTGCGGCGAGCTGTGCAGCTCATTCATGTAAGGATAACCCCCCGGCCCGGACGGCCCCAGCCCCGGCGGCACCATGCCCACGGCGCATTTGAGGGAGAGTGTAAAATGACCGCCGAACTGGTGAGTCTTAAGGCAGCAGGTCACCACGATGGATTCCGCTTCCCGGTATATCTTCGGGAAGAGGAAACCGTCTTTCCAGTGGCTGTCCTTGGGCTTGACCAGCACCCAGCCGTCTTTGGGCATCGCCTGCAAGTCAAGGATATCGAAGCCAAGCTCCTGCGCCATCTTGAAGATACCCTTTTTCTCCATGTTGTCGTGAGTGCTCGGTCCGGGCCCGCTGCGTTCCGCCACGGTGATTTTCTTCGCGCCCATTTCTTTTAGCCGTGAGATAAGAGTATAAAGGGTATCATAGTCGGTGGAGCCGGGGGCGGGGTCCGCGGTATTAAAGTTCGGCTTGAGGACTACGGCTTTGCCCTTCACGGGATTTATCTTTAGCAGGTCAATGGCCTGGCGCGTGCCGGTTTTCCTATCCGTCGTCTTCGCGAGGCTGATTTTCGTCATCGCAGTCTCCCTTTTGCTTAAAATTATTTAATGCGCTTCTGAATTTTAGCCCAGGACGGCGTGATGAGGAAGCTTTCCTCCATGTTGTCCACCATCCGGGCGAACTTGGACATGGGCGCGGCGAAGGTCAAAACATCTTTGGGGACGAAGGGGCGTGCCGAAACATCGAAAAGCCCGATGACCGCCCGGGGATGTTCGTTTTTTACCTCCATAAATGGGTACTGCACGATAGACGCGCAGCCGGAACCGAATGGGGCGATGACCATGTTCTGCTCCGCTTCATCGAAGCTGGCCAGCGTAAAAAGGCCGGATAAAACGTCCGGTTGAGCGTAGAAGACAACGACGTCCGGTGTATCGGCTTTTTCCAGTTTGTCCCAGCGCTTAAAGATGATAAATTTGCCGGGCGCTTTCATGACGGGGGCGTGCTTTTTCATGTACTCCTGCACCATTTCCGGCGACTTTTTATAGCGCTCGCCCTCCAATTTGCCGGGGATGCCGCACGATAGGAAATACTCGAAGTTAGGCATGAGGTTCTCCGCGAACCCGAGGTATCTTTTACCGCCGGGACAGCCCACTGCGTCCACGTCGAAAGCGAAAGACTCCCCCGCTTGCACCTTGACCAATGCCCCCATGATACAGCGCGTCCCCTCCCCCGGCTTAACGGCATCCGCGATACCGGTGCTGTCCGCGTAATAAAAGGTAATCGGCAGGGGAGCCGCATTGAAAAATTGCTTCCAGAGCTTAAGGAATTTCGCTTTAAAAGTCAGGTCCATGTCAGATACCTCCCTTTTTTAGTTTCGGGCTATAACAAAAGATGTCGAAAGACTGCTCTTTTATTTTTTCCGCCCGGTATAAGGCTTTTAAAAAGCCCTGTTTTCCAAGAGATCGTGTATCTTAATAATGGCTGACAAGCTATTAGCTGTTGGCTGCTCTCACCTGCTCGTAAAGGTTATAGCCTTCTTTGAGCATCTCGCGTATCGGCAGCTTGAAGGGGCAGCGCGCTTCGCACTCGCCGCACTCGGTGCAGTTGACGGCTTTCGCCATGCCGTCCGGTATCATCGGGCTTTTCAGGTACCAGTCCGGAGGCAGGCGCTTCACGAAGGTTGGAAAGGTCATGACCATGGAGATGGGTATGCCCTGGGCACAGGGCTGGCAGTAATCGCAGCGGCGGCAGAAGCGGTTGCCGAGCTCCTCCGTCATCTGCTTCATCTGTCTTTTTTCCGCGGCGGTCATTTTAGACGGCTGGCTGTAAAGCTGGTAGATTTCCTCGATTTCGGGTATTTTTTCAATGCCGGGTATAGCCACGACATCCGGGAACTGGAGGAGGTATTTAAAACAAATAGCGGCATTGTTCAGCATGCCGCCGGCCAGCGGCTTCATCACGATAAAACCCATGTCCTGCTCGCGGCAGAGGGGGAGTAGCTCTTTGGCCGGCTCGTTGGTGATGAAATTGAAGGGGAACATGATGGTCTCGAATTTGCCGGATTTCACCTCCAGCTTGGCGGCGTCCATCTGATGGGAGGTGATGCCGATGTGCCGTATCTTGCCGGCTTTCCTGGCTTTTTCAAAGACCTTGTACAGCCCGTTCTCCGGCTCGAGGATTCTATCCAGGGTGGCTTTCTCGTTGATGCCGTGGAACTGGTAAATATCGATATAGTCGGTATCCAGCCGTTTCAGGCTTAAATCGAGGTTTTTCTCGATGATTTCCGGCGTGCCGGGGAAGGTCTTGGTGGCGATAAAAACATCGTGCCGCCGCCCCTTTACCGCCTTGCCGATGCGCTCCTCGCTGGTGGAGTAGCCGTTGGCGGTATCGAAGTAGTTGATGCCCAGGTCGAGGCATTTGCGGACAACGGCCACGGCATCGGCTTCGTTCAAGCGCTGGATAGGTATCCCCCCGAAACCCAGCCGGGTAACTATTAATCCCGTTTTGCCCAGTCTGATCTTTTCCACAAAGCCTCCTTTATGACGGAGCGGTTATTTTTTTACGGCGAGGCGGGACTTCATTTCCCGGTAAAATTCTTCCGGCTCTTTGCCGATGGAGAGTTGCTCCATAGGACACATCTCTTTACCGTCCGGCCGCATAATGTAGGGAACGGTCTCGGTCAAATGATACTTAACGGCGTATTTTTTCAGTGTTTTGATACCCAGCTCGCTGCCGAGCGGGCTAAAAACCTCGCGGCAGTTGGCCTTGACCGCCAGCAGCGCGGCGGCATTGCCCATGATTTTATCGAAGATAGTGACTGGCGGCTCCCCCGGTCCGCGAGCGGCAAGGTATTCCATCAGGGGCAGGAGCCGGTCTTTTTTCGAGGAAAAGACGAGCGTATCGTCCCGGTATATCCGCAGCGTGTCATCGCCGGCCAGGAAAGCCGCGAAAAATTCCGTGAACATCGGTTTAGCCGGCTTCGGTCTGTTTTTTGGCCGTCAGGCGCTGCACCAACCAGAAAGCCAAGGGAATCAGGGCGAGCTGGATGAGCATGCCGGGCCAGGCCTGCATTACCGTGTTCCAGACGGCGGAAACTGGAGTGGCGGCGGGGCCGAGCGGGCTGTAAACGTTGCCGCTGATGGCTTTGACCACGGCGACGGCCGCCAGTAAAGCGACACGTCCGCCGACCATCGCGCCCAGCAGGGACCATACCACGCGCAGGTTGAATTTCTGCCGGAGAATGCCGGCGAGCAACCCGTAGGCGGTGACTTCCACAGCTATCTGGGGAAGGACGGTCATCGGGGGCATGCCGGATACCAGGAAGCTGGCGAAGGGCGTCAGCAGCCCGACGACGGCACCGGCCTGCCAGCCGCAGGTGAGTGCGGCGGCGAAGATAAAGAAGTGCATGGGAAGGTAGGTAGGGCCGGCGGCGGGGAACTGGTGGAACAGCCACGGAGTGAGCACACTCAATACCGTAAAGGCGGCGATAATTCCGAAGGTACGGATATCGGTGAGCTTGAGAGAAAGCGGCAGCGCCCGTTCGGCAACAGCGATTTTACGAATCATTGGTTTCCTCCTTAATAGTCGGGATATCAGGATATCTAATATAATGATATCCAGCCCAAACCGAAATGTCAAAATATATCGGAATGATTTTTATAACATTTTTATTACGGTTTTAATCTGAACTTTTCCAGCGGCACCGGCAGAGTGGCCAGTTGGGGGACGCCGTCCTGCTGCTGGATGGTTATCCACTTGAACCAGTGCTTATCATCGCGCTGGGGGAAGTCCTCACGGAAGTGCCCGGCACGGCTTTCCTCACGCATTAAAGCCGCACGATAGGTATTTTCGGCGGCCATGATCATGCTTTCCGCGGAATGATATCGGGCGAGCTCGTGGAAGTCGGCGGCGCCGACACGGCTAAGTTTATCCCGGGCGTCCTGCACGATGCCTAAAGCCTCTTTCATCCGGCCGGCCTCGCGCTGGCGGTTATACTTCATCGGGACCACGGCCTCGTGTACCCTGGCGATGACCTCGGCGGCGTTTAAAACACCCTGATGTTTGGTCGGGGACATGACCCTGTTCAAAACCTGCTGCGCCTGCAAACCATCGATATCGAGGCGGCGGCTGTCTAAAGCATACCGGGCGGCGTTTTCCCCCGCCACGAAGCCGGTGACCGCCGCAGACTGAACACCCAGCCCCGCCTGGCCCCCGCCGCCCCCGGACCAGCAGTTGCTGGAAGCGCCGCCGGCGGCATAAAGGCCGTCCAGCGTCGTTTTACCGTGAATATCAATGCGCAGGCCGCCGCCGCTGTAGAGGTAGCGCGGCCACATCTCCATTTTCTCCCGCAAAGGGTCGATGCCGGCTTTTTCCCGCAAAAGCTTCATCGTATCGTTGGCCATGAGGTGTGTCAACCCCTCCACCTGGTCCTCCGCCAGCCCGGCGATATCGGCATCGGTAAGCCCTATCAGGTTCAGATAAATCGGGCCGAGGCCGGCATTCATTTCTTTCTGCATCGCATCGATGACGCGCGGGTCGAAAGTATAGACGGAGTGCTTACCCACCATCAGCTCGGGGTAATGCTTCCCCATAATCTTCTCGCCGCGGGCGTTTTCCAGGTAGAGATAGAAGTGGATGCCCATCAGCTCTTTGCCGAGGACTTTGATGCCCCAGACATAGCTGCTGCTGAACTCGGCATTGATGAGCTGGGCGCCGGCGCGATAGCCCATGGCAGGGCCTTCGCCGAGGACGGAGCTATAGGTCTTTTCGTGCATGTAGCCGCAGTTGCCGGTGGTGATGATGACCGTTTTCGCATTAAACAAATACGTCTTGCCGTCCACAAGGCCCAGCCCCACCGCCCCCACCACCTTGTCATCTTTTTTCAGCAGGTCGATGGCGTAAATCTTGTCCATCATCTTCACGCCGCGGGCCAGGGCCGTCTTTTTCAGCGCCAGCAACGATTTGGGCGCATCGAAAAGGGTAACATGGATGTTTGGCCCCCAGGTCAGGATATCGATCTCGCCATTTTTTTTAATAAACGTAAGACCCATGGCGGCTAAATCATGCATCGACTGATGCATGTATTTCCCGAAGGTAAAAGCCCAGTCCTGGTCATTGAAAAAGCCGCTGTTCCGGGTGGCCTTTTCCGCCCATTTCTCCGCGTAGTCCGGGTAAACGTAAGCCAGTATGCCCCCGCCGATGGGCACCTGCCCGTTCCAGCCGATGCCCATCTTGTCAATCAGCAGAACATCGACGTTATTCTCCTTGGCTTTGAGCGCGGCACACATGCCTGCCCCGCCCGCCCCGAGGACCAGCACGTCGGTTTTAATGACTGTGCCAAGTGAGTTTGTATCGTTCATGATAATCTCCTGTATTTCAAAATGACAAATATCAAATGTCCAATGGCAAATGACAAATTCCGAACTTTAATACGGCGAGACCAGCTCGCCACGGCCGCGCTCCGGCGAAACGTCAAAGCAGCCCTGCGGGCAGAACGATTCGCAGCCCCAGCAGGCGATGCAGTCTTGGGGGTATTGGATGACCGCTTTTTTGGCTTTTTTATCCAGCCGCAGCACATCCATGGGACAGCAGGCGATGCAGGTGCCGCACCCCGTGCACTTTTCCCGGTCAAAACTCCTGATAACCATCGGCCTTACTCCTTTGTATTACATGTATAATCGTATCTGGCCTGATTATAGCATTTTCCCCGGAAATTTCCCCGCCAGTCTCATAATGAACGGTAAAACTATCTTTTAGCCCCCACTTTCGTTATAATAATTGCACGGGGTAACACCAATATCATTCGTCCCGATTCAATCGGGGCGCCAGACGGGGGTTTCCAGTGCAGGATGAGCAGAGCCTGATACGGCGAGCGCAGCAGCGCGACCCGGTGGCTTTAACTCAACTATATGAAGAGAACTTTGACAGGATTTACCGTTATATAGTTCTCAAAATAGGCGATAGGACCGAGGCTGAAGATATGACGCAACAGGTCTTTCTCAATGCCCTGCAGTCCATCTCTTCCTACAAATGGAAGGGAATGCCCTTCACCTCGTGGTTGTACCGCATCGCCCATAACCAGGTAGTGGACTACGTGAGGAAAAAAGCGAAACATGCCACGGTGCCTCTCGATGAATCGCTGCCGCTGCCGGCCACTGATGGCGATCCGCAGCATTTGGTCGAAAGGAAAATACAATTGGAAACGGTCGTGATGGCGACGAAAAAACTGACCAAAGCACAGCAGGAGGTCATTTCACTGCGTTTTGCCGCCGAGCTATCCATCACGGAGGTTGCCAAGGTGATGGCCAAGAGCGAGGGGGCAGTCAAGGCATTGCAGCACAGCGCGATACTGGCGCTGCGCAAGGCAATGTCGCCGGAGGTGGAATGATGGAAAATAAAAGAGAATTTGACAATATACTGGATGAATGCCTCGATAAGGTGATGCAGGGACAGGATATCGAGACGATCCTGGCGCTGTATCCGCAATATGCAGTTGAACTGGAACCCCTGCTACGTACGGCCCGGGACACGATGCAAGCCGCGGAAATAAAGCCCCGCCCCGAGTTCCGGCAGCAGGCCGGCTACGAGTTCCAGGCAGCCCTCCGCAAGCTGCCGCCCCAAAAAACTCCCCATGTTTTCCGCTGGCAGCTGCGCTGGGTGGCACCCGTAGCCATTATTATAGTTCTTTTGCTTGGCGGCGGAGGTACGGTGCTGGCCGCCAATAACGCTCTGCCGGATAACCCTCTATATACGGTAAAACTGGCCACAGAGGCAGTACAAATGGCGTTTACCCGTTCGGACCTGGGTAAGGCGGAGCTCTATGCCAAATTCGCTAATGAGAGAGTGGCCGAGATCGTCAAGATGTCGGAAAAGGGCAATAACGCCCAGGTACAAAATACAACGCAGCGTATGAATGATGAGCTGGTGGCCATGGTCAATTTGACGTCGCCCGAAGTGCAGGCCGCGGGTGGCGAACAATCATTGACGGGATTGCAGGCTCCGGCCGCCACGTCAACCGGATTCCCGCCGGAGACAGTTACGAACACAACGGTCTCACCAACAACGACGACAACGACAACGACGTCACCGACTATTGCGGCACCGACAACCACGACGGCAGCGACAACTATGGTACCGACAACGGTTCCGGCGCCTACGGCTACCGCACCGTCTCCGGACCTCTCTACGGCGTCCCAACCGCCGGTGGCAACTGAAGTGATGCCTCCCCCGGTAATTATTACCGCGGGGCCGGCGTCATCGCCCACGCCAACAGCGCCGGAAGGATTGAGGCATACCTACGGCCAGGATAACAGTAAGAACGCCAGCCAGAATAACAAGAACGCCAATAAGAATTTTGTTAAAAATCAAAAAGTAAAAGACGATTTTGCCAGGAAATTCGGGGAAAACTTAAGGGCTTTGCAGAACCAGCTGGATAAAGCCCCGGAAAATCTTAAGCCTGCGCTTAAACGAGCCATAGACATCCTTAAAAAAGGCTATGAGGAATCCATCAGCAACCTGGAAGCGGCCGGTTCGAGCTACATACCGTGACGTTCTTTCCCTCTTTAACTAACCCGTAATATTGCCCGCCTTCATTCCTCCGGCGCTCGGCAGCGTTTCATATATGAGAAAACGGATAATTACCAGTAAAAATCCGGGCTGCGATGGTGTAAAACGAGATTGGGAACTAACTTACCGGCGAATTTCTCGTTGTATATAGTGGAAGAAAACACAGGAGGTAAACATATGAAAAAGATTTGGTTGGTAGCTATCGGCGTTGTGCTACTGCTGGGAACGATATTGCTGGCAAGCTGCGGTACCGAAAGCTCACCTTCGGTCAGTAATTATAATAGTCAACAGGCCGGTATCTGGGTAAGCGGCGAAGGCAAAGTGACGGCAACTCCCGATGTGGCTATCCTGAGCCTGGGAATCCAGGCCCAGGAAACGGACGTTGCCCCGGCTCAGTCTGAAGCCGCCGCGGCTATGGATAAAGTGAGGACAGCCCTGAAGGATGCGGGGATAGCTGATAAAGATATCCAGACCACGTATTTCAGCATCCAGCCAGTGTACCAGTATGATAATAACAAACAACAGTCCATACTTAGCGGTTATCAGGTAACCAACACAGTAACGGTAAAAGTGAGGAAAGTAGACCAGACCGGCCCAATACTGGATGCGGTTTCAGCCGCCGGCGGTAACTTAATTCGCGTCAATAACGTCGCCTTTACCATTGACGACCCGACGCCTTCCTATGCCCAGGCGAGAGTCAAGGCAGTGGCTGATGCTATCGCCAAGGCGAAGCAACTGGCCGATAATGCCGGCGTGAAACTGGGCAAGCTGACCTACATCACCGAAAGCAATAATACACCGAGCCCGATTTACCGGACAGATATGACCTCGGGCGCAGTTGCGCCTGCAACGACGACCCCCATAAGCACCGGCGAGATAGATATTATCACGGATGTCCAGATAGCTTACGCCATCGGCAACTAAAAAACAGACGAACAGGAAATCAGTAAACGCAGAGAGCCCCGATGAAATCGGGGCTCTCTCTTTTATTACGCTTTGCTTTCCGTAT
>Ga0187866_1003314_pt1 | contig 12213 bp, 10 predicted proteins | sample June2016WEW_11_1_3_FD_133013 | JGI IMG/M metagenome (GOLD analysis project Ga0187866, IMG submission 133013) | Peatland microbial communities from SPRUCE experiment site at the Marcell Experimental Forest, Minnesota, USA - June2016WEW_11_150 | ecosystem: Environmental > Terrestrial > Soil >... | reverse complement strand
TCCTCCGTTCTCGTGAACATCACTACGAGATCGCCTCCCACTGTCCTGGCAATCGAGGGCCAGGCGCAGTACTCTGATGGCGACTCATAGATACTAATATGCCCGATGATGTCAGCGCGACTCCTCAGTCCCATGCCGTCCTGAGTGCGGACCAGGAAGGGGCACAACAGGATGGCGGCAGAAGAAAAGTTCACGATCCGCATTGCCGACCATTGTCGCTTACCTGCTATCCGATATGTGCTATCATTCATTATTATTTCAATGCTTTTCCCAGAACTATACTGTATGTCCTGACGGCCACGTCGTCGCGCGTCTCCGCCCGTTTTGCGATCCCTTGAGCCCCCGGGAGAGGCTCTTCATCGGGAGCCATCTTCCAGAGCGCAATATTCGAGAACGTATGCTGCACTTTCTGTTTCAGCCTGTCGAACTCACCTGTCGCCTCGTATGCTTTTGCGTGCTCCAGGCCACTCCAGATTGTAATCGAGAGGAGTTCATGGTCCCACCTCACTCCTTCCGCAAGATATGCGTCGAGGCATCCCTCGACCTGCCGGAGCCCCGGGATGATTTCCCGATGATAGATCTCGACAAACTCGCGCTTTTTCTCCGGGTTGAGCTTCATCGACATGATGCGCAGGTACATGGAGCCGGCTCGTCCATCGGGGACTCCCGAGGCTTTGAGCGCGGAGACATCCGTGCCATAGGATTTCACCACCGGTTCAGGGGGCACCGGCCAGAACTCCGGCCGGAGGTCAACCGAAAGCTGCACTCTCCATTCCGCGGATTCGGAGAAGAATGGACGCGACACCTCGAGCAACTGGGCATATTTCCCACTCCGCTCGTAGGCAAGCGCATCGTCCTGGTGGCTCCAAAGAGTAAATGAGATTCCGTCGTTTTCCTCCTCAAGGCTGTGCACCAGCCCGGCGTACACACAGCCGGGAGTGTGCTGAAGTGCCGGAATGATCACGCGTTCGTAAGCGTTCTTGAACTCGTAGATCTTGTCCGGATTGACTCTCATTTGCACGAGGCGCATAAACATGGCAGGATCCCTCCTTCAGTTCTATTAACCCTGGAAACACTGTAATCCATTGCAACAGACAGTTATTTGTGCTGAGACCTTGCTAACGAAAGACCAACTGAAACGTTCGGCTCTCAGTGATTTTCTTCAAATCCCTTCCTGAACCCTTCGATGAAGATTGGTCTTCTCTTAGCTGGAACTAGCCCGAAGAAACGGTTGAGGTGCTTCCTTAGCCACGCGGCCACCTTGACTGGTTCGTCCAGAATCTCTTCTAACTTGTCGAGAACATCAGCGTCTATGTGTTGACCGACATTCCTTCCCAGTTCGAAGCCGGGGTTGAAAAAACTACAGCGCCCAACTTCTCCGTTCGCCGAACTAACAACTTTCCGAACCGAAGCATCAATCAAGAGACCCTTGAAATAGGCAGGAACACGTGCCTTCCAGACGATCTGCTTCCATTGTTCATGTTTGGTCGCCATATGATGTGCCCTTCCTTGCATATATACTCTTCGCGCTCACTCAAAGCCCTGACCTCTGCACAGCTCACCACACCTTCCCTTCCTTGTTCTCATCTTTCTCTTTTGCCGAAGGCATCACTTTACAAAATGTCATTCGAAACAGAAACGCTAAAAGCCCCATCACATAAGCAATTGCACTCACCCCGTCTTATACACAGGGCGATTATTCTTTCATGATTGTTTTGAACAAATATGTTTTCTGTTTTGATTTTCGCAGGATAAAATCAGTTGGCAAAGTCAGAAATGTCAATTTCACATTTTCCTTGCGAATTTGGTTTTTGATATAGCGTTTGGCTATTGGCCCAGTTGGCGCTCGTTCGCAACGAATGCCATGTAAGCTCTACTACTCCATTTTCGATTCAGTTGGACAACTGCGCATCTCATCAAAAAAGGGTGTTCTTTTTTCTTCAACACATTTTGCGGCATACAGGTAAAGTGCAGCACTCCAGGTTTGCCAGTCCTGCCCCATAGGCTTGCCATCCTGAGCCTTTAGCCATTCGTTAAATCCAAACTTGACAGTCTTTCTATTAGAGATTTTTATACACCGGGTAAGCTCCATGAGTTTTTCACTGGCAAGTGAATACCTTTGAGCTGCAACTAGGGCTGCCACATAAAACCCGCATATGAAAGGCCATATACCGCCATTATGGTATTCTCCGGGTTTGTTATATGCTGAATATCGCGCATGCCAGTCAGGATCTTTAGGTTTAATAAAGGGGAAGAAATTAGGCGGCAGATCGACTGCCAGGTCACCTCTTTTTCTCATGCCTGCACACTCTTCTTCGATCCAAGAAATAATTTCCTCAGCACGCGAGGGTGATGCTATTCCGGAGAGAATGGCAAGACTGTTACCGAGCAGGTCGAACCGTTCGCTGCTATAAATTTTATAGGACCAGAAAGCATAGTAAGGCTTATGTTTTACCGCAAGACCTTCGTGGACATGATGGTGCATCGTCCCTCCGGTAATGGTAAACCGGCCCATATCGTGGCGCACAGTATCTGCTCTTTTATCCTGACCTAGAAGCCGGAGATAGCTATATACCAAGGTGTTCACAAACAGACCATATCCGGTCACCCATTGTTCATCGCGCCAATCACTTGTTGGCTGCTGGGCGACCAGGTACCGGTCCGATGGGCTTTGATACTCCATCCATGTCAAGGCTTTTTCAACTGCTTCATTAAGAAAGTCCGATTCACCTGATACTTTTCTGAAAATGCCAACACCCAACAAAAACAAAGGAGTAGTATCACTCGATCCACGATCTTCTTTGTCATGTACTAGTGAGGGAATGTGGCCCCGTTTTGTCTGATTTTTTGAAAGTGTTTCCAACACTTTACGAATACTATCCATCAGCTTCTGATTATCTGAAACGGCAATTCCCAAAATGGAAAACATTAAATCCCTTGTATACGGCTCCGGATACCCCCAGCCAGCAGTCCGTGGAAGTCTGTGGTATGGTCCATGGGCATTATGAAGCAGCACTTTAAGGGCGGCTTTCTTCGCCTCTTCTATCTCGTGCCCGTTTACGGTTTGCATTTTCAAATTACTTTATTCCCAATTTGTCGTTCATTATCTGAACAAACCGTTTTGCAACAACGCGGTAGTCATAATTTCTCACTACACGGTCTCTGGCTGCTTTGCCCATTTTTTCGCGCAATGCTGCATCAGTCATGAGATCCATCAAATAATTGGCAATGTCATGAACATTTGCACGGTAATCCACTGTCCGTGGCTCTTTGAATACCACTCTATGTTTATCTTCAAAGCCCGATTCATTGCCAAGCGTTACCTGATCCACAACAATTTTCTGTGCTACATCTGCCAGGAATGCCGTTTCGCCATGGATAAGTGTATCAAGCATTCCCATAGCTTTAATACCTATAACCGGTTTTCCACAGGCTCCCGCTTCCACTTGTGGCATTCCAAAGCCTTCAAGCCGGGAAGGGGCCGCATATATGTCGCATGCCCCAACCAGGTAAGGCATGAAATTTCGTGAAATGGTGTTGGTTTCATAAGTGACATTTTTTTCAATGCCCAGGTTTGTCGCCATTTCCAGATCAGCCAGGTTTTGAAGCTTGGTTCGAGGCTGAGGCCATACTTTGCACACATATTTCCAATCGGGTGCTTTAGTGTCAATGATAGCAAGCGCCTGCATTACTTCCTGTGCACCTTTTGATGCGGCATCTCCGCCAACAGTGAGAATCATTAACTGATCAGGTGAAATTCCCAGCGCTTCACGCACCGCCACAATTTTCGGGTCATCCTTACTGTAAGGGATAAACGCATCCGTATCGCAGCCTACAGGTAACACTTCAATCTTATCGCCATTGATCCCGTCGCGGACATACATCTCCTTGACCCATTTCGATGTCACCAGTATAAGCGGAAGTGCATTCAAAACCTCTTGGTAGTTTGCAATATAGCCGTCGGCAACCAACCATGGTACCGGCTGCACGCCATACCGTTGCGGGTGAAGCACCAATTGTGGCGTCTGCCCCCAATAACCAACACCAACAACAACATCTGGCTTAAACCAGCGATAGTACCATTCCTTCTCCTGTGCTGATTCCAAATGAACAGCATAGGCATCAACGCCCATTTCAAGAAGGCCCCTGTAGAGAAGATTACCCTGGGTTGATAGCCCTCCGGGTGAAGGAGGGTAATAATATAATAGCAGCACTTTCACGTTAGAACTCCTCCATTATTAAGCCATTTCTTAGCATCGTTCGGATTGGAAAATTGCCAGAATGATTCTGCCCTCGGTGTTGTTTCTGCTTCCCAGCTATTTTTTTCAAATCCGTACGTGGATGTAATGATACTGTATTTTCTCAGCCATATCCGTTTCGTAAGTTTTCGATAAATGGCGGCTTTCTCAATTGATCTGGGATAGTATTCGTTATTGCCGTCCTCGTAAGCAAAAGTCCAAAGTTCGTTGGTAGAAATTTTACCGGCATGCCAGAGTGTAATAACCGCTTTGCTAACCTCCTCATGCCTGAGGTGTCTTGTGTATTCTCCGGTTGGATTATGGGAAATAATCAGGTCGTAATGGCTGGAAGGTAATAAGTCCAGAATTGCACATTCAACCTCTTTTTCATCTAAAGGCTTTTGTTCAGGTCCGTCGTCAAGGTCGCCCATAATCCCTTCCGATTTAAGCACTCTTAATGTTTTATCAAATTTAGCGGAACGTTCCGAATCACTTTTCCGGCTTAGGCAAACTATAAAACACTTCCATGACGGATTGCTCAGAATGGTTCCGCCTGCCCAGAGTGTTTCATCGTCCGGGTGAGCCACGATTACTGCTACAGACTTTGGAATTATACTATTCATGTTCAGGCGTTGGCTACCTGCAGTGGGAAGTAAACCTCTGGTGGCATACAAATGGAAAGACCGCCGTCATCGCCACTGCAAATCTGGAAGTCCTCTTTCCCGCATTTCATGCCTCAGTGAGATTTGTGAGAGGCGGGCACGGTGTCTGGATGTAAAACTACGCTTGCCTTAAACCAAAAGCAAACAGAGGACAACTTCGAGGGAAAAGACAGGGTATGATTGAAGGATTGCGGAACAAAAGAGAAAATCCCGACCGATTTATCCCGTGAGCCGAAGACGAAACGGGATCTTCAGCGATGAGGATTCTTCTATCTTAACTATTTCCTCTTGAGATTAATCCCATGGATTGCGTTTATATAGGCCTTTGAGCGGATGTAGGTCCTTGCGGCCATCAATATAAACTGCCACCCATTCAGCCAATCGTTTCCCTAACAGCCGGCACGATTTTATCTCCTTTTCCTGTCTTGGCTCTCCGGCCTGAGTTGCACCGTAGTGCGCTGTAAATTGACGGCCTGAATAATCGGGCACCCCGAACACCAGGAATCCAAAATTTATCATGATTGTCATCAATGCTTGACATGTCAATTCAGCGCCGCCACCCCAACCACCTTCTGAGCTGAAGGCGCAACCGATTTTTCCATCCAACTTCTGCCAATCCGGTAAGAGATCTTCCCAGAACTTTTTCATGTCCGCAGCAACTGTACCTAATTGAGTTGGCGAGCCGAGTGCTAGCCCATCGCACCAAACAACATCATCACGGTTTGCTTCATCAATAGATTTGACACGGACTTCAATTGCCGGTATTTCAGCCGCACCTTCCGCTATATAAGTTGCCATTCTTCTTGTGTTGCCATCTTTGCTGTAGTACAGAACCAGAACTCTGCCCATAGACTGCTTTCCTATGTAGATTGGTAAATGAGCGTTGGAGTGCTCCCCGTTTCGGTCGGGTCATTTCATTTTTGACGGAAACTTCATCGTCTTTCCCGCAACCATAAAAACGCCTTTCCCAAGATGGTGGATGGTCCGTGGGCGTTTCTTCGCCGGATCGATCCATGCCTTGAGCGCCTTCAGCACAAAGAGGTTGTATTTGTCGGCCAAGACTGTGTCGACGACTTTGCATTCGATGTTGGCGTAGCATTCGCCGATGAGGGGCGCTTTGACTCGCGATGCGGACACCGCAGTGAGCCCGAAGGCTTCAAATTTATCGATGTCCCGACCCGACGTATTGCCGACGCGCACTACTTTCGCCGCGAGTTCCACGGTGGGAATGGCGATAACACATTCTTTGGTCGCTTCCAGGATATTGAAAGTATAATCGCGATTGCTAATGACACATCCTATAAGCGGCGGCTCAAAATCCAGCATGGTATGCCACGACATGGTCATCACGTTGTTCCGGCCACGCCACGCTGTCGTCACCATGACGACCGGTCCCGGTTCAAGCAGGCGATAGACCTGGGATAATGGAAATGATCTCTTTTTCATTGCGGTGTATCTTATGACTGAAGCACAATAGTCAGGTTTTTATAGAATCAAACCATTTTCTAGCGTGAGAAAATGCCACCCGCAGTCCTGCAATTCTTCCAGCACTATAATTTCCTACCGTACATGATAGGTCCGAAATTTGAGAGTCCCCTCTAAGCTTTTGAGATAAGAATCACGATAGAATAAGGATTTACTAGGTACTGATGTTCTCCATACAGTTTCTCCTGTCCACGCTCCAGGATGTCTTCCGACACGGGAAGCCACGTATCAACAAATCTATACCATTGCCGTTCTTCAATCACAGGAATGTCGAACATCAATGGCTCCTGGTCCATATTCATCATGACGTGAATGTCGGGTTCCTTTTCTTCGAATGCACCCATGGTAAATGACAGGATTTTGGAAGCGGGATCCATCCAGCCGGGACTATGAAGTTTGCAGCCATGCCAATCAATGTCTTTCAAACCTCTCTTGTTGATTGCACCATCGAAGAAGTCGTCGCGTCGCAGCAATGAATTCGCATTTCTGAATTCAATCATCAGCCTGAAGAATCGGAACAATTCTTCGTTCGTCTTCGTCAGACTCCAGTCAAACCAACTGATCTCATTGTCCTGGCAATACGGATTGTTGTTCCCAAATTGCGTTTTGCCGACTTCATCGCCCGAGAGCAGCATCGGTACGCCCGTTGAGAGCATGAGAATAGATACGAAATTTTTTATTCGCCGGTTCCGGAAAGTGACGATTGCACGATCATTGGTCTCTCCTTCTATTCCTGAATTCCAACTCAGATTGTCATTGACCCCATCACGATTGCCTTCACCATTGTCATCATTATGCTTGAAATTGTAGGTGACGATATCCTTCATGCAGAAGCCGTCATGGCACGAGACAAAATTGAGGCTGTTGGTCGGCCGGTGTCTGGAGTGTTTATAAATGTCAGAGCTCCCTGCGATTCTGGATGCAACATCACCGATCACACCCGGATCACCCTTTACGAAACTCCGGATCGCATCGCGATACTTGCCATTCCATTCAGCCCAGCGATATCCTGGGAATGAGCCGATCTGATACAATCCGGCGGCATCCCATGCTTCGGCAATCAGTTTAGTGTCCGCAAATATTTCAGCCAGCTCTAACTCCCACAACACTGGCGGATGCGCTAGCGGACTTCCATCTTCACCTCTCGACAGTATGGAGCCTTCATCAAAGCGGAATCCGTCGACATGCATTTCCTGCACCCAATAATTCAGACAGTCGGTGATGAATTTCTCCACTATGGGGTGGTTCGCATTAATTGTGTTGCCACATCCTGAATAGTCAAAATAGAACTCTTTGTTGTCATGAGACAAATAGTAATAGACGTTGTTGTCAATTCCCTTGAAATTGATCGTCGGACCCTGATGATTTCCTTCATTTGTATGATTGAACACGACATCGAGGATGACCTCAATGCCCGCCCTGTGAAGCTCCTTTACCATGTCGCGGAACTCGTCGACATGATTCCCTTCTTCAGGGTTGCTGCAGTATGCAGCGTGAGGTGCAAAGAAGCTGAAAGTGCTGTACCCCCAATAATTGTAGAGCGGCATGCCATCATCTCTGATTCTCACTATTTCTTTTGCGTCAAACTCAAAAACCGGCAGAAGTTCAATGGTGTTGACTCCTAGCTTTTTCAGGTACGGGATTTTTTCAATGACCCCTTTGAACGTTCCAGGATTCTCCACCTTTGAAGTTTTTGAGCGGGTAAATCCCCCAACATGCATTTCATAGATGATTGAGTCTTTGATTGGCCTATGAACTGGTGCATCGTTTTCCCAATCATATCCCTTGGTATCAATGACAACACATCTCATGGAAGTCTTGAGATTATCACCGTCCCCGCATGCATCGACTCTGTTCCAAAGTGTATTGTTGTTTCCTTTCGAATAGGGATCCAGGATGATCTTGTTGGGATTGAACCGGAATCCCTGGTTTACATCTCTTGGACCATCGATTCGATAAACGTAATGAGCGCCCGGCTTGAGACCTTCGACATACACGTGCCAGAAATGAAACGTCATGTTCCACACGGGATCAAAATCGATGATCTGGAATGGTTCAACGTCATCGTGTGCATCAAAGAGCAGCAATTGGACGGCGGTCGCATTTTCAGAATACAGCGAAAAATTGGTCCCGTTCTCATCCGGCGTCGCACCAAGGGGATGAGCTCTTCCTTTTTGCACCCTGAACTGTGTTTGTGTTTTAGTCATCGTTTTAATGTTTGGGATTCGATACGGTGGACGAGTGTGTGATCAGACCCAGAAGTTTCCCGGACAAGTGACCAGCCCCTGTTTGTGTGCCAAGGTGAAGTTGGTTTTTCCCCTGTTCAGGCATTGGCTATCTGCAGTGGGAAGTAGGCCTCTGATGGCATTCAAACACATAAACCTCCTTCATCGCCACTGCGAATCTGGAAGTCCTCTTTCCCGCATTTCACGCGTCAGTGAGATTTGTCAGAGGCGGGCACGGTGTCCGGGTGTAAAACTACGCTTGCCTGAGATTAAAAGCAAACAGGTGTCAACTTCGAGGGAAAAGTCGGGCGATGGCTGCAGAATCCTTGATTAAAACAAAGAATCCCCACCAACTTACCCCGATCGCGTTTTGATCGGGGCTTGTCCCGATGTTCATGATCGGGATCTTCACCGATGAGGATTCTTCTTAGAGCTTGTACTAATATCTCAGAAGGCCCATTCACGAGCCATAATTGGTTTGGTTGTCTTGCATCCCATTGCTTACAGAATCCCCGTCTCTTGGAGGCCGAAATGCTTGCGCAGAATAAACCGTATCACGTAGGATTTGTCACGGTTAAGCTTCGTTGCCTCCATGCGGATATGATTGGCAAGCACTTCGTCGGCCATGAAACTCACCACACGCCCCTTATGGAAAAACGCTCTGGCGTGTCTCTCTTCTAGAGCATGTTGTTCCTGGTTCATTGCAATTTCGTCCCTGTTGGTTCATCGAAAGATCAAAGCAGTAAACCGGATTGTGTTCCCCAAACTTGCAGCAGTGCAACCCTACTTGAGCAGAATCATCTTTTTCGTTTCCACGAATTCGCCCGCCTGCAGGCGATAGAAATAGATGCCGCTGGGGACGGTTGCATTCCAGGTTACCTGGTAGTAGCCAGCTTCCTTCCTTTCATTTACAAGTGTTGTAAGTTCCTGACCCAGCGTGTTGAAGATCCGAAGCGAAACAATTGACGTCTTCGGCAGTGAGTAGCTGATCACAGTGCTTGGGTTGAATGGATTGGGATAGTTTTGTTCAAGCACAAATGACGAGGGTTGCACAGGAGCAACCGCGTTTCCGACACTCGTGATCAACGATACCGCTTCTCCCATGGAACCGCCTGCCTTGTCTGCCATATAGAGATTGACAAAATTCGGGCGAGAAGACGGTGCGACATTGTAAAGAGTGACCCATTCCTCATCCGTCAGGCGCTTGAACCCCGTCGTGAGACGCTCGTAGTAACTGAGCACCGGGCCAACGAAGGCAGTGAAATGCCCTTCGGTAGTCTCCGCCGCCAGGACTGTCATATCAAGTGCGCCCGTTCCCGCATGAAGCACCCATCCGACAGGAGTTCCGCTCTCGTCCGTCGGTGCAGTATGGATGTCGGCCACAATGACATCTTTCCTGAAGGAATCCTGGTCCCCGCGATAGTAAAGTCGGGGATACCACCCATTGTAAGGAGGGCCGCACCCAGGTTCTGCGAGGATAAGCATTCCCTTCAGGAAATTTCGTTCTGATGACGTCAACGATGTTTTTGAGAGGGTCTTCGATGCTATCGTTTCGAGTGTGTCGGCGACTCCCTTCATTTGAGTGAAGTACGTCCGAATGGCGTTGCCTCCCATCGCCGCGAATCGCTGCGCACCCATATCCGCAAACGTGGAAAGTGCACGATAGAACGCGGGAATCGGCTCGACGTAGCTCTCGGGGAATGAACAGGTGATAACACCTGTGTAAGATTGTTTTGCGTAAAGCAGGTTATCGTGGCGAAGCTGCGCCCACGAGGCCAACTGCGTGTTCATCTCTTTTTGCCACCATGCTGCGGTTCGCATGAAGGGCGGCAGCGGAGTGCGGTCCGCCGGGGCACTGAGTTTTCTGATCATCGAAAGCCAGCCATTATAGAGCGAACTGCTCCAGAAATCCGGATCATATGAGTCGACAAGGTAGCGAACAGCTGCCAGGTTTGTCGCATAGCGATATCGGGCCAACTCCGCCTCCAGCAATTGCGCAGCCGCATCATTGCCCAGCCCAAACAAGACGTCCAGCGTGGAGGGGAGCATCCGGCGAACCTTCTGATTTTCAAACAGGATTTTGTCATAGACAACGTTGCCGGTGATGTACGAATCAATAACAAAGCGCTGACCGAGGAGCAGGAAAGCGGAGGCAGGTTTGAGCTGCTCGGGAGACATGGGATCGGACATCAGGAGCTGCGAGTTGATACGCTGATAGGCAAAAGATTTCTGCATGAGCGTATCGCGGAACGTCTTCCAGCGCTGCACGTTCAGCAGATCATTCGCGTGCTGGATCCCCGTCTCACCCATCACAGACTTGATCTGATCGACCGTAACATTGTCGGGTTCCCCCACAAAGAATCGAATGGTGCTATCGATATTGTCGAGCAGAGCCGTCGCGTGGGCGCCGGCGAGCGCTTCGACGATTAATGCGGCGTCGATCGTTTGACGCTGGATATCCTCATCGGATGGAGGGATTCCCGCCGATTGCGGCGCAATCAGCCAGAGCTCGGTTCTTCCGAGCCACATCATCGCCTGGAAATAGCGGGATAGCTCCGGCGACCGGGTGTAATGCCCCCGAACCGTGAATTGACTGAAATCCATCGTCCGGGCAACGCCGGCAAACAGTTTTATCTCCGCGGGCTGCTGCGCATCGACAAAGGAGATCAATTGATTCACAAAGGCTTGGTTCTCGCTGAAGTATGGCTGCACCGCATGGCCGAGAAGAATCTGCGGAACGGTCAGGTAAACATCCGCGTCCCGAACCATCGTCTGCATCGAAGTGTCCGACGAGTACTGCGCTGACAGTGCCGGAACCTGTCCGCGTAGAGCTGTCAAGAGCGAGTCGAGATCAGGGAGGAGCATCGAACTCTCAATGTCCATAAGAATGGCATCGTACGACAAATGCACCGCATGGAGAATTGCATCGCTTGATACGTAGACAGGCAGATCGGCGTGGAAGATCTCGCCGAATCCCTCCATAAACGATGCCTTGGACAGCCTTGACGTAACGACGAATCCGTGATTGGAGAGCAACTCCTTTTCGTGCGCAGTGAGAGCGTAGACCCTATCAATACTATCGAGATAAGCAGGTTGAGTTGATGTCCTGGCGATTCCAGCGTCAAAAACGCCTGCAGGGTAGATTCCCTTTAACTCTGCCGCGGTGAGATTCTGATGTGTCTGCAGAAATTGTTGGTATGCCTGTAGCGGGAAGGGCGGAATCTGTTGGGCACTGGTCACGTGCAATGTGAACCACACGACGGCACAGGAATAGAGCGCTCGTTTCATAATAGCCCTCCGTCATATTTTCGAACAACCAAGCGAAGTCAATGCCCCTCAATCTTCTTAAGACTTCCTCGGGCAATTCCAGGAGCGCAATAGCGGGATCTCGGTGTTCTTCAGTTGAGCGAAATTCCCCGCTTCGGAAAGCAGCCGATGGGGCTGACCACACACGAGTCTTTCAATCCCGCGATCCACGGATCAAATGAGACTTGTCAAAGGCGGGCACGGTGTCTGGATGTAAAACTACGCTTGCCTTAGACCAAAAGCAAACAGAGGTCAACTTCGAGGGACGGGGGCACGCGATTGACATCATAGAAACTC
>Ga0187866_1003305_pt1 | contig 12226 bp, 8 predicted proteins | sample June2016WEW_11_1_3_FD_133013 | JGI IMG/M metagenome (GOLD analysis project Ga0187866, IMG submission 133013) | Peatland microbial communities from SPRUCE experiment site at the Marcell Experimental Forest, Minnesota, USA - June2016WEW_11_150 | ecosystem: Environmental > Terrestrial > Soil >... | reverse complement strand
GCGACGGCCAGTAATTTCTGTGGATGTGAAGCACGGCGGAAGCTTTCGTCGGGATATTTGTACGGACGCGAGAAATAGCGCCACGAGTTGGGGAAGCGATCGATCGAAGCCGCTACGATGCAGCTGCTGACCAGCAGCACCAGTCCGAGGAACCACCAGGAGTGAAATACGTCGGTCAATCCTACCTTGTCCAAGATCTGGAGAGCCTGCGGCGAGTAGGCGTTCTGCATCTCGTCGGGCTCGGTGACCGGCCGCTGAAGCACGATTGTTCCGACCGCCGCGAAAATCACGACTAGGATCAAGAGAACTACGCCGGTCTGGATGGAAGCCATGGTGCGCCACACCTTGCGCGAGATCGTGCGGAAATCTCCAGCCATATTCCTCCCCTTCGTCGCTTAGAGAAAGCACGTTTCCCGCCATTGGGTGGAATCCTGGCGAACTTGCTGAAATGGCAGAGGATGATGCGGGTTGGCTGGCAAACACAATGAGTCCACTGTGAGGCATCTCACACAACCTTAGGGGAGTTTAGCGGGAATTTGGCGCAGGCCGGTGGCGTGAGCGAGAATGCACGCAACCCATTTGATTTCTAAGTGATGTAGACCTGGTTGCTGTCCACTCGAGTAACCCTCGAAAGGATTTCTCGCAGCCATATCACTCCCGTATGTGAGGGTTGTCACAGACGGACGGTTTCTCGAAGCGCCACATTCATTCAGAAACTGAAGTTTGGTCTGCGGAGGGCGAAGTGGCATATTCCTGCCTGGGACGGCTTGAGCACAGAGCCTGGTTACTTGCGTCATTTTGCACCATTCCACTGTGGGAGAAGCCCCCATGATGTTGAAATTGGCAACGATTGATATCCATGATCGAGTGCGGGGGATTCCCAAACTGACTTTGTTGCAATCTGTTACAAAGATTGTTCCGAAATCCACACGACTGAAGAATTAAGGCGTGATGCGTGCAGAAGCAGCTACGGAGGTAATGGTGAGCGTGGCGCGGAACTCATTCGAATGGACTTCTGGGGCAACTCACAGGTTGAGTGCGCTGGGTTGGGTCTTAGTGGTAGTAGTCTTTGCTGGCCGAGCCTACGCCGCGCAACATCCGGTGCCCCTTGACCCGAAGGCGGATTCTTCCACATGCATTGCCTGCCACGAAGGCAAGACGAAGGGCAAGTCGGTGCATTCGGCGATCGCCATGGGCTGCACCAGTTGCCACGAGATCCGAGTCAACAAAGACATCACCCGCGTAAAGCTTATCACCACCACTCCGCAGGCACTCTGCATCACATGCCACGCCGAGAAAGACGCGGCATCCCTTAAAGGAACCGTACATCCGCCTGCCGTACGCGACTGCCTTAAGTGTCACGACCCTCATGTTTCCGACAACAAGAATCAGTTATTGAAACCCACGACGGGAGACAAGGGCACGAACCTCTGTCTCGATTGCCATAACCAGGGCCTGAACGTTCCGGAAAAAGGCAGCCGCCATGCCGCCCTCGACATGGGATGTGACACCTGCCACACGACCCACAAAGTCGGCGAAAAGGGAAAGCAGGAATTTGACTATCACTTGACCAAGGCTGTCCCTGCACTCTGCATCGACTGCCACGACGTCAAGGACGAAGCCCTCATCAAGGCTCACCAGGGACAGCCCTTTGGGGCGGCCAACTGCACGCAGTGCCATGATCCTCACCAGTCCGCACAGCCAAAGCTGCTGCAGAAGTTTACTCATCCGCCGTTTGCGGAAAAGAGCTGCGATACGTGCCACTCGCCCGCGAAAGACGGCAAAGTTGTCCTGACCAACAGTGACACGAAAGCGCTATGCGCCACCTGTCACAGTGATCAGGTGGAGCACATTGACAAGGCCAAGGTGCAGCATCCCGGGGCTGAGGGGGAGTGCGTGGCTTGCCACAACCCGCATGCCGGCAGGACGCCGGGCTTCTTACAGCCGGACCCGGTCAGCGCCTGTCTGGCTTGTCATAGCGACCAGGCCGACCAGTTCAAGAAGGCGCATCTCCATCAACCGGCTTTTGGACAGGCATGCGCGATCTGCCACGAGCCTCACGGCGGCGAAAACGAACATCTGTTGCGCACCCAGAAGGTAGATGACCTGTGCCTCGAGTGCCACGGTCCCGATTCTCCAGCACCAAAGAAGCTCGAAGCCGAACACCTGATCACAATCTTTAGCGGCAGCGTGAAACTGCCCGAGGACTACTTTAAGAAAAACAAGGTGGTTGTGCTGCCCCTGAAGTATGGACGCGGACATCCGGTGGAAGGCCACCCGGTCGCTAACGTGGTCGATCCCACCGACATCAGCAAGATACGGGCGCAGCTTAGCTGCATGTCATGCCATCAGCCGCACGCGTCAGCGCAGCCCGATCTGCTGGTAAAGGACCAAATTAACAACGCTCAATTCTGCGCCTCCTGTCACAAGGATCTGACGAAAAAGTAGTTCAGGGGGAAATGACGACGAGGAGAATAGATACCATGTCTGATGTCGAGGCAAGCTTGATTCGCAATCGCAAGGGCCGGTTCACGTCGTACCTTATGTTGAGCCTTATGCTCGGCCTCGCGCTGCTTGCGCCCAGTTCCGCGTTCGCTGACAATAAAAAGAAAAAAAAACCGGACGCGCCTCCTCAGAACGTGAAGGCGCCCGATTATTCCAACATCGTCTGGCCAAATCCTCCTGCCATTTCACGCATTAAATACCAGGCCTTCTATTCGGCCGAGAAGATCTCCCAAGTCCAGGCTGAGAACAGTACCAAGAAAATGAAGTGGATGGACCGCCTCGCCGGCACCCAGCCCCAATATGAAAGCACCAAGGTTCTGTTCCAACTTGACGAACCCTACGGCATCGCCGTCGATTCAAAAGGCAACTTATACGTTGCCGATGCGAAGGTTGGAGCCGTCTTCATCTTCAACACCGAGACCCGCGACCTTTCCATGATCAGCAACAGAATTCACGCGCACTTCGCCCGCATTATCGGCCTGGCGATGGACGACGGCGATCGTCTTTTTGTCTCCGATCCCGCCCTGCGTCACGTTCTCGTATTCAATGCCGCGCACAAAACCGAAGACGTGATCACCGACGGAATGGTCAGCCCTGGTTCGCTGGCCATCGATCGTGAGAATCGCCTGCTCTACGTATCCGACGTCGAACTCGATCAGGTGCTCGTTTACGACGCAGACTCTCTCAAACTGCTGCACAAGATCGGCACCACCGGGCACAAGCATGAACTCACCACTCCCGGAGATTTCGCCAAGCCAACTGGGCTGGCGGTCGATCAGGATGGCAATCTCTACGTCTGCGATACCCTCAACGACCGTATCGAGATCTTCGACGCCGATGGCAAATTCATCAGCGCCTATGGGAAAAACGGCGATGGCCCGGGATACTTCGCACGCCCCAAGGGTATCGCCATTGATACCGACGGCCACATTTGGGTCGCCGATGGCATGCAGGATCGAGTCCAGGTGTTTAATCAGGAATGGCAGTTACTCATCGCATTCGGCGGCCACGGCCTGCTGCCAGGGCAGTTCCAGGGACTGGTGAATATTACTGCCGACAAAAACAACCGCATCTTCACCTCGGAGATCTACCCCGGACGGGTGCAGCAGTTCCGTTACATTACGGACGCTGAGGCCGCGCAATTGCAAAAAGAGCGCGACGCCGAGCGCGCACAGAAACCGGGAGCGTCGCAGAACGACGCGACGCCAGCCGCACCCCCCGCTCCAGCGACGAGTCCGGCTCCGCCAAGCCACTGAATGGAGCCGGGCGTCTCTCCCCACTCGGAAGACGATGCGCCCATTTCCGGCGTGCCATGTCGTGTCTCGCGCCGGGAGTACTGCATTTTGCAGCACTTGGCTTCAGTTCTCGGTAACCTGTCAGTAACCGCGAAAGTGCGGGATTTCACCACACGGCTTCTCCAATTGGTTCTTTTCCCCCACCTTGCTGTGCCCTGCGATTCTGGAAGGGACCGGAACGTAGCACCTATACCACCTATAATCAGTAACTTACAGAAAATCTCGGGCAATGGCTGGGTGTGGACGGTTTCGGATAGCCAAGTGCATTACTAAAGTCTGAGGGGCGGCTGCAAAGAGTGCGGACGCATTTGGCGCAACCCAAGGCCTAAGCCTCTGAGAGTTTGAAGATGCAAAAATCATGGAGGTTTCTAATTTTATGAAACGAGCGATGTTAGTTATTATGTTCATCCTCGCAGTTTCGGGGTTGCTGCTGGCCCAGAATTGGTCGTCGCCCATTGACGTCCTGGGCGCGCACAACAACAACGGCCGCGGTTGCGCCGGCTGCCACTCTCCGCACAGCGGCTCGTGGGGCTCCGGTCATGCACGGGCAAGTGGATTTAACGATACCGGTAATTACGCATTGTGGGGACAGGACGCTACTCCTCTGTACGGCAAAACGCTTGCTTTTGGCGACAGCGGACGCTACATTGAAGTTCTGCCCGGCAGCCTGACCGCCGGTGGTGTGGAAGTGAGCGGCATCATGCTCTGCCTGAGCTGCCATGATGGCAACGTCACGGCGAACAACATGATGACCAACCAGGCGTATGAGCAAAGAATTGGCTATCTGACCAACACCGCATACGGCTCCGCCGCAATCCCGACCCTGCTCGGCAATGATGGCACGACGGCCGGTAACTACAACAACGATCACCCGGTGGGCCTGAATGCCACCATCAGCACCACCTCCAACGGTTTAGTCTGGTCGGGCAACACTTTTACCGTGACCGCCGGAACGCCCTATTATGCATTCGTACAAAACTATGGCATGCCGGTTCTTGGACCGGGCGCGCATGGCGTTGCCTACGGCATCAGCCCCGCTGGCAAACCATTCGTAGCTTGCACTACTTGCCACAACCAGCACGTGATGACCGTTTACTCGGACAGCTCGGCTAACCAAATCGCGGCGGATGGCGGCGGCAAGTTCTACGCCACCATGTTCTTCGTGAACGCCCCCTACAACCCGAACCTAGCCTATAACAACGGCATCGGCGGCGGCACCACAGCGCCTTCCACCACCCAGTTCTGTCGTGAGTGCCACTTTGGCGAGGCGAACGAAGGCAACAACACCTACGGCATTCACACGCAATTCCAGTAGAAAACAGCCGTGGTATAAACGGGGGAGAGAAATTCTCTCCCCTTTTTTTTCGGATTCAGTTCTCACGAATCAGCAAGCGAGGAATTATGAAGTACCAACCCCCGATCTGCGCACTGCTCCTAGCGCTGTCATTCCCGGTCGCCTGGGTTCCAGTCGCCTCGGCCCAGGTCGCCTCCCATGCCCCGACTGGTGTCGCCGTTGCGAAAACGACTCCTCCTCAGTCGTCGCCGCAGACGTCTCCCTTCCAGGTGAGCGACAAACCGGTGGCACGCGTGAATGGAGCCGTGCTCACTGACCGCGACCTGCTGCGTGAAATGTTCGCCATCTTTCCCTATGCGCGCCAGCACAACGGATTCCCCAAGGCACAGGAGGCCTCCATTCGCCAGGGCGCGCTCGAAATGATTATTTTCGAAGAGCTAGTCTACCAGGAAGCGATGCGCCGCAAATTGACGGTTCCCCCGGAAAAACTCAAGCGCGCAGTGGCCGAGTTTCGCAAGCAGTTCAACAGTCCTGAACAATACCAGCAATATATGCAAACCGAAATGCACGGCTCGGAGCAGCAACTGCGCCAGCAGACGAAACGTTCCCTTTTGATCGAGCAAGTGCTTAAGAGTGACGTGGAAGATCGGTCCGCGGTTACGCTGGCTGAGATGAAGGCCTATTACGACAAGCACCCGGCGCGCTTCCAGCAATCGGAGTCATTCAGCTTCCAGAGCATTTCCGTGCTGCCGCCAATCAAACCGACTTCGGCACAAGCCAAAGACGCCCAGAGAAAGGCCGAGGATGTCTTGCGCCAAGCCAAGGAGACCAAGAGCTATGAGGACTTCGGATTGCTTGCGGAAAAAATTTCGGACGACGATTTTCGGGTGAACATGGGCGATCACAAGATCATTCCGCGTGAGAAGCTACCGCCGGACGTCATCAAAGCTTTGCTGGCCCTGCAGCCCGGACAGATCACTGGATTGATTCAGATTGAATCGGCGTACACCATCCTCCGGCTGAATGCGCACAATGTCGCTCGGAAGGTGAGTTTGGACGAAGTGAAAGCCGATCTGAAGGTGGAACTGCAGAAAGAAAAGTACGAGAAGCTGCGATCGGACTTCGCCAAGCAGCTCCGCGCCAAAGCCAAGGTCGAAGAAGTCGGCTAAGGAGCAGCGCCAGTCCTTCTCAAGCGGTAAAGCGCTCCCAACTTCTCGACTGCCAATGTCACGAGTAATCTCGCGCCTTCCCTTTCCCAGGCTCATTTACGCCTTCCCCTCCTCTAATGAGTCTTTAAACACGCCGCACGGGTGATATGCCGCACTATGGTAATCGCGGAACTCCTGAACTCACCTTCTGTTGCAATAACCCCTTTACTTTCAATCTTGTTTGGCCTTCCTGGATCGGCATTTTTGGCAATCGTTATGCATTCTGGAGGCTAAATCATTCCGGGTTCTGAGCCTCTGGCGGGAAGGGTTTCAGTTCTAATGAAAGTCGCGAATCGCATCCTCGGCCTGGCAGTTCTGGTTCTAGCTCCGGCGCTGGCGCAGGCGCAGCTTAGCTTGGGCGAAAATACGAAGCTCAGCGCCGGTGGCCTTGCTTCCTTTGGATACGCCGGCGACTATGGCGACGCCATCCCTTCCGACCATGGCTTGAACTTTGGATTCAACGGCACCGTCAACGGCTACTATTACAATCCTAGCTTCGTTTCCTTCACCGCGAACCCGTACTACGACCAGTCCCAGGCTAATTCCGATTATCAATCCATCACCGGCGCCAAAGGAGTGGATGCTTCCGCGAATTTCTTCTCGGGCAGCCATTTTCCCGGCTCGGTCAATTACCACTACGACGCCGACAGTACCGGCACATTCGGTTTGGCCGGACAGCCAAACTTCACGACCTACGGCAAGGGGCAAGGCTTCGGGATCGGCTGGGCTGCATTGCTTCCCGGCTTACCGACACTGTCGGTTGGGTACTCTCAGGGAGACGGCCACGGCACGATCTATGGCACCGACCAGCAGACGGATTCCAGCCAGCGCACGTTCAACCTGCGCTCGACTTACAAGGCTTTGGGCTGGCTTCTCAATGGCAGTTTCGATCACCAAAGCTTGAATTCGGAATTTCCTGAATTCTTGGCGACCGGGGGAGACAACGTGGAGGACTCTTCCGGGCACGATTTTGGCTTCGGGGCACAGCACCGGCTGCCGATGAGTGGCTCGCTTTCCATCAATTACACCCGATCGTCGTTCAGCAGCGATTACACTTCAAACCTGGGGCAGGGTGAGGACACATCGAATGTCTCGAGCTACTCGGACAATGTAGAAAGCGCCTACGCCAATTTTCACCCCACGCCGAAGCTGGCCTGGAATGTCGCTGAGAGCTATACCAGCAATTTGAGCGGTTATCTGGCGCAGAATCTCAGCAACGGCGGGGCTCCTCCGGTCGGAGTGGATTTGGGATCAGGGGCACGTTCGTTCACCCTGGGCGGGGGAGCGGGCTATACGTTCACACCCTATCTCGTAGGCTCGGCGTCGGCCACATATTACGATCAGTTCTACTTCGGGCAAAGTTATAGCGGAGAGTACATGAGTGGCACGCTGAACTGGAACAAGAGGATCCTCGACATGTTTACCTTTTCCGTTTCGGTGCTCGACAGCTCAAGCGACCTGGGCAACAATGAGCTGGGATTCGCCGGCTACGCGAACTACTTTCGCCGCTTTGGAAGGTTGACGACGTCAGCCCAGTTCAGTTACGCCCAGAACGTGCAGACATTTCTGATTACTTATACAACTTCCTACTACAGCTACAGCGGCAATGTAGCTTACCGGTTGTCGCAACACACGAGCTGGACGGCGGGTTTTGCAGGAAGCCACAGCGGTTTGTCAGATAGTCCGGGGGACAGCAACCACAGCGAGAGTTACTTCAGTTCGTTCACCCTGCCGAGATTCTCAGCCAGCGCTACCTTTTCTCAAGCCAGCGGAATTTCACTGCTGGGGGCCGGGGGGCTGATCACGCCTACGCCGATCCCAGGCCTTACCAATGTCATTTTATTCAACGGTTCCACCTACGGCGGCGGCGTGTCGGTGACGCCGTTCAAGCATCTCACGATCGCAGGAAACTTTAGCCGCTCGATCAGCGAGACTCTGGCCAGCGTGAGCTCGCACAACGACGTGGAGGTATTGACCGGCCAAATGCAGTACCATCTGAGAAAGATCGGGCTGCAAGCGGGATATCTGCGCTTCACGCAAGGCATCACCGCAATCGGCGGTTTGCCCGCCAACACCACTTCGTTTTATGGTGGGATAACCAGATGGTTCGACTTCTTCTAACCGGGCAGGCTGAATCAGTGTTTCGCACAAGACGCTTCTGCCGGCGACTGGACGTTGCCGGACTGGCAGTTGTCGGCCTGGCAATGCTGCTAGCCACGCCCGCGCTGTCTGCGAAGCGTTCCAAGGAAACGAAGGTCTCGGCGCCGGTCCCGGATTTGCTGCTCGATGGCGGCCGCAAACTTTCCTTCGAGCGGGCCTTCAGCCTGGAGCGCGAGGTCAAGCCCAAGCGCAGCTTCTGGACTCGGGTGGTGGACGTGATCGCGGGCGAGCCGGATTTCCACTACCTGGTGAATCCGTACAGCGTGGTCACCGATTCCCACGGTCGCATCATCGTCACCGACGTGGCTGCAGCCGGAGTTCACATCTTCGATTTCACGCAACAGAACTATAAGTTCATTTCGCGCCGCGACGCCAGCAAAGATCCGATGCTCACACCACAGTGCGTGGCGGTCGACGCGCAAGACAACATCTACGTAACCGATTCCCAGACCGGCAAGGTGTTCGTGTTCGATGCGAACGGCAAATTCCGGCGTGCCATCGGCAGCCTGAAAGGTGGCGAGGGATATTTCAAACGTCCCACTGGAATCGCGGTGGACTCCGCGGCGCAACACATCTACGTCACCGACACGTTGCGCAACAAGATCTTCATGATGGACATGCAAGGTACAGTGCTCCAGGTGCTGGGAAAGACCGGGACAGGGGACGGCGAGTTTAATTACCCCACAGAACTGCGTCTAAATGGCTCAGACCTGGTGGTTGTGGACGCCATGAATTTCCGGGTGCAGGTGCTGGATCGATCGGGCACGTTCCGCTATGCGATCGGCAAGGTCGGAGACGGAGCGGGATGGATATTCCGGCCGAAAGGGATTGGCTTCGATTCCGAAGGTCATCTCTATGTGGTCGACGGACAGTGGGACATGGTGCAGGTCTTCGACCAGCAGGGCCGCTTGCTCTATTACTTCGGCGAGAGGGGGACGGGGCCAGGACAGTTTCAACTGCCTAGCGGACTGCAGATTGATAAGCAGGATCGCATCTACGTGGTGGATTCGTTTAATCGGCGCGTCGAGATATTTCACTACTACGGCACCGCCCCATCGGCGGACGAGAGGAAACAGTGAGACAAATCCTGTCGCTGGTTGGCCTGATGATCCTGGATATTCTGGCGCATGGTTTCGCCGCGGCGCAGGTGTCCACCGATGTGTTGGGCATGCACAATCTGACGGCGGGGAGTGGATCGTCTGTTTCTTCCCAGGGCAGTCTCGGTTGCAGTTTCTGTCACGCTCCTCACAGCGGATTGGGAGGCGTCTCGCCCCTCTGGAACCAGAAGTTGTCGAAGTCGACCTACACACCCTACACCAGCACGACCTACGTCGAACAAGGCAAGACGCAGCCGACGCTCGGAACGACGAGCAGCCTTTGCCTGAGCTGTCACGATGGCACGGTAGGAGTGGGATCGTCGTATGTGTATGGAACCATTCCTACGACCGGCTCATTAAATAGCGTTGATTCCTTCGGGACCACGTTGACCGGTTCGCACCCCTTCAGTCTGGTGACTCCAATGAAGGACGCGCCCAACCTGGTGGCATCGCTGGTGTCGAAGGGCATGACCGCCGATCCCACCGGTGCTGTGAAACTCGTGAACGGCAGTATCGAATGCACCAGTTGTCACTCGCCCCACGTGCAAGCCATCGACAAGATCGCGCAGAATTTTCTGGTCCGCGACAGCTCAAACGGGCAGATGTGTCTGGCCTGTCACGATCCGAACCGGGTGGTGCAAGGAAAGATCAATCCGCTCGCAGGTTTTACGGGAAGTATTCATCAGACGGCGACCAACCAAGTTTCAGCGGATGGTCACATAGGTTCGTATCCTACGGTGGGAGTGAATGCGTGTACGTCCTGCCACGAGTCGCACGACTCGGTTGCGCCGGCACGACTCCTGCGTCCGGCCACACCTGCGGCGACAGGAACCGATCCGGCGACGCAGAATTGCATGACGTGTCACAATGGGGGCACGTACTTGTCGCCCGCGCCTTTAAACATCATGGCTGAAGTGGCAAAGACCAGCCATCCCTTGCCATCCGGGGTTAACTTCCACGATGCTGCCGAACCAATCCTTTTGAATCACAACCGTCATGCCACGTGCGTCGATTGCCATAATGCACACGCCTCCCACCAGACGTTGCAATTCACCGCGCCGCCGACACTGCGTCCATCGCAGGCCGGCGTCAGTGGGATCAGCGCGACGGATGGTGTCACGGTTCTTACTCCAGCTATCAATCAATATGAAAATTGTTTACGTTGCCACGGCACCAGCACGGGCAAGCAGCGGTTGATCATTTACGGGTATGCACCGAGGCGAGAGGTGTCGGCGTCGGATCCGCTCAACATTATTCCCCAGTTCGCTTCAACGGCAACATCGAGCCACCCTGTGACCCACGCTCGAAATAGTCCCCTGCCACAGCCTAGCCTTCTGCTGAACATGCTGAATCTGAATGGGACGACATCTGCGCGCTTGTTAGGAGCGGGAACGTTCATCTTCTGCACAGATTGCCATAACAGCGACGACAATCGCGAGTTCGGCGGCGCGGGCCCAAACGGTCCCCACGGATCGGTCAACTCGCACCTTCTCGAGCGCAACTATCAGTTCAGCCAAGCCGCCGAGCCGGGCGGTGTGGTGACGAACCTTTTCCCCAATCCCGACATAACAGTGAGCGGGCCGTATGCCATGTGCGCGAAGTGTCATAACCTGACGCAGATCCTATCTAATTCGAGCTTTACGCAGCACAGCCTGCACGTATCCCAGTACGGCTTTACCTGTTCGGTATGCCACACCGCCCATGGTATGGGCGCAACTTCCCCGAGTGTCACAGGGGAGCGGCTAGTGAATTTTGATGTCCATGTGGTTGCCCAGAATGGAGCCGCCCCGATTTCCTACCACCGTGCGACGAATACTTGCGTGATGGTATGTCACCAAGCGGTGCATAACCCAAACGGCACCGTCACGACTCTTGGTTCGCCCGCAATTGCTGGCTCCCCAAAAAAGTAGGAAACCTGAGAAACCATGTCAGGTAACGCTATTGTCTTGGTAGGCCACGCCGGTCGCCCGTTGCTCGACGATCCAGTCGCCAGCTTCAGATAACAGCAGATGTAGAGTCCGGGGACGCAGAATTCTAAGAGCTAAGGTATCCGTCGCCAGCACAACCAGAGCGGTGGTGGCTGTAAGCCGCGCCACTTCCTTACAGCGCCGTGATCTAACCTTTCTGAGATAAGGGAAGCTATCGGGAGGGAGTGCGAGCAGCTCAGGGGCCGGAGATCTTCTTCCAGCCCTTGCTACCGTTATTGCACCGTCAAGACAACAGTGGTGATGGTTACTGCCGTGGGGTGAGCGGTTGTTGTTCCTTGAATTTGGATGTTGTACGTTGTTCCTGAACCGGAACCCGAATTCGAGCTTCCGCCGGCGCACGCATTCAGCAGAATCAGAAATACGCACAACCCACCGAGCCACAGCCAACGGCTTTGCTTGTTTCGACGTTCGACGCAAGCCAGCAGAATCCCTGTCAGCGGCACGAAAGCAAAAGCGAAGAAGAGCTGTAGCCGTATCCCGTTTGGTTTCTCCAGCAAGGCCGAACCGGTCGGGATGGTGACGGTCAACTTAAACGGCACAGGTAAAGGCCCCGGCGTAATCGTGGCAGGCGAAAAACGGCAAGTAGCATTTGTCGGCAGTGAACTCTGCAAACAGGAGAGCGTGATCGCGTACTTCGGGTCGCCTGTGTTTGCATTCAACTGAATGGAGTACGTCGCCG
>Ga0187866_1003303_pt1 | contig 12231 bp, 14 predicted proteins | sample June2016WEW_11_1_3_FD_133013 | JGI IMG/M metagenome (GOLD analysis project Ga0187866, IMG submission 133013) | Peatland microbial communities from SPRUCE experiment site at the Marcell Experimental Forest, Minnesota, USA - June2016WEW_11_150 | ecosystem: Environmental > Terrestrial > Soil >... | reverse complement strand
GGCCTGTAGACTTGATGCCTTATGCCTTCTCCACCAACATCGGCTTTACTTGCGGCTTTTTTTGCCTTTTTTGAGCCGTATTCGGTGTGCCTAAATAATCTTCTTGCTTAGTACTTCTCGGAAGGGCTTCTTGCACTTTGGACAGTCGAAAAGGCCGATTTCTAACTGAGTTCTTTTTCCAGCTTTGGACGGGCGTCCAGCCATTGTCCACTTCTTCTTAGGCGATGAAACAACTGTTCCACATTTTTTACATTTTCCCATTTAATTTCCTCCAGTATATCTTGATAACCATCTGATGGCGATAGATAAAACACTTTCCATCGTTTTCGGATACGAGCGCGTTCTACTTCACTACGATGAGGAATGTTCGACCGAAGGCGATAGGCGGTTAACGTATGAAGTTTTATTCGTAGAATATGAGGTTTTGTTCCTCCAAGCTTCTGTGAAGCTTATGCACCGCGTCATAAACGTCCTGTTCCTTCTTCGCTCCGGTGCAAACAAGGTTCCCGCTTGCGAATATCAGTATGACCACCTTAGGCTCGTCCATCCTGTATATCAATCCTGGAAACTGCTCCGGCTCATACATGGTTTTTACAAGCGCGCCCACTGCCAGTTCCAACTCTATCCTTCCGCCTAAACTTGCGGAGGCAACAATGTTCACAACCTTCAAGTCCGGCTTGCTGATGATGATTATTCCACCCTTTTTCAACTCTTTAACAACTGTCATGACGGCCCTGCGGGATTCCTTCTCCGATTTTGCCCCCGTGCACACCATTTTGCCAGAATTGAAGATCAGCGTGGCTGTCTTCGGTCTCTTCAGCCTAAACACTAGTCCCGGGAACTGTTCCGGACGATACTCTACGCCTGGATAACTCTTCACGATAGCGTTTAAGTCAACTTTCTGGTTTAAGGTTGCAGAAGCAACAACGTTTTGAATTTTTATTATGGCTTCAGTCTTCGGCATAAAACACCACTTCTTACAATGTGGCGGATGCTTAAATACCCTTTATAAAAGCCCTATGTTGCCAGCGTATGGAGGCTTCCCGCGCATCCCTTTTTTCTGTGAGCGCCGGTTGTAATTTAATATTGCTCTCTCTTCCAAATATTATAAGGACATTGGGTCCGGCAGTAGCTGCCTCCCTTAAAAATACAGTTCCGGCATTCAGGCCGATCAAAAAACCTAGGCTTACCTACAACCCTTCCACAGTACGGATATACCCGAAGCCTCACTTTCAGTTTGCGGGTAGCGCTTTTCCAAGCTTGAGCGCGCTGCCTTGTCCCGAAATTATGTGTTGAAGTAGGTTGGTGATATTGCCTTGTCGGATCTTCCAGTGTTTTCGGCTGCTTCTCTGTTTAGAACCAGACACATGATGCTGTAGAGAGCGTAAGTAGCTACGCTTTTGAGACCTCTAGCCTTGTTCATGATCAAGCCGTATTGAGTCTTCAAGAAGCTGTAGACAGCTTCTATCGTTGGTCTTTTGTGGTATTTCCTCTTCAGGTCTTCGGGTCCATAGATTCTGAATTTCTTATCCACTCTGAGCAGACCTTTAACGTTGCGCTTCTGGTTTGCAGGATACGGAATCACTGCTTCAACAGTTCTCCTGATTTTCTCGTCGTTGTATTGGCTGTCAGCTATTACGCGTTTGAGTTTGGCTCCTGCGTTGGAGAGGATTTGCCTTGTCTTCTCCAGCAGGGTCGGAGTGTGTCTCTTCTCGTTCTCGTTTGTTGGAGCCACAACGTTGGCCAGTGGGAGTCTGTTTTCAGAATCTATGGACAGGGGAAGCTTGTAGCCTAAGCCGAACGTTCTGCCTGCTCTTCCAACTCTTGCTTCTCCGTCAGAGAAGCCTGTTTGGCTGTCTTTGGGGTGGCGCGTGCTCCAAGCCTTTACGAAAGAAGCATCTAACACGGCGTCAACGTCTGAAGCGCTGCTTCTCTTCAAGAGCGCAACAACCTTATCCTCTATTATGCTTTCAAGCTTGTCTGCTCCTACCTTTCGGGCGAACCTGCTCAGAACAGACCGTGGATAACCCTTCTCGCCTTTCTTGAGCAGACAGATCTTTCTAAGCCTAACATCAACATCCAGCAACCTAGTCATCTCTCTTAGGCTGCGAACACCCTTCATGTGCATGACGATGAAAGCTCTGAAAAGCCCCACGGACTTCTAGGATGCCTACCCGGCCCAGCCGTGTGTAAGTATCTGCATACTGCTTTCTCAGCAAAGCTTGAGTCGATGTTACAAAAGAGGGTTTCAAGGGTCTCGTGTTCATCTTGTCCAGCTAAAGGATTCACCTCCTATGCTTGGGCGTAACACAAAATACGAGACTCCACTTCTCAAAATAAGGTTTCACTTAATTTAGGGACAAGCCAGCGCGCTTCGCAACACTTAAAGACTTAAAATGAGCATTATCATCACAATGTGAAAGGAGGAAGACGCCCTATGAGTTATGAGAGAAGACGTGATTATGGTGGGGGCTTTAAGCCCTGCCCAGTTGAGATGGGCAAGGAATACGAAGTGGACATAACAGAGCCGAGCAGCCAAGGAGAGGGCATAGCCAGAATCCAAGGTTTCGTAATATTCGTTGCCAACGCAAAGCCTCGAGACCATTTGAAAATAAAGATCACGCGGATAGGCCGTAGAGCCGCAAACGCTGAAATAGCTAAATAAACCTTTTTGTTTTTTCCACATCGACCTGCATAATCTTTATTCCCCTAGAAAGCGGATAGTCTTCCGAAATATTTTTCAATTTAATGTTATTTTCTGGCCATTCGAAAAGAAGCTCCCACCACTTTTCTACATGAGATCCGCAGTCACGCAGATATCTGCGTGCACCTGAAAGTTCATATCTAGAGCATAGCAAAAAATAGCGTTCTATTTGCACTTTCTTTCATCATTCATCTTTTTCAAGAGTTTGTCAAGGATTTTTCCTTTCATTCTCAATTCTTGTTCTGAAATCGTCTGTCCCATTGGTCATAATTCATCAACCACGGCACCCTCATTTACTAGTAACACAACAGGATAAAAGATAGCATCCCACGGGTCCTTTTTCATAGACTCAGCATTTCCTATCAGCGAGACTGTAGAAGTGGCACTATCCCTCAACGTTTCTGAGCCGAGTCACACCATCATCCATAACTGCAAATTCTTCTAGACGATGACCCGCTTCCACTAGTCTTTTGATGCCCTCACTTGAAAGCTCCATCTCCGTTTTTTCACAGCACTTTCCACAATTTGAACAACGCACGAAAGGCGGACTCCCTTTACATGCCATAACAAAAGACAGCCGAGCTACAGTTGTTTTGGTAGCCCGGCAGAGATTCGAACTCTCGCCAAGTATGCTGTGGCCATGTTTTGCTGGTAAATACTCGCTACAGTAGATTGCGGGTGCTTGCACCCAAATGGGTTCAAGCCCTGTGATGGGGCTGCCCGGATTTGAACCGGGGTCTAGAGAGCCCAAGTCTCCAAGCCTAGACCAAACTAGCCGACAGCCCCTTCAACTGGGTCTGGAGTCCCTATCGATGATAATGCATCAGTCATAAAAACCTTAACCAGGCCTAGGATGCACACGTAAAGCAAATCGAAAAGCTATTTGACACAGACTTACTGAACTGGTAGACTGGCTAAAAAGCACGCTCTCCATAAGCTCGCAAGCAGGGATAAGACCGTTTACAATCTGGATATTAGGAGTAGCCATGCGAGCAAACTGTTGCGTGGCGTGTGCTAGATTTCGCTTTCACCGATTACCGTGTTGTCTATGACCTTAATCATCTAGTAGCCAAAATTTGATTGAAGTCTTCACTTTTTGGGTTAAGGTCGGTGGCAACCAAATGCCAATGATCGTTTATCGTAGCAAACGTGGTGTCCATAATCACAAATTTGGGGGTGTAACTGAAAACTTCTTTTCCAATGTTGGTAAGTATGTCCAAGGCATGCTCATATGCCCTCTGAGGCACTGTGTGCTCATGTCTTTTGAAAATTATCATTATACGTTCTCTGTGTTCCTTCTCAGTCTTGGTTCTTAGGACGATAAACGACCTGTCTTCGTAATACTTTTTCTCCTTTTCCAGATCCAGATCACACAAAGGGCAACTCAAGCCTCTCAACCCCGGTCCTCTGCTGTTTCCTATCTTTCTTATTTGTAGTTCACATAATATAATCTTCTCCCAAAGTCTTTTTTCTCGAGTCGACCGATGGACGCAGAAGACAACCTGAACGCTCCGTCGCCACAAGTTCGGAAACATACGATTGGAAAATCCTAGCTCAGCAGCAGACTCTAGAAAATTGAGCAGTCAGGTGAATTTCGGTTTGTGCACTTTGTAGCAACATGAGAAATCGGATGAGCGCTCTCTGCTCCGCTTTGTCGAATCACCTGAGATTCATGATCCCAGAATGGTGCGCATCAGTATGACCTGATTCGGTGAAGGCAGTCGCCGTTTTTGTCTGCTGTTCGTTTTACTGCCTGGTAGCCCATTGCTTCTTTATTCCGCACTGCAGAATTTTTGGACACACCAGACAGTCGTCAGGGATAGCCATGTCGTATGACATCGCATTCAGGAAGCTAGTGTAGTGCGCACACTTTGCGGGTGAATCAAAGACCTTGCCGTACTCGATTGCTTTGATACCGACGACCTTCAAATTTTCAGTCTTGATGTCTATCTTCGACATGCAGTGAGGACAGGCATAAAACGTCTGTCTAGGCATCGTGGAAGAATCTGTCAGAATCGTCGGTCTTTCGAACTCCTTCCCACACCCACTGTAAGGGCACTTCAGTCTCTCAGTGTGGTGGTGAATATGGAAAGGTGACACGGCTAACCCTCCTATACTGTTCTCTTATAAACATCTCTAATCGTAATATTTAATAAATATTGCTGTCTACATGCACAACAAGAATACAAAAGGCTCCAACTTGAGAATAGGCAGGTACAATTCGCGAAGTTTCAATTCATTATCAAATAGAAAAACCCAGAGGAGCGACCGATGGATTGCTCTGGGATGTCAGTCGCTTTGATAGTTTTCCTTTCCCTTTTCGTTTGTCTTGGGTATTGTAATAGTGAACTGAGCTCCTCTGCCCGGTTCACTAGTTTCTTGTATTGTCCAGCCGTAGACTTCCATCATCTTTTTGATCAAGTAGAGTCCGTATCCGGTGCCTTTTCCGTACCCTTCTTTGAAAAGGTTCGGCTTTTCGGCTCAGGGTATGCCGATACCGTCATCTTGGTAGAATAATTTCAGCTGTTTATCAATAGACTTTTCACAGTACACTCGGATCTGGGTGATTTTTTCACCGTATTTCAACGAGTTGTCTATCATGTTGTAGAAGAGCCGTTCTAAGAGCGAATCTGCCAAGACCTTTAGCCCTTGGCACTCATTCGATACTTTCACACCTTTTAAGTCAGAGAATAGCGAGACCACTTTTTCAAAGGTTTCGCCCAAGTCAACATTCTTGAGTTCCTCATCGCCGAGCATCTCGTAGCTATGCGCAAAATCAAATATCTTTAGAATTTGCTGACAAGCAAAATCAATGTCGTGAAGATATTCCCAAACCACCGGATTATCAGGCAGCCTTCTCTTGGCTAAGAAAATGCTCCCTGTGACTATGGAAAGCTTGTTTCGTACATCATGCCTAGTTAGGCTGCCAACTACGCGCAGTTTTTAGATCATTGTCGCCAGTTTTTGCATCATCTCCTTCATGGCTGCTTCTGTTCTCTTCAATTCAGAAATGTCCTTGTACATAGCCATGTGACCTACAAGTCTTCCTTCGACGATGATTGGAGCAGCCGAGACCGACACGGGGATGAGTGAGCCGTCTTTCCTCTTCCTGGCAGTGTCAAAATACACGTAGCCCCTTGCTGCGCTCTGGTCCAGTGTATGTCCTTCTTCTGTTCTCTCAGGTGGCACTACAACGTCGTTGATGTCTTTGCCTTTGATTTCTTCGAGTGGATAACCGAAAAGCTCGAAGAAGCGTGGGTTCATGTCTAGTATGTGGAAGTCTTGAGACAAGTAGACGGTCGCTTCAGGGTTTCCAATAAATAATCCTTCGAACTTCTGTTTGTTCTCCCTGATTTCTTTCTCAGCCTTCTTGTCTTCAGTAACGTCTCGAAAACTCCACACTCTTCCGGCAGCTGCCCTTCCTATCCTCTGAGGACGAGAATACCGCTCGAAGACTCTTCCGTCTTTGAATTCTAGCAAGTCGTAGCTCTCTGCGTCGGGCTGATCGTAGAGTTCTCTGACTTTTGCCAGAAACTTCTCAGTCTCTTTCAGCTGGTCTAGAACATATGCCAGCGCCTGATCATCGTCTCGTGTGGCCATAATTTCGTCTGGAATACGCCACATTTCAGCGAACTTTCGATTGAAAATCGCTATCTTTCCATCTTTATTTACTACTAGGATGCCGTCGGCAGTAGATTCAAGCGTGGCACTGAGCAGAGAAAGAGTGTTCTTCGCTTCCTCCTCCGCACGTTTCAGGGCCTCCCATGCCTGTTTCTGCCCAGTAACGTCACGTGTGACAATCGTTAGAAAAGTCTCGCCTTTCATTTTCCACGTTGAAAGAGAGGCTTCTAAGGGGGAACTCTTTGCCGTCTCTTTTCAATCCAACCATTTCGAAAGTCTTTTCGAAAGGAGGCGGCGGCGATGAAAGCCATCCACCCAATTTTCTTTGGTGATTGTCCCTGAACCGTTCAGGCATAATCAACGTTACTGGCTTACCAATCATTTCGTTGGCTGAATAGCCGAAAATGGTTTCAGCCACTCTGTTCCAGAAGACTATCCTTCCTTGAGTATCAATGGAGATAGTTGCATCACCAGCAGACTCGCTTATGGCTCGAAACTTCTCTTCGCTGTCCCGCAAGGCTTCTTCTGCTTCTCTAATCTTAGCTGGTTTCGTTATACTATGAGCTAGCTCGCAGTAGACTATTTCAGGGTCACCCGTCTTGCTCAGATACTGATCTGCCCCCAGATTCAACGCTTCTTTTGCGACTTCTTCTCTGCCTTTTCCGGTGAAGATAATGAACGGTATGTTTTCGCCCTTTTCTCTGAGTTCTTTCAGAAAAGTTAAGCCATCCTTATCAGGCATGAAGTAGTCAGAAACTATCACATCAAATTTCTCTTCCTTCATCTTCTGAAAGGCTTCTTGGACGGATAATGCGGTTTCAACCTGAAATGATCCTTCCGTCTGTAACGCGCGCTTTGCTAGCTTCAAGAGGCTAGCGTCGTCATCCACGTGTAGAACCCTAATTGGCTTCGCTCTTTGATCTAGGCCGATCACGGCTTCTGTTTGCGGCTCAACCGTGGATCTGATCACACGCACGCACTAGGACACAAGACGGTAAAACTTGACAGATTGACCAATTAACGTCTTATGAAAACACAATTAGTATTTCAAAAATGTTCAGCAATACTTAGACAGCGCTTCCAATATCCGCTCAGACATGATAGGCTTCGCGATGAAATCCTTTGCCCCTAATCTCAAGGCTTCCTCTATCAGCACCTGTTGCTCAAGAGCGCTACAGATAACAACGTTTGCTGAGGGATCCTCTTCTAGAATTTGCTTCAAGGCCTCCATCCCGTTGAGAGCGCTTTTTCCGGCCGGCATCACTATATCCAAGAGCACCAAATCAGGCTTAACCTTCCTGTACAAGTCGATTGCTTCATCTCCTGCCGTTGCTTCAGCAACCAGTTCATGCTTGGTTTCCTTAACTATCTTCTTCAACAGTTCTCTCGTGTAAAGAGCATCATCGCTAATCTGAATCCTGCCCATGCATTTCGCTCAGCGTTCGCTCAACTTGCCCTTAACCAAGATTTGATTCCTACAACGGATAATAAGGTTGTGAATTAGACACTGTTCAAATGGGCAGTAACTTGAAAAGCCTCGGCCGGGCTTTGAACCCGGGGCCTGCTGCTTACGAGGCAGCCGCTCTACCGAGCTGAGCTACCGAGGCGCCTGCCGCTCACTAGTGAAGGGTACGCATGTTTTTAAGATGTTCGGAAACAACAAATCCTCATGAGCCATCAAAGAAATGATACGGGATAACCATTCTTGCCCAAGCTTTCGAATTTTCGAACGGGGCGAGTATGAGCAATATTTTTACCTCTAGATACTATACTAATAGCATCTCGTGCAACTGGGATACCATTGCGACTCGATTTGGAAGATAGCTTAGAGATGATGGCAAAACGAGTGACTTGGGAGGGCTTCATTGAAGAGAACCGAGAAATTGGGCGAAAGGAAGATAATACAAATAATTCAAAGCCATCTAGACTTAATGCCAAAAATGCCCGTACCCTTCGGCGATGACGTTTCAGCATGCGACATTGGGAACGGTAACCTCGCGATTCTGAAGACCGATATGTTGGTATCCAAGACGGATGTTCCGCCCGGCATGACACTGTGGCAGGCCGCCAGGAAAGCGGTTGTCATGAACATCAGCGATTTTGCAGCAAAAGGCGTCAAGCCGAAGGCGATGCTCGTTTCTCTTGGACTGCCGAAAGGGATGGGAGAAAAGGCTGTTGAGGAGCTTGCTGGAGGATTGAACGCCGGGGCACGCGAATACGGTGCATATGTTATCGGCGGTGATACTGGAGAGGCTTCAGACCTTGTTATCAGTCTTTCACTCTTTGGAACAGCGACAAAAAGTGAAGTGATACTGAGAAGTGGCGCAAGACCGGGAGACTTTCTGGCGGTTACGGGTTTTTTCGGCAAGACTTCCGCTGGCCTCAAGATCCTGCTCCACAACCTTGACGTTCCGAAGAAGCTGCGCAAGGTTCTCGTTGAGTCAGTTTTGCTGCCGCGTGCACGATTGAAAGAAGGCTTGGCGCTCAGGCGGGCAGGGGCTGTTTCCGCAGCGATTGACTCAAGCGATGGTTTGGCCTGGAGCTTACACGAGGTTGCAAGGGCCAGCAACGTCGGTTTTACGGTTGACAAGTTGCCCATAGCCCGCGAAGCTGAAAGGTTTGCCGAGGACAACAACATCGACCCAGTAGAGTTAGCTCTTTACGGTGGGGAAGAGTACGAGATTATTCTAACCGTGAAGCCAAGCCTTTGGAGTGCAGCGGAAAAAGCAGTGAGGCGAGCGAGAGGAAGGCTTTTGCAAATAGGGACAGTGACAGCCAAAAAAAGTGTTCTGTTCAAGACGAATGGCAAGAAACGTATAATAAGGCCGAGAGGATACGAACATTTCGAAACGTAGTTTTGGTGGATTTTATCGCTTTAGAGTTTCTTCGAACTTTAGACACGTTAGTGCGGCTATCCCCCTGCCTATGGTTGAGATCAAATAGACGACTTGCGGTCCTGCAACCAAGCTGAACAGAGTTGTCATAGAATCCGATATTTGCCATCCAATGAGTGAACCAAGAAGAGTCACGATGCCTACGATTTGTTGAATACGCGCACGCTTCACGTTGAGTTTTGGAGTTTTCCAGAGAAAATTTATATTTGGGGGAGATTGCTTTTATTTCGCTCTCACTTCTCAAATCAGATTCTTGGGCGATAACCTTTAGCGGGATCGTTTCCTTGTTCCGCCGAGTTTTCTCTTGTTCTTCTTTGCCACTATCACCGTGTGCGATTGTTCCTTTTGCCGGATTTGAGCGTTTGGAAAGACTCCCTCGATTTCTCTTCGCAACCGCGCAAGGTCAACCTGTCCATAAGTCTTAATGTCAACCAAGGGCCTTTCATTCTCATCATAACTGACTGCCAATGTGTACCCTGAACCGAGCTCAATCTGTGTCGGTTCTAGAAGAATGCCTGCATCTTCGTCTAACTCGGCGATGTCTTCAGATCCACGTTTGTGTTTGCGTTCAGCCATACCTTGATTACTCCTTTCTAAAACGACGAGAACACGGGATTAAAGGCTTGCTAAGCTTGAATAAGGATTGAAAGTCCAAGAAGCACCGCGCACTGCGTTTGTCTGGAGACCTAACCTTCAACGTTAGAAACGAAAGCCAATCAAATGTCTATTCAACGACCCGCCTTGTTGTCCATTAAATAGTTCAGAATTGTTATGCACGAAGCTGCCAGGTAAGGCTGTTTTCCAAGACTGATCTTTTCAGCGTAGCGCAGGGCAAAGTTTTCGACGGTCTTCGGCAGACCAATATGGTCGCCAAGAACGAACACAGCGTTTTCACCTAATTCAATCTCAGAGATGTTTCTCCCCTTTTCTTCAAGAACGTAAATAGCCGTTCGAGAAGCTTTAGCCTTGATTTTCAGCAGGGCTTCGAAGCTCGTTTTGTCCGCTGTTATGCCCGGATGAGTCTGGCCTCCCAAAACCTTTCTCAAGATTCTCTCCCACGTTTGCTGATCCGTGCGGACATCATGAAGTGTTGCCCCTTCTATTCTTAGACGCAGCGGCGGTGTTGGCGGGCCGCTCAATAGAGCATTGAAAACGACGTTTTTTCGGATGGCGTGAGAGAGAAACAGGCTTGCAACCACACACTCGTACACTATGTCCAATCTGCCCGCGTCGTGCAGGTTTGCAAAGCTCGAATCGGTTCTTCCTAAACGTGAATAGAGAACAAACTCCCGCATCACAGGTCACAACCCGGATTCTTCCATTAACTCCCCAGCGCCCAGTGCCGTCTAAGTCGCGACGTACTCTATTCTCCTTCCTATTTATGCCGCGCGTGCTAATAACAACTCCCCTCCCAAATCTCCCCCAACTAGAATTTCTAGCGCGCATCTTCAACCGTTTGAGCCTCGAAAAAATTGCGGATCAAGCAGTCAAAAGCAAGGGTTTGGTTCTCAGCATGAGCCACGGAAGCCAACGTCTGGCAGCATTGCACGAAGCAAACATAGCTCTCGAGAAGAGCCTCGGGCGGGAATTGAACCCGCGACCTACAGCTTACAAGGCTGTTGCTCTACCGACTGAGCTATCGAGGCATCACTGTTTTCATTCCTATTTTGATTATTGAGGCTTGATTTAAGGTTAGCGTGCGCTCCATTCAGTTGATATGATGTTCCTTCCGCAGCGCGCGCTCCACATGATGACTGCGCGCACATCGACTTCTATGGCAATGGCCAGTGCGCGCGCATTGATTATCGCGTCGCATCATCAAAAACAAAAACGCCAGAGCAAAAAAATCTCATTGAAGGCTCTTATCACATACGACGTAATCCTTATATGTGCGAAACCTGCTTCTGGAATAGTTTGGCTAGTTACTTGAAGCCATAAAAGAGATGCAGCTCCCCATCGACTGGTGTGGAGTGAAGGGTGACAGTGAGCAGAGCAGTCGCTCACGATGACACCGTGCATAGACCCGTAATACCTGCACATAAATAAGTTTCACCGATACGTTATACAGACACTGCCGTAAGGTCCGATATGCTACGCCGTCTGGAGAATGGCTTGGCTTGAGTGCTGATGAAGGGCGCGGCAAGCCGCGAAAGAGCCCTGGGTAAGCGCATGCAGCCTTAGAACCAGGGATTCCTCAATGGGACTTCCCATCATGGTTCTTCGGAACCATGATACTCCTTTTTAGGAGGGGGAACCCCCCGAATTGAAGCATCTTAGTAGGGGGAGGAAAAGAAACCAACACGGGATTCCCTTATTAGCAGCGAGCGAAGAGGGAAAAGTCCAAACTGAATCCTTCAGGGAAACCTGTGGGAGATGTGGGGTTAAGGGCCTGGCTTCCTTCTCACCGGCAAAACTGAAGTGGCCTGGAAAGGCCTGCCATAGAGGGTGAAAGCCCCGTAAGGATAAGCTGGAAGAAGTTGAGCTGGAGTCCCGGAGTACCGTACCCTGGCTTGGGTGCGGGAAATTGGGAGTCACCAACTTCCAAGACTAAATACAACTCAAGACCGATAGCGCACTAGTACGGTGACGGAAAGATGAAAAGTACCCCGGAAGGGGGGTGCAAAGTGCCTGAAACCAGACGGTTACAGACGTGTGCAGCCCGGAAGGGTAGATCCCTTTCAAAGGAGGCCGTCGTGAGGCGGTAGTACAAGAAAGGGGGACCAGGGTTGCATACTCCGTCTATAAACACGGGCCGGGGAGTTCATGGCTGTGGCAAGCCTAAAGGTGCGAAGCCTGAAGGCGAAGGGAAACCAACATGCACGCAACCACCTTTTGGTGGCGAGGTGCGGAGTCTGAAAGGGCCCGGAGTCACGGCTTTGAGACTAGAAACCGGGCGATCTAGCCCTGGGCAGGGCGAAGCTAGGCGAAAGCCTAGTGGAGGCTCGCAAGGGTGCTGACGTGCAATTCGTTCTTCAGACCTGGGGCTAGGGGCTAAAGACCAATCTAGCCCGG
>Ga0187866_1003301_pt1 | contig 12235 bp, 9 predicted proteins | sample June2016WEW_11_1_3_FD_133013 | JGI IMG/M metagenome (GOLD analysis project Ga0187866, IMG submission 133013) | Peatland microbial communities from SPRUCE experiment site at the Marcell Experimental Forest, Minnesota, USA - June2016WEW_11_150 | ecosystem: Environmental > Terrestrial > Soil >... | reverse complement strand
GGTACTTCAGGCACAGGAAGTCACGGAACCCAAGCAGCGTGGATTATTGAGCAGCTGCTTGACAGTTCACTATTCAGTGGTACAGGTGGCAGTCCGTCCTACGACCCCACTTGGGTGCAGACGGTTCTTAACCAGAACTTCATTCAAGTCATCGACCCTTATACTTTCAATGTGAACATCAAGAATCCAACGACCCAATTCGAATTGTTGATTTCGTTTGAATCGGCTGCAGACATAGTGTCGCCTTCGTTCGTTGTTTCACACGACTTCGCCTCTGGATGTAAGACGACTGCCTGCGGTCCCGACGACATCGACTACACGGCTTACTTCAATCACATAGCAGGGCATGGAGAGGTAGCGATGAACTACCTCAATCTGCCGGACAAAGGGGCAAAGGCGGGCACGGGACCTTACTATATCGATAGCGTGAATCCAACAACCTACGAGTTAGTTCTGAAAGCGAACCCGACCTACTGGGGTGGACCAAAGAACTGGAAAGGCCCAGCAATATCAATGTCGTTACAGACTGTTGACTACCTCTACGTTCCTGACCTATCGACGCGGATCCTTGATCTAAAGGCCGGCAAGGCGACTGGTATACAAGTGACCTCGGCAGACATTTACTCGATAGCCGACAGAGACCAATGGTTGAACAACGGAGTTCTTGTCTCAGCGGTCCCAGGCGTCACGGTCTATGGGCCTTTCCTGCCAACTGCGACTACTTGGTTCAATTTCGAAACGAACGTAACCGACCCGGCAGGCCACATTCGGAAGTTTCAGCCATTCGCGGACATCAGGTTCCGACTTGCTTTATCAGATGCAGTCAACCTCACAGACGCCAACATTAACATTAACAACAAACTCGGACAAGTCGCTAACGAGGCAATCTCTCCCGGAAACTTCCCAGCAGGTTCGTGGGATCCATCGATCCAACCAATCTACAGCTACGATCTAGCTAAAGTAGAGCAGCTGCTTCTCGACGCTCAGAAGACTCCTCTGACGAACTTCGTAGACTTTAACGGTCACCCATATCCCGCTGGAACAATCGACAATTCCTTCGGCGCCAATAACCCGCAAACCATCGAAATGTACATCTCCGCCGCTGACGTGCTTGACCAACGGATATTGTCCACAATTGCAGGGAACATAAACCGCATCTCCATAAGAGATAAGCTCGGCCTGACACTCACGGTCGTTCCCGTCCCTCACGGCACAGAATACACCCTGGCTGGGAAGCATCAAATCTATCTGTACTGGGGTGGGTGGATTGCAGACTACAACCATGTGATAGATTGGCTAGCTCCAGCGTTTCCGGCGACCGGTTGGTACACAACCAATGCTCAAAACAACTACACGACCCTAAACCAACTCTACAAAGATGCTGTTGATGCCGACCATCGCGGCGACACGCAAGCACTTGTCAAAATCAACAATCAGATGGAAACCTTCGCTAACGAACAGGTAATGTACCTTCTGCTCTTCTATCCTCTGCGATTTGCTGTCAGATCATCCTTCCTGCAAGGCTACTACTACAACCCGGCGCTCGACACATACTACATCGCGTGCTACTCCTACAAGACCTCGTAAACTCGAAAACATTTCTCCTTTCCCCCTTTTTTCAGTCAAGACTAGTATGCGTCTTGATCTCGAAGTGCGTATAACGATTGGTTGAATGGTTGATGAATAAGGGAGATAGAAAAAAGATAACGGCACTAGACGAGTTCCATAAGCTTCGCTTTCTCCAAGAGCCTGAAAATGCTCACGAGTTCTTCCAAGGCGTGCTTGCCGGTCTCAAAGTAAACCAAGTCTGATATCTCCTTTAAGGTTCTTCTCCCATCGACCCAGTAGACAGCGAGGGCAGGCAGAACTTCAGTTTGATGTGCTCTCAACCTCTTCTTGAGAGCCCAAAGATCCTCCCAATATTTTTTCGGAAGTCTAGTCATCAGAAATCTGAATGACCAAAATTCGATTGATCCACGGAAAATCCGTTTAGGGACGGTCTTCACTGCGCGCTTTTCAAATGGTGAAATTCTAAGTTTCTTGGTTGATGGTTTCCGCGAGTTCCCAGGTTTCGGAATCAAGTGTCGAAGCGTGACAATTGTTTCTTGTCTTTCTTTCTTCGCGAAAGCATGTGTCTCCGACACCAAATGAGTTAAGTCGCGTGAGAATTCCTTCCTATGCTTTTCCTCGACAAGTCCCATTATCGCTTTGGTTGACTCCGCATGCGTCGAAGCCATGTAGTTCGAGTATTTGCCCAAATCACTGATGAATCCTTCGACTTGAGCTTCATTGGTGCTGAGATTGTCCAAGAACCTGGTGAGTTTCGCTTGGAGCGAAAGGGCTAGTGTTCTCTTGAAGCGCGCGAATGATTCATGTGCTAACCAAATTGCTTCCCGCAGGCTTGAGTTTGCGATGAAATATGCGTATGTTGCTGTAAGGACGGCGGTCCGCTCTAGCATCTTTGGGTCCACTTTGTCGATCGTGTCATCAGATGTGTGGTAGTATTTGTCAGGCCACTGTGTGAGCATTGGGCATGGGATTCCAATTGTGGGGTCGGAAAGAATTTCGTGGTCGCTTCCGCCGGAAAATGAGACTACTTCATGTCTGAAGAGAGCGAAACGTGATGTTCCGTACAGGTTTCCTGCTTCCACGGACATGTGTTCAAGGATGTTTTCCAGTAGGTCAACACCGTATGTGGGTGTTGATTTCGGAGGCGACTCTATGAGCATTGAGCTCTTGCAAATGTCTTGGTCCTCGCCCACCATATCCAAGTTGATAGCTGCCACGAACCTAGACGGCGACTTGTTGGCCAAGAAGGTACGGGTCCCAGTCATTTCTGGGCCTAACAAGAATCTTATTCTCCGCCTAGGTTTTGGCAGGCGCTTTTCTTTGATCAGCTTCCTCAGAGTTCGTGCAACTTCAATGGCCGTTCCGCAGCCTGAGGCATTATCGTTTGCAGAGGGCTGTGGGTGACACAGGTGGGCGACAAGAAGTACCTCCTCAGTTGTCTTGCCGTCGATCACGGCAGTTACGTTCTCCGTTCTTCCGTTTTGGAAGTGTGCATTGACTTTGGCGAAAAGCTTGACTGGGTTCTTCATTCTTTGACTGCTGACCAGTTTTCTTAATTCGTCTCCTTGTCTAGGGGTGATAACGAAACCGAAGCATCGCCTTTGGTGCTCATACCACCAGAAGCTCGCATATTGACGTGTCTCAGAAAGATCAGTTCTCTTTCTGATCGGTGGGATCGGGGTAATTCGGTCCGTTACGATTCCTATCGCTCCGTGCTCTTGAACTGCAAGGGAGTGAACTCTCTCAATGTCTCCAGAGGCCAGAACGATTTTTCCCCGAAGATCCAGACCCCTGTATTCACGGGCCTCCTCTCCGCTCTCAAGAGCGACGAGCTCACACGCGATTCCATCTTGAGGTGTTGAGCAGCTTCTTTGTATTATCGACAGCTTATTTTCATTGAAACTGCAAAGTGTCTTTGAGAACGCCTTGGGTTCGATGATTCTGAGCTCAGCATCGAATATCGACCATTCCTTCTGCGCAGGTACCGTTCCGTAGGGAGTCTTTCCGTCTGCCGGGTAGCTCAGGATTCTTCCATCGAGATCATGCATGCGAAAGATATCCAAGCAGCATTTTGCCGCATCGTGAATACCTGGGCTGGACTGTATCCTATGGTATTTGCATATTTGTTCGACGCTTTGCTTTGCATTTGCTCCTGAGGCTTCTAGCGAAACCTCCGCTAGGACCTGGTCGAGCATTAATCCCCGTTTAGACAATAGTCTTCCACGTAACCACTATGGCTTAGAAGTTGAGTTGGGAAAGAGACAATGGAAGTACGGTAAGCAAGATATCCGGCCGATGAATCTCACAATTTATTGACGTAAGCCTCTCCAGCTTTCATAACAAGTTTCAGTCGGGCCTTATCCTGTAAGACCGCAATGTCCTCAAGGGGATTCCCATCTACTACCAGAATGTCTGCGAGTTTTCCAGGCTCTAGCATGCCGACCTTATCGCTCAAGCGGCAGACCTCGGCAGAGTTTTTCGTCGCAGCAACGATTGCCTGCATAGGCGTAAAGCCATAACGGACCATGAGTTCTAGCTCTCGGGCATTCGTGCCGTGTAATGAATCGTGGATGATGTCGGTGCCCGTTGCGATTTTGACACCTGCTTTGGCAGCCTTGCGGAAATTGTCGAAGTGTACTCTACTGATTGCTTCGACCTTCGCCATAGAGATGTCATTAAGACCAAAGGTTCTTCCTTCGTTAGCGAGTCTATCCATGATTAGAAGAGTAGGGACGAGGTAAGTTCCGGTGTCAACGAGCATCTTGATCGCTTCGGCGTCCATCATACTACCATGCTCAACGGACCACACACCGGCAAGAATAGCGTTCTTTATCCCTTGGGTGCCTTCAGCGTGAGCCATAACCGCCTTTTCACGGGCAGATGCTTCGTACACAATTGCCTTCAGCTCCTCGATAGTCCATTCTGTATACTGTGGTAAGTCAGTGGGTGAAGCAATTCCTCCACTCGTGCATACCTTGATAAAATCGAATCCTTTACGCAGAATTCGACGCGCCGCAGCCTGAACTCCAGGCACTCCGTCCGCCATCTCCGGTCCTACCACGTACCCCGCGGAGAATGGCAGCTCGATGCCTCGAGGGAAGTATCCATCCAAGTGTCCGCCCGTCTGGGCAATCGCACCAGAGAGAACGAGCCTCGGCCCCTCTACGATGCCCGTCTCAACTGCTTGACGAAAACCAACATCATCATGACCGCCGGCGTCTCGCACTGTAGTGATTCCGGCATGAAGTGTGCGTTTCAGTATGTCCGCAGCTTTCAGAATATCCATCGTCTTGGAGGTGAATATCCTCTTCATGAGATCTAGAGTGCTCACCGTCGTATGGCAGTGGCAGTCAAACATCCCAGGCATGACAACTTTGTCCGAACCATCTAACAACTCCGCTTGTGCGGGAATATTCACTTTAGACGAGGGACCCACTTCAGTGATCTTCTGTCCATCAATTAGCACTACGGCGTTCTTGATTGGTGAACCTCCGCTTCCATCTATGAGAAGCCCGGCTTTGATTGCCTTCAATGTGAACTTCACTTTTCAGGCAACTCACTCTTAGCTTCAATAAGAGTGTTCTAAGATAACCAAAAGTAGGAATCAGATATGAATCTCCAATCGCACATCTTCCCTTGGTGCTCTTTAATTTGAATTAGGGCCGCCGTTCAGTTCCGACAACTAACTGCGAAATCTATTTCATTAACACAAAGTGTGTACAGGAACGCGCGACTCTCTCAGTGAAGAATGATTCTAGGTGATCATTGATGTTTGAGAAATTGGACGAAGAGATGGGGAAGCGGGACATAGAAGCTGTGTTGGTTTATGGGGACAGTACACTAGGAAATCCAGATCTGACATACGTAGTAGGAGGCGCTGTGCCCAGAGGAGGCTACTTTTTCAAACGCCTTTCCAAAGAACCCTTTTTGATTGTGAAGGATTTCGACCTCGAGCTTGCTAGGAATTATGGCAGATTGAGGAATTACTATACCTATACCGATTTTGGCATGGAAGAACTTACCATGAAGTATGGTCCTGCTCAGGCCATCCCGCAGTTGCTGGCTAAGATTCTCTCGGACAACGAAATCAAGGGCAGCGTCGTTCTTGCCGGGCGTAACGATCTGACCGCAGGAATTGGCATAGCGGATCAATTGAGGAGTATGGGCTTCAAGGTTACGGGCGACATTTCACAAAGCCTAATCGAGTCCCTACGCGAGACAAAGAGCGACGAAGAGATTCAGGAATTGCGTCGCGTCGCCAGAAGCACATGTAGAGTCGTCGAGTTCATACTCGATGTCATGAGAAACATGAAGCGGAAACGCGGCGGTCTCAACCTTGGCGGCAAACCTGCGACGATAGGAGCAGTTAAGTCGTTAATCTCCCAGAGGCTTCTCGCGGAACATCTCAGCGAGCCGGAGGGCACTATCTTTGCTCAAGGCGCCTCGGCAATTCCGGTTCATAATATGGGCATTCCAACACAGAAACTGAAGGAAGGTAAGCTAATAATCTTCGACATTTTCCCGCAAGCCGGAACTTCCTATTGGTGTGACATGACAAGGTCCTTCGTCATAGGCCGCGCCGACGCCAAAGCTAGGCGCATCTATGAGGCGGTCCATGAAGCTCAGACGGAGACTTCAGATTATCTTCGCGAAGGGATAACCGGGGAACAAGCAATGAACAAGGCGTGTGATATCATTGAGCGCCATGGTTACCGGACTGTGCGTGACCTCTACGGAGGCAAAGCGACGAATTTGCCCTCAGGCATGACTCACACGCTTGGACACGGGGTAGGTCTCACGATCGGTGAACGTCCGTACCTAACATTCGGTAACCACAAAGGATTCGAGAACCGAAATGTGGTGACCGTGGAGCCGGGAGTTTACCTCCCAGGCTACGGCGGAGTAAGATTCGAAGACACAGTCTTGATCACGCCGAAGGGCGCGGAAAACTTGACCAAGACCGAGAAGGAACTGGAACTGGTTTAGTCTCCGGGAGCCTCGGCCAGCTCGTTGTCAACATTTGTGGCACAGAAAGAACCGATTCTAGCGCCCTTCCTATAGTCTCAGAAGAAGTGCAAGGAGAATCAGCACAGCGATTACAACAAGAATGGGTAGAAGTGTCGTCTCAAAAGACGCGATTATGATCGCGACGTAGTCACGCCAGTCTAAATGAACGCTCTCTTTTGTATCGTCTTCCTCACGTGACATAAGCCACTGCAACTCCTTTATCATTGGATGCCGGCATCCGTCTGACCCAGAGATGTCGTTCTCACCGTTTGCGTTCCCTTTTCGAAATCAATCTCATAATGGCAAGCCACCCTTCGATAACTGCCTGATCCAACGTAAAATGGCACCTCTCCGGCACGGCATTTACCCGTTGCATAGGGGCAACGCGGATTGAACCGACAGCCCGGGGGAATATTGACTGGGCTTGGTACGTCACCGCTCAGGAGTTTCGGAACTCTCTTGAATTCTGGGTCGGGTATGGGAATAGCTGCCATCAAATAGTAACTGTAGGGATGTTCGGGCGACTTGTAGATGAGGTCGCGTTCCCCATCCTCTACGAGGCCACCGAGATACATTACCCCAACTCGGTTGCTCATGTACTGGACGACGCTTAGATTGTGTGAGATGAACACGTAGCTGAGGTTCAGTTCATCTTGCAGGTCCTTAAGCAAATCAAGAACCTGAGCCTGTACCGAGACGTCCAAGAATGAGGTGGGTTCGTCGAGCACTATAAAATCTGGATCAACGGCCAGTGCTCGTGCAACAGCTATTCTCTGTCTTTGGCCGCCACTAAACTCGTGGGGAAAACGGAACATGTGTTCTTCGTTCATTCCAACTCGGCGTAGAAGCTCCTTGGCACGCGTGATTGCATCGCTCCTGGATCGAACCAATCCGTGCGTTCGCATGGCCTCGCTCAGTGTAGAACCTACTGTTTGCCGGGGGTCGAGTGACGCGTATGGGTCTTGAAAGATCATTTGCATGCGGCTTCGAAGTTTCTTGAGTTCTTTTTTCTTAGCCTTCGTCACGTCGAAGCCATCAAAGAGAACCGTTCCTCCTGTCGGCTCGATAAGACGTAGGATGCTTTTGCCGAGAGTTGTTTTTCCTTAGCCGGATTCACCCACTAGACCGTATGTTTCGCCCCTACGCATCTGGAGGCTGACACCATCGACGGCTTTTACGTGTCCTACGGTCTTTTGAAGAAGGCCTGCCCTGATTGGAAACCACTTCCTGAGGTCGTCGACGACTAGAATTTCTTCTGCCAAGTTTCTTCCTCAATAAAGGTGGCAGTGAACGAGGTGCCCGTCACCCATGCTTTTGAGGGCAGGTTTTTCTTTCCGGCAGATCTCCATAGCAAAGGGGCAACGTGGATGGAACCTGCACCCAGTGGGAGGATCGATTAAGTCGGGAACGTTACCTTGAATTGATTCCAGTCGAACGACCAGTTTTCTGATATCGGGAATGCACTTCATCAAGAGTTGTGTGTAGGGGTGTAGCGGGTTTCTGAAGAGTTGCTTCGTAGTTGCCACTTCTGCAACATTCCCGGCATACATAACAGCGACCCTATCAGCGGTCTCAGCGGCTACCGACAGGTCGTGAGTAATGAGCAGGGTTGACGCGTCAATCGAGTCGCGAAGTTCTTTGAGCAAAGCAAGGATTTGTGCCTGGACTGTAACGTCAAGGGCAGTTGTGATCTCGTCTGCAATGAATATCGACGGGCGCCGCGCCAAGGCCATGGCTATCATGCATCTTTGCCGCATCCCGCCTGAAAGCTCATGAGGGTACTGTGTCAGGATGCGTTCCGGGTCTGGGAGGCGAACTAAGTCAAGAATCTTTGAGGAAAGCTCTTTGGCAATCTTCTCCTTCTCTCTTCCAGATATTCCTTCACGTTGCGCCTCTGTTCCGGGGCTGTCCCTTCTCATGAGAAACTCTCTGATTTCACCCCCGGGTGACTTGTTTTCTTCCCCAGTTTGCAAGTTGGCGTACCCTAGGTGCTTCTGCACTAGGAATGATTCCTTTAGCTGAACACCAATAGTTAACACAGGGTTCAGGAACGTCACGGGATCTTGGAATATGGCAGCGATTCCTTCAGCGCGTACCTCTCTTTTCTGTTCAATGGATTCCTTGAGGAGATCTGTTCCTTTGAAGAATACTTGACCGAACAGGATGACAGCGTTCCGGGGGAGGAGTCCGAGTATTGCGAGAGCGGTAACTGATTTGCCGCATCCCGACTCGCCGACCAGAGCGAGAACTTCGTGCCTATAGAGAGCTAAGCCTACTCTGTCAAGAGCTTTAACCTCTCCGCGGTATGTCTTGAAGTTCACCGTAAGGTCTTTGATTTCAAGTATGGGCCCGCGATCTTCGAGTGCCATTCCTTTACCTTCTCAACCGCGGATCAAGAATGTCCCTCAATCCATCTCCCATTAGGTTAAACGCGAGTGCAATGAGCAGGATCGTGAGTCCCGGGAAGACTATTAACCAGGGTGCTGTAAACACGTGATTGATCCCGTCAGCGGCAAGATTTCCTAATTCTGGCAACGCCGGGCTGGGGGAAAAGCCCAAGAAGATTAGTGCAGAAAAAGTGAGGATCACGCCGCCGATGTCCAAGGTCATCTGAACAATTATGGGATATATCGCGTTTGGTATAATGTGAAAGAGAACTATTCTTGCTGGACTTACTCCAATGGATTTGAGTGCTTCAGCATAGGTTTTTTCTTTCTCAACGAGCACTTGCCCCCGCGTCAATCGAACATATGTTGGCCACCATACGAGAAGAACGGCCAGAGTCAAAGTTTGAACTGTTCGACCGAACAAAGCGGCGAACACTAAGGCAAGAACAAGTCCTGGAAATGCGAAGAAAACATCAGTTATCCTCAGAATTGCCTCATCGAATTTTCCGCCGATCCATGCGGCAATTGCACCTAAGGCCACTCCGAACGCAGACGCCGCTGCGACTATCAGGAATGCGATCTTGAGATCCAGGGGGATTGAGAGTATGATCATTCTGAGGAGGTCTCTTCCGAAACCGTCAGTCCCTAGTATGAAATTCGTCCCCGGGGGACACGTCGCTTCTAGTTGTGTCCAAGAGAAGACAGCGTTACTCCAACAATAGCTCTGTCCGAAGTCGAACATGAAGGCTTCATCGTTACTGACCAATAACGTCGCGACTGCAGCCACGGCGGTGAAGAAGACGACGAGTATTAACCCAGCGAGGACTAGTGGATTCTGCCGCATCAGATGTAGAGAGTACTTTAGCTCAGCGATCCGTGCCTGCGTTTCGCTCTCCGTGCCGTGAGCCCGGTCAGCTTTCTCGTTCATGCTGTCTACCTAGTACTTTATTCTAGGGTCGATGAAGAGGTACAAGACGTCAACGACAAGATTTGTAACGACGATTATCAAAGCAGTTACTAGACAGTATAGAAGCAGAAAGTTGCTATCACCAAGAAACACTGCACGTAGGGAAACGTTCCCAACGCCCGGCCATGAGAAGACCGTTTCTGTAATTATCGCGCCGCCCAATAGCCCTGCAACGAAGATTCCCGTCAAAGTCATGGCGGGGATAAGCGCATTCCTGAGCGCATGCCTGTAGATGACTATGCGTTCGGGTAGGCCTTTGGACCTAGCCATAGTAATGTAGTCTTGTCTGAGAACGTCAAGCATACTTGCCCTAACTATTCGAGCGAGATAACCGAGGCTGATGAAGCTGAGGTTGAAAGCTGGCAATATCACATGTGCGAGCGCATCCACAGTATACGTGAGGTTACCCGCAAGTAAACCATCTAAGATTGGGAGTCCTGTTATCGTAGGCACTGTTCCTGCAAGACCTTGACTAATGATGCCGCCACTCGGAAGGTTCGGTAACCCCCATGTGTAGAAGTAGTAGAAGAATACCAGTTGCAAAATGTAAGCGAACCAGTAGGAGGGAACTGAATAACCAGTGAGAGCGATTATTCGTGCTACGTGGTCAATCGCTGTGTTGTTCTTCACCGCGGAGAGTATTCCAAGCGGTATCCCGAGGGCCACGGTAAAGATTGTAGCCGCTATGGTCAATTCGACCGTGAACGGAAAGCGCGAGACAAAGACATAGTACGTCGGGAGTCCGTTCGCCCAGTTCGAATATCCCCAGTCTCCATGAAACACATCCTGGAGCCAATACCAGTACTGAATGTAGAGTGGTTGGTCGAACCCATGCGCCTTTATTATCGCTTCAAGCTGACCTGGTTTCAATTTCTCAGATACATACTGGGCCCATGGAGCGAAAGCTGAAGGGAAACCTCGGGCCATGTAGAAGACTATGGCGCTCACTCCGAACAAGACGAATATCATTAAGGCTAGACGTCGAAGGACGTATTCGTATATTCTCAACCTATTTCTCCGTCTGGTCCGTCTCTAGGCCGACAACCGATGTGAAAAACGCTTCCGAGAATGCATTTGAATAAATCCGTTTAGGTCGCCTCGTAAATTTCTCTGTCCATTCTAGTCAACATGTCGCACCCGTTCTTTGTTACGACAGCAATATCCTCTACAAGGAAGTTCCCTATCGTTCCCGTATAGACAAGTGGGTATAGCGACGGCTCTATTGTTATTACCATACCCGGCTCCAGAAGAGTCTCGTCAACAGCCGTCAAGCGCGGCATCTCGTGCACCTCAAGGCCTAAACCATGGCCGATGCCGCTCAACATCCACTTCTCGTATCCAGCTTTTCGTATTATTCCATTAGCCGCCTCAACAACATCCTTGACCCGGGCACCGCCCTTTATTTCTGCGAACGCCGACTTCTGTGCCTCTAACAAGACATTGTACACTTTCCTCGCGTCCTCGCTGACGGGGCCAATAGACGCGCTTCGAGTCATATCGGACCAGTAGTCTCTATAGATGGCTCCGAGGTCTAGGATCATTATGTCGCCCCTCTGCAATTTGTAGTCTGAGAAGGGAGGGTTTACCATGTTCATTCGCGCGAACCCTGACCTAGTGACGATGAACGCTAGTTTGTCGGCATCCTCTTCGATCATTGTTCTCTGGATGGCTCTCGCTACTTCTCTCTCGGAAACGCCCTCCCTCAGAGTTTTCCAACCGGCCACGATCCCTTTCTCCGTTATCTCGGTAGCCCGCCGAATTCTATCGATCTCTTCGGGTGACTTTACGCTCCTCACTTTCCATAAACTTTCAGAGGCATCTATGATTCTTGATCTAGGAATGTTCTGCTTCAGCCGTTCGAAGTCGTTGACAGACATGCCTATCCTTTGAGCCACTCCTAGCTCCATGCCTAGGGCCCCTTTGTCCAGCTTCAGTTCCTTGAGAGTTTTTGTGATTAGAGAGATGGCATCTGGCGCGTGAGGGTTGAAATACATTCCCCAGTGACGCACATCTGAAATCCAACTTGTCTGCTCCATGGCGAATCTCTCCATAGCGGGCGATAGCATTACAGGAGGCTGGTCGCGTGAAAGGATGCAGATGAACGAGTTGAACTTGCTACCGTCATAAAGCACAGTCCGATAGCCTGTGAAGTAAATGAGGTTCTCTTTCGCCGTAAGCAGGATGGCATCGATCTGTCTCTCAGTCATAATCTCTCTGATTCGTTCATATCTCCGCCGATATTCGGCTTCGGGAAAATCGAGAAACTTCGGAGGCGGCATCTCAAGAACACGGCTTCGGGTTCGTG
>Ga0187866_1003300_pt1 | contig 12238 bp, 5 predicted proteins | sample June2016WEW_11_1_3_FD_133013 | JGI IMG/M metagenome (GOLD analysis project Ga0187866, IMG submission 133013) | Peatland microbial communities from SPRUCE experiment site at the Marcell Experimental Forest, Minnesota, USA - June2016WEW_11_150 | ecosystem: Environmental > Terrestrial > Soil >... | reverse complement strand
GACCAAGAAATTCAGAAGAAAAGTAGTGAGCAAAATGTGTGTTATGTATGTGGCCAGATGACACCTCTTGTTAAAACGGAAGATAATAAACGGCTAGAGTTTGAAGTCGAACAGCTTGAGGGTGAGATAAAGGAAACGGAACAATTAACTGCCTCGTTGCAACAAGAGGTCGACCAACTAAAAATTCAAAACGCACAAATTGCGAAAGAGTTGGAACGCATCAACAGGCTTCTCCAGCCAGTTCAAACGGCCGCGGCCCAAATTCTTCCTCCTGAGATATCAATTCTTGACATGGAGACAGGTAGATTTGAGGAGAGGCTGCAACAATTGAGACGTGTCGAAAAATCCCTTAACCGCCGTGATAAACTCAATGAACAGATACAAAAAATTCAAAATGATATTACTCAGCTTGAAGTGCAAGTAACTGAACAGCATAGCCAGCTCAACTTTGAGAAAGCGAGCGACGATTTTGCCGATGGGATGAACAGCTATCTAAACACAATTAGGGAGAGCAATCCTAGCTCTTGGACTTTGGGTAGTCCCGTGGCCTTTCATATGGGAAAAAGTGGTTTTAAGGCAACAATAGCACGAGAAAAGTGGTCCGCTAAATTAGGTGGTACACTAACATTATATTTTATTATTGCGTATCATTATGCTCTCATGTCTTTGGTAAGCAAACCTGGTTACCACTATCCAGGATTGTTAATTCTTGATTTTCCTCCAGAGTTAGAAGATGGTTCATCAGTTGCAGATAAAGAAAATTTTGTTTTGGAACCGTTTCTTAAACTTCAAGAATCTCTCAAACCAACAAAAACGCAAGTTATTGCAATGGGCAGTTCATTTAAGGATTTACCTGCAGCAAGTAGAATTGAATTTAAGAAGGTCTGGGGAGAATAATTGTTCTAAAACAACGGTATTTAATAACATGTTATACTGCTCCCCGTTAAGGAATAGGCGAAAGTGTGGTAGTATTTCTTAACGGAGAGCAGCGTAGCTGACCCGAACGACCTGCAAACTAAGTATTATCAGGTTGACGTTTCGTTGGGTATTCGAAGGAATCAATCAGCCCTGGCAGGTTAAATTCAAAAGACGTTCCAGCCGTTATACCACCCGCTGGGACGAGTTGTCTATGGTAGTATAGAGCTAAGACCGTTTTTTGGAAAACGTGCCGTTTCGTAAAATATTTTTTGATGCGGGCTTGTACAGATTAACACAGCATACTTTATAACAAATCATGCTAAATCCGTCGTGTTTCAAGCTTTGTCCGTAACATATCAAATTTAAACCATCTCTTAGATAAATACTGCGTCAGATAATCAATTTGCTCCGCGACATATCAGGCTTCAAATACGACAATTCATTTTTGACTTACAGGACTTACGGTTTAAAAATTGTCGTTCGCAGCTTAAAAACCACTTTCACCACCAAGACACAAATTAACGAAGATCTTTTTTGCCATGGATTTTCATAGACCTGTTCTCCGTAGCATCAGCGAAAGGGGATTTCTGTCTTGTGTTCGCTAACAGCTATCTTTGATTGACAAAAGACAACGGTTGGGGGAGAATAAAGCGATAAAATTTGAATGCTTTAAGGAGTGGATAATGGCAAACATAAGGTCGAAGGTATTACCCGACCATTGAGACGTTGTCGTTAGAATCTGTTTATATAAATTAAAATTATAATGAAAAAAGTATTGGAATATCTTGGTTTAGGGCTTATCTCAACGAGTTTTTTGTGCATATGGGTTTCTATAAATATCGGAGCTTCCCTCGTTTTTTTAGCATTTACTTCAGGAATAATTGGAGCCCTTTGCCTGGAGCTGAACTATGATCTTATTTTTACAAAGAGGCTTCTTGCAGGAACAGCCTGTTCAATAGCTCTTATGTGTGGTTATTACTGGGGATTCCAGGCGTTTGTGATAGGGTCAGTTGTTTCTATAATTGGATATTCAATCATTCACTTCAAATCTAAAGGTGTCGACAGTTCATATAAGAATAATCAAACTTATCAAGAAAAACCTAGTTTAACAACAAATAGAATAACAACAGGAAACAAGCCTTATTTTGCCGGTCCAGGAACAAAGCTTAAAGTTGCTGGTTACGAGCTTGTGGACCCGTTGATTTATGTGGCAGATTGTAAATCCTTGGATGATTTTGATGCTAGCCTGCTTTGCATACGAAGAAAAATCGATCCCCCAAGAACAGACTTGGGCCATTCTCTGCCATATTGGCCTCAGCTCTGCAATTGTGAACCATGTCAGGTCGGGAACTATTTGTACTGGCTTTGCAATGGACGAAAAGACCCTGATATCGAACTTGGATATGTTTTTCTTTATTTTTATGGACTTGAGCGTCGAGCTTTAGTAGACGGCGAAGATATAATTCCGGTGGCCAAAGAAGTTTTACGGTTGTTAAGCATTTACAATAAATCAGGTTCTTTCCGCCAGTATGCAACAGGTTTAATTATTCATCTCATGTTACTAAGAAAATTAAAGCCAACAACTCAACTTATTAATGTAATTGTCAAATATCAGCAAGGACATGTTAATGAAAAACTCCAAGCTATGCTTTTGGGTTATCTTGCCAAAACAAAATCGCTGTTGCCAACCCAATTCGCTTTGCAGCTTGCCAAACAAGATGAACGAACCATACACAGTGTAGTTTTAGAAAGAGCTTATGAAGAATTTGCGAGACTATTTACTCTTAAATACAAAGAGAATTTCAAAAGTATGATGTGCCCAAAATTGGGAGATAAAGAGCTTGTAATCGGATATCATCCTGCATCCCCGTCTCTTTCAAGCGGTTTGCTTTACTCTGATATTATTCCTCCTGCACACTGGCCATCGGTAGAGGAATGGCGAAAGCAATTTAGTCCTGTCATTAAACTTTATAATGAATGTATCGAAGAGCTTAAAGATTACGCCCGAAAAACCAAGGCGTGCGGAAAGGATATTCCCGGGACTTATGAGGCCCTTCCACAAGAACTCAGAAACGAGAGAGAACATCCGCTCCAGAAGCGGTGGGATAATCTTCTGGCAGAATTTACTCCGGAGAATGGGGCTTGGCTGTTACCTGTGTCAAAAATAGCGGAATTACGTGAAATAGGTTATCGTCCAAAGCTTACTCTTACTCAGTCGAGATCGATAGTAACACTGGTTGAATCGTTAGGGGCCTCTTTGGAGCCAAATGTCATTTATACACACAAAATATATCAATGGGATGAGTATGTTGCTATCTTGCGACTTCCTGATCAGCCAACCTTACCAGAAAGCCAAAACTATGCCCTTGTAGGAGTGTTAATGCCCCTTGCTCTTGAAGTATCACTTGCTAGTGGTGCGCTGGAAGACAAGGAACGGAGAGTCATTACCGACTTCTTCCAGGAAAAATTTATGCTCAGCCGGAACGAACGCTTGAGAATGGAAGCTTTAATGGATTGCCTTTTGAAAAACACTTCGTCATCAGAAAATATAAAATATAGGATATCTCAAAGATTCGATGAAGAGCAACGACAGACTATCGGTAAATTTCTTGTTATGATAGCCGGAGCGGCCGATGGTATTTGTGAGGAAGAAATAAAGGCTTTGGAAAAAACCTTCAAATCACTTGTTCTTGATAAGACTTTAATAGAAAAATATATTGAAGAACTTGGATATGAAAGTCTGATAGAACGCCCGAAACTTGCCGTTAAGGGGCAGGAAGATATAGGCGGTGAACCTATCCCGCCAAGAAGGATAACACTCAATATTGATAAAATTCGACAAATTCGTGCGGATAGTATAGAGGCGGCAGGAATATTGCTACATGCCATGGAACAAACAGATAGTCGGGTAAATGTGATAGAAAAAGATACCACGGATGTACATTTAAATGAACAGTCCGCAAATGAACAAATCGGGATTAACACATCTATTCTTGAGAGACTTCCCGAATACATAAAACCATTTTTCAAAGAAGTTACAAGCCGGAATCTATGGTTGGGAAGCGAGATTAAAGAGTTGGCCGACAAATATTCAGTTACTGTTTCTGCTGCTCTTGAGGAGATAAATAGTTGGGCTGATGAAAATCTTGGAGATTTGCTGATTGAAGAAGGCGAACCTGTAATTATCAATTCTGAACTGTTAAAAAACATTGAGGATATAGCATGATTATCAAACAAAGAGAAAAAACAGCTATTTTCCAAAGCCTTGCTGCTGGTGTGGTTCCCAAAATAGGTCTCCATCATATTCAAGTCGGACGTAAGTTAGAATTAGAGGCTTTAATATCCGATCTTATGAATATTGAAGATTGTGGTGCAACAGTCAGATTTGTTATTGGCAGATTTGGCAGTGGAAAAAGTTTTTTCCTAAATTTGATTAGAACTGTAGCATTAGAACGTAACTTCGTTGTCTTGCAGGCGGATATAACAGTAGATCGAAGGCTTTATGGAACAGGTGGTTTTGCAAAAGCTCTTTATACAGAACTTGTGAAAAACATGTCTACTCGAGCCAAACCGGAAGGTGGAGCCATGTTGGGATTGGTCGAAAAGTTTGTCATTGATGTCCATAGCGAACTTAACGGTGAAAAGAATTTTGAGATCCTTGAAGCCGGCGTAAAAAAACGATTAGAAAATCTCCTTGAGCTTACCCATGGCATCAATTTTGTGCGAGTGCTTGCTCGTTATGTTGAGGGTTTTTCAAAAAATAATGAAGACCTTATGAATTCTGCTGTTCGTTGGCTAAGAGCCGAATACGGCACTAAAACTGAAGCCAGACAGGATTTAGGGGTCCGTGATATTATCGAAGATAGTCATCTTTATGATATGTTGAAACTCTGGTCAGGTTTTATTCGGATAGCAGGTTACAAGGGACTACTTGTAAATATGGACGAGATGGTTGTCCTGTCAGAAAGGCTTAATAATACAACTGCGCGTGAAAAAAATTATGAAATCATTCTTCAAATATTGAACGATTGCCTCCAAGGTTATGTTGAAGGGCTCGGTTTTTGTTTTGCAGGTACAGAAGAATTTCTGTCTGATAAAAGACGCGGACTATTCAGTTACGAAGCACTGGCAACCAGATTAGCGGATAATCCTTTTACCTCAGCCGAAATCATAGACACAAAAGGCCCTGTAATTCGTTTGCAACCTTTGAGCAGAGAAGACCTTTTTGTCCTTTTAGAACGCATCACAATTGTCCAAGCTGGTGGTAATTCTGATAATCGTTTGATGGATAATGATGGTCTTGTTAAATATATGAATTTTTGTGAGCAGCGGCTTGGATCGAAATATTTTTTGACACCAAGAGATGCTGTACAACAGTTTGTTGGTTTATTGAATGTTCTGGAACAGAATCCCGGTAAAACTATGGATGATTTTCTAAAATCGCCCGATCAACCGGCCATAAATGTGGATACAACTCTTAAAGAAAATAAAAATAAACCTGACGAGGACGACTTAATAAGATTCAAGCTTTAGAATTATAGAATATTATGCCAATTGCTTTTGAACGTTTACATAAAACTATACAGAATATTCTGTGGGATATGAAATGGACCCAATTATTTGGGTTCCAAGTAGAAGCTATCAATGCTTGGTTTGACAAAAAAAATGATATCCTATTAATGGCCAGTACAGCGTCAGGGAAAACCGAGGCTGCATTTCTTCCCATTCTATCAGAGCTTGCAGAAGATAATGCTGCGGGCTCAATACGTGTTATCTACATAGGACCATTGAAAGCCCTGATAAATGATCAATTTCAGCGGTTGGAAGAATTATGTAAGCGTTCCGATATTCCTGTATATCGTTGGCATGGAGATGTTGGCGTAAGCAGAAAAAAACAGTTAATCAAAGATCCTTCAGGTATTTTGCTGATTACACCGGAATCTATGGAATCTTTATTGATGCGAAAAGGTAGAGATGGCAATCGTCTTTTTAAAAGGCTGGATGCTATTGTAATAGATGAGGTACACGTATTTATAGATAGTGAGCGAGGACGTCAACTTTCTTCTCAGATAAACAGAATAGATGCAATTCGTAAAAATCTTCCACGCGCTCGCAGGATTGGTCTTTCCGCAACTATTGGAGATGAAAACCTTGCAGGACGGTGGTTGTCCGGAGACATTGAAAAACAGACGATAATAATTAAATCGCCAAAAACCAACGATGTTGAGTTACTTTTAAAAACATTCATCGAAGAGCCTGTTATTGCCAATATATTTCAGCAACCAACGCAAACTGCTGATACAGAAAACAGCGGCTTATTTTCTGTTGCCGAACACATCCTTAAGACTTTTTACAATAAAACGAACTTGGTGTTCTGTAATCGGAAAAAGGATGTCGAAACGTTAGCTGACATCCTCGCAAATCTTTGTAAAAGAAAAAAACTGCAAAATGAGTTCATGGTTCACCATGGGTCATTAAGTAAACAGTTTAGAGAAGATGTTGAAGATGAATTAAAATCAGGTCGACCTTGTACTGCTATATGTAGTAGTACGCTGGAATTAGGAATTGATGTAGGCGATATAGATTCTATCGGGCAGGTAGGTCCGCCCCACAGTGTAAGTGCTCTGAAACAGCGAATCGGACGAAGTGGACGGCGTGAAAACAAACCATCACGGTTATTTATGTATGTGCCGGTTGTAAAATGCACAGACAAATCTTCTCTTCCGGATCAGCTTTACCCTGAGTTAATTCAGGCCATTGCCCTTGTTGAGCTTATGGGCAAAAATGGGAAAGACGGCTGGATTGAACCGCCAGAAAATTGTATTGAAGATTACAGTACGTTAATCCAGCAAATTCTTAGTTTAATTGTTGAGCGAGGCGGTATTGACGCAAAAGAAATGTATCGGTTGTTATGCTCAGGAAAAACGTTTGGTGACATCTCAGTCCAAAGATTTACTCAGCTTTTACGGGACTTAAGAGCGAATGATCTAATTGAACAAGCACAGAATGGAGATATTATTCTTGGTCTGTCTGGTGAACGATTAACAAGCCATTATGATTTTTATGCTGCTTTCGACACCCCCAGTAGTTATCAGGTTATTTCTAAAGCTGGGCCTATAGGTACAGTTGAAGGTTATTTTGGATTTTATCAGACGGGACAGTTTATGTTACTTGGGGGAAAACGATGGCGGATATCAAATGTAGATGAAGACCGCAAAGTCATATCTGTTGATAATGCTAGAGGCAAGAAACTGGTTCAGTGGTTTGGTGGCAGTGGCAATATTCATAAATGTATCCGGGAGAAAATGCTTGAAATCATGCAAGGTATAGAGATTCCGGCGTGGTTGGAGCAGAATTCACAACTTGTATTAGGATGGGCACGCAATATATTTAGGACATCCGGTTTAAACAAACAATCGGTAATTATGAGTGGCGGAGAATTACATATATTTACATGGACCGGAAGTCGAGGCAACAATACTATTAACATGGTATTTAGAGCTTCTGGAATCGACAGTATGGAAATTATAGATACCGGCATTTGTTTATCTATATCAAAAGCAGGTCTTGGTAAAGCAGATGCTAAAGTTATACTAAGTGAATTTTGCAAAAATCCAATCGATCCTATTTGCCTTGTCAAGCAGGCTTTTAATGAGGAAATACCGGCTGTAGGAAAACACGGTTTGTATCTTTCTCAGGAACTACGTGCTCGTGCATATGCTGCGAAGTATATTGATATTCCAGAAGCACTTGAAGCTGGAGAAAGATTATTAAATAGTCTGGACTAAGAAGGAGAGGACAAAATCCTTTGCGGAAAGCAGTATTTCGCGAACTTCCCCCAATGTATCCTTCAAACAGCAAATCGGCTTTCGAAACCTGTGAGTGTCTTATTTTCTGAAATGACATCGTGTGGAATCAGCAGGTATTTCCATGGCTTGCCGCCATTTGCCTTTTCATATTCTGTCGCGTGAGCACACCACTTGGCTGCCGCTTCAGCTTTCTGCTTCACGACAGGATCATCCATCTCGCTAGCCCGCTTTGGTTCGCAAAGATACTTTGTATTCGCTGTCTCGACCACAAAATCAGGCTCATAGGCATCTTCATGATGGTAGTGAATCTTAAAGGAGCCTTTGGGTGGTTTGGTCCACTTAATCACATCCTGCTCGTTTTCCAGCATGGCCGCAAATCTTCGCTCCGGGTCGGAATCGAACTTAACTATCGGATAAAGTGACTTGCTGAATCCACCAAAAAGCATCGATTTGATATTCTGCCTTTCGTCCACCGGCGAGCGGAAATTCAAAACGGCCTGATCCATCTCACCCGAATAGGTTGCAGGTTTCAAGGTGTCATAGCCACAAGGGACGGTCACATCATAGCCTGTAGCAGACTCATAGAAATGATTCTGCATCTGCGAATGGACTAATGCGGCAAGTGGCTGCTGATGGTATTGGAGCACATTCCTTATCGCATCTTCGTCGGGAAGATATGACCGCAGTTTCGCGACAACCTGCCTGGCAAGCTTATAGAGCAGGGGAGAGTGGTCGTCATAGCTTACATCATCGAAGTCGATAAGGCCGCGAACGAGGTAGTCCTCGAGTCTTTCTTCTTTCGCCCCAGAGTGTCCGCCTGCAAGCCTGTATCTCTCATGGTTTTGCAGGTGTTGAATGAGGATTTCATGGGCAACTGGCTGGAGATTGATGTTGCTTGTGTCAAGGTCGAAATCACGATACCCGCACTTGACATCTCCCTTCGGCACCACGATTATCCGCGGAATATCTATGGTAAGGTCATTTCTCAAGGCGATGGTCTTTGCGACAACCGCTTCGACATCAATCCGTTCTTTGACCTGTTCGAACTCAAGCTGAACAGGTGCGAGCCTCTCTGAGACAGCGGCAGCGATTTTGGCGACGGTTTCGGGCTTGCTTAGTTCTGATGCCGAACGCCGTGGGAGCTCAGCAAGGACTTGGAGCGTAGTCATCGCGACTGTTTGCTCTTCGATTGTCTTGAAAACGTGCTTGGCCTTTTCGTCTTGCCCTGTTCCTTTTATAACGGCCACTATCTGAGGTTCAACCTGAATGACAGTTGTCCGTGTGTCAGGGATATCTTTGCCGATTATCACTCCCGTTCTGATTATCGAATCAGGCCTGTTAGCCTCGTCGATTATCTCCTGGAATTTGTCATGCGACACTATAGTAAGACGGTCGACGTTTGGATTGCCTGTCCTTTTGCCGTAGGGCAGACGCAGTCCTCTGCCGATTGACTGCTCAACAAGTGTTTTCGAATTAGCGGCCCTCAGAGGGATAATAGTGTAGAGGTTCGTTACATCCCAGCCTTCCTTGAGCATGTTGACATGAACAACGATTTCGATGGGATTGGCCGGACTTTCGACGCTCAGGAGTTGCTCTATCGTCTCATCCTTTTCCTCACCACGCTGGTTGGAATGGACGGTTATCACCTTGCCCTTATAGTTGCCGCCAAAAAAGCCCGCATCCTCTATAAGTTTGACAAGTGCCTCCGCATGTTCTGTCGTCTGGGCTACAACAAGAGCGAAGGGTTTGACTACCAGTTTGTCATTCTCCCTTGCATAGACTTCAAGCTCGACCTTCGTGTTCTCGTGAATCCTGATGCCGTCTTCGAGTTTGAGCCGTTCAAGGCCGTCACCGTCATAATCCTTGACGTCAAAGTTCTCACGGGTGGCAACGGCGGGCTCTTTGACGAACCCATCCTTCATCGCACTCGAAAGCGGATAACTGTATATCACGTTCTTGAATAGTTGCGTCTGGCCGCCTCTTTCCACCTGCGGCGTTGCCGTAAGCTCAAGGCCAAGTACGGGGTTCAGTTCGTTTATTGCGTTGATGCCCGCGGATGCCCTGTAACGATGCGCTTCATCCATTATCAGCACAAGGTCATCAAGCATTGAAAGGTACTCGAAGTAGCTCTCCCCAATATACTCACTCAGGCGTTTTATCCTTGGGGCTTTATCGCCACGAATTTCAGAGTTTATCTTAGATATGTTGAAGATGTTCACATGGACCTGACTTGTATCGAGCAAATAGCCCTTCCGAACACCTCGCCCATCCTCATAGGTATCGCCTGTGATTATTTCCGGCGGGTTCTGGGCGAACTCACCTATTCCCCGAAAGACATACTTAGGCGTATTTGGTGTGAAGTCCGCTATGAGCTTGTTATAGATAGTCAGGTTCGGGGCCAGCACAAAGAAATGGCGCATCCCCTCTGAGAGGAACAGGTAGCTTATGAACGCTCCCATTAGCCGGGTTTTGCCGACGCCCGTCGCCAGTGCAAAACACATCGAGGGAAAATTCCGTTCGAAGTCCTCCACCGTCGGAAACTCCGATTTCACAACCTTAAGGGCTTGTTGAAGGTCGCAGTTCTTCTCAAGCGGGAGTATCTCACAGATTCTTGCCAGTATCTCCAGCGAATCCCTCTGCGGCTGGCGAAGGCTAAGGCGGTTGCTTATGGCGTTAACGTGTTTATCCATGGCTATACCTCAAACAGCATCGCATCATTTTTTCGCTGCTGTTTCGTTCTCGGTTTGGACGGTTTTTCTGGTTCAGATTCTGCCTGTGCTGCCTTCGGGGCTTCTGGGAGGTTCTTTATTTCTAAGCTGTAGTCATCATGGCCCCATTCGCACTTATTTAGCACGCTCTTGGGTATCTTCTTAAGCGTCAGGTTCGCAAAGCGGACCGTGCTTGCCCGAAAAGCGTTGCAGCAAATAAGTAGGCTCCTCTTTGGCCCTACCTCTTCGCTTATCTTTTCCAGCATCGCGGCCGTCATGAACTGAGTCGTCACATATACAAAATCGCTCTCCGTCGAATGTCCATGCATCCAGAAATGTTCTTCGCTGGGCGAATATGTGAATCCGTGCAGTTGGCACATTGCCTCCGCCAGCATTGCCCCGTTGTATGTCGGGTTGATGACCGGATTGCCCCATTTATCCTTCACGATAAGTGTGGGCGCAAGACTGTAATAGCGGAAACCTCCACCGCCTTTCCATTGGACTGCCTCCGTTATCCCGCCCGCATCTTCGCCGTCTATAACCTTCTTCATCCGCGGGATGATATGCGTGTGACAATGGTCTCCAAGTTCGACCATAATCCAGCGTCGCCCGATTTTATGGGCGGTCGCCCCTGTAGTTCCAGAACCGGCAAAGGAATCCAAAACAATCTCTCCTGGTTCCGTCGCAAGTTCGATAACCCGCTTGATGAGTTCTTCCGGTTTTGGCGTGATGAATAGCTCCTCAACGTCGGGCAGCAGAGCCACAAGATGTTTCTTTGCAGACTGGTTGTGCCCAACTTCTTGGTAGAACCACATAGTCTGCGGCGTAACGCCTTGCTTAACCTCCGAGAGAAATATCTTAGGTGCTGGCACATTATTCCCGCCTTTACCCCACCAGATGCGCCCATCGCGGTCAAGTTCCCAGAAACGCTCTTCAGAAAAACGCCAGTATGACCCCTTTGGTGGCCCAGCAATGATCCGCCCGCTGGGACACTTGATCTTGTAGGTGCCGAGGCTATAGTAGTTGCGAGCCGCCAAGTTGTTGGGACGCCACAGTCCACGAGGGTCGTTATCTGGATTCTTGTAGGCTTTATCCTGCTTATCGCTTCTAGGCATCAGGTTCAGTGCAAACGAGTTCAAGTCCTTAGCGTATACCACGATGTAGTCGTGCATATCTGAAAAGAATTTTGCGGAACTCTTCGGGGCATAGCCCTTTTGCCAGATGATCTGTGCGATGAAATTCTGACGTCCGAACACGTCATCCATGAGTACTCTGAGATATGGCATTTCGTTGTCATCAATACTGATCCAAACTGATCCGTTCCTAGTCAGCAATGCTCTGAGTATCTCAAGACGATCCCGCATCAGAGAGAGCCACAGAGAGTGCTCAATACCATCGTCATAGTGCGTGAATGCACTTCCTGTGTTGTACGGCGGGTCAATATAAATGCACTTGATCTTCCCGGCAAACTCGTGTTCCAGGGCCTTGAGGGCAAGTAAATTGTCGCCATGGATGAGGATGTTGTCGAAGATGTCCTTCTCGCTCATGCGGTGCTTCGCATGATAGGATTTCTCTCTATCTTCAAGGAGTATCCGCGGCTCAAGCCGCGGCCGATTCTCCTTGCCTATCCATGTCAGTTCAAGCTTCTGTTTCTTATTTCCGTTCATCCCGTTGCCTTATTCTTGGGCGTATGAGTCCATTCAAGCGACCGGAGTAGTGTATCACGGTGCCACTGCAATTTCCAGCTTCGGGTCTTGTATCTCTTGTGAAGATAATCGTACAATGGTGCTGCGATGCCCCGAT
>Ga0187866_1003299_pt1 | contig 12238 bp, 7 predicted proteins | sample June2016WEW_11_1_3_FD_133013 | JGI IMG/M metagenome (GOLD analysis project Ga0187866, IMG submission 133013) | Peatland microbial communities from SPRUCE experiment site at the Marcell Experimental Forest, Minnesota, USA - June2016WEW_11_150 | ecosystem: Environmental > Terrestrial > Soil >... | reverse complement strand
GCCCCCGGCCAAAGTGCGCCGGACCGCCTCAACCACGTCCTGGAGGTCGGCGTCGGTCAGCTTGGGTGAGATCGGGAGGCTGACCGTCTGGCGGCCAATCCGCATTGCGTTCGGAAAATCTTCGGGCTTCCAGCCAAAGGCCTCCTGGTAAAAGGGGTGCTCGGGGATGCTCAAGTAGTGGACGCCCACGCCGATGCCCTGGGCGGTCATCGCCGTCAGGAAGGCATCCCGGCTGATGCTGGCGCTGGCCTGGTCAACCAAGATGGTGTAGAGGTGGTAGGCGTGTTTGGTGCCTGGTTCCGGAGCGGGCGGCAGCCCAATGGCCAGAGCCGCGAAGGCCTGGTTGTAATGCCTCCAGATTTGCTCTCGCCGCCGCCAGTAAGCCTCCACCCTTTTCACCTGGTGCAGGCCCAGGGCAGCCTGGATGTCCATCATGTTGTACTTGTAACCGCACTCCACCACCTGGTAGTGCTTGTAGCCGGCGTCGCCGAAGCGTTGCCAGGCGTCTTTGCTCAGCCCGTGCAGCGCCAGGATTTTGCAGCGGGCAGCCGCGGCCTCCGAGCGCGCCAGGATCATGCCCCCCTCCCCGGTCACGATGTTCTTGGTCACGTAAAAGCTGAAACAGCCGTAGTCGCCAAAAGTGCCCGCCGGCTTTCCCTGCCAGGCCGTCTCGATGGCGTGGGCACAGTCTTCGATCAGGATGAGGTTGTGCCCACGGGCCAGGTCGCACAACCGGTCCATCGCGCACGGGCGCCCGGCAAAGTGAACGGGGACAATCGCGCGGGTGCGCGGGGTAATTCTCCTTTCCACTTCCACGGGATCAATATTCATCGTGCCGGGCTGGATGTCCGCCAAAACCGGCGTCAGCCCCGCGTGGATGATGGCGTTGACCGTGGCGCAGAAAGTCATGGCCGTGGTGATCACCTCGTCACCCGGCCTTAATCCGGCGGCCAGCATGGCGACGTGCAAGGCGGCGGTGCAGGAACTGACCGCCACCGGGTGTCCCCAGCCCCCTTTGTGCGCGCAGAACTCCTGTTCAAACCGCGCCACCTTTGGGCCGGTCCCCAGCCACCCCGACCGGAGGGTCGCCTCGACCTCTTGAATTTCGGCCTCCTCAATGAGGGGCGAGCCAAAAATGAGGAAATTGTCCTTGGACCGAACGGGGCGGTTATTCATGTGGTTGCCTGAGGCTGGACCAGCGGCAGGCCGTTCCCGGTGGTCCAGCGCGTGACGCGATCGAGTTGCGGCGGGCTGGCGCCGGGCTTGACCTGGGCCTCTGCCAACGGGGCCATCAACGTGGCGAGGACCAGCCAGGCGCAGCGCGGTCGCTGGAGGGAGCGGCAAAACATGCGGCTCCATTGCTACCACGGAGCGGCGTTCAGGGAAACCCCAATCGTGCAGCGGCGCCGCGCCGAATCACTGGATGCGACCATCCCCGCGTCTCGCGAAGGATTTTGCACCGCCGCAATTTTACCGGGCGAAAACTGCGGGGCATTGCTTTAACCGATGTTCCCGCCAAGTTTATCGATTAACACTCCTGCGCGCCCCTGCGCTAGAATGCCCGCATGAAAACCAATCATCGTGCCCTGCGGGTTTACCGGGTTCGGCTTTGCACTGGTCGCCTGGCGCTCTTGCTCCTGGCCTCGACGGTGTTGTGGATGGCCTGCGGTTTCGGACGCCATTGCGCGCCGCAGTTGGCGACGCACGGCCCCGTCAACCAAGTATTGGATTTGACCGCCTGTTTCGCCGTCAAATAATTCTCAGCGCGGCGCAGCCAGTTTTTTGGCAAAAATGGCCAATGTGGCCAATCCAGCCAATGTGGCCAATGCAGTGTTGGGGCCGGTGGCGGCATTTGCTGCGCCGCCGGGCTTGTCTGGACGAAAAATCCATCGCCAGCTAGGGGAGCGTATTTATGAAACGGCCCACTTACTTGTTCCCATGCGACTTGGAATCAGGCGCCGCCAACACATAATCCAGCAAATCCGCCATCTCCTGCAAGGTGAGGCCCTGCTCGAGGCCCTCGGGCATCAGCGACCAGGATTGGGTCTGGCGGGATTGGATGTCTGCCAGGAGCCAGACCACGGCGCCGCCCGTGGGCTGGAGCAGCATGAGCGTCGAGGCGTTTTTTGCCGTCTCGCGGCCGAGCAGGCTCTCGCCTTCTCTGGTCTCGGCCAGACAGGTCGCGTAATCGGCCGCCACGTCCCGATTCGGTTCCAGGATGGCCGTCAGGGTGGCTTCCTTTCCCTGAATCCTGGCGGCGGCCAGCCCGGGACCGAAGGCGTGCCCCTCGCCGCCCAAGCGGTGGCAGGCCGCGCAACGCGCCAGGAAAATGTCATGGCCGCGGCTCACAGCGCCGGTCAAACGGAGTGCGGGCAGGAAGTGCTGAACCACCGCTGGCCGCGCCAGCGGGACCGGGCCGAAAAGCTGGATGGCTCGCTGGCTGATGGCCGGGTCGCGATGCGTGCGCAAGAGGTTGAGCTGCGTCGAAGACAGCTCGGCGCTGTTAATCCTCCCATGCTCCAGGGCCGCCAGCAACGCCCCGGCCCGGTCGCTGCGGGCCAGCAACGCCAGCATGGCCTCGTGCCGCAACGGGGGCGCCAACACCGGCCACACCCGAATCAGGTCGGCAGCGACGCGCGGCTCGAGGCACCGCCCCAGCGCGGCCAGCACGGCCGATTCCAGGAAGTAGGGCTCGGCCGGGCTGAGCAAGAGCCGCAGCCAATCGCTGGCATCGTTGTAATCCGATGGGCTCACGCCCAGCAAGCGGACCGCCTCGACGCGCAACGGCAATGGGGCGCGGTCATTGAGGGCCATGTTCAGGGCGCCATCGAAGAAGCGCTGCAGCCGCTTTTGCTTGTCCACCAGCCCAAGCGAACTGCCGGTGCGGTGCAGACCTTCCGCCAGCCCGGTCAGCAATGCATAAGGCGGCGGCGCTGCCGCCGGCGTCCAATCCACCAAATCCAGCGCCTGCGTCACATCCGCCAGCCGGCCTCTGACTCCGATCATCGTGGCCAGTTGCCCCAGGAACTGCTGGCCTGCGAGCGTGTTCTGGAAACGCGCATCACCCGCCAATTGGGCCAGGAATGGTCCCGCCCCTTCGCCCAGCGAACTGAGCACCGCGGCGCGAATCCCCGCGCTGTCCAGGTCGCCGGCCAGCAGGGCCGCCAGCACCAGGCCGCGGCCGGGCACGCGCAGTTCGCCCAGGCTCAACGCCAGTTGATAACGCACCCGGATGGACGGGTCCGCCGCCAGGGCGCGCAGTTGCTGCCAAAGTGCCCCGGACACCCTGGCGGACGCCGCGAGCTGTTCCGCCAACTGCACGGCGTGTTCGCGCACCCGTTCATCGCTGTCCTTCAAGGCCTTGAGCACCTGCGCCTCCCGGAGCGCGCCCAGGCCCTCCAGCGCGTGCAAGGCGCGCAGCCGCGCCAGCGGGAGCCTCGACTTGTTGAGCATGTCGCTCAGCAGCGCCACCGCCCCCGGGTCCGCCAGCTCATACAAGAGCCGAGCCGCGGTGTCGCAGTGCCAGCCATTGGCCTGCGCCAGCAGCGCGACCAGGTCGTAGGTGCTCAGCCGGTCCAACTGCGGCGGCCGGGGCCGTCGGAACGGCTCCGGCACGATGCGATAGATGCGCCCGCTGTCATGGCCGGACCGCAGGTCCGCAATGTAAAGCGCCCCATCCGGGCCGTTGACGATCTGCATGGGCTGAAACAACTCGTCCTTCGAAACGAGGAATTCACTCTGCCGCTCGTCCCCCGGACGCTCGGCCGCCGTTTCCAGCCCGTGTTCGCGCAGCACGACCCGATGAATCACATGGGCCTCCGGGTCGGCAATAAAAACGTTGTCCAGGTAGTTTGAGGGAAAGGCGCTGCCGCGATAAACCACGCAACCGCGGGCCGCCCTCAGCCAGCCACTCGTGAGCGCGTTGGCGGGCGGCTCCCGGCCCCGGCCCGGCGGGAGGTCCGCCCGGCGGGCCCTCGAGGTTTCGCCCCCGGCGAAGCGAAAAATCGCCGTGGCCGGGCTGAGGACCTCCAGCAGTTCCGCTGGCGCCGGGAAGAACGGGTTGCGCGCCAGGTAACGCGGCTCTAACATCGGCCGCCGGAGCGGGCGAGTGAAATCGCAAAGGAATTTCCGCCCCTGACTGTCGAAGCTCAAGCCCGATTGGGCGAGACCGGCCTCGGGGAAAATTGCCAGCGTGCGCGGGTCGAACGCCAAGTCATTGTCCCCCAGCGCTACCGCCGGAATCTCGGCCGCGCTCAGCACGGACACCACGCCGCCCAGGCCGGCCGTCCCGCAGTGGATGCGGTTGTCCAGGCCCCAGTTGAAACTGTTCAGCAACGCCCGCGCCTGCGGCGTATTCGTCCGGCCGCCGAAACCGGTGAACACCACTTTGACCACGTCCGCCACGCCGTCCCCTTGGCTGTCCTTGAAATAGATGATCTGGGGCGTCGCCCCGACAAAGACGCCGCCGCCGTAGCAGGCCAGGGCCGAGGGCCAAGCCAGGTTGTCCGCATAGACCGTGCTGGTCTGGAAGACCCCGTCCTCATCCGGGTCCTCCAGCACGCGAATTCGGCCCAGGTGCGGATTCTCCTCGCGCCCCTCCGGGTAGTCACGCATCTCGGCCACGAACAACCGCCCCCGCTCATCGAACGCCAGCGCCACCGGCGCCGCCACCAGCGGCTCCGCCGCCGCCAACTCGACCCGAAAACCCGCCTTGACCTGGAACGAGGCGAGGGCATTGGTGGTTTCTGCCGCCGAAATTCGCGGCCGGGCCTTGGCTTCCTCTTTCGCCTCGGCCGACCCGCCGGCGCAGGCCAGGAAAAGCCAGAGCAACCACGCGCCGATGCGCGGGGCGAGGGGCGCCAAACGCGGCGCAGGCGCGGATTTCGCGTCTCGTCCCGCCTTCGGATTTCGGCCTTCGGATTTCGGATTTGAGCCGCCGGGCGTCGGCAGGCCTGCCGCCGGCGCTGTGCTGGACCGGGCTGCACCCGAGGGCCCAGTCGGATCACTCGCCCCTCGCCCCTCGCCCCTCGGCCTTCGGCGCCCGGCATTCGATACCCTGCTGCACATGCTCTAAGCATTGTCCAACTGGCGCCGAGGGGAAAGACCGAATTGCGCCGGCAGTGGGCTACTTTGGCTTGACAGGGGGTAGCGATGGGTGTACAGGCCCCGCGTGAATTTAAGAGGCCAGAGCGAGAAGGGAATGCCGGCAAACACGAGGTTTCTTTGGTGTTGAAAAAGAATTCTTTTTAGTTTAGACTGCTTGGGACTGATATGCCAATCGAGTTCCCAGATCTTGCGAACACGCACCTCGCGTGGATAACTGCGTGCGGAAAAGTGCTCTTGGCCGACCGGGAGCTCGTGAAGTGGATGAAGGGGGAGAAGGACAAAATCGCCCCTCTCACAACCTCACGCGGCGTTGCCTGCGTCAGGCTCATGCTTGGGGGCCGTTCAGGAAATCACGTTCACTTTGATGTGCTTTCGCCAGAAATGGTGTCGGAAAAGCTCAAGGGCGAGTCCAAATCCACATTGGACGACATTCAGAAATCGGTAAGTCCATTGGTGGGAAGGGAAGTTGACGTAAATTTGAGGGGCGGCTTTGAGACAAAGCTCCAAGAACTTCCAGACAGCGGAATAGTCCGCTCTTTGCGTTTCCAGACAAAAATAGGAAATGTCGCAATCAAGTTAGATGGGGCGATGCTCTCCATCGAAGGCGCCCCTGTTCAGAACATCTCCTGGCACGCGGGACGGAAGGACAATATTCGAATCACAGTTGAAGCTGAGTCGCTAAAAACAACGCTTTCTGAGAACTATTTAATTAGTTTAGTTGATACACTACAGCAAGCGTTCGCTGTTTTTGTGTTAGGAAAGGCATAAAATGAGTCGAAATAAACCGACAGTTTTAATCCGAAAATCCCTGGAATCTGATGATCCATACAAAGTGATTGAATGGTCCTCCGGGCGATGTAGTTTTGGTGAACACACCCCATGCGACGTCCGATCATTCTACCTCTTCGGCGGCCCGACTGAACCCGGCGGGCGGGCGAGCAGGACATTTGCTGAGAACTGGGCGGATCTGGTGCCTGAATTGGTCGCTAATGTCGTTTCTGTGGTTGCAGAGAGGAAAAAACGAGAGATTGAATTCAATCTTTTGCAGATAGCGTTCAGCGGGTTTGAGACGAGACTTCGTCGCCTGGAGTCGAGCCAAACAACAATTATTCCGATTGATAGCTTTACCCCTGAGCCATACGACCTTTTAAAGACAATCCTTGCCTCTGTCCGGTACGTTGAAGGCAGCTTTAGTGCTAGCTGGTTTGATGCGAACATTCACTCTTCCGGCGATAATGAGGAGGATGCTGTAAGTAATCTAAAAAGCCTTATTTTGGATTTTTTTGATCGCCTTTCAAATGAGCCAAAGGAAAGATTGGGGCCAGAACCAGCGCGACAACTGGCGGTTCTTAGCGAGTACCTCCAAAAGAGGCCGTGAAATTTCTTACGCAGGAGGACGCAACGGCAATCGCAGTTAAACTGCAAGCCAGATACGAGCGCGGGAGGAGGCACGATTTAGCTAGTTTCTGGCACAACGATAAACGCATTTTGTCATTCGGAATCCGGAGAGGCTCAGGAGAGCTTCCCCACGGCTTCATTCCTCGCTACATGAAAATATCGCAGAAAGAATGCCGATTGTTCAGACAATGTGATATTTCACTGCCACAATACATTGAAATTCTTAGGTCAAAGGGTGTCATAACTGATTAGTTATCGCCTTTTGATTTTCAAGTTCCACTGCCTACTTGCGGCGTGCGCGCCGTTTGGACCGTTTTGGAATCGGCTTTTCGGAAAGCTTGATCACATCCGCCAGTACTGACGCGGCAAGCTGGCTAGCGTCGCGTGGCCTCGGTTTCTTCGGCTTAACCATGCCCCAACATTCGCAGAACCGCCGTGCCAGAAAAAGCCAAAAACCGCCGTTTTCCCAAAGTAGCCCACTACCATTGCGCCCCCGCGCTTGACAGGGCGAACGGAAAGTGCTACGGGTCGCTCTATGGCAAAACAGATTTCTCGTCGCGGCTTTGTAAAGTCATCGCTGCTCGCGTCGGCGGCGCTGCCGCTGAGCCTGGGCGCGCCCAGCGCCGCCAAGCCCCAGGCCATCGTCAGCCCCGGCGGTTCGCCGGCCACGCCGGCGGAGCCCTTTCCGAAAGGCAAAATCGCCGACCAGGAGTTCAGCCGCCTGATGATGGGCGGCAACCTCATCGGCGGCTGGTCGCACTCGCGGGACCTGGCATATGTCTCCCCGCTCATGCGGCACTACAACACCCCCGCCAAGATCCGGGAGACGCTCGAGTTGGGCGAAACTCAGGGCATCACCGCCATCAATTCCTGGGTGATGGACGACAACACGGACCTCTTCGAGCACTGGAAATCCGGCGGCAAGCTCAAGTGGTTTGCCCAGGCCCGCCCGGATGCTGCCGGGGGCTTCTCCCAAATTCAAAAGGCCATCGACCAGGGCGCCACGGGCATTCATCTGACCGGCGATGCGTGCGAGGGACTCCTCGACCAAGGCAAGTTCGAGAAGATCGCCCAGAGCGTGCAGTTCATCAGGTCGCAGAAGCGCATTGCCGGCGTCGCCGCCCACGACCTGCGGGTGATTGTCGCATGTGAAAAGGCCGGGCTGGATGTCGATTTCTATCAGAAGACACTGCACACGCTTGATTATTACACCGCGCCGCGCCCGGACGAAACGGGCGCCTTAGGGGCACATGACAATTCGTGGTGCCAGGACCCGCAGGCGGTCATCGACGTCTTTGCCAAGGTCAAGCAACCCTGGATCGCCTTCAAGATCCTGGCCGCCGGCGCCATTCATCCCCGCGCCGCCTTCCCCTTCGCCTTTAACGCCGGCGCCGACTTCATCCTGGTCGGCATGTTCGACTGGCAGATCGCTGAGGACGTCAAACTGGCCAAACACGTCCTCGCCGTCGTTGGCGGACCGAACTCGAAGCGAACCCGGCCGTGGTGAAGAAGTTATTCCTGCTGGACGGGATGGCTTTGGTTTATCGGGCGCACTTTGCCCTAATCAGCCGGCCGATCTTCACCTCGAAAGGGGTCAACACTTCCGCCCTCTTCGGGTTCACCCAGACCCTGCTCGACATCCTTAAGCACCAACAACCGACGCACCTTGCCGTCGCGTTCGACACGGCAGCGCCGACCCAGCGGCACGTCGCCTTCCCCCAGTACAAGGCGACCCGGCAGGCCATGCCTGAGGAGCTCAGCCAGGCGCTGCCGCACGTGGGCCGGATGCTCCAGGCCTTCCGCATCCCCGCGCTCGCCTGCGCGGGCTTCGAGGCCGACGACCTCATCGGCACCCTGGTCCGGCGCGCGGCAAAGGCAGGCTTTACCTCTTACATGGTCACCCTGGACAAAGACTTCGACCAGCTCGTCGATGCCAACACTTTCCTCTACAAACCGCCGCGCCTGGGGGACGCCGTCCAGGTCCTGGGCGTGCCGGAGATTCAGCAGCGCTGGGGCGTGCAACGCCCGGAGCAGGTCGTGGACGTGCTCGCCCTGATGGGCGACGCGTCGGACAACATCCCAGGCGTGCCGGGCATCGGCCCGAAGACGGCCCGCAAACTCATCGCCCAGTTCGGCGGCCTCGAGACCCTGCTGGCCCATGCCGGCGAATTGACCGGCCGGGTCAAAGATAGCCTCGAAAACAACCGCCAGCAGGCCCTCCTCTCCAAACAGTTGGCTACCATCGTCTGCGATGCCCCTTGCCCGGTGGATTTGGAGTCGTTGCGGGTGCAGCCGCCCGACGCGGAGAAGCTCAAAGGGTTGCTGGTGGAATTCGAGTTCAACTCGATTGGCCGCCGCCTGTTTGGCGAGGATTTCAAGGCGGGGCACGGTTTCCCGCCCGGCCCGCGAGCCGCCTCGGCGCCGGCGCCCAGCCGCCTGGCAAAACCGCCCGCCGAGGACCTGGTCCTCGTGGCCGAGGGCCAGGCGCCTGCCGCTGAGCCGAAACCGCCCGTGGCCGCCAACCTCAAGACCATCGCCGACGTGCCGCATGAATACCACCTGGCGGCCTCGCCCGCCCAACGCGCAGAGTTGGTCCGCGCCCTCCAGAGCAGGGATTCTTTCTGCCTGGACACCGAGACGACCAGCCTCGATCCCAAGGAGGCGCGCCTGGTCGGGCTCGCCTTCTCGTTCACCCCGCACACCGGTTACTACGTGCCCGTCCCGCAAGACGCCGCCGAGGCCCGGCGCATCCTCGACCAGTTCCGGCCGGTGCTCGAGTGCGACCGCCTCGAAAAAGTCGGCCACAACCTCAAGTTCGACCTGGCCGTGCTCAAGTGGCACGGCGTGGCCGTGCGCGGCAAGCTCTTCGATACCATGGTCGCCCACAGCCTCATCGAGCCGGACCAGCGGCATGGGATGGATTACCTCTCGGAGGTCTATCTCGGTTACACGCCCGTGCCGATTACCAAATTGATTGGGGAGAAAAAGACCGAACAACTCAACATGGCGGCTGTGCCGGTGGAAAAGGCGGCGGAATACTCCGCCGAGGACGCCGACGTGACCCTGCAACTGCGGGCCGCCCTCGAGCCGTTGCTGAGGGAAAAAGGCCAGGAGCGCGTCTTCTACCAAATCGAGGCGCCCCTCATCCCGGTGCTCGTGGACATGGAATACGAGGGGATTAAGGTCGACGCGGCGGCGCTGGCCGATTTCGCCACGCAACTGGCCAAGGAGATCGATGAGCAGGAACGCACCATCTGCCGCCTGGCCGGGACCACCTTCAACCTGAACTCCCCCAGGCAATTGGGCCAGGTCCTTTTCGACCTCCTGAAGATCGCCCCGCCGCCCAGGAAAACCAAGACCGGCCAATACGCCACCGACGAGCAAACCCTCGCCCTGCTGGCCCCCGACCATGAAATCGTCCGGCGGCTGCTCGAGCATCGCGCCGCCGCTAAGCTCAAATCCACCTACGCCGACGCCCTGCCCGCCGCCATCTGGCCCGCGACCCACCGCGTCCACACCACCTTCTACCAGGTGGTAACCACCACCGGCCGGCTCAATTCCCAAAACCCCAACCTCCAGAACATCCCCATCCGCACCGAGCGCGGCCAGGAAATCCGCAAGGCCTTCGTGCCGCGCAACGACGATTTCCGGCTGCTCTCGGCGGACTACTCCCAGATCGAACTGCGCATCATCGCCGCCCTGAGCCGCGAACCGGGCCTGCTGGAAGCCTTCAGCACCGGCGCGGACGTCCACACCGCCACCGCCGCCAGGGTCTATGGCCTCTCGCCGGAACTGGTCACCCCGGAAATGCGGCGCAAGGCCAAGATGGTTAACTACGCCATCGCCTACGGCATCTCCGCTTTCGGCCTGGCCCAGCGCCTCCGCATCCCCCGCGCCGAAGCCGCCGAAATCATCAACCACTACTTCAAGCAATTCCCCGGCATCCGCCGCTTCATGGACCGCACCATCGCCCTCGCCCGCAAGCACGGCTACGTCGAGACCGTCACCGGCCGCCGCCGCTACATCCGCGACATCAACTCCTTGAACAACACCGTCCGCGCCGCCGCCGAACGCAACGCCCTCAACGCTCCCATCCAGGGCACCGCCGCCGACATGATCAAAATCGCCATGATCAACATCCACCGCGAACTGGACCGCCGGCAGCTCCAGACCCGCATGTTGCTCCAGGTCCATGACGAACTCCTGTTCGACCTCTATGCGCCCGAGGAAAAGGAGACCCGCGCCCTGGTCGAAGACAAGATGCAGACCGCCATCGCCCTGGATGTCCCCATCGCCGTCGAAATCGGCGTGGGCGAAAACTGGCTCCAGGCGCATTAGGGTCAGTCGCGGAAATCGGAATGCATTGACAGGATTAACAGGATGGACAGGATGGAGAAAGTGAAGACCACGCGGGATGTTGACCGGGGCAGTATGATTGAATGCTCGTGAGACCTAAACTTGTACAATTTGAAATCCTGTAAATTCTGTTCATCCTGTCATTCAAATTATGCGGACTACTTATTTCCACTTAGCGGCCCGCTGCCTCGATGACCGTAAGCGGTAATCAGGGTGCGGGTGATTGACAGGGCGCAGCCGTTGCGCTATCCGGTGTCACAACGCTATGCGGCTGTTATGAAGACGAGCGCGTCAGCGAGCGAGCGGGCGGGCGAAACGCGCCCTTGCTGTGCTCGACGGGCCTTCACTTTGATCGAACTGCTGGTGGTTATTGCCATCATTGCCATTCTGGCCGCCCTGCTCTTGCCGGCCCTGAGCAAAGCAAAGGACAAGGGCAAATCGGCCCAATGCGTGAGCAATATCAGGCAGATGATCTTCGCCGGGAAGATCTACGGCGCGGACAACTCCTGGAAATTCCCCTGGACCTTCACCTTGGAGGGCAACCAGTTGAACCGAACTAATTGGTATGTGTACCTCCTGCCCTACCAGCAAAACCGCCAGGTGCTGCTCTGTCCGGTCCGGCCCCGGAAGGTGAACATCAGCACGACCGGCAGTCCTTTCCCCTACACCACCGAGGGTGAGGTGGAATATGCCTCGGACGGAACGTATGGCAATTACGCGGCCAACTTCCGCCTGGGCGGTTGCTGGTGGCCGGGCATTTGGGAAGTGCGCGGGCTGCGCGAGGACGCCGCGCGCAATCCGGCGCGGACGATCCACATTGTGGACGGCGGCACGGCCGCCAGGAACACCACGGACCCGCTCCAGTGCGTGACGCCGCAGTCGCCGCAAAAACCAGGGTGCTGGATTGTCCACGATGTCGCCAATGACAGCCCCTGCGTGGGGTGCGTGTCCGCGCTGAATGACCCGAACTGGGGCGGGCCGCTCCCCCGTCACAGCCAGCGCAGCAATAACGGTTTCGTGGACGGCCACGTGGAAGCCATGAAGGCCTCAAGATGGTACTGGGCCGGCACCACGTGGTTAGTGCCGGAGATTGGCGGCCAATAGCCGCCACGCGGGCGCGTGGGGCCCGTCTGCCGTGTTCGGTCCTCCGGTTGGGCGCAAGACGGAATTCTCCGGGGGCGGGATGGAACCGGCGCTGCTGGCGGGTTCCTGACGCCGAAGGCGTCGTTCATACCAGCCCGGGCAACGCCCTGGGTCAAACCGCCCCAAACCATGCAGAGCGCTGAAGGCGCGATTCATCTTGCTTATGAGGCAGGCCGTTGGCCTGCAACAGACTAAAGAATGTGCGGTGGACCCAGGGCGGCGGCCCGCCTGCGCT
>Ga0187866_1003288_pt1 | contig 12266 bp, 12 predicted proteins | sample June2016WEW_11_1_3_FD_133013 | JGI IMG/M metagenome (GOLD analysis project Ga0187866, IMG submission 133013) | Peatland microbial communities from SPRUCE experiment site at the Marcell Experimental Forest, Minnesota, USA - June2016WEW_11_150 | ecosystem: Environmental > Terrestrial > Soil >... | reverse complement strand
TTTGTTAGTACATTCCGCCGCCTGGAGGCATAGCGGGTGCTTCTTTCTTTTCGGGAATTTCACTTACTATCGCGTCTGTTGTCAGCAGTAGCGAGGCGATTGATGCGCCGTTTTGCAGCGCGATGCGTTCGACCTTTGTGGGGACAATGACGCCGAACTCAATCATATTGCCGTATTCTTTCCGCAGCGCGTCGTAGCCGAAATTTTTGTCGGAGTTTTCCATAACCTTCTGCGCGACGATTGAGCCGTCAAGACCTGCGTTGAGGGCAATTTGCTTGATTGGTGCGACGATTGCCCGGCGGACAATATCAATGCCGACCTTCTCATCGCCCTGTGCCTTGATTTTTTCCAAAGCGGGAAGCGTTCGCAGCATTGCTACGCCGCCGCCGGGGAGAATGCCTTCTTCTACCGCGGCCCTGCAGGCGTGCAGCGCGTCCTCGACGCGTGCCTTCTTCTCTTTCATTTCCGCTTCAGTCGCTGCGCCTACCTTTATCATCGCAACGCCGCCGGAAAGTTTCGCTAAGCGTTCCTGAAGTTTTTCGATGTCGTAATCGCTGGTTGATTTTTCGATTTCGGCTTTTATCTGCTCGATTCTGCCTTTGATTTCTTCCGTTTTGCCCGCGCCTTCGATAATCGTTGTGTTGTCCTTGTCGATGGTGATTTGCTTCGCCCTGCCTAACATATTCAGTTCGAGGTTTTCGATGTCGATGCCGAGGTCCTCGAATATGGCCTGGCCGCCTGTCAGCACGGCGATATCGCTCAACAGCGCCTTTCGCCTGTCGCCGAATCCTGGCGCCTTGACTGCTGCGCACTGCAAAACGCCGCGAAGTTTGTTGACGACTAATGTCGCCAGCGCCTCGCCTTCAACTTCTTCAGCGATAATCAGCAGGGGCTTCCCCTGTCTGGCAACCTTTTCGAGTAAAGGCACTAACGATTTAATCGAGCTGATTTTCTTTTCGTGGATGAGGATATACGGCTTGTCCAATACAACCGTCATATTTTCCAGCTTGTTTATGAAGTGCGGGCTAAGGTAACCTTTGTCGAACTGCATCCCTTCGACGAGTTCAACGACGGTTTCGAGCGATTGGCCTTCCTCGACTGTTATTACGCCGTCTTTGCCGACCTTGTCCATCGCTTCGGCTAATTTCTTGCCGATTTCCGCGTCCTGGTTGGCGGAGCACGTCGCGACCTGTTCAATCTGTTTGCTGGAGGCGACGGCTGTGCTCATTTTCTGCAGCTCTTTGACGATTGTATCAACAGCTGTATCAATGCCGCGTTTTACCTGCAACGGGTTTGCGCCAGCGGTGATATTTTTGAGTCCTTCCTCGAAAATGCTTTCCGCCAGGATGGTCGCGGTGGTTGTTCCGTCGCCTGCGACGGTTGATGTTTTTGACGCGACTTCTTTGACCATTTGTGCGCCCATATTCTCATAAGGGTCTTCAAGCTCGATTTCCTTGGCGACCGACACGCCGTCCTTTGTGACGGTTGGCGAGCCGAATGATTTTTCAAGGACTACGACCCTGCCGCAGGGGCCTAACGTTACTTTAACGGCGGCGGCGAGTTTTTTGACGCCTTCCCGGATTGCCGCTCGCGCTTCTGTTCCAAATGCTATTTTTTTTGCTCCCATATTTTACTTCTCCTTTTAGGTTTTCATCTCAATTATCAATTCCGACTTAATCTTCGATGACCGCCATAATATCCGACTCAGTCATAATCAGATACTCTTTGCCGTCCATTTTTATCTCACTGCCGGCGTAGCTGGTGAACAACACAGTGTCGCCTTTTTTGACCTGTGGTTTCTGGCGTGAGCCGTCGTCGAGAATTTTGCCGTCGCCTACCGCGATGATTTTGCCTTTCTGAGGTTTTTCCTTTGCGCTGTCGGGCAGGACAATACCGCCCGCTGTTTTGGTTTCCGCTTCCACTCGTTGAACGAGGACCTTATCGGCCAATGGTCTTACCTTCATTTCCTGTTACTCCTTTCAAAAAATTCGACCGTTATTTTGCTTTATATTTTTATGACGAAAAAATATGGCTGCCGTACCTTTTCACGAACAGCCGATTCAACTGATCTTTCAAAATGTTCATATCCACCGGCTTGGTCATAACGCTGAAGGCGTCCAACTGCAGCGCCTTTTCGAGCATTGCCCCGGTTACCCTGCTTGCCAGTAATATACAGGGCATAAGCGGCTGTTCCATTCTAATAATTTTTAACGTCCACAGGTCTGCCTGTTCGCAATCGGTATCGACGATAGTCGTGCTGATTTGCCGATGCCGCAGGACGTTAACTATATCATTAGTGCTCTCGGCTACCAGCAGATTTACGCCCCTGGGCTGAAATATATCACGCAATGCCCCGGGCCAGTCCCAGTTCGCCTGGCTTGCCAATACATTTATGTCAGCAAATTGTCGCAAGTCCGCTACCATAGCGACTGAAGATGTGCAAAGCCTGTGCCAGTAAGCATTTAACGGGAACACGAGTTGTAAGTGCTTGTCTCGAAAGTGGTTGCGGATAGCTCTTCGCCGTGATTGTGACTGCCAAAATCCGGCTTTTGCGAATCTTATCTGCCAGCATGGCAGTTTTACGGTATTTGTTAGAAATGAAAAAGGGGCTTCGAAAGAAGCCCCTTAAAATCGTTTAACGTCAATCAGTACAAGCGGACTTCGAAGTCGTCAATCATTTTCGAGTCTGTTGATTGAGCCAGGTTTTTAAATGAAGCAATAGTGTTGTCTGTCTTTTTGATGGTCAGTTTCTTAATATTATCAGCAGATAAGCCGAACGGCATGCCGCTGTTGTCGCTCTGCGGATAAACAATTGATGCGTTTAGAATATTTACCGCCGCGATATTGCTGTTGACAAAGAATGGCGTCGATTCACCTTTGATGCCTTTAATCATAATACTCTTTATTGTGGCCGTATTATCAAAACTGTTCGCCTCAGCGACGGGTAAACCGTTAATATCTTCCGCTACACCGGCAAAGCAGTTCGAATCCGTCATTGCCCCTGCGGTAACTGTCCCGATGTTACCGTTTGACAGTATTTTACAGGAATCTATCCAGCCCTTCACGGTTAGCGTGCCTATTGACGGAGCATTTATTGCGCCGCCGAGCCATTCTGTTGCTGTGATAGATTTGATTGGCATTTGGCTGTCTAAAGTGAGATCAGCAACCTGGTCAAAGACAATCGTTACGGCTGCCTTTGGATTCGGGGATGAGCCGATTGTTATCGTGTGAGCATCAGCAACATCACCAAGAGCTAACGTCCCGAGTGAACCATTAACTATAATATCACCTCTAAGGTTTGTCGTCTTGGCTATGATTGCTTTAAGTGAGCCGCCGACAACGATGTCACCGACACTCGTATAGGTTTTACCTTTTGTCGAAATGGTAAGGACTGATTTTTCCGTAGTATTGAGCAGGGTAATCTGGCTGAAGTTATTAATGTCGCCTGCGATTTCATACAAACCATCACCGGTAAGGTTAAATGTGACAGGTACGCCGTTGCTGTCATTAACCACTGTCTTTCTGGTTCTGATCTGTTGCATGTGAAAATAAACATAATTGCTGCCGGAATAAGGGCATTCTGTAAGCCCGTTGGCATATTGAGGCGGCAATATAGGCAACTGCTGAATCTGGTCAACTATATCCATACCTGATATGACCTGGCCGAATACGCAATAGCCGAAGCCGTCGCTGTTTGGGTCGTGGTAGTCAAGAAAAGGATTTGTCGTGACGTTTATATAAAACTGAGAAGTGGCGGAATTAGGGTCTGTTGTTCTCGCCATTGCGACTGTCGCGCGCAGGTTTTTCAGTCCGTTGTAGCTTTCGTTTATTATAGGAGGGCGAAGACCTTCTGATTTATAGACACCTCCCGGCTTATAGCCGCCGCCCTGGACTATTTTAAATGTTGTGTCTTTTGTGATGCGATGAATGATAAGTTCGTCATAAAAACCGCTGTTGACATATTGCAGGAAATTATTGCAGGTTATGGGCGCCTTATTCGGGAAAAGTTCTATGATTATATCGCCTACTATCGTTTCGATAGCGACCTTGGGGGTAGTTTGGCTTGAAGTGTAAGGAGGTTCACCGAGAGCGACAGCCGAAAAGACAAACCCCGCCATAAGAGATAAAAACGCAAAGTACTTCACCCTCTGCCCCTTAGCATCAATTGTCCGGTATTTCCCATATAACCTTGTATATTTCTGCTCAACTACCACGACACAGCTTTTTCTTCCTCTCCGATTCGCCCGAACAAATTCACCACGGGCGAATAAAAAGTGTAACCAATAACGCCATTCTCCAGCAGTCTTTGTCCCTGCTGATAATAACAGTTTATGAAAATATCCCAAATTGTCAAGATGATTGCGGAAGGTTTTGGGGCAGGATTTGCCGGTGAAATGCCTTCTAATGGGGGGAAAATTGTTTTTTCGACGTTTAAAAGATAATAGCGGCGTAGCCGACGGATTCCCGGCTGGTTTCGCCCATTTTGCGAAGCATTATCTCATTACTGTTGGTATGGGCAAGCAGGATGCCTTTTGTCTTGCCGAGGTATTTAGCCACGGCCACCGCGGCGGCAGCGGCGCCGGCTCCGCAGGCGTTGTAATTTTCATTTGCGCTTTCGAGCATCTTTTGGGGCTGCATCTTCAGCGAATAGTCGATGAACTGCTTGTCGTTGACATCCATTGCCCATTTTAAGGCGTCTTTACCGGCGCCCATAGGCGTAAAGCCATAGCGCGGGCCATAGTGGGTCAGGTCGGTTGAGCCAAGACAGACGATTTTCCTTTCGTCGTCGCTGCTGATTATACTGCCGACGATTTCGCCGAGTTGAATTGCCTGCTCGGCGGGTGGTGTGAGAATCGGCAGAATCCTCGCCTTGGGGAAAAGATATTGAATAAACGGTACCTGGACTTCCATACTGTGTTCGCTGTCGTGTGCGTTGCGGTCGCTTATCGCGGTCTTGCTTTCAATCACTGCACCGGCGAGTTCTTCATCAATTGCGATTTCACCGAGAGGCGTGAGCCAGGCACCTTTGTCGTAAACGGCGGGGGGCTGGCTGATGTAGCTGTGTGCCGCACCGAAGATGACAAAAGTATCGACTACTGGGTGCTTCTTTTTGATTGCGGTAAAGACAATCGCCGCCGTTGCGCCGCTGAACGTCCAGCCGGCGTGAGGGACAATGCCTGCGACGATTGTGTCGGGCAGTTTCGACAAGCCGGGAGTTACGCCTGCTTCATCGAGGCATTGCTTTATTTCGTCAACGCACTGGTCATTCTGGCCGGGGTAAAATTGGCCGGCCACTATGGGTCTTCTCTTTTGCATATCGCTTATCCGTCCGTTGCTTTTATGGCTTCGAGCAGGTATAATTATACCATTATCCAGGACGTCAATATATTGTAAACACGAATGGCGGGAAAGACAAATGGCATCTAAAAAGGGCGGCAGGCAAACGGTAGCGGTCGTAATGGGTTCGGATAGTGACCTTGCGGTAATGCAGGCCTGTATCGATACGCTTAAGGATTTCGGGATACAGCCGGTTGTGCGGATAATCTCAGCTCATCGGACGCCTAAGGCCGCATCGCAATTCGCCGCAGGGGCTGCTAAAAAGGGAATAAAAGTGATAATTGCCGCTGCGGGTATGGCGGCCCATCTGGCGGGTGCTATCGCTGCCCAGACGACGCTGCCCGTTATAGGCGTTCCGCTTGCCGCTAAAGAGGGGCTGGCGGGGCTGGATGCCCTGTTGAGCACGGTCCAGATGCCGTCGGGGGTTCCGGTAGCGACGGTTGCCATAGGCAAGGCGGGCGCGAAAAATGCGGCTGTTTTGGCGGTCCAGATTTTGGCGTTATCAGATAAGAACTTGGCTGGTAAATTATCCCGGCTTAAGGCCTCACAGGCAAAAGAAGTCGCCAAAAAAAATTCCACGCTTAAATAATTGCTTCGGTGTAATTCACCGCAGGGGGTTCAAAACCAGTCCGGTAACCTTCCGAGTCCTTGAACTTACTCGGGATGTCAGATTATGACGCATTATTCATTTATTTCCCTGATTGGTTTTATCAACAACTCCAGCTTACTTAACAGGGATATCTTCTTTTGAAGCAGAAGATTTTGGGCCATCTGGTATTCCAATTGGTGTAATTTTTCTGATGCGAATAAGGGCTTCCAAAATGCCTTTTGATTGCTCGTCTCGACGCCAGGCAAAAATATCTCCTTCCTTAACAGGGTAATCGCGAGAAAAGGTGCTGAAATTTAATGGAAAGTCCATCTTATCAAACGGTTCGTTAGTATCGAGGTGCATTAATTCACCATTATACCTTTTTATATTACAAGTATTGCCTGTCCAGTCGCTAATTTCCAACACAGGATAATGCACGTCTATCCATTCATCATCGGGCTGCCAGTATTCTTTTGTCTTAATTGTTTTCTGGCCGGTCAACCAATTGTTCGGATCTTTAGGCCCGCGAAAACGCCAATCAAGCTCTATCATACGATGCCTGTAAGCATTTATCGTTATCTCTGTTGTCTGTCCGGTAGTGACCACAGCGGACTGGCCGGGGCTTCCAAAAGTATTATTTGGGGCCAATTCTACACTGTATCCCCCCGGGCCAATTGAACTGAACAGGCAGGAACCCTCTTTTACCGGCTCGGTTTTTCCCGGATAAAAACCAGAAACTTTCAAAGTTACCCCGGCATCTGTTAACTTTAACCCTTCTTCCGTTTCAACCTTTACCTTTAGATTGCCGCAGTACTCTTTTGGAATGGTACGAACAATAATTTCGCCAAATGCAACCGCTTTTCCTCTTTGTACTTCTATTTTAAGTTTTGTCGGGTAATGATATATACCCCCGGTCATTATGTTGCCAATAGCCGAAGCACCTTTATCATTCAAATCAGATGCACGGTAACGCCAGAATCCTGAGCCGATAAATACCGCATCTCCGCTCTTGAAAGTGCCCACGGACGAATATCCGCCGCCGTTACTATATATATTTAATTCATTATTCCAGCCATAGTCGGCTCTAACCGAAGGAGGTTCAATATCTTCATCTTCGTAGCTTATGCGTAATACCGCTATCCCTGTCCTGCCCTGGTTCTGCGAGACAATTCTTTCCGCTCTTGACATGTATTCTTTCCACAGTTTCGTTTCCAGACGCGGGGGAATAAAGAGGTATTCAATCTTGTCTTCAGCCTTAATATTTTTGGTCTCTTTTTTAATTTGCCTTGCAAGTTCATTAATTCTTTTTGAGTGCTCCCTATAAAGATTTGTGTGAGAAAAATCTTTTTGTAAGCTGCTCAAAACAGTTTGAGCATTCATATAATCTTCATCATCAACAGAGGACTGTAATTGTAACAGTTTTTTCTGTGCTTTATATTCTTCTTCAATTGTTGGCTGGACAGGACTTGGGGAGACACAACCTGTGATAATGACAAGCAAAAATACGGCAAAAAACGAAAAGGCCTTATTAAATAAAAAATTTCCGATGATATTAAAAATACCGCTCAGATTAGTGTGATCGCAGGAAATCATATTAAAATTCCTCAAAATTTACGCCTCGAGTTTTGATTTGTGGATTATAGCTGAATGTGGCTTGTCTGCCGTTTGTCTGACAGGTTTGCCGAACGACGACCTTATTGTGGGCGTTGGGTGTAGCCATAATACCTTATTTTCCCACTAATTTCTCTAACAGGAGTCAACTGTATAAGTTTCATCGGAAATGTCAAGGGAAATCGAGAAATTCTGGACCGGCCGTTCGTAAGGCGGGGGTATTTGTGGACCCCAAAATTTGCACTAAAAGCGGCCGAAGGGGCTTGGCACATTTAATATGGGCCAACATTTGCACAAGCAGAAAAATAATCGCGTTATATGCTTTACCTAAATTTGTCGGCGAGTGTTGAGCCGAAGTCCTGGGCGAGTTTGCTCGCTGTTTGCTGGTCAACATTGTTATAGGAGGCGGTGAGGAGGAGATTGCCCGCCTTGTCTTTTGCGGCAATGGTTACCGATTCGATTGCCTGGGCGGATGATTGTTTGCCGCCAAATAAATTAAGCATGCTTGTTTCTCCATGGGACCGTGTCGTCATAAATGTCGAGCCGGTGAGTATGACATTGGCGTTGTCAGCGTCACACAATTGGATATGTTTACGGACAAATTCTTTTTCGAGCACGTCTCGTATTACCTTGCCGACGTATGGGTCCTGGCTTTCGATTGGCGTAACGTAAACGCACTTGTTTTTGATGGTCTTTAACTGCTTAGTGGTAACAATATCGGTGTTGCAGCCCGCAAAAAGGGTTAAAATCACGCTAATCGCAAATGCCTTTTTCATAACATATCTCCTTTTCACTGGTAGTATTTATCGGCAGAGAAGAGCGCTGCTCTGCAAAGCTTTTTGTGGATTATACAGGGGCTTTGCTGTAGAATTAACCACTCTGTAACAGATTATAAACTTGGATTGGATGTTTGTTATATGGGCAAAGCGACGTTATTGATATTGGCAGCCGGTTTGGCTCTGGCGGGTTGTGAGGATAAGCCCCAGTTTACGCCGGAAGAGATGGCAAAGCTGCCGCTTGCCAAACGCGACGGGCTTCCTGAGGCCAGCGGCGGTTTTACTCTGGCGGTGGGCGACCAGACCATCACGTCGGATGAAGTTATTGGTCCTGTTTTTGAAAAGTTGGTGCAGGCGGCACAGAAGGGAGACTTTGAGAAATTCAGGAGTGTCGCGGAGCCGGCGATTGAGCAGCAGCTTATGGACAGGATAATTAATGCGCTGCTTTACAGCAGGGCGAAGAAAGACGCGGGCGAGAAGATTGACGATGAGCTTGATAAGGTTGTTACTGCTGAGGTCAGAAGATTTGTGATGGATTTCGGCGGGGATTACGCCAAGGCGGAACAGTCGCTCAAACAGATGGGGATGGACTGGGGTAAGTTTGAGCAGTATCAGAGACGGAGAATACTGAGCCAGAGTTATGTCTCACAGCAGTTGCCGAAAGACCAGCCGATTACGTATAGTGAGATGATGACGGCGTATAATGAAACCAAAGAACAGTTGTATGCAACGCCTGGAGTATTGCAGTTTCGCCTTATCGACGTTGAGCCGGCGAAGATGCGGGATATTGACGCGAACAGGCCTCGGCAGGAGCAGGCCAGAGAGTTTGTCGAGGATATTGTAAAGCGTATAAAACAGGGAGAGGATTTTGAGCAATTGGTGAAAGAATATTCGCAGGCAAACAAGGCCCTGACGGGTGGGTTGTGGCAGAAGCTTGCCCCGGATTCACTTGTGGCACCGTATGATGTGCTGGCCCAAAAGGCGGCGACGATGAGGCCGGGAGAGACGACGGGGCCTATCGAAGTGGAAGGGCACATTTTTGTGATGCAGCTTGTGGTATATCAGCCGAAGAGCGTCGAGCCGTTCGAGAAGGTCCAGAACCAGGTGAAGGCGGGTATATCAGTAGGTCGGATGCGTCAGGCGTTTGATAAGCTCAATGAGGAGCTTGTGCAGCAGGCCTCGGTGGCGGACAGGGCAAAATTTGTGGATTTTTGCGTGCGTGAAATTTACAGGGACGCCAATAGATAACATTAGTTCAGTGTCTGGAATCATCGGATGGGAATAATCGCACATGGTATAGATTTGGTTGATTTTCCTCGAATAGAGGAAATGGTCAAACGGCACGGAGACCGATTCTTAGACAGAGTATTTACAGCCGGGGAGCAGAAATACGCCCAGGCAAACAAGAATGGTATTGAGAAATTAGCCGGCAGGTTTGCCGCAAAAGAGGCGGTGCTGAAACTTGTGGGGACGGGCTGGCGGGGCAAAATCGCCTGGACGGATATTGAGGTGGTGAATACGGAGACGGGTCAGCCGGAGGTGAAGTTATCCGGCGAGGTCAAAAAAATCGCCGACAAATTAGGCATCACGCAGATAAGCGTCAGCATTACCCATACCGCCAATTTTGCAATCGCCTCAGCGGTGGCATTAGCCGGAAAACAATAACCGCAGAATTCGCAGAGAACACCGAGATGTTAATATATTTGACGTCGGCGGACTGGATTGTCTTCGATTTCAAAGCACATAACAGTAGGGCTAAAGCAACAATGCTTGCGTTGTTCGCTGTAGCGAGTGATTAGGGCCATTGTGTCATTCTTTTGGCCGCTCTTCCCAATCTCGCGGACAATTTGACCGCCAGCTTCTCGCTGAATGACATGCTTTCGAGGGTTTTGTTGAAATCTTGGAGAATTTCAAGTACACGCTCAATGATGCCCAGCACTTCTGCGAATCTTCCATCATTCTTGTGGTTTTTCCACTTGGTGAGAAATGTTTCGGTACTTCTAAGGTCACTTTTGGCGTTCTTTATGCATTCAATAGCACCATCGCCAGGTTTTCCTGAGAGTTGGGTTAGGAGCGCACGTGCTTCTTCCACGAACTTCTCATCTGCTCCACCATTATGTGCCCTTTCGATAGCATCAAGAAACACGTAGCCGAGTTGCCCCATAGCTGCCATTTGCCTGGCCAACAGAGATTCTTTATTCATGTTTCTCCTCAAATCGCCTACGCGATATATCTGACTTTCACAAGGCGTAACGAACCTCGATAGATTGTTCCGCCAACGTGTCGGACTGTGTCCCTACCACGACCACATACGCACGTGTTTCGTGGTCGCGCCGGATAGCATCGGTCGCAATAGACTCTGCCGCACTCCCAACACTGCTCTGCGCCACCAATGCCAACGGTGAACTCATCTCTTGACAGCATTACACCGCCACTGCCGCTGAACTCCAACACCTGCATCTGGCGAGAGCAGGTCTCGCACTGATGCACCTCCGACTCCCCGCCAAATAGCCTGTGTAAGAAATCAAGAAAGCCCATATCCGCATCTCCTTTTCTGCGTATCATCCCATAGCAGTATCCACTGCACGGTCTGATACCATTATTAGAGAACTGACATCCATTGTCAATATAGCAAATACGCTCTATACTGACCAGATATGTCTAACGGTGTGAAAACAAATAATTTTGATTGTGTGGTAATCGGGGCGGGGCACGCCGGTATAGAGGCCGCGAATGCGGCTGCGAAAATCGGCGCAAAGACGGCTCTTATCACTATCGATAAAAATAAAATCGGGGCGATGAGCTGCAATCCCGCGATAGGCGGGCTGGCGAAAGGGCAGATTGTCCGCGAGGTTGACGCACTTGGCGGGCTTATGGGGCTGGCGACCGACGCGACAGGGATTCAATTCAGGATGCTCAATCGCTCAAAAGGCCCGGCCGTGCAGTCGCCGCGCGCTCAGGCGGACAAATACAGGTATCAGCGATATATGATTGCCGCACTGGAACAAACGCCCAACCTCACTATCGTCGAGCAAATGGCCATTGATATTATTGTCGAAAATGATTGCGTCGTCGGTGTGCGGTGTAAAGATGGGTGGGTGTGCGATACAAAGATGGTGATAGTTGCGACGGGGACATTTTTGCGCGGGCTTATGCACATAGGGCAGGAGAGTTTCGAGGGGGGCAGGCGAGGTGAGCCGGCGTCTGATGACCTTTCGGTTTGTCTCGAGCGTCTTGGGCTTGTTGTCAAACGGCTAAAAACAGGCACCCCGCCCCGGCTGGACGCAGGCACGGTTGATTATGACAAGCTCGAAGCTCAGCAGGGCGATAAGGAACCGGCGCCGTTTTCGTTTATGAATGACAGAATTGACCGACCGCAAATACCGTGCTGGATTACCTATACTAATGAAAAGATACATAAGATAATTCGCGATAACCTCGACCGTGCGCCGCTTTATACGGGCCAGATAAAATCGACCGGCCCGCGATACTGCCCGAGCATTGAGACCAAGATTATTCGTTTCGCGGACAGGGAGCGTCACCAGGTATTTCTTGAGCCGGAGGAATTGGAGCAAAAGGTTATTTACTGCAATGGTATAAGCACGTCGCTGCCCAAGGACGTTCAGGATGAAATTATCAGAAACCTGCCTGGCTGCGAGAACGCCGGTATTGTGCATTACGGCTACGCGATTGAGTATGATTATTGCCCGCCCGTGCAGTTGAAGAGTAATCTTGAGACAAAGAAAATCGCGGGGCTTTTCCTTGCGGGTCAAATCAATGGCACAAGCGGCTACGAAGAGGCGGCGGGACAGGGAATCATCGCAGGCATAAACGCCGCGAGATTCCTGCAGGGGGCCGAGCCAATTGTTCTGGGCAGGGACCAGGCATATATCGGTGTGATGATTGATGATTTGCTCACCAAGGGGCTTGGTATTGAGGGGGTTGGTATCCCG